>Ga0114946_10000780_pt1 | contig 21568 bp, 19 predicted proteins | sample WalLakDeSediment_FD_88676 | JGI IMG/M metagenome (GOLD analysis project Ga0114946, IMG submission 88676) | Lake sediment microbial communities from Walker lake, Nevada to study Microbial Dark Matter (Phase II) - Walker Lake 11/02/13 Deep Sediment | ecosystem: Environmental > Aquatic >...
GATGAAGGTGCGGGCCAGGTGGCCCGTGACGCCGATGACGGCGTGGGCGAGGAGCACCGGGTCGACGTCGCGGATCCGCCCCTCCACGATGCCCTCGTTCACGTGGCGGACCACGTCGGCCACCGCCACGTCGCGACCCCGGCGCACCGCCGCCGCGAACCGCTCCTCGCTCGCCGCCGACTGGGTGACGGTGACCAGGTGGCGGTGCTGGGTCTGCCAGCGCATGGTGGCCCGGATCCCGAGCTCGATGCGCCGCACCGGATCGGGCTCGTCGGCGATGGCCTGCTGCTGGGTCCGCCGGAGGTCCTGCTGACCGTCGCGCAGGATCTGCAGCAGCAGCTCCTCCTTGCTCGAGAAGTACCAGTAGAAGACACCCTTGCCGACGCCGAGGCCGGCGACGATCTCGGCCACCGACGTCGTGTGGTACCCGCTCTCCGCGAACCGCGTGGTCGCGAGCTCCATGAGCTGGCGGCGACGCTCACGTCCTCGTTGGGTCAGACGCCGGCTGCTCATCCGGCCCGATGCTACCGGCGGGCCGGGGAGGGCTCCGAACGCCCACGCGCCGGCAACGCGGATGTTCGTCGGCGGAAACCGGCCGTTCACACCGGGTGCCTAGCGTGGCGCCCATGGAGACCTTCGTCGTGCGGGTGTGGCTTCCCGATCGGCCTGGCGCGCTGGGCGCGGTGACCAGCCGCATCGGCGCGGTGCGGGGCGACGTGGTCGGGATCGAGATCCTGGAGCGGGGCGCGGGTCGGGCCATCGACGAGCTGGTGGTGGTGCTGCCCGAGCCCGAGCTCGTGTCGCTCCTGGTCGAGGAGATCGGCCAGGTCGACGGCGTCGACGTCGAGTTCGTCGCGCCGATCGCCGGTGCGGTGCACGATCCACGGCTCGATGCCCTGGAGACGGCCGCCATCCTGGTGGGCGCGGCCACCCCCGAAGCCCTCGTGGACGCGCTCGCCGAGCACTCGCGGCGCACGATCGGGGCCAGCTGGGCCGCGGTCGTCGACCTCGAGGAGGGTGAGGTGTGGGCCTCGGCCGGTCGGTGCCCGGACGGCGGATGGCTCGCGGCGTTCGTCGAGGGGACCCGGATGCTGGCGCCGGTGGACGAGTCGGCCCCGTCCGACGTGGCCTGGGCGCCGCTCCCCGCATCGGGCCTGGCGCTGGTGCTCGGGCGCGACGGCACCGCGTTCCGCGCCCTCAAGCGCCGACACCTCGCCGCGCTGGCCCGGATCGCCGACACCCGGTTTCGTGACCTGACCCGGCGACGGAGCCAGGCCGCGCACCCGAGCGCGGCGGCGAGCTACTTGCTCAGCTGAGCTCCCAGCCCCGGGCCCGGTCGACGGCGCGGTGCCAGGTGGCGTAGGCCGCGTCCGCGGCGGCGCGGTCCGGATCGGGCTGCACCTCGAGCTCGAGGTCCCACTGCGCCTCGAGCTCGTCGAGCGAGCCCCACACCCCCTCGGCGAGGCCCGCCAGGTAGGCCGCGCCCAGGGCCGTCGTCTCCTGGTTGCGGGGTCGGGCCACGGGTACGCCGAGCTGATCGGCCTGGAGGCGGAGCAGCAGATCCATCACCGACGCGCCGCCGTCGGCCCGTAGCACCTCCACGGTGCGACCGGACGCCGCAGCCATGGCCTCGACGACGTCGCGGGTCTGGAACGCCATGGCCTCGATGACCGCCCGGGTGAGGTGGGCCGGCCCGGTGCCACGAGTGATCCCGAGGATCGTCCCCCGGGCGTAGGGGTCCCACCACGGGCTGCCGAGCCCGGTGAACGCAGGGACGACGACGACGCCCCCCGTGTCGGCCACGGACTCGGCGAGCGGTCCGGCCTCCGACGACTCGGCGATGACGCCCAGCCCGTCGCGGAGCCACTGGATGGCCGCCCCGGTGACGAAGATCGATCCCTCGAGCGCGTAGTCGGTCCGCGTGCCCCCGGTGCCGTCGGGGAGCGTCCACGCCACCGTCGTGAGCAACCCGTCGACGGGCTCGGGGCACTCCGGACCCACGTTCATGAGGACGAACGACCCGGTCCCGTAGGTGTTCTTGGTCATGCCCGGTCGGAAGCACGCCTGGCCGAACAGGGCGGCCTGCTGGTCGCCGGCGATGCCGCTCACCGGGATTCCCGCACCGAGTGCCGTCGTGTCGGCGGTCAGCCCGAAGCGGCCGCTGCTCGAACGCACCTCGGGGAGGCTCACCGCGGGAACGCCGAACAGGTCGAGCAGCTCGGCCGACCAGGCGAGGGTGCGGATGTCGAACAGGAGCGTCCGGCTGGCGTTGGTGGTGTCGGTGGCGTGCACCGCACCGCCGGTGAGGTTCCAGAGCACCCAGGAGTCGATCGTGCCCACGGCGAGGTGCTGGTCGACCTCCACCCCACCCTCGGTGAGGAGCCACTCGAGCTTGGTGGCCGAGAAGTACGGATCGATGCCGAGGCCGGTGATCCGACGGACCTGCGGCAGGTGTCCGGCCTCGGTGAGGCGGTCGCAGCGGCCGGCGGTGCGCCGGTCCTGCCAGACGATGGCCCGGTGGCGGGGCACGCCGGTGCGGCGGTCCCACGCGACCACCGTCTCGCGCTGGTCGGTGATCCCGATCGCGACCACCGCCGCATCGAGGCGGCCGGCCACCTCGGCGATCGTGGCCCGCACCGCCTCCCAGATGTCGGTGGCGTCGTGCTCCACCCAGCCGGGCCGGGGGAAGTGCTGGGGGAACTCCCGGTAGGACATGTCGACGGGTCGGCCCCGCTCGTCGACGGCGACGGCCCGCACGCCGGTGGTGCCGGCATCGATGGCGATGACGATGCTCATGGTGGGCGCCGGCTCAGTAGAGGAACATCGGCTTGCCGAGCAGGTGGTGCACGTGGGGCCGGTACTGGTCGGCGTCGTAGAGCTCGTCGACGTCGACCCGTTTCGTTCCCGCCACCGCGGTGCTCATCGGCACGGTGGTGTAGACGCCGTTCTGGAGCGCCACCATCACCCCGGTGTGTCCCCGCTGGAGCTGCTGCACGGCGAGGCTGCCGTAGGACGACGCGACCATGCGATCGAGCGAGTCCGGCGCGCCCGAGCGCATCAGGTAGGCGAGCTGCTGGTGGAGGATCTCGATCCCCGTGATCTGGTGGATCGCGTCCCCCACGATGTGGCCGATGCCCCCGAGCTTGCGGTGGCCGAAGGCGTCCTCCTGGCCGTACTCCACGATCTGGCCGCCGAGCATCGTCGCGCCCTCGGACACCACGACCACCGCGTAGTTGCTCGGGTTGTCGCGGCGATCCTGCACGAGCAGCTCCGCGACCCGCTCGATGTCGAACGGCACCTCGCTGATGAGCGCCCGGTCGACGTCGGCGAGGTAGGCGGAGATGAGCGCGGTCTCGCCACTGTTGCGGCCGAACAGCTCGACCACGGCGAGGCGCTCGTGGCTCCCGGCCGCGGTCCGCAGGGCGTTGATGTACTCGACGCTGCGGGTGACCGCCGTGCTGAACCCGATGCAGTAGTCGGTGCCGAACACGTCGTTGTCCATGGTCTTGGGGATCCCGACGATGCGGAACCCCTCCTGGTGCAGCCGGACGGCGAACGAGAGCGTGTCGTCACCGCCGATGGGCACGAGCGCGTCGATCCCGAGGTGGGCGAGCACGTCGAGCACGTGGGGGGTGCAGTCGTAGCGGTCGTCCGGACCGAGCTCGAACCGACCGCGGAGGAACTCGGGGAGGTCGTCCTCGCGCACCCGCTGCGGGTTGGTCCGCGAGGTGTGCAGGTGGGTGCCGCCGTAGCGGTCGATGGTGCGGGTGCTGCGGCTGGTGAGCAGCTCGAGGTGACCCTCGCGGGCCGCGGGGTCGTCCGGGTCGAAGTGGAGGTGCCCGGCCCACCCCTTGCGGATGCCGAGCACCTCCCACCCCTCGGACTCGGCGGCGCGGACGACCGCCTTGATGCAGGGGTTGAGCCCGGGGACGTCGCCCCCGCCGGTCAGGATGCCGATGCGCATCAGGTCTCCTCGTTGCTCGGGACGGCTCGCGGGTGGGCGAGCAGGTGGGTGATCTCGCGGAGCCCCATCCACCACTGTGCCTTGGGCCGCTGGTGGGTGAGGTCGACCATGCGGTCGAAGTCCTCGAAGTCGGTGAAGCGCACGTGGCCCTCGGAGATGCCCATGAACTCCGCGGGGGGGTCGGGGCGCCCGGCCAGCTCCACCAGGCGGTCGACGCACTGCGTGGCGAGCCGGGCCGCGAGGATGCGGTCGAAGGGCGACGGGTCGCCGCCCTGCTGCTGGTGGCCGAGGATGGCCTGGCGCACCGAGAACAGCTCGCCGCCCTCCTCCTCGAAGAGGGCGCGGACGAACCCGGTGGAGTAGACGGGGTTCGCCTCTTCGTTGCGGATGATGAGGCTGAGGCGGCTGCCGCGCTCGAACCGCTCGATCATCTCGTCGAGCTCGGTTTGGAGCGTCGCCAGCGTGACCCCCTCCTCGTGGAGCAGGATCCGCTCGGCGCCCGACGCCAGGCCGGCGAGCAGGGCGAGGTAGCCGCACCGCCGGCCCATCACCTCCACCACGAAGCAGCGGCCGGCGGCGGTGGCCGACTGCTTGATGCGATCGACGGCGTCGAGGATCGAGTTGAGCGCGGTGTCGGCGCCGATGCTCGACTCCGAGCCGGGCAGGTTGTTGTCGATCGACGCGGGCAGGCAGATGATGGGGATCCCGAAGGCGGGGAAGTTCGGCCGCTCGGTGAAGATCCGGTGGCACGCCTCGTACCCCGACCACCCCCCGACCATGAGCAGCCCGTCGATGCGCTGCTCCTCGATCGTGCGGGCGATGCCGTAGAGGTCGGGGCCGGTGAGCGCGAACCGGGCCACGCCGAGCTCGGCTCCGCCGCGCGACGCCCAGCCCCGGACGCTCATCCAGTCGAGGTCCTCGAGCTGGTTCTCGACCAGACCCTCGAAGCCGTCGCGGACGCCGAGCACCTGGTGGCCGCGGTCGATGGCCATGCGGACGGCGACGCGCACCGCGGCGTACATCCCCGGCGCCGGGCCGCCGGCGTGGAGCACGGCGAGCCGGCGGCTGGTCGCCGGGTCGAACGGGGTCGACGGATCGACGCGGGTGAGGGTCTTCAGGATCCCGAACGTCTCGCGGAAGCTGCCCCCGCGCAGCTCGAGGGCCCGGGGATAGTCGCGCGCCTCCATGGCGTCGGCGATGGCGTGGGTGGCCTCCACCGCGCCCATGAGCGGGACCTTGGTGATCCGGTTGTTGCGCAGCCCGATGAGCTGTGGCTCGCTCGCCGCGCCGGCGTCGAGCAGGTCGCCGACCGCGGCGGCGCCGAGGATCGTGCTCATGTACCGGTCGAACGCCGTCGGTCGTCCCCCGCGCTGCACGTGGCCGAGCACCGTCACGCGGGTGTCCTCTCCGAGCTCGTCCTCGAGCAGGCGCCGCACCTGATCGCTGGTGATCGGGGTGCCCTCCTGATCGGTGGCGCCCTCGGACACGACCACGATGCTGTCGCGGCGTCCGAGCTCGCGGCCCCGGTGCAGCGCCTCGGTCATCGTGCGCTCCCACCCCGGCGGCGGGGGCGCCTCGGGGATCAGCACCCAGTCGGCCCCACCGGCGATGGCGCTGCGCAGCGCGAGGTAGCCGCACCGGCGTCCCATGACCTCGACGACGAACGAGCGCTGGTGGCTCGCCGCGGTGGAGTTGATGGCATCGATGGCCTCGATGATCCGGTGCAGGGCGCTGTCGGCGCCGATCGTCATGTCGGTGCCGCGCATGTCGTTGTCGATCGATCCGACGAGCCCGGCGAGGTGCAGCGTGGGATGGCGCTCGGCGACCTCGGCGGCGAGGTCGCCGCGTTCGACCAGCTCCGCGACCAGCCCGGGCCACTCCTCGCGGAAGCGGTTCGCGCCGGTGAGGCTGCCGTCGCCGCCGATCACCACGAGCCGGTCGATGCCCACCCCGAGGAGGTTGGCCGCGGCCTGCAGCCGCCCCGGGCGCTCCCGGAACTCCTCGCTGCGGGCGGTGCCGATGACGGTGCCGCCGAGCTGGAGGATGCCGCCGACGTCGTCCCATCCCATCGGTCGGATGAGATCGCCGCCCGCGACCATGCCCGCGTACCCCTCGGCGATGGCGAACACCTCGGCGCCCTCGTTCAACGCGGTGCGGACCACGGCCCGGACCGCGGCGTTCATGCCCTGGGCGTCGCCGCCGCTGGTGAGCACTCCGATGCGCGTGGTGTCGTCCATGGGCTCCCTGGCGTGCGACGAGGACCCGAGAGTATCCGGTGGTCCCGCTCGCCGATCAGGGGATCGTGAGGGTGGTGGTTGGGGGCGGCGCGGTGGTGGTCGTCGCCTGGGCGACGGGGTCGAACTCGACGTAGTCGTCACGGGTGACCGGCCGGGACTGGCTGTCGCCCCGTCCGTCGGGGACCGCCTGCACCTGGCCCTCGATCTCGAAGCGCACCTGGTCGACGCCGGCGAGGGCGGTGCCGGTGAAGACCATCTGGGCGATGGCCCGGCTCAGCTCCGTGCTCTGGATGTCGAACAGGGCGTCGTTCAGCGCGATGGTGAGCGTGCGGGTGGCGGCATCGGTGCGGGCGTCGATGAGCTCGAGCCCGGGGGGGATGGCGGTGGACTTGCCCTGCTCGGTGGTGCCGGTGAACAGCTGCAGGAGCACGTCGGCCTCGGTGGCGGGGGTGCGGATCTGGCGGGGCTCGGCCCGCAGGAGGTCGTCGGCGTCGAAGAAGTACAGGTTGAACGGCAGGGTGAGCACCGGGAGCGTGCTCGTGGTGGCGCTCTCGGGCGCGGGGGCGAGCAGCTCGGGGGGGATCTGGTCGGCGGCGAGCTCGGCCGGCTGGTCGTCGCTCGGCAGGCCGCAGGCGGCGAGGACCAGGGCGGCCGACACACCGATGGCGAAGCGGCGGAGGCGCGAACCGGATCTGCTCACGACAGGGTCCCGTGGGCCCGGGGCCCGACGCCGGCCTCGGCCTCGGCGTCGTCGGTCGCGGCCGTGATGGCGAGGTCGTCCCCGACCCGGGGGACGAGCGGCGCGTCGAGGCTCGTCTCGAGCTCCTCGTCGTCGAGGGCGGGGTCGTGGGGCGGGAGCTCGATCACGAAGCGGGCCCCGGTCTCCCCGTCGAGCCGGCTCTCGACCCGCACCGTGCCGCCGTGGAGCCGGACGTGCTCGGCGACGAGCGACAGCCCGAGCCCGACCCCGGAGTGGATGCCCCGTGAGCCGGCCGCGGCGCCGCCGCGACTGAAGCGCTCGAACACCCTCGTCCGGTCCTCCACCGGGATGCCCGGTCCCCGGTCCTCGACCGCGATCTCGACCCCGCCGGGCACGGGCCGGACCCCGGCCCCCTCGACCCCGCCGCCGTACTTGTCGGCGTTGTCGACGAGGTTGGCGATCACCCGGGCCATGCGCCGCTTGTCGAGGTCGACCACCAGCTCCTCGGGATCGCCGATGACGTAGACGGGCACCGGCCGGTCCGTCGCGGCCCGCAGGGCCTGGCGGATGAACTCGGGCGCCGACACCGGCTCGAGGTCGAGCTGCACGGCGCCGGCGTCGAACCGGGAGATCTCGAGGAGGTCGGCGACCAGGGCCTGGAACCGCCGCACGTCCTCGCTGAGCAGGTCGAGGGCGGCGCGCGACCGCTCGGGCAGGTCGTCGCGGCGGGTCTCGAGCACCTCCACCGACGCGGCGAGGGTCATGAGCGGCGAGCGCAGCTCGTGGCTCACGTCGGAGGCGAACCGGGCATCGCGCTCGATCCGCTCCTGGAGGGCCCGGCCCATCTCGTTGAACGACGACACGAGCGCGGCCAGGTCGGGGTCGTCGCTGCCGTCGAGGCGCGTGTCGAGGCGCCCGCCGGCGATCGCCTGCGCGGCCCGGCCGACGTCGGTGAGCGGGCGCAGCGTGCGCCCGGAGGCCCACCACCCGAGCGCCGCGCCCGCCGCCGTGGTCGCGAGCGACGCGGCGATGAGGTAGGCGGCGAGGATGCTGAGCGAGCTCTCCACATCGACGAGCGACACGATCTCGAAGTACTCGCCGTCGATCGCCGGGAGCGGCATCCCGAGCGCGAGGACGGGCTCCTCGCGCACCCGGTAGCGCATGATCGCCGCCGACCCCTCGTCGACGCTCGTCCGGAGGGAGACGGGCAGGTCCTGGTCGGTGAAGCGGAGCCCGGGGTTCACCGGGCGGGTCTCGCCGTCGACGCGGAGGATGAGCACGGGTGACGACGCAGGGAGCGAGGCGAGGAGCTGCTGCACGTCGACGCCGGCGCCCACGTTCAGCAGCCGGTTGCGGACGATCCCGGCGTTGCCGAAGAAGCGGGCGATGGCGAGGTCCTCGCGCTGGTTGAGCTGCGACTGGCGGGTGAATCCCCAGGTCGACGCCGACAGCAGGAACGACAGCACGAAGGTGCCGAGCGTGAAGGCGATCAGGATGCGTGCTCGCAGGCCGAGCTGTCGGGGGCGGAACCGCACGCCCCGAGCCTAGGGCTGGAGCTTGTAGCCGAGGCCGCGGACGGTGACGACGTGGCGCGGGTTGGCCGGATCGACCTCGATCTTGGTGCGCAACCGCCGGACGTGGACGTCGACGAGCCGGCCGTCACCGAAGTAGCCGTACCCCCACACCCGCTCGAGGAGCACCTCGCGGCTGAACACCCGCCCGGGGCTCGAGGCCAGCTCGACCAGGAGCCGGAACTCGGTCTTGGTGAGGTGCACCTGCTGGCCGCCCCGGGTGACCACGCCCTCGTCGGGGATCAGCTCCAGGTCGCCGAAGCGGAGGTGCGTGTTGCCCGGGTCGCTGGCCCGGACGCGCCGGAGCAGGGCCCGGATGCGGGCCGAGAGCTCCTTCGGCGCGAACGGCTTGGTGAGGTAGTCGTCGGCTCCCGCTTCGAGGCCGGCGACCACGTCGTGGGTGTCGGCCCGGGCGGTGACCATCACGATCGGCACGTCGCTCGTGCGGCGGATGGACCGGCAGACCTCGAACCCGTCGATGCCCGGGAGCATGATGTCGATGAGCACGACGTCGGTGGGGTTGCGGGAGAACAGCTCCAGGGCGTCCTCGCCGTTGTCGGCCTCGTCGACGATCCAGCCCTCGTCCTCGAGCGCGAGCTTCACCGCGGTGCGGATGCGCTCGTCGTCCTCGACCGTCAGGATCCTCGTTCCCACGGGAGAATGGTGCCTCATCCGGACGCGGCGCGCGGCGACCCGCCCGGCGCGGGGCTCAGGCGTCGGCCGCGCCGGCCTCGCGCAGCAGGGTGGCGAGCTGGTCGTAGAGCGCCGGTGGGGCGGCGAGGAGGAACTCGCTCGACGGGGGCCCGCCGGCGAGGTCGCCCACCCGGGCGCCCGCCTCCGTGGCGATGAGCCACCCCGCGGCGTAGTCCCAGAGGTGCAGGCCCCGCTCGTAGTAGGCGTCGACCCGGCCGCACGCCGCAGAGCACAGGTCGACCGCGGCGCTCCCCATGCGCCGGATGTCGCGGATTTGGGGGAGCACGTGGGTGAGCACGCCCGCCTGCCGGGAGCGACGGGCCGACTCGTAGGAGAACCCGGTGGCGACGAGCGCCAGATCGAGCCGGTCGGCCGACGAGGCCCGGATCGGCGCGTGGTTGCGCTCCGCGCCGCCGCCCCGGCGCGCGGTGAAGAGGTCGTCGTGCAGCGGATCGGCGACCACGCCGACCACCGGCGCGTCGTCGACGAGGGCGGCGATGGACACGCCGAACCCCGAGTGGCCGTAGACGAAGTTCGTGGTCCCGTCGATGGGGTCGATGACCCACGTCAGCCCCGACGTGCCGGCCTCCTCGGTGCCCTCCTCCCCGCGGATGGCGTCGTCGGGCCGCGACCGGCGCAGGCCCTCGACGATGAAGGCCTCGGCGGCGCGGTCGACCTCGGTGACCAGGTCGGTGTCCGAGCTCTTGGTCCCGGCGATCGCGGTGCCCGCGGTGAGCCCGTCGAGGAGCAGCTCGGCCGCGCCGAGGGCCAGGCGGCGGGCGAGGGCGAGGAGCAGGTCGGGATCGGCGGGCAGGTCGGTGTCAGACACCGCCGGGGCCTCCGGGACGGGGCGACCGGGCGCGCCGGTTCCGCTCGTCGATCGTGCGCCACTCGGTCATGGCCCGCAACGTGAGCACGGCGACGATGGCCACGCCGCCGGCCGCGAGCGCCGCGCTGGCGACGCCGACCGCGCCGGCCAGCACCGGGCAGCCGTCGGTGCACTGCAGGTCGGTGACCGCCCATCCGATCAGCCCGCCGCAGATGCCGGCCACCACGATGGCCGCGAAGGCGAGGACGCGTGCCGTGGTCGACGGGAGCGCGGGGGAGAGGGGGGGATCGCTGGCGTGCTCGGGCATCGCCCGCATCGTAGGTGTTGCGGGCCTACGATCCGCCGGTGCGCGCCCTCGTCGTCATCCCGACGTACTGCGAGGCGGACAACATCGCCGAGGCCCTCACCCGACTCCGCCAGGCCGTTCCCGGGGTGGAGGTCCTCGTGGTCGACGACGCCAGTCCCGACGGCACGGCGGAGCTGGTCGAGCGGACCGGCGAGGAGCTCGGCGGGGGCATCGCGGTGCTGCGGCGCCCGGGCAAGGCCGGCCTCGGGTCGGCCTATCGGGCCGGGTTCGCCCACGGGCTCCGCGACGGCGCCGAGGTGCTGGTGGAGATGGACGCCGACCTCTCCCACGACCCTGCGGCCCTGCCGTCGCTGCTCACCGAGGTGGAGGCCGGCGCCGACCTGGTCATCGGCTCGCGCTACGTCGCCGGCGGCGCCATCCCCACCTGGTCGCTCCGGCGCCTCCTGCTGTCGCGCTGGGGCAACCGCTACGCGGCGGCGGTCCTCGGGCTGGGCGTCCGCGACGCCACGTCGGGCTACCGGGCCTACCGGGCCACGATGCTCGCCCGGATCCCGCTCCAGGAGGTCCAGGCCGACGGCTACGGGTTCCAGATCGAGATGGCCTACCGCGTGGCCCGCCTCGGCGGCGACATCCGCGAGGTCCCGATCTCGTTCACCGACCGGGTCCGCGGTGAGTCGAAGATGTCCGGACGGATCGTCGTCGAGGCGCTCGGCCTGGTCACCTGGTGGGGGATCCGCGACCGCGTGCTGGGTCGTCGTCGCTGACCCGGCGGCGCGGGCGCCTTCACAAGCGGCCCGGATCGGCCGATACTGGTGCGGTGACCCCCGAACCGAGCCCCCGCCGGCCCATCGGCACCGACCAGCTGACGCTCGTGCCGCCGGCGCGGCTCGGGCGCGTCCTCGGTGAGGCCCGCGAGCGCGCGGGTGCGGGGCGCGACGCCCTGGCCGCGGCGTCGGGCGGGGAGTTCACCGTCGCCGACCTCGCCGCGGTCGAGTCCGGGATCGTCGAGCACGACGTGGCCCGCCTCGAGCGCCTGCTCGAGCTCTACGCCGCCGATCCGAGCGAGCTGCTCCCGGGCCGGGCCGAGCTGGTCATCGACCTCGACGCCGGCACGGTCGCGGCCGGCTCGTACCACGGCCGCCTCGACGCGCCGGCCGACCGCCCCGACGACGTGCTCGCCCGCTACCTCGCCTTCGTCTACGAGATGCGGGGACTCCCCTCGGGGACGCCGATCCCCGTGCGCACCGTCGACCTCGAGGTGCTCGCGGCCACGCTCCGCCTCCCGACCGACGACATCGCCGGCCGGCTCGACGTGCTCATGGCCGAGCCGGCGGGGCTGGTCGACCGTTGGCGCGAGCGGCTGTCGCGGCGGGTGCTCGTCGCCGGCGCGGCGGCCGTCATCGCGGTCGGCGTCGCCGGCGTGCTCGTGCTGAGCGGCGGTGACGACACGGCGGTGATCGGTGCCGATGCCGGCACCCGGGTGGCCGCCGTCGTGTCCGCCGAGCTGACCGGGTCCGACCCCGACGCCGCCGATGCGCCCCAGCCGGCGCCGACGCCGGAGGCCGACGTGCCCGAGGTCGGCGACCCCCTCGTGGTCGAGAACCCGGCCGATGCGCCCCAGCCGGCGCCGACGCCGGAGGCCGACGTGCCCGAGATCGGCGACCCCCTCGTGGTCGAGAACCCCGGGGCCGAGGCCCCGGCGGTCGACGCCCCCGGCGGCCCGCTCGTCGTCGACGAGTCGGCCCCCCAGCCGGCGCCGACGCCGGAGGCCGACGTGCCCGAGATCGGCGACCCCCTGGTCGTCGAGAACGACGGCTGAGCACACCCGCGCGGTCGGGGCCGCTGCGACCGGTGGTCGGCGGCGCCCTCTAGCATCCTTCCCGTCGAGGGAGGATGGGATGAGCGCAGCGCACGACGACGGACCCGAGGTCGTCATCGGGCCGGGCCGGCTCCGGGGCACCACCGACGAAGGCGTCCTCGTGTTCCGCGGCATCCCGTATGCCGCGCCGCCCGTCGGGACGCGGCGCTTCCGGCCCCCCGCGCCGGTGGCGCCGTGGTCGGGATGCCGCGAGGCCACCGAGTTCTCGCCGGTGGCCCCGCAGAACCCCTCGCCCCTGATGGCCCCGGCGCCCCAGGACGAGGACTGCCTGGCGGTGAACGTCTGGACGCCGGACCTCGACGGGTCGGCGCCGGTGATGGTCTGGATCCACGGCGGCGGTTTCACCAGCGGCTCGGGCTCGGCCGCGCTCTACCGGGGGGCCCGGCTGGCCCGACGCGGCGCGGTCGTCGTCACGCTGAACTACCGGCTCGGGGTGCTCGGCTTGACCCACCTCGGGGGGCTCGGCGGCGACGCCTGGGCGGGCACCGGCAACCTCGGGCTGCTCGACCAGGTCGCCGCCCTCGAGTGGGTGCAGGCGAACATCGCCGCGTTCGGTGGTGACCCGGATCGGATCACGGTGTTCGGCGAGTCGGCCGGGGCGATGAGCATCGGCGCGCTCCTCGGCCTGCCCGCCGCCGCCGGGCTCTTCGGTCGGGCCATCCTCCAGAGCGGGGCCCAGGCCCACGTGCACGAGCCCGAGGACGCCGAGATCGTGGCCACCGAGCTCTGCGCCGCCCTCGGCATCGGGCCCGGCGAGCTCGATCGGCTCCGGGAGGTGCCCGTCGACCGGCTCCTCGCGGCCCAGGCCACCGTGGCCGCCCGGGTCGGCGGTGGTCCGGGGTTGGCGTTCCAGCCGGTCGTCGACGGGGCGGTCCTGCCCCGGCACCCGGCCGAGGCCGTGGCCGCCGGTGCCGCGGCGGGCATCCCGCTCGTGGTCGGCACCACCCTCGAGGAGACGCGGCTGTGGACCGCGATGGCCGGGGAGACCGCCGAGCTCGCCGAGGAGCACCTCGTGGCCCGGCTCGCCCGGGTCCTCGCCGACGGTGCCCCGAGCGCCCACGACGCGCTGGCCGTGTACCGGCGCCGTCTCGCCGACCGTCCCGCGTCGGAGGTCGTCACCGCGCTGGGCACCGATCAGGTGTTCCGGATCCCGGCCGTGCGCCTCCTCGAGCGCCAGGCCCCGCACGCGCCGGTGCGCTCCTACCTGTTCACCCACCGGAGCGAGGCCCACGGCGGGCTGCTGGGCGCGTGCCACGCCATCGAGCTGCCGTTCGTGTTCGACACCCTCGACGCCCGCGGCATGCGTCAGTTCGTCGGCGACGCCCGCCCGGGCACCGAGGCCCTCGCCGCGGCGATGGCCGACGCATGGGTCGCGTTCGCCCGCGACGGCGATCCGTCCTCCCCCGGCCTCGGCCCGTGGCCGGCCTACGACCTCGATCGGCGCACCACGATGGTCCTCGACGTGGCGCCGCGCCTCGAGCACGACCCGCTCGCCGACGAGCGCCGGCTCTGGGCCGACCGGACCGGGCGATGACCGGGCCCGGGCCGGCCGGGACGGTCGTCGAGGTCCTCGAGTTCCGGATCGAGCCCGAGCTCCTCGATCGGTGGCTCGAGATCGAGCGCGACGTCTGGACCGGCTTCCTCGTCGGGCGGCCCGGATTCGTCCACAAGCAGGTCTGGACCGACGCCGACGACCCCGGCGCGGTCTCGGTGGTGATCTGGTGGGCGACCCGCGAGCAGTGGAAGCGGATCACCGCGGCCCAGGTGGCCGCGGTCGACGCCCGGATGGGCCCGTGGTTCCGGGCGGGGTCCCTGCGGGAGCACCGGGTGCGCGCCGCGTGGGAGCCCCACCCCGAGGGCGGGTGAGCAGCGTGCGCCAGTGGCTCGTCGGCGGCGCGGTCGTTCTCGGACCCACCGGGCTGCTGCTCGTCCGCAACCGCCGGCGGGGGGGCCGTGAGGACTGGAGCCCCCCGGGCGGCGTCATCGACGCGGGGGAGACCCTCATCGCCGGGCTCACGCGCGAGGTGGCCGAGGAGACCGGGCTCGCCGTCTCGGAGTGGATCGGCCCGCTCTACCGGATCGAGACCGTGGCCCCCGGCCTCGGATGGCACCTCCGGGTCGAGGCCCACCTCGCCGTCGCCTGGGAGGGCGAGGTGGTGGTCGCCGACCCCGACGGCATCGTCGTCGACGCCCGGTTCGTCGACCCCACCCGCGCCGGCGAGCACCTGGTCGACTGCCATCCCTGGGTGCGCGAGCCGCTCCTCGAGTGGCTCGACGAGCGCTGGCCCGGGAGCCGCTCGTTCGCCTACCGCGTCGAGGGGCACGAGCCCGGGGCCACCGAGGTCACCCGGGTGTGACCGAGCCGCCCCCGCCCCCGCCGCGCCCGGCGGCGAGCATCCTCCACGTCGACATGGACGCGTTCTACGTGTCGGTCGAGCTCCGGCGGCGGCCCGAGCTGCGGGGCCGCCCCGTCGTCGTCGGGGGGACCGGCGACCGGGGGGTCGTCGCCGCCGCGTCCTACGAGGCCCGGGCCCACGGCATCGGCTCGGCCATGCCGTCGGTCCGGGCCCGCCGCCTCTGCCCCGACCTGGTGTTCCTGGCCGGTGACCACGCCCACTACGCCGAGGTGAGCGCGCAGATCATGGGCCTGCTGCGCTCGTACACCCCGCTCGTCGAGCCGCTCTCGCTCGACGAGGCGTTCCTCGACGTGGGTGGGGTGGGGCGCCTGCACGGCCCGCCGGAGGTCATCGCCCACGCGATCCGGACGCGGCTGATCCACGAGCACGGGCTGGCGGCCTCGGTGGGGGTGGCCCCGTCGACGTTCCTCGCCAAGCTGGCGTCGGAGGCGGCCAAGCCGCGGGCCGACCGGGCCGGGACCCGGCCCGGCGCCGGGATCGTGGTGGTGGCGCCGGGGACCGAGCTCGAGTTCCTGCACCCGTTGCCGGTGCGGGCGCTGTGGGGCGTCGGGCCGGCGACGCACGACCGGCTCGAGCGCCTCGGCGTGCGCACGGTCGGGGAGCTCGCCGCCCTGCCCGAGGCCGCGGTGGTCTCCGCGCTCGGCGACGCCAGCGGACGCCACCTCCACCGCCTCGCCCGCGGCATCGACGAGCGCCGGGTGGATCCCGATCAGCAGCCGAAGTCGGTGAGCCACGAGGAGACCTTCGCCGAGGACCTGCGTGATCCCGACGAGCTGCGTCGCGAGATCGTCCGCCAGGCCGACGCCGTCGGCCAGCGCCTCCGGCGCCACGGCGTCGTCGGCCGGACCATCACGCTGAAGGTCCGCTACGGCGACTTCCGCACGATCACCCGCTCGACCACCCGGTCGGTCGGTGTCGACACCGGCCCGGAGATCGCCCGCGCGGCCAAGGTCCTCCTCGCCGGGATCGACACGTCGGCGGGCGTCCGGCTCATCGGCGTCGGCGTGAGCGGGCTCGTCGCGGACGGTCCCCGGCAGCTGGAGCTCGACGCCCCCGCCGCCGGATGGGACGACGCCAGCCGGGCGGTCGACGCCATCCGCGACCGCTTCGGGGACGGGGCCATCGCCCCGGCGGCCACGGCTGGGCCCGACGGGGTGCGGGTGGCCCGCCGGGGTCGCCAGCAGTGGGGCCCCGACGCACCCGGGTGATCCCCCTGCCCGGTGGGCGGTCGCGGCCGCCCGGCCCGGCATCGCCGATCGGTCGGCACGCGTTGTTGATCGGGAATCGCTGTGCGACACTGACGGCGTGGCATGGCCGGCGTGGGCCGGCGGACCGTGAGGGAGCGAGAGTGCCGCTTTCCGAGGACGAGCAGCGAATCCTCCAGCAGATCGAGGCCCAGCTCTACGAGAGCGACCCGGGTCTCGCCCGCGAGGTGGCCACCACCACCCTCTACACCCACGCGTTCCGCAACCTCAAGCTGGCGACGGCCGCCTTCATCGTCGGGGTGGCGTTCATGATCATCACCCTGTCCACGTCGTTCCTGCTCGCCTTCGTCGGCTTCCTCGCCATGCTCGGATCGGCCCTGTGGTTCGAGCGCAACGCCCGCACGCTCGGCCGGGCCGGGCTCGAGCAGATGACGCAGTCGATGCGCGCCGCCGGCCTGCGCGACCTGTTCGGGTCCGGCAGCGAGCGCATGCGCGACCGCTTCAAGCGCGACGACTGACCTGGCGGTTCCGCCGCCGGCGGGGGAGCAGCGGTCGGGGATCCACGGTGGCGGCCACCCACTGGCGGCGCGTGCGCCGGCGCCGCACCTCGGTGGTGACGCGCGCGAGGGCCGGGCCGGTGGCCGCGCCGCGCTGCTCGTCGAGCCCGGCCGGCCGGTAGCGGGCGGTCGTGGCGGCGGCTGCGAGCTCGCCGAGGGCGACCCGGTCGTCGCCCAGCTCGGGTCCGACCCGGCGAGCGAACTCGAGATCGGTCTCGCTCGGCGCCGGGGTCAGCTCGATCGACGCCAGCTCCTCGATGGCCTCGTCCCAGGCGGCCCGGGCGCGCGTCGACGGGTCGGTCGCGGTGCGCCAGCGCCGGGCCCGACGGGCGCGGTGCGCGGCCATCGTGGTCCCGGCCGCGAGCAGCAGCACGGCGGGGACCACGACCAGGACGCCCACGAGCCACCGCGCCGCGCCCGGGGTGTCGCCGCCCCCGATCGAGGTGGCCAGATCGCCGGCGCCGCCGTCGTCGAAGGCGCCGAAGTCGATGTCGGGGGCCGTGGTCGGGGTGGTGGGGCGGTCGGTGGGCACCGTGGTCGGGGTCACCGTGGGCTCGGTCTGGCCCTCCTGGGCCTCGGCGACCTCGGTCCACTGGGCCGCGCCGGGCGCGCCCCGGCCCGGCGTCGGCTCGAACGGGACCCAGCCCGTCGAACCGAGCCAGACCTCGGGCCAGGCATGGGCGTTCTCACCCCGGACCGTGTAGCGGACGCGTCCGTCGGGCCCCGCCGTGGCCTCGCCCGGGGTGAAGCCCACGGCCACGCGGGCGGGGATGCCGAGGGAACGCGCCATCGCCGCGAAGGCCCCGGCGAACTGCTCGCAGTAGCCCGAGCGGGTGTCGAAGAGGAACCGCTCGAGGAGGTCGCCGTCGTGGCCGGCGGGCACCTGGAGGGAGTAGGTGAACGAGTCGCGGAACCAGTCCTGGAGGGTGCGCACGGCGTCGTACGGGGTGGCCGCCCCTGCGGTGACCTCGATGGCCAGCGCGGCGATGGCCGGGCTGAAGTCGGCGGGTAGCTGGAGGTGGCGCTCGGTGATCCGGGCGGGGGGCGCGGCCTCGTCGGCCCGCAGGACGGCGGGATCGAACCGGGGGAGGGTCGACGTGACCTCGTAGCGGATCCCGTCGGAGAGGTCGGCGTCGTCGACGATCAGCGTCGCCGACCCCGGGTCGTAGGAGAGGCGGGCGTCGCCGGGGCGCACCAGCCGAGGCTCGAACGCGGCCGGGGCCCAGATGGCCTCGAGGTCGACGATCTCGAAGCGCTGGGTGGCGACGGTGGCGTCGGACCCGGTGGTGCCGGTGGCGGGGAGTGGTCCGTCGGCCCCGGCGAACGAGCCGCTCGATCGCCAGATGCGGCCGTCGAAGGTGTCGAGCGCGGTGAGCCGCCAGTAGGAGCGGGCGTCGCTCTCGACCACGAAGGCCACCCGGTTCGACTGCTGGACGAGGCGCGACTGGATGTCGACGAGCGGGCTGATGGTGATGCGCGCCCCGGTGCCCCGGCCGCGCCAGGTCCACCACGGGTCGTCGTCGGCGCCGGGGAGCACGGGCCCGACGAGGGCCCCGGCGAGCACGGCGATGCCCGCCACCGCGGCCCCGGACCGCACGAGAGCGCGCGGACCACGCCCGGCGTCGCCGGGGAGCCACTGCCCGGCGCGCTGGTCGCGGAGCCGGCCGACGAGCACCACGCCGAGACCGGCGGCGAGCACCAGCACCGTCGAGCGGACACGACCGTCGTCGCCCCCGAGGAGGGACGCGACGACGAACGCGGTGCCGGCCGGGACGAGCGCGGCGACGATCGACCCGCGCCGGCCGTAGAGGTCGTCGGCGAGCAGCGCGCCGGCGGCGAGGCCGACCATGGCCACGAGGACGAACCCGGGGACGGCCTCGGCCGGGGCCCGCACGTCGGGCCAGAGCGTCGCGGCCACGTCGAGCGCCCGGCCGGCGGCGTCCCATGTGTCGCGGGTGGGCAGCCCCCACCACGTGGTGCCCGGGAACAGCTGGTGGGTGGCGAGCAACGTGGTGGCGACGGCCACCGCGAGCGCCCCGGCGGCCGGACCGCCGCCGATGCGGCGCACCGTGGCCGCGACGACGTGGGCGAGCACGACCGCCCAGGCGAGCGGAGCGACCCACGGTCCGTCGAGGAACAGGCGGTCGAAGCCGACCACGACCGCGAGGGAGAGCACGAGCAACGCGGCCTCGGGCGCGGTGTCGGGCAGGGCGCGCGGTCGGTCGGGGCGGGCGCTCACCGGACCACCCGGGTCCGACGGGTCCGTGCCGGCCCCGTGGCCCCGACGGCCCGGTCCCACGCGGGACCGAAGGGCCGCTCGGCGGTCACGTGGATGGCGGCGAGGGTGGGGGGCGGGACGTCCTCGGGCGGGGTGGCCGGGTCCCAGGCCGACCGTTCCACGATCACGCTGGTGACCGACCGGTAGCGCCGACCCAGCGCCGCCACCCGGGCCGCGTCGGCCCGGGAGAGGCGCGCCGTGACCACGACGAGGGCGCCGCCGTCGGCGCGGCGGCCGAGGCCGTCGAGGACGCGGGGCAGCCCGGCCGAGCGGGAGCGGTCGACCACGGCGAGGTACTCGAGGGCCGAGGCGAACTGGGCGTTGCCGAGGATCGGTCCGGAGTCGACGCCGTCGGTGGCGACCAGGCGGACCACGTCGCCGCTGCGGCGCACCGCGGCCATGACGCTCGCGGCGATGGACACGGCCCGGTCGAGCGAGGCCTCCGTGTGGCCGTCGGCCCGCACGTCGAGCAGGACGGTGGCCCGCCCCTGCCAGGGCACCTCGGTCTGGCGGACGAGCAGCTCGTCGAAGCGGGCGCTCGACGGCCAGTGGACCCGGCGGAGCTCGTCGCCGACCACGTACGGGCGCAGCGACGAGAACTCCTCGCCCGACCGCCCGAGGGAGCTGGCCACGTCGAGCGCGGCCTCGGGATCGTGACCGGTGGTCTCGGGGAGCGGCGCCAGCGGCTCGATCCGCGGGTAGACGGTGAGGTCGACGTGCTCGGCGGCGGGGATGCCGAGCCGGGTGAGGCCGAACGGGTCGGTGACGACGAGCCGGAGCGGCCCGATCTCCACCCGACCGCGCCGCTCGGTGGGCAGGCGGTACGCCGCGGTGGCCGACTCGCCGGGCCCGAGCGGTCCGATGCCGAGGTCGGCCCCGCGGGTCCCCGACACCGGATCGAGCAGGCGCAGCACCGGGGTGGGCCGACTGCCCCGGTTGACGACCACGAGGTCGATGCGGCTCGGTGTCCCGGCGTGCACCCGGGGCGGGTGGACCTCGCGCGACACCCCGACCTCGAGCCGGGTGAGGGCGACGCGCAGCACGGCGACCACGACGAGGGCGGCGAGCGCCGCCCCCACCAGGTAGAGCTCGAAGACCCCGAAGAAGCGGCCGGCGGCGACGAGCGCGCCGGCGGCGCCCGTGACCAGCCAGCCGTCGCGGGTCAGCACGGGGAGATCCGGTGGGTCACCCGGTGGCGCGACCGGGGACGGCGACGCTGCGGAGCACGTCGTCGACCGCGTCGTCGGTGGAGCGACCCTGGAGCTGGGCCTCGGGCGTGAGCATCAGGCGGTGGCCGAGGACCGGGTGGGCGAGCGACTTCAGGTCGTCGGGGGTGACGTGGTCGCGCCCCTCGGCGGCGGCGAGGGCCCGCGACACCCGGAGCCAGCCGAGGGTGGCGCGCGGTGACATGCCGAGGGCGAGCGCCGGGTGCCGGCGGCTCGCCGCGGCCAGCGCGACGAGGTACTGGCGCACCTCGCCGCTCACGTGGACGTCGCGGGCGATGGCGATGAGGGCGCGGACGTCGTCGGCCGACGCCACGGGCGCCAGGTCGTCGAGCGGACCACCCCGGCCGTGGGTCTCGATGATGTCGAGCTCGGCGGCCGGGTCCGGGTACCCGATGGAGATGCGGAGCAGGAAGCGGTCGAGCTGGCTCTCCGGCAGCGGGTACGTCCCCTCGAACTCGATCGGGTTCTGGGTGGCGAGGACCATGAAGGGCGTGACGAGGTGGTGGGTGGTGCCGTCGACGGTCACCTGCTCCTCGGCCATGGCCTCGAGCAGCGCCGACTGGGTCTTCGGCGAGGCCCGGTTGATCTCGTCGCCGAGCACGATCCCGTTGAACACCGGACCGCGCCGGAACTCGAACACGTTGGTGTGGCGGTTCCACACGGTGACGCCGATGACGTCGCTCGGGAGCAGGTCGGGGGTGAACTGCACCCGCCCGAACGACACGTCGAGCGAGCGGGCGAGGGCCTTGGCCAGGCTGGTCTTGCCCACGCCGGGGACGTCCTCCACCAGGAGGTGCCCCTCGGCGACGAGGGCGAGGAGCATGAGCCGGACCGCGTCGCGCTTGCCCCGGATGACCCGCTCGACGTTGCCGACCACCGCGTCGAAGGTCAGGGCGAAGTGGTCGGTCCGCAGTTCGGTCTCCTGGGTGGCCACGCGTCGAGCTCCTCGGGAAGCTGGGCAGAACCGCGGTCGCCGTCGGGCGTGGGTCTCGGTCTCGACGGACGACGCCAGGCTACGGCGTCGGGTCCCGGATCGGGCATCGGACCGGGCACCGCCGCGCCCCCGGGCGCTAGGTTCGCAGGTCCATGGATCGGGTGCTGGCCGTCGACATCGGCGGGACGAAGATGGCCGCGGGGATCGTGACCGCGGCGGGTGAGCTCGTCGACCGCCGGCAGGTGGCCACCGTGCCCGGCGGCGACGCCGAGGCGCTCTGGGCACCCCTCGCGGAGATGGTGCGCGAGGTCGTCGCCGGCGCCGAGGTCCTGGCCGTCGGCGTCGGCAGCGGGGGACCGATGGCGCGCGGCGGCGAGACGATCTCGCCGTTGAACATCCCCGGCTGGCGCGAGTTCCCGCTGCGGTCGCGCCTCGCCGAGCTCGTCGGGCTCGACGTGTTCGTCGACAACGACGCCAAGGCCCTGGCCCTCGCCGAGGGCTGGATCGGCGCAGCGCGGGGTGAGGCGAACTTCATCGCCATGGTCGTGTCCACCGGCGTGGGGGGCGGCATCGTCCTCGACGGACGGCTGCTCGACGGCGCGGCCGGCAACGCCGGGCACATCGGCCACGTGATCGTCGAGCCCGACGGGTTCACGCTGCCCGACCACGCCCAGGGCGTGCTCGAGGGGGAGGCGTCGGGCACCGCCATCCGGGCCATCACCGGCCGGCCCGCGGCGGAGGCCGACGCGGCGACGATCGCGCGCACCGGCA
>Ga0114946_10000781_pt1 | contig 21559 bp, 19 predicted proteins | sample WalLakDeSediment_FD_88676 | JGI IMG/M metagenome (GOLD analysis project Ga0114946, IMG submission 88676) | Lake sediment microbial communities from Walker lake, Nevada to study Microbial Dark Matter (Phase II) - Walker Lake 11/02/13 Deep Sediment | ecosystem: Environmental > Aquatic >...
AGATATGGAACCTACCGCAATCTATGAAGGAAGATACGGTCGCCCCCCGCGCGGGGAGCGTGGATTGAGTGTCTATGCCATTGCGCGGTATGAACGTCGATAGCAGTCGCCCCCCGCGCGGGGAGCGTGGATTGAGTGAATGTGGCATACGCATAATTACCAGCGCTCGTATGTCGCCCCCCGCGCGGGGGGCGTGGATTGAGTGAATTGGCTTCGTTGACAATGGATAAGCTGAACACTAGTATGATACATAGTATAACGATGTATACGTCCCGAGAGGCTCTGCTGTGAGGAAAGTGGCCGTAATTGCGGACAGCATTGGCTGTATTCCGCGTGACCTGGTCGAGACCTACGGGATCGAGATAGTCGCGCCCAATATCTACTGGAACGGCAGCGTCTTCCGTGACTGGCTGGACATAACCCCGGGCCAGGCCTACGAGTTGCTCCAGAAAGACCCGGAAGCATTCTCCACTGCCGCCCCGTCGCCGGGCAATCTGGCCGACACTTACCGGAAGATCAGCAGAGATGCTGAGAGTCTGCTGTTCATCACTCTGTCCTCCAAGGTCAGTACTCTTCACAATTCGGCTCTTGCTGCCAGAGGGTTGGTGAAGGACGAGTTGTCCGACACCAGGATAGAGGTTCTGGATTCCCGCACCTGCACGGGCGCCGAAGGCTTTGTGGTTATGGCCGCAGCGCGTGCAGCGTCTGAGGGAAAGGGCCTGGCGGAGGTCATCGACGATGCCAAGAGTGTGCGCGACCGGGTGGACCTTCTCTTCGTTCTGGACACCGTTCGTTATGCTTATCGAACCGGGCGGATTCCCAGACTCGCTTCGCGGATGGGATCCCTGCTCGATGTGAAACCGGTTATGGGCTGGCGGGATGGTGCGGCACGTTTCAAGAGCATGACCCGGAGCAAAGAAAAGGGAATCGATCAGATCGTAGGCTTGATGCACAATCGCGTTGGTGGAAAGCGGGTGCACGTCGCTGTTCATCACACGGATGCGGCCGAGGAGGGAGAAAGGCTGAAGGAACGTGTACGCCAGGAGTTTGACTGCGTGGAGTTGTGGCTCACCGAGTTCAGCCCGATAATGGGTTATGCCGCCGGCAGGGGATCTCAGGGTCTTGCATTCTATGCCGAGAAATGAGATTCTAGGCAGGTGATAACCAAGTCCGGTCTGTATGTGACGCAAGAAGACAAGGGGGGCGCTATGGAATATGGGAAAGAACTCTTGAAGGGGAGCACCGAGACGCTGTTGCTCTCCCTGCTGAGGGGTCAGCCGATGTACGGCTACCAGATCATCAGGGAGTTGGAGAGTAGAAGCGGAGGCTACTTCAAGTTCAGAGAGGGAACGCTCTATCCGGCGCTGCATCGACTGGAGGCAGCCAAGCTGGTCAGAGGGAGTTGGCGGAAGATACCGTCCGGAAAGGAAAGGCGGTACTACCAACTGACGGCGAAGGGTATCGGACTTCTCGAACAGAAGGTGGTCGAGTGGAAGGGTTTCTCATCAGCCGTGAAGCTGATCATGGAGCCGGCCAACTGAAGGATCGTTGAGAGATGTTGGGTGAAGTCAGGGAGTTCCTTAACGGCGTCAGGCTGCAACTGAAGCTGGACTCATCCTCAGAGAAGGAAATCCTGTCTGAGCTGTACGCGCACTTCGAGGACCGGGTTGAAGATCTACAGGAATCGGGGCTGACTGAAGAGGAGGCGACCCGGATAGCCTCGCGGGAGTTTGGGCCGTCGAAGAAGGTGGCTGAGGAACTCCACGAAGTGCACAGCATCAGCGATTGGCCTCAGGCTGTGATGGCCGCCCTGCCTCACTTGCTCTTCGGGCTTCTCTTTGCCTTTCGCCAGTGGACCAATGCCTTCTGGCTGTCAATCATCATCATATCCGTGTTTGGTGCTGTGGCCTATGGATGGAAGCACAACAAGCCGACCTGGTTCTTCACCTGGTTGGGCTATGCGCTCACTCCGCTTCTGGTCGTCGGTTTGCTGCTCCTCGATAAGGCACTGGGTGCGGGGGTTCTGTCGAGCTCCTGGTGGCTGTGGGCTTCCGTCGTGGTCTACTTTTCGATAGTGGCCGCAATGTGCACCATAATACTGGTGCATACGTGGAGACGGGACTGGCTGCTTGGGTCGCTGTCGGTGCTGCCGTTCCTGGCTGTGATCGGATGGGTCCTCACAGACCGGTGGAACAGTGGCTTGATACAAGGTGCCGGGTTTCTCCATGGCCTTGAGCCATGGATAGCTCTGAGCTTCCTGGCGCTGTCCGGCATAGTCATCATCTTCACCCGGCTGAAGAAGCGCTGGTTGAGGGTTGGCGTGCTGCTGGTCGCCGCGCTTGTCATTCTCATCATGATGGCATCCGCTTGCGGGAGGAGTGTCAACCTCGCGAATCTGGTGGTTCTGGCCATCGTTGCCCTGGTCATTATCCTCGGCCCGGCGCTCGTGGACCGCCGGTTGGGTCCCCGGGAACAAGACTTGTGGGCAGATTCCTGGGAGAATCACTCCCGCGAGTAGCGGCAGAACGCGCAGCGAAGCAAGTCGGGGTTTCGAATGGTAGTTTACATCCTGTGGATTATCGGCGCGTACCTGTACGGGGCGGTGCCGGTGGTCTATCTCATAGGCCGACTGAGGGGTGTGGATCTCTCTGGTGAAGAGGATATGCACATCAGCCTCTGGCACAAGGTCGGCCGTGTCGAGGGGTTCTTTGGTATCCTCTGGGATGTCATCAAGGGCGGAATCGCCGTAGTAATAGTTGATCGTGCCCTGCATTTGGAGGACTGGGTGGTGGCCGGGGTGGGCCTGGCGGTGATACTGGGCGAGCTATGGCCGGTCTTTCTGAAGTTCAGAGGTGAGAAGTCCAACACCACCGGTATGGGCATGGCGGCGGCGTTGGTCTACCAGGCCATACCGTTCCTGCTGGCGCCGATCGTACTCGGTGCGCTCATGCGGACAGTTCCCAGGTTCTTTCACCGGGGGCAGACGATGGACGAGCGCATGAAGTTGGGTGGCCCTCCCAGTTTGAGCCTTCCGCTGGGAATGTTCTTTGGCTTCGCCCTGTTTCCGGTAGGTTGCTGGTACTGGGATGCAGGCTGGGAGAGGATCGCCGCCGGAATCGCGCTATTCGCATTGATCTTGGTGAAGAGGCTGACCTTTGGGCTGACGGACGACATCAAGAAGGAAGGCCTCAAGCCCGGCATCCTCGTAACCCGGCTCCTGTTTGACCGCAGTTCCATCTAGGCGCCTTCTTTGTGCAACCTGATTTGCAATTGACTTCAGCCTCCGATCGTTTCAAAACGTGCTGAAATGCCATATCATTGGCCATGATGAAGGCAAGCCGCCTGGCTGACGATGTCAGTGTGCTAAGAGAGAGCCTCACCAGGCTGCCGGAGCCGGTAGCCGATCCGGCTCTCATCGTCGTGAGCGGACTGCCCGGAACGGGCAAGTCCCATTTCTGCCGCAAGCTGGCGGAGAGGCTTGACCTGGTCATCCTGGAAAGCGACAGCCTGCGGAAACAGCTCTTCCCTTCTCCCACCCATGACAAGGAGGAGAGCACCCAGCTCTTCCGGGCCTGTCATGGACTGGTGGAGGAACTGCTGAGAAGAGGCATCAACGTGGCGCTGGATGCTACCAACCTGGAAGAGCACAACCGGGAACGCCTTTACCATATCGCGGATCAGTCCGGCGCGAGACTGGTCATTGTGCGGATGGAGGCGCCGCCGGAGGTAGTGCGGCAGCGGCTGGAGCGGCGGGTGAGGAGAGAGGACCAGTCAGACCATTCGGACGCGGACTGGAACGTGTACAGCAAGATGAAGTCAACAGCGGAGAAGATAGGCCGCAACCACTTCGCGGTAGACAGCTCCAAGGATATTGCGCCGGTTATCGATAAGATCGTGCGTTTGGTGAACCGTTAGTATGGGCATGAAGGTGGCTATTTCAGAAGGGTGCAGAAAGGCGAAGCCCCCTGAGGAGGCTGTCTCAAAAGAGGTGCGGGATACTTCCCGCCAGGAGTCTGAGGGTGTCCCTCTGATACTCTCTCTAATCCCCCAAGAGTGGGGGATACAGGGGGTTGACTAGGGATTCTGAGACAGCCACAGAGAGGAGACCGGAACTGGAAGTCAAGATAGTCATCGGTGATTGCACCAAGGTGGAAGCTGACGCCCTCATCGTCAACCTGTTCGAAGGCGTGGGCCAGGCGGGTGGGGCGACGGGGGCGGTGGACAAGGCGCTGGACGATGCTATCACCCAGCTCATAGCCGCTGGCGAGATCAAAGGGAAGGGCGGCGAGCTTACCCTGGTTCACAGCCTGGGACGGATTCCGGCCAGCCGCGTGATAGTGGCCGGACTGGGAAAGCAGGCGCAGTTCAACGTTGATTCGATCCGGCGCGTGAGCGCCGAGGCCTGCCGCTTCGCTCGGAGCAAGGCGGCCAGGAAGGTGGCCACCATTGTGCACGGGGGTGGGGTTGGGGGAATCGAGCCGGAGAAAGCGGCGCAAGCCATTACCGAAGGCGCTGTCCTGGGCCTCTACCGGTTCCGCAAGCACATCTCCAAGGAACCGGAGAACGGTGACTTGCAGGAGATTCTCATTGTCGAGAGAGACGAGCTCAAGCGCGGCCAATTGGAGAAGGGTTGCGCCGTCGGCAAGGTGACGGCGGAATCGGTCACCTTTGCCCGTGACATGATCAATGAGCCGGGCAACTTCATGACTCCCACCATCATGGCGGACTTGGCCCGCAGGCTGGCTGATGAATGCGGCCTCGGTCTGACGGTGCTGGAGCGGGCACAGATGAAGGAGTTGGGAATGGGTGGGCTGCTGGGCGTTTCCCAGGGCAGCCACCAGGACCCCAAGTTCATTATCCTGTCGTACAGAGGCGACAGTGGTTCTCAGAAGACCGTGGGTTTGGTGGGCAAAGGCATCACCTTCGACTCCGGCGGTATTTCGCTCAAGCCGTCTGATGACATGGGCGAGATGAAGGGCGACATGGCTGGCGGCGCTACGGTCATGGCTGTCATGCGCGCGCTGGGGACACTGAAACCGAAGATAAACGTGACGGCTCTGATACCGGCAACGGAGAACCTGCCGGGCGGCAGCGCCCTGAAGCCGGGCGACGTCATCAGGGCCATGAACGGGAGGACCATCGAGATCATCAGCACCGACGCCGAAGGGAGGTTGATTCTGGCCGATGCCCTCTCGTATGCGGTGAAGAATGGATTGTCTCCGGTGGTGGACGTGGCTACACTGACCGGCGCTGTCCGGGTGGCGCTGGGGGATGTGACGGTGGGCGTGTTCGGCAACAACGAGGAGTTCTCGAAGAAGGTGATGGCAGCGGCGGCGGAGGCCGGCGAGCGGATGTGGCAGATGCCCATGTTCGAGGAGTACAAGGAGCAGTACAAGAGCGATGTGGCCGATGTTAAGAACACCGGGGGAAGGTACGGAGGCGCCATAACGGCGGCCCAGTTCGTCGGCGATTTTGTGGGTGATACCCCGTGGGTGCACCTGGACATTGCCGGCACATCTTTGGCGAAGAAGGAAAAGGACCATGTAGTGAAGGGGGCCACGGGGGTCACGGTGCGGACCCTGATCAATCTGGTCATGAATCTGGCGGAGTAGGCGCAGTTCTGTCAATTATGATGAAGGGCAACCCAGTGCCATCGGACAAGGAGTCCATCGCGGACGCCTTCTGGATGCCCGCTTCCGCGGGAATGACAGGAGAGGTGCGGGATGCTTCCCGCCGGGAGGCTGAGGGTGTCCCTCAGCCTCAAGACTCCCCCAAGAGTGGGGGGCAAAGGGGGTTGAAGAGAATCATGAGGCACCGCTGGTTGCACAGACGTTAAGGGAGGTGGTCTCTGTGAAGATCAAGTGGTTGGGACATGCGTCGTTTCTGATAACCTCTGATGGTGGGGTGAGGGTCATCACTGACCCATATACGCGTGGTGGGGGAATCGACTACGGCCAGATCCAGGAGACGGCGGATATCGTGACCGTGAGCCACAAGCATCAGGACCACAACAATGTGGGCGCGGTGAAGGGCAAGCCGGTTGTGGTGGAGGTGCCCGGGGCGAGGAACGTCAAAGGGATCGAGTTCCTGGGGATACCCTGCTTTCACGATGGCGCAAAGGGAGCGCAGCGCGGGCCGAACACAATCTTCTGTTTCGCTATTGATGGGGTGCGCGTTTGCCACCTGGGCGACCTGGGGCATGAGTTGGATGTGGGGAAGGTGAAGGAGATAGGCGCTGTGGACGTCCTGCTGGTTCCGGTGGGCGGATTCTATACCATAGATGCCGGGCAAGCCGCTGGCGTATGCGAGGCCCTGAAGCCCAAAGTGGTGATCCCGATGCACGTTAAGACGGCGAAATGCGACTACCCCATCACCGGAGTTGAGGATTTCCTGAAGGGCAGGAAGAACGTTCGCCGGGTGGCTGCCAGCGAGACGGAGGTCAAGAAGGACAATCTGCCGGTGGAGACAGAGACGATTGTCCTGCAGCATGCGCTTTGAATGCGGCAACCAATCGGTGGTGTGGAGAGGGGCGAAGCCCCTTTGCCGGTGTCCGAGAGGGCTTGATGAATCAAGCCCCTACATGAGCCCCAGGAGGGAAGGCGATGCAGCGATCTCTCTTGAGATGGAGTAGAGATTGAAGATAATCCGTGATGTGAAGAAGGCCAGAGCGACCCTGTTGAAGCGCACTCCGCCGGAAACTCAGGAGGGGCCTCCCTGGCTGCGCGAGAGAATCGCACAGACCTTCGGCAAGCCGATGAGCCTGCAGGAGGTGGTGGAGCACGTTCTCTCTGAAGTGCGCGCCCGGGGTGACCAGGCTCTTCTGGACTTCGAGTGGCGGCTGGACGGAGTCAGGTTGAAGAGACTGGAAGTGACCGGGAAGGAGATAGCCAAGGCCCGTTCCAGGGTGGACGCTGAGCTTGCCTTGGCCCTGGAACTGGCTGCCATGCGGATCAGGGCCTTCCACGTGAAGTGCAAACGGCAGAGCTGGGTGGACTTTGGCGAAGGCGGCCTGGGGCAGTGGGTCCGGCCGCTGGAAAGGGTGGGCGTGTACGTCCCTGGCGGCAAGGCCAGCTATCCGTCCACTCTTCTCATGACCGCCATTCCGGCCAGGGTGGCCGGAGTCAAGGAGATTATAGTCACCAGCCCTCCCGGTCCTGACGGAGAGATATCGCCGACGACCCTGCTGGCTGCGGAGATCGCCGGGGTGGACCGTGTGTTCAAGGTGGGTGGGGCCCAGGCCGTTGCGGCCATGGCCTTTGGCACCAGGATGATTCCCAAGGTGGACAAGATATGCGGTCCAGGCAACATTTTTGTGCAACTGGCCAAGAAGACGGTGTACGGAACGGTGGGCATAGATGGGTTCTATGGGCCGACAGAGACCATCGTCGTTGCTGACGACACTGCGAACCCGGCCTACTGTGCCGCTGACCTTCTGGCACAGGCGGAACATGACGCCATGGCCTCCGCCATCCTCATCACGACTTCGGAGACACTCGCGGGGGCGGTGGACCGGGAGGTGGACAAGCAGGCAGCCGAGATGGGGAGATGCTCCGTGATTCGCGAGTCTTTGAAAGACAGGGGAGGCATTGTGGTGGTTCCGGATATGGACACTGCCGTAGGACTGGTGAATGAATACGCTCCGGAGCACGTTTCGTTGATGGTCAGGGATGCCTGGACCTGGGCCGGGAAGATCAGAAACGCCGGCGGCGTTTTCATCGGCGATGACTCGCCGGAAGTCGTGGGAGACTACACTGCCGGTCCCAGCCATGTCATGCCTACCGGGGGCACCGCGCATTTCAGTTCGCCCGTCACTCTGGACGATTTCACTAAGGTGACCAGCGTGGTGGCTATTGATCGAAGGACTCTGGTAAAGATCGGTCCGGCCGCGGCCGCGATAGCCAGGGCCGAAGGACTGGACGCGCATTCGCAGGCCGTGGAAGTGAGACTGGCTAGGAGACGAAGGAAGAAGAATGACTGAGATGGAACGTCCGCGTGAGGACAACGTTGTTGACAGTTCTGCGGTGGAGTGGCCTCCGGCAGAGGCGCTGAAGGCGGAAGAGCCAAAGGCAGGCGATGCCGTAGCAGAGGCGTCCAGGGAGGAGCTGCCCAAGCCGGCAGAGATCAGACCCGATGAGCCGAGGGATGTTGTTGGCATACGTTTCCAGCGGGCCGGCAGAGTGTACTACTTTGCTCCCGCAGGTTTGGATCCAAAGGTGGGAGATCAGATCGTGGCGGAGACTGAGCGCGGTTTGAAGATGGGCCGCGTGGTGATTGCGCCCAAGCAGGTTATGGCCAGCCAACTGACGGAGCCGCTGAAACCGGTGCTTCGCCTGGCAACGCCGGAAGACCATGGAAGGCTGGAGAGTGTGCGGGTGAGAGAACACGAGGCTCTGTCCAAGTGTGCTGAGCTGAGCAGCAATCTCAGTCTGCCCATCAAGGTGCTCACCGCCGAAAGCAGCCTCGATTGCAGTCACGTTACCGTCTTCTTCAGTGCCGAGGGACGGGTGGATTTCCGGCAGTTGGTGCGGGAACTGGCTTCTGCCTTGAGGGCACGCGTGGAACTGCGTCAGGTTGGTCCCAGGGACGAAGCCAAGTTGATGGGCGGCGTAGGGCGCTGCGGTTTCACGCTGTGCTGTGCGTCTTTTCTGACCGAGTTCAGCCCTCTATCGATCAAGACGGCCAAGGAGCAAGGTTTGTCTCTTGAGCCGGCGAAGATATCCGGCACTTGCGGCCGTTTGCTCTGCTGTCTGGGCTACGAGGCTGAGTACTATCGGTCGATGAAAGGCAAGCTGCCGGGCATGGGCAAACAGGTGACGACGCCACTGGGTGAGGGGATGGTGGTGGGGGTGAATGCCATAAAAGAGACGGTGATGGTGCAGATGGAGAGCCAGGCTGCAGTCGAGTTTCCGGCCGGCAAGGTCACGTTGAAACCCCCAAGCGAAGCCCCCAAGAAGGGACAGCAGAGACCTCACAAGCGCTAGTTCGTCTGGGCGATGAACTTGCGCCACTCCACATGGGCGCGAAGGTAGTGGTAGGGGACGGAGAAGGAGGCTGGTGGGGGAGGGAGGGGTTGCCTCAGCAGTCTCATGCCAGCTTCCGCTGGTGTATGGCCGGCCTTCCGCAGGTTGCAGGCGAAGCAGCAGCCGACGACGTTGTCCCATTCGTGACCACCGCCTCGGCTCTTGGGAAGGATGTGGTCCACTGTCATGTCCTTGGTTTCACGGCCGCAGTATTGACAGGTGTACTTGTCGCGATTGAACACCTCGAAGCGGGTGAGGCGCTTCTGCAGGCGGGGACGCTTGACGAACTGGGTGAGGCGGACCACCGACGGAATGGGAACGGAGGTTCTCATGGCATGCAGTTCGCCGCGGCCGTTCTCGATCACCTCTGCCTTGCCGTCAATGACCAGCACCACGGCTCTCCTGACCCGGCAGATGTTCAGCGGTTCGAAGTTCTGGTTCAAGACCAGCACTGGGACGTTGGTGAGATCCACTGATGCCATTTCCTTGTGCTGTTGTTCCATCTGACGTGAGGCGAGGAAGCCTGGCGAGTCAGCCGTACCTCGGATCACGAACGGATGTCTCCCAAGATTGAGTCATTTTACCGAATGGGATTTCTCAATGCAAACTGGGGCCGTGAGAGACGTTGCCCTCGGTAGAGAAATCGGGTAATATCTAAACTCAATATGGGTGGTGTTCTCGCGGGCCAGACTGTGGCTCGCTCTCTTTTTTCTGCTGACCTGCCCGGAGTGCCGCGTGTTTAGCTCATGTGGCAGTGACAACGGTTGCGTCAGAAGGCCAATGCCCTGAGAACCTGAGCCAGGAATGCCCCGATTGGCAGAGATGATGGAAGTGGTATATGGGTGAGCGACTGGGAGAAGCGTCAACACTGATCGGAGTGGGCATGGCTGTCGTCTTTGCGGCGCTTGTCATACTGATGACGGCTATCATGATCATCAATAGATTGGCCCCTGACAAGGGCAAGAAGGCAGGAGGGCCGGTATTGCCTGAAGCTATTGAATCCGAGGATTCCCGGAGGGGGAGAATCGCGGCTCTGGCTGTGGCCGTAGCGAAAGCCATGCAGAGAGAGAAGGAGATTGTCCCGGAACAGAGGACGATGGGTACGGTTGGGTGGACAGGCGGGCCCAGCAGCCGGTGGGCGGTGTCAGGCCGGGAACAAGCGATGCTTTCAAGAGGAAAGGCAGGGCGGCAATGGGGAAGACGTTCAAGCTGACCGTCAACGACAAGACATATAACGTAGAGATTGGTGACCTCAGCCAGTCTATCATTGAGGTGCACGTTGATGGTGAGAAGTACAATGTGAAGCTGGAAAGCGATGCGCCGGAAGTGGATCGGGGGCCCGCTCCGGACATATCCATGGCCCGCAATCCGGTAGCTCCTCCACCGCCGGCTGCTCCCATGCCCAGGGCGAAAGGGCCGTCAACGCTGCCTGTGGCTGGCGATGGCAAGACTCTCGCTGCTCCCATGCCGGGTGTGGTCCTGGCGGTGAGAGTGAAGGCCGGAGACAAGGTGAAGCGGGGCCAGGAAATGTGCCTGCTGGAATCCATGAAGATGGAGCTGAACATACTGGCCGCTGCCGACGGTGTGGTGAAGAAGGTATTCGTGTCTCAGGGGCAGAACGTGGCTCATGGGACCGTCCTGGTTGAGTTTGAATAGGGATCGAGGTGGAATCTCGGCGTGGAATGGGATAGCCTGCGCGAGCTCTTCGCAGGGTTCGAGGGACTAGGAGAAGAACCTGAAATCCTGGCCATGATGGCCATCGGTTGTGTCCTCCTCTACCTGGGCATTGCCAAGAAGTTCGAACCGCTCCTGCTCGTGGGGATCGGCTTTGGCATCCTGGTGGCCAACCTGCCGCTTCACGGGATAGTCAGTTCCGGTGGAGATGGTGAAGCCACCGGGATCCTGTACTACTTCAGAACCTACCTGATCGATACAGAGATCATTCCGCTGTTGATCTTCCTCGGCCTCGGAGCCATGACCGATTTCGAACCGCTGCTGAACTACCCCTATACCATTCTCCTCGGTGCTGCCGCCCAGATCGGTGTCTTCGTGGCCCTGGTCGGAGCAGTGGCCCTGGGATTCGAGCTCACAGAGGCCGCGTCGATAGGGATGATTGGAGGCGCTGATGGCCCCACGACGATCTACGTGGCTACCAGGATGCACGCGCTCGGGGGCAAGGATATCCTGGCATCGGTGGCGGTGGCCGCCTATTCGTACATGGCCCTGGTGCCCGTGATACAGCCGCCGATAATCAGGCTCCTCACTACCAGGGAACAGAGGCGTGTCAGGATGCCCTATGCACCGCGCCGCGCCTCCAGGGCAGCCAAGATTCTCTTCCCGGTGGTTCTGGTCGTAGTTGGTGGCATCCTGGTTCCCAAGGCAGTGCCTCTGTTTGGCATGTTCGCCTTCGGCAACATCCTGCGCGAATGCCTGGTGGTGGAGAGGTTGTCCAACACGGCGCAGAATGCCCTGATGGACAGCGTTGTTATCATACTGGGAATCACCGTTGGCGCTACGATGACTGCCGCTCAGTTCTTCCGCTGGGAGACCATAATGATATTCCTGCTCGGCTGTGTTGCCTTCATGGCGGCCACAGCCGGAGGCCTCATACTGGGGCAGATCATGTATTTTGCGTCCGGGAAGAAGATAAACCCGGTCATCGGGGCGGCCGGGGTATCGGCCGTGCCCATGTCCGCCAGGGTCTGTCAACGGGAAGTCCAGAAGGAAGACCCTGACAACTTCATTCTGATGCATGCCATGGGACCGAATGTGGCGGGAGTCATCGGGACTGCCACGGCGGCAGGCGTGCTGCTGGCCTTGGTGCCCGGTTTGATGGACTAGCGCGTCTCCGCAGGGGCGGTATCGAACGGGGCAATCCTCTGGCAACCAGTCGCTTCAGTGCTCACTTGACCGAGGGTGAGGTCCGACCGGACGAGAGCGCACTGGCCGTATTCACTTCGGTGAGCCCGCGACACGCGCCTCTGTGCCGTTTGCGGTAGAATTGTCTCGAATGGCAGACGCACCAATCTGTGGACATGTCATTCCCGCGGAAGCGGGAATCCAGAGAGCTGTGGGCACTGTCCCAGTGCCGGATATCAACCCCCTAGCCCCCACTCTTGGGGGGAAGGAAAATGGGATTGGGGGGCACCCCCAAACCCCCGGCAGCATCCTGCTGCACCTGTCTTGTCATTTGCGCGGAACCCAGGCTCGTGAACGCGGGGGGCAGCAGGTAGGGTGGGTAGAGCGAAGCGAAACCCACCAGTGCTGTTCCCATGCTCACTGTCAACCGCTTGGCACCCAAGCCTGGTGGATAACAGAAGCCCGAAGAAGAGTTATGCCCCTCTGCAGGCACCCGGGCTTAGAATCCGAGGGACACTGCCAAACTCCCTGCAGCACGCTGGGGCTAAACCCGGAAATACCACCTTCTCCCGCTGACCGGCACCGTGGTTTAGACCTATTCTCTGTTCCGTTGGAGCCGCAAAGGCCGGGCCTTGGCGGCTAGGAGCTATGGAAGAACGCAACTGGCATAGTCTCAGTGCCGACGAAGCGCTCGATGCATTGAATTCGAGCAGGGACGGCTTGAGCCGCGAAGAGGCGCGGAAGAGGCTGGCGGAGTTCGGCCCCAACGAACTGCGCAAAGAAAAGACCGTCTCCTGGTGGATGATGCTGCTCAGCCAGTTCAAGAACGTCCTTATCATCATCCTGCTGGCCGCGGCCGCGATCTCTCTGGTCATAAACCTGGTTGACGAGGGGGGCAGTATCTGGGACCCCATCATCATCGTGGTTGTGGTCATGATCTCCGTCCTTCTGGGTTTCATCCAGCAGTACCGGGCGGAACGGGCCATGCAGGCGTTGAAGCAGATGATTGCGCCGGTGTCCGCCGTCATCCGGGCGGGAGAAGAGGCGATGCAGCCGTCGCGGGAACTGGTGCCGGGGGATGTGATTGTCCTGAGGACGGGAGACAGGGTCGCTGCAGACGCCAGGCTCATAGAAACGGCCAGTCTCAAGATGGACGAGGCGTCTCTGACGGGTGAGTCGGTGGCGGAGTTGAAGACCCTGGATCCCCTCTCGGAGGACGTGCCGCTGGCTGACCGTATGAACATGGTGTTTGCCGGTACCACGGTGGCCTACGGCAAGGGCAAGGCGGTGGTGATGGCCACAGCGATGTCCACCGAGTTCGGCAAGATCGCGGGAATGCTACAGGAGGTGGAGGAGCCGAAGACGCCATTGCAGGAGAGACTGGACCGGTTTGGCAAGATGATGGCCATTGCCCTGATAGCGGTCACGGCTCTGGTGGCGATCCTGATTCTGGTTCGCACCGAAAAAGGCCTCATGGAGATCTTCATGTGGGGGTTAAGCCTGGCCATAGTGGTGGTTCCGGAGTCTCTGCCGGCGATAGTGACGGTGACTTTGGCCTTCGGGGTGTACCGGATGGCCAAGAAGCACGCTCTTATCCGGAAGCTTCACGCTGTTGAGACACTGGGCTCCACCACGTTCATTTGCTCTGACAAAACCGGCACTCTGACCCAGAACCAGATGATGGTGCGGCGGCTGTATGTTGACTGGATGATAGTGCAGGTGAGCGGGTCGGGCTACGAACCAAAGGGTGATTTCCGCAGGAGCGATGCAGCGATGGTTCCGGAGCAGCACCCCACCCTGCTGCGGGTGCTGCAGATCGGCGCCTTGTGCAATGATGCCAGGCTGGCGTCGGACAATGGCTCCTGGAGCGTAAAGGGCGATCCCACGGAAGGGGCTTTGATAGTGGCTTCCGCCAAAGCCGGTGTGGACAACGAGGCGCTGGCGGCTTCCTGGCGCCGCGTAGGGGAGATACCGTTCTCGTCCGAAAGGATGAGGATGACCACCATCCATGAGACACCGCAGGGACGCCTGGCGCTCTCCAAGGGCGCGGTGGAGATTGTCCTGAATTCCTGCAATCGCGTCTGTGTTGGTGGGGACGAGAAGGAGTTGCTGCCGGCGGAGAAAGACCGGGCCATGGAGGCCAATAAGCAGATGGGAGGGGAGGGCCTGCGTGTTCTGGCCCTGGCCTACAAGGTTCTTCCGGGCCCCGGTCAGGATGATGAGGAGGTTGAGCGGGAGATGGTCTTCGCCGGGCTGGTGGGCATGATCGACCCGCCCCGCGAGGAAGTGAAGGAAGCCATAGGACTGTGCCAGAAGGCCGGGATCAAGGCCGTCATGATCACCGGGGACCACAAGACCACGGCCGTGGCCATAGCCAGGGAACTGGGCCTGTTGCGCGGAGGCCTGGCGTTAAGCGGCAACGAGTTGGAGAAGGTGGACGACGCTGAGTTGGAGAGGATCGTCGAGACGATCGAGGTCTATGCCCGGGTGTCACCAGCCCACAAGTTGCGTGTGGTACAGGCGCTGCAGAAGAGAGGGCATGTTGTGGCCATGACCGGGGACGGAGTCAACGATGCCCCGGCCCTCAAGAGGGCCGATATCGGCGTGGCCATGGGCATAACGGGGACGGACGTGTCGAAGGAAGCCTCCCACATGGTGCTGACCGACGACAATTTCGCGTCGATAGTGGCCGCGGTGAAAGAAGGCCGGCACATCTTCGGCAACATCAAGAAATGCCTGATGTACCTGCTGTCTTGTCACATCGGGGAGCTGATACTGATGATAGTGGCGGTGCTGGTAGACCCGCGCTATCTGCCGCTGGTGGCGGTGCAGCTTCTGTGGATCAACATAGCCGTTGACGGTCCTACGGCGCTGGCGCTGGCTTTTGACCCGCCGGATGCCGACGTGATGGAGCAGCCGCCGCGGAGCCGGCGGACAGGCATTTTCGTGCCCAGGGTGCTCGGATTCATTGTCGTGGCCGCGATCTGGTCGGGCCTGGTCACCTTCGGCGTGTTCAAGTGGGCGCTGGTCTCGGGCCGTTCGGAGCAGGAGGCGCAGGCTCTCTGCTTCATCACCCTTATTATCATCGGTGAGTTCATTGCGCTGGCGTCCCGGTCTGAGAAGGACTCGCTTCTGAAGATAGGCCTGTTCGGGAACAAGTGGCTGCTTCTGGCCATGATTGGCACCGTGGTGGCCACTCTGCCGATAATCTACATTCCGGCCTTGCAGGAGCACTTCCGCACCTACAGCCTGGGGTGGTCCGACTGGGGCATCGCCATACTATGCAGCGCCACGCTGTTCGTGGTTCTGGACGTCTTCAAGGCTGCCTGGTCCTGGGCGGAGGCGCGAAGGAAGGTTCCCTAGATGATCAGCGTCAGCAACCTGAGCAGGACCTACAGACTCGGCAGCGTCGAGGTCATGGCGCTGGTGGACGTCTCTCTGACACTGGAGGGAGGGGACGTGACCTGCGTGATGGGGAAGAGCGGCTCCGGGAAGTCGACTCTGCTGAGGCAACTGGGGCTCATCGACCGGCCAACCTCCGGGCAGATACTCTTTGATGGCCAGGATGTGACCAGGCTTTCCGATGGCACCAGGGCCCGGATGCGGCTGACATACCTGGGCTACATCTTCCAGGAGTTCGCCCTGCTGGGGGAACTGACGGCGCACGAGAATGTCTTCCTGCCGGGGATGATGCTGGGTGGTGCCGCTCATGACTACCGGAAGAGGGCCGCCGAGCTGCTGGGGATAGTAGGGCTGGGGGAGCGGATACACCACAAGCCGAAGGAACTGTCCGGCGGTGAGCAACAGAGGGTGGCTATCGCCCGGGCCCTGATCAACAATCCGCGGGCACTGTTTGCTGATGAACCGTGCGCCAACCTCGACAGCATTTCTTCCGAGGAGGTCATGGAAACGCTGCTCAAGCTCAACAAGGATCTTGGAATCACGATCCTCTTCGTGTCGCACGACCCGGACGATAAGAAATACGCTGGGAGGCTCATTTTCCTTAAGGATGGGAGACAGGTCCCGGAGTACCTCTAAGCTGTTGAGAGAACCATGAACACGTTGAAGGTAGCGGCCTTCATGGCCCTGAAGTCGCTCGTGAGGGGGGATGTTCGCGTTCTCCTGCTGACCGTCTCCATGCTGATCCTGGTGTATGTCAACCTGATCTTCACGCCGTCGCTTCTGAGCGGCGCGGTGCAGAAGATCCACGACAAGACCAGGAACACGATATCGGGCGATATCGTCTTTCAGGCTGCCGGGGAGAGCCCAATCATCGTTGGGGCCGAAGAGTTGGTGTCTGACATCGAGTCGCTGAAAGGGGTTGAGGCGGCATGCGCCAGGAACAGCCTGGGAGCGGAGATCCACTACGAGAGCGAGCGCTTCGCCTCGGCAATCTATGCCATCGACCCCGTCAGAGACAGCCAGGTGTTTCAGATCTCCGGGACGCTAGTTGAGGGCGAGTATCTTGAGCCTGGAGATACCGGCCAGATTCTTCTGGGCGCCCAGATCGCCGGCGCTGACCGTGAAGACCTGGAGCTATACTCCACTTCTTTGAAGACGGTGCATGCCGGGAGCAGAGTGGTCATCGACTATGTCAACGGCGTCGAGCGGGAGTACACGGTGAAGGGCATATTCTTCACGGAATTCGTTCAGGGCGACATCAGGGCTTACATCACCGAAGACGACTTCCGCAGCATGGTCCCGCCGCAGCTTCATGGCACGGCGACAGCTCTTCATGTGAAGCTGGAGAAGGGGGCTGATCGGTCCTTGGTGGTAGAAGAGGTGCTGGCCATGAGGCCGGGGCTGAAGTACCAGACCTGGGAGGACGCGCTGGGGGTGCTGAAGAGCATGACCAAGAGCTTCGACCAGATCATCGTGATTCTGCGGACCACCGCTCTGATCGTAGCGGGCATCACCATCTTCATCGTGACCTATGTTGACCTGGTGAACAAGCGGCGGCAGATCGGCATCGAGCGCGCCATCGGCATAACCTCGGCCTCAATCGTGCTTTCCTACATCATCCGGGCCATTGTCTACGCCGCATTTGGCATCCTGGCGGCAGCCCTGATCTTTCGTTATGTGATAATGCCCATTGAAGCGCAACATCCGTTCCATTTTCCTTTTGGAGATGTCCTTCTTGTCGTTGACATACCCGAGCTGGCATCCTCGGCGGCCATCCTGTGCGGGGTTGCCATAGTGTCCGCCTTCATCCCGGCCTACCAGACCATCAGGACGAAGATAATCGACGCCATCTGGTCGAGCTGATTTCGCTGCTACCGCTCCCTCCTGCATGACAGCTTCATGCCTTCGCTGACTTCTGGGGATTGAGCAAGCCGTAGGGGGCTGTGCCCACCTCCTGGTATCCTCTCAGCTCCGGTCGCCGTTGTCTCCATGGTTGCCTTCAACCCCCTTGGTCCCCCAATCATGGGGGATAGAGAAGAAACGGAGAGGGGCTTTGCCCCTCTGCACGCCCCGATGGTAGAGCGCACTACTGTAGGGTGGGTAGAGAGAAGCGAAACCCGCCGCCAAAGTGAGTGTCAGGTCTCGGACCTGACACTGTGCCTGTTGGGATTTCGGCCCGCTGGCCCCGAACTCCCGGCAGCGTTCCGCTGCACTGGTCATGTCATTCCCGCGGAAGCGGGAATCCAGAGGGGTGAATGATGGGGAAGCCCTCAAGAGAGCCCCATTTTCAACCGCCCGAGTACCATTCCCTCAAAGGGAGATTCTGGAATTGAGGGTCCCCCAAACCCCGGGCAGCGAGGAGTCTCTGCACTCTCTTGGGGTTTCGGATTTGGAGATTGGCGACGCTTTCAAGGGGCTTCGCCAATCTGCTCCCCCGCGGAAGAGCGAGGGCTGAAGAGGTTGTTTATCCCCCTCTGCGGTAGAATCCTCGGACGGGTTGCCGGGTAGGCGCGAAATGGCGGACGTGGGGCTTCACCGTCCGGGCGGCTGGGCCACCCTGCGTCTCCGCGTTTGTGGGGGCATAGTTGAGTGGAGTCGGTGTGCCGTAGTTGAAACCGTCAAGCGTTTGTCGCGATAATGCCCGCCCCATGATCTTCTGCAGCGCCCCCACCATCTCCCAGTCTTGTGGAGTGGCTAGGGTGAGAGCGTCGCCGGTGCGTTCAGCCCGCCCCGTGCGCCCAATACGGTGAAGGTAGGCATCGGCGGTATCGGGCATGTCGTAGTTGATGACGTGCGAGATGCCCTCCACATCCAGACCTCGGGCAGCAATGTCGGTGGCTACCATGACCTGGTACGTGCCGCTCTTGAAGCCGCTCAGGGCTTCCTCTCGCTGGTTCTGCGAGCGATTGCCGTGGAGGCTGGTTACCTTGTATCCGGCGCGCCCGACCTGCTGCGTCAGCCGCTCCGCCCGGTGCTTGGTGCGGGCGAAGATGAGTACCGACTTGGTGTCAGGCGACTTCAGCAGCGCCAGCAGCAGTTGCATCTTTTGGGGCTCAGAAACTGGATAGAGGGCATGGGAGACCGTATCGACAGGGCGCATGAGCCCGACGGCGATGCGCTTCGGACGACTCAGGATCTGGCTGGCCAGTTGCTCGATCTCGCGCGGGAACGTAGCGGAGAACAGCATCGTCTGCCGCCGCGCTGGGATTTGCTTCAGTATCTGTCTCACGGCGGGCAGAAAGCCCATGTCGAACATGCGGTCGGCCTCGTCGATCACCAGCACTTCCAGTTTGTCGAACCGGCCGTAACCCTGTCCAATAAGGTCCAGCAGTCTCCCAGGGCAGGCCACGATGATGTCCGTCCCATCCTTGAGGGCCTTGACCTGAGACGGGTACCGGACGCCTCCGTAGATGCTGGCGCTGCGGATGTTGGTCCCGGCCCCGAGGGCGCGGATGGTCTCGTGGGTCTGCTCCGCCAGTTCCCGGGTGGGCGAAAGGATGAGCGCACGCGTACGGCCGCGCGGGCCGGCGAGCAATTTCTGCAGAATGGGCAGGACGAAGGCCGCCGTTTTGCCGGTGCCGGTTTGCGCTGTGCCGATCAGGTCTTGCCCATCTAGGGCTGGGGGAATGGCCGCCTCCTGAATCGGCGTTGGCGTGGTGTAGCCGGCTCGGGCGACCGCAGCCAGCAGGGGCGGGTCGAGGTTGAACTCTTTGAAGGTCACGATTCTCCTTTTGTCTTCAGAAGTCCAGCGGATGTCAAGGAGATCGTGCCAGGATCAGACGGTGACAGAGGCGGGTACTGCTGAAATGAAATGATATTACTTTTCCATACCATACGCGATAATGGAGTGGATGTCAAGGCGCAGTTGTGAGTTGTTTGAGAGACTGGTGAGACAAACGGCGCGCCCAGCCCATTCAGTAGTATCCTCTCGGCTCCGGTCGGGGTTGTCTCCATAGGTGATTTCAACCCCCTTGAATCCCCCAATCTTGGGGGGATGGAAAAGAACGGAGAGGGGCTTCGCCCCTCTCCGCGCTCCGATGGGTAGAGCGCACCGTTGTAGGGCGGGTTAGAGAGAAGCGAAACCCGCCGATAGCCTCGTCATTCCCGCGCAGGCAGGAATCCAGAACAGTCCTCGGAGGGCCACGCTCTATCGCGGCTGCGGGACCCAGGCCGGGTCCAGGCTTGGCATTCACGAGACTGAGAGTGGTTCACGAGTCTGCTTGTCTAGAGAAGTCCGTAAGGTGACAAGGACAGCGGTTGTTCGCAGACTCCCTAATCTGCTAGGATAGATGGCTGAACTGGTGGCAAGTCACCGGAGCGGAAGGCTCGGTCGAATGCCGTGCAGGATACGATGGGGCGTCCTTTGCCGGTGAATGCAGTTCTAGTACTTGGTTGTATTAATCAGCGTTAGGTCTTTTGAGTGGTTATGACTTAGCCCCAGAGCTTATGGAATTACGCTTAGTAACACAAGTAGGTACTAGGCGCACATTCGGAGAACAGATGAACAGTTGGGGGGTCCCCGATTGGCTCGAAAGGGAAGTGGGAGAGCGAGACAAAACCTGCGTCTACTGTGGCATCCAGATGATCGAGAAGATGCCTCTACGCGGTCCCCGGAAAGCTGTGGCAACCTGGGAACACATCATCAATGATGCGAGTATCGTCACCCGTGCGAATATTGCCCGCTGTTGTGCAGCGTGCAATTCAAGCAAGGGAACAAAGAGACTCTCCGATTGGCTTCAATCGAGCTACTGTAAGAAGCGTGGCATCAATAAGGATACGGTGGCCGAAGTCGTGAAGAAAGCGCTGGAGACAGAATGGGACTGACACCTAGCAGTCGGATTCAGCTGCGCTCGAGCGGGAATCCAGAACGCCGTAGGGTGGATCAAGCGAAGCGGATCCACCGCCAAATTGGATGACATAGGCTGTGGTTGATCCGTCCGGTTGAAATGGACTTGATCCACCCTACAATCTTGGAGCCAGCGATTGGAGGAGTCAATATGACACTCCTTGTAGAGGCACTGCGATGCAAATCGTGCATTGTGAGTGTTATGGGGGATCATGCCGGTGAAGACGCTGAAGCAATCTTCGATAGAAAGCAAGATGACATCGAACGCATTGGCATGACATTCTGGCTAATGAGATCACCGAAAGCTCGGCCAAGGCAGGTTCAGCATGTTTGCGGCTCGTTGCCAGCTTACACGATATTTGTTGAACCAGCGACCAAGGGAGGCGCCCGCGCCACTACGACAGATGACAGAGCCAGAGAGTTCTCCGACGATGGGACGTCATGGCATCGGTTGCCTCAAGGTCTGAGCCCCGTCACGGGGAAGTTGGACAGGGGTGCTACTGCTCTTGTTTTTGACCTGTTGTCCACCGACGTCTGCGGAGTCATTGACCTGTGGGACTACGCAGACGCTGGAGATAGCAGCAAACCACTCAAGTTCATTCTTGGCTGTGCTACAGTCTGCGCAATGCGAAAGAACGTGGAATCACAACCAGGAGGAATGAAGTCGCGCTATCGAAGAGTCGTTGCAGTGGCAAGACTTGCAGAGCCCTATTGTGCATGGCTTCGATAATCACCGACAGCCGCATCAACACACTGTGGCAACTCGGCTGCGGTCGGCGCTGTGGGGTGACGGCGTCGTCGCAAGTCGGCATGGGACAGGAGACGTATGGGCAACTCTTGGCGACTTGAACTGGGAGATGAGTTGCTTGGTATTCTGACAGAAGGCTAGCTTGACCAGAGCCGGAGGGTGGGCTGTGCCCACCTCCTGCGTCCTGTAGGTTCCTGTCGGGGTTCTCTCCATAGGTTGTTTCAACCTTCCTGCCCCTCCCACTCCTCCTGGAGCGAATCTTCGCCCCTCTGCACGCCCCGATGGGTGGCACAGGCAGGTCAAGGCGTCATATGAGTATAGAAGGTGGCGAGTCCAGCCCGCCACCTTCGCCTGATCCAGCTCAAGTTTGCGTCTGAGCGCTACGTGAGCTTTGCCATCCAGGACGGAGTAACCTCGTTCGAGATGTCCCTCGGCTCCTGGTCCGACCGTGCACACAGGAGCCGGTGAGAAGTCTTCGTGTCGATCAGATGGCTCGCCCCACCTGTGCTCCGGCGGCGATGGCCTCCATGGCATTGGTGGGATTCTGGGCGTCGCCGATGACATGCACCTGACTTACCTTGCCCTCTAGCTGCTTCGCCAACTCATCGGACGGGGCGGCGCCCATGGCCAGGACGATGGTGTTCATGCCACCGATCGTCTCTGTCTTGCCGTCGCGGCTGTAGG
>Ga0114946_10000782_pt1 | contig 21533 bp, 19 predicted proteins | sample WalLakDeSediment_FD_88676 | JGI IMG/M metagenome (GOLD analysis project Ga0114946, IMG submission 88676) | Lake sediment microbial communities from Walker lake, Nevada to study Microbial Dark Matter (Phase II) - Walker Lake 11/02/13 Deep Sediment | ecosystem: Environmental > Aquatic >...
CGAACGGTGGCAGGTCATAACAAGTGGTCCCAGATCAAGCGGAAGAAGGCGGTCCTCGACGCAAAGCGGGGCAAGCTCTTCACCAAGATGATCCGGGAGATCAGCGTGGCGGCCCGCGAGGGGGGGGGTGAGCCCGACTTCAACCCCCGGCTTCGCCTGGCGGTGGATACGGCCAAGTCGGCCAACATGCCGGCCGACAACATCGAGCGGGCCATCAAGCGGGGCACCGGCGAGCTCGAGGGCGTGACCTACGAGGAGCTCACCTACGAGGGGTACGGCCCCGGGGGTGTGGCCCTCTTCATCGAGACCACCACCGACAACCAGAACCGTACGGTGGCCGAGGTGCGGCACATCCTCCAGAAGAACGGGGGGAACCTGGGCACCACCGGATCGGTGGCGTGGCAGTTCGACCGCATGGGGCAGGTCTTCATCGACGCCTCCACCACCACCGAGGAGGCGGTCTTCGAGGCGGCGCTGGAAGCCGGCGCCGAGGACGTGGCCACCACCGAGGACGAGATCGTGGTCACCACCGGAATCTCCGAGTTCCACCCCACCCAGGAGGCGCTGAAGGCGGCGGGCATCGCCTTCACCTCGGCGGAACTGGCCATGATCCCGAAGAACGAGGTGGACGTGGCAGGCGACGACGCCGCGAAGCTGATCAAGCTGCTGGACCTCCTGGACGACCACGACGACGTCTCCAAGGTGTCCTCCAACGCGAACCTCGACGAGGCGGCGCTGGCGGAGGCCATGTCGTGATCCCCATTACCGTGGTCGGGATCGATCCCGGGACCACGGTCACAGGGTACGGGGTGGTGCAGCGGGAGGGGCAGAAGCTCGTGCTCCTGGAATGCGGCGTCATCCGCCCCACCGCCGGGACCCCCCTCCCGGCCCGGATCCGGCAGATCTTCGAGGGGATCAACGCCATCCTGGACCGGTTCGAGCCCGACGTCGTGGCCGTGGAGGACGTCTTCCAGGGAAAGAACGCCCGGAGCGCGCTGGTGCTGGGGCATGCCCGGGGGGCCATCCTCCTGGCCGCCGAACTCCGCGACATCACCCTGGCCGAGTACACCCCCCTGGCCATCAAGAAGGCCGTGGTGGGGCATGGCTCCGCCACGAAGGACCAGGTGGGCCTCATGGTGCAGGAGCGCCTCCGCCTGGTGGCGCCCCCGCGCCCCGCCGACGCCGCCGACGGCGTGGCCGCCGCCCTCTGCCACATGGCCCTGGGTCACCGCATCTCCCTTCGCGCCGCGGTGAGCCCGCCCGCGCGGACCCCTGCCCGCCCGCCCGCGCGCCCCTCCACAGGCACCCCAGACCGCACCCTCGACCGCCCCCCCTCACCCGCGCCAGAGTCCGAGTCCCGATGATTCTCCGTCCCGTAACCCGATGATTTCCCGTCTCCGAGGCATTCTCCTCCCCCGGGAGGAAGGGATGGAACTGGAGGCCGGAGGCGGCGCCGTGGAGGTGGCCACCGCCGGGGGTGTGGTCTACCGGGTAGAGGTCCCGCGGACGGTGGTGGAGCGTCTTCCACCCCCGGGCCAGGAGGTGGAGCTCCGCATCCATCACCTGATGCGGGAGGACGGGGCCACGCTCTACGGCTTCCTCAGTGCCGGGGAGCGGAACCTCTTCGTTCTCCTTCTCTCCGCCTCGGGGGTGGGGGGAAAGGTGGCCCTCTCCCTTCTCTCCACCATGCCGGCGCCCCGCCTGGCCCGGGCGCTGGAGGAGCGGGACCTGGCCGTCCTCGCCCAGGCTCCGGGGGTGGGGAAGAAGCTGGCCGAGAAGATGGCCGTGGCCCTTTCGGACCGGGTGGCTGCCCTCAAGCTCGCCCCCCCGGGACCCCGAGATGGTGACGCCGCGGCCTCGGCCTCGCCGGCGCAGTCCGCGGTGCGGGCGCTGGTGGCCCTTGGGATGCCGCTGGATCAGGCCGACGCGGCGGTCCAGCGGGTCCGTGAGGATGCCCCCGACGCCTCCTCCGACGAGCTCACTCGAAAGGCGCTGGCCCAGCGATGATCAAGCCGATGATCAAGCCGATGACCACGCCGATGAACACGCCGACGATCAAGCCGATGAACAGCCGATGAACAGCCGATGAACAGGCCCCGGCACGAAGTCACGACCCCCGAGGCCCTCCCCGACGAGCTGGCCGCCGAGCCCGGCCTCCGCCCTTCGCGGCTCCGCGAGTTCGTGGGGCAGGAGCGGGTGCGGGAGGCGCTCCAGATCGCCATCGATGCGGCCAAGGGGAGAGGCGAGCCCCTGGACCATCTCCTCTTCCACGGCCCCCCGGGGCTGGGAAAGACCACGCTGGCCGCCCTCCTGGCCGCCGAGATGGGGGTGCAGATGCGCACCTCGTCGGGGCCCGTGCTGGAGAAACCCGCCGACCTGGTGGCCCTGCTCACGGCGCAGGGGGATGGGGACATCCTCTTCATTGACGAGATCCACCGGCTGCGCCCCGTGCTGGAGGAGTTTCTCTACCCGGCCATGGAAGACCGGAAGGTGGAGATCCGCCTCTCGGAGGGGGCCCACGCCCAGACCATGACCATGCAGATCGCCCCCTTCACCCTGGTGGGGGCCACCACGCGCTTCGGCCTCCTCACCGCTCCCATGCGGGCCCGGTTCGGCATCGTGCAGCGGCTGAACTTCTACCCGCCCGAGGAGCTGGCCGGGATCATCGCCCGGAGCGCCGGGGTGCTGGGGGTGACCACCACCTCGGAGGGGGCCCGGGAGCTGGCCCGCCGGTCCCGGGGGACCCCCCGCGTCGCGAACCGCCTCCTGCGCCGGGTCCGGGACTTTGCCCAGGTCCGAGCCGACGGCATCATCGACGGCGAGGTCGCCCGCGCCGCCCTGACCCTGCTGGACGTCGACGAGTACGGGCTCGACGAGATGGACGTCCGGATCCTTCGGGCGCTCCTGGAAAAGTTCGGCGGCGGCCCCGTGGGGCTGGGGTCGCTGGCGGTGGCGCTGGGCGAGGACCAGGAAACGCTGGAGGAGGTCTACGAGCCCTTCCTCATCCAGGAAGGCTTCCTGGTGCGCACCCCCCGGGGCCGGATGGCGACCCCCCGGACCTTCCGGCGCTTCGGCTTCGAGCTTCCCTCGAGCCACCCCGCCTCCGGGACTGAGCTCCAGCCTGGTCTCTTCCCGCCCGAGTCCGACGAGTCCGCCGAGCCTGCCGGCGAGGCGTGAGCACCGAACCCTCGGGCCGTGAACCGGACCTGGCCCGCACCGACACCTGGGACTACCACCTCCCCCCGGAACTCGTGGCCCGCTACCCCGCCGAGCGCCGGGACGAATCCCGGCTCCTGGTGGTGCGGCGCGAGGGGGCTGGCGCCCCGAATCCGGACGCTGCCGCCTCTCCCCCTGGGGGCTCGTTGGAGCGCTCCTTCGAGCGCCCGTTCGAGCACCGTCGCTTCGACGACCTTCCGTCGTACTTCCGCCCCGGCGACCTCCTGGTCCTGAACGAATCCCGGGTCCTCCCGGTGCGCCTCCTGGGGGCGAAGCCCACCGGGGCGGCCGCCGAAGTCCTCCTTCTGCGCCCCCTGGACGAGGCGGCGCTGCGGTGGGAGGCCCTGGTGCGGCCAGGCTCGAAGCTCAAGCCCGGACGCCGGGTGGTGGTGGCGCCAGGGGAGCTGGAGGTCGTCATCGAGGAGGGCCTTCCCGACGGCGGGCGCATCGTTCGCCTCGAGACCCCCTTCGCCGGTCCCGAGGCACTGGAGCGCTTCGGTCGCATCCCCCTCCCCCCCTACCTGGAGCGCCCCGACGAGGCGCTGGACCGGGAGCGCTACCAGACCGTGTACGCTCGGGTCCCGGGGTCGGTGGCGGCCCCCACCGCGGGGCTCCACTTCACCCCGGAACTCCTGGCGGCGGTAGAGGCCCGGGGCGTGGAGGTGGCCCGGGTGACGCTCCACGTGGGCCCCGGCACCTTCCGTCCGGTGGAGGCGGAGCGGATCGAGGGCCACGCCATGCACGCCGAGCGGTGGGAGGTGCCCGAGGCGGCGGCGGAAGCGGTGGCCCGGACCCGGGCCCGGGGCGGTCGGGTCTGGGCGGTGGGCACCACGGTGGTGCGGACCCTGGAGTCGGCGTGGGAGGACGACGCGGACGGGAGCCCGGGTCTCGGTGAGAGCCGGGGCCGGGGCCATGGTCGGGGGCCGGCTCAGGGCCGGGTCCGGGCCGGGGGCGGGGAGACCCGCCTCTTCCTTCACCCCGGGGTCCCGATCCGGGTGGTGGACGGACTCATCACGAACTTCCATCTCCCGCGCTCCACCCTTCTCATGCTCGTGGGGGCCTTCCTGGGTCACGGCCGCACCATGGCGACCTACGCCGAGGCGGTGCGGGAGGGCTACCGCTTCTATTCCTACGGGGATGCGATGCTGATCCTGCCCCGGGGCGACGGAGGCTGAACCGGGCGACTCCTGGCATCCCCGAGGCCGTGTGCCCGTGCTGCCTGCAGCCAGGGGAGTGGCGCTTGGAGGGTCATCGGGGAAGGTAGCAAAGTGCGCAAAAGTCGCACCTCGTTCGGACGAAAGTACCGAACAGGGCCCTCCACGGTAGCAGAGCAAGCAAGCGTGCCTCTGGGAGTCGCACGAGAATCGAGAACGTGACCGTAGAGGGCACGTTTCCGTACAATCGTCTCTCGGGAGGGTGACGTTTGCGGAGAAAACACCCCTACGCTCCCCCCGCTCCCGCGGCCATCCGAAGTGAGCCTTCGATCCCCTCGACAAAGGCGTGGCCGGGCGGGAGGCCCTTGCGGGCCACCTCCAGTGCCTCGGTCAGCATCCGGATTGCCGCGTCCCGTCGACCCGCCTGCAGGAGGAACTGGCCGTACTCGTTGAGCGCGCGTGCTCGAAGGGGGTTGTCGTCCGCAAGTACGCGACGAGCAAGCCTGACCGCTTCCTGATGGAGAGAGTCGGCCTCCGCCGGGCGGCCCTGCCGGGCCACGACGGCGGCCAGGTTCGAGAGTTCGTAGGCGACGTCGGGGTGCTCCGGGCCCAGCCACGCCTGGATCCGGGGAAGGGCGCGCCGCAGGATCACTTCCGCGCCGGTGGCATCCCCCCGCCGGGCCGTCAGCCGGGCCAGGACCGAGAGATCGTTGACGGTTCGGGGGGAGTCCGCGCCATAGCGAGCCTCGGCTTCGGCCATGGCCTCGATGAGGAGCAGTTCCGCCTCGTCAAGGCGTCCCTGGCCCATGAGATTCGATGCCAGGTTGGAAAGGAAGACGTCAAGATTCAGTTGCTCGGCCCGGGGAAGCGCCCGGGTGACCTCGATGGCCTCCCGGTGGAGAGGCTCCCCGGCGTCGCCGCCTTCGAGCAGGTCCACCACCTGGGCCTGGTTGGCGAGCGCGGTGGCGATGGAAGGGTGGACCGGGCCCCTGGAGGCCCGAAAGCCCTCGAGTGCCTGTGAGAAGAGAGCCCCCGCCTCCTGGTGGCGTCCCTGAGCCTGGCGGACCTTTCCCACGTTGTTCCGGCTCGTGGCCTCGGCGTAGGGATTGGGCGGGCGCAGGTCCAGGGCCCGCTGGAAGGCTTCCTGGTGGATGCGCTCCGCTTCCTCCAGTTCCCCCGTCTCCCATGCCATGGACCCCAGAGCGTCCAGGGCATGCCAGAGGCCCGCAGCGCTGCCGGGGTCCCCCGCTGTCTGGATCCGGCGGAGGGCCACGGCCTCTTCCAGGAGGGGGCGGGCCGGTGCGGGTTCGCCCAGGCCCTGGTAGGCATTGCCGATGGCCTGGAGCATTCCTGCCCGCACCTCCGGGGCCGCATCCAGCGAGGCGATCCGTTCGGCTCCCCGGTCCAGAATATCCCGGGCGCCGAGGGGAGGGCCGGGCGAGAGGACGGGGTCCGCCTGCTGGAAGATGCTTGTCAGGAAACTTGCCACTTCGTTGGCTCGTTCAGCCTCGACACGGGCCCGGTCCCGCTCCGCGGCCAGCTGACCGGTATAGTAGCCGATGGCGCCCAGCAGGGCGGCCGCGCTCACCCCGGCCACCGCCAGGGGGAGGGCGTGGCGTCGTGCAAACTTCCCCGCCCGGTACCCCCAGGACTGGCGCCGCGCCGAAACCGGGAGTCCCTCCCGCCAGCGCCGCAGGTCCTCCGCCAGCGCATCCACCGAGGGGTAGCGACGCTCGGGCTCCTTTCGAAGTGCCGTCAGGACGATGTTGTCGAGATCGCCGCGGAGTGTTCGCGCCAGGCGATCCGGGGTGGTTCCGCGGGCTGAGGCCGCCTCCGGAGTCACGCGGGCCGAGGGGCGCGTGGGCTCCCGGTAGCAGACCTCCTGCTCGATCTCGGCCTGGCTCGATCGGGTGACTCGCTGGGCCGGTCCCCCCGACAGGATCTCGAAAAGGAGGAGGCCCAGGGCGTAGACATCGGTCGCTGTCGTCACCTGCTCTCCCCGGACCTGTTCCGGGCTTGCGTAGGCCGGCGTCATGACGCGCAGGTGGGTCTGGGTCTCGGTCGGGGCATCCCCTTCTTCGACGGGCTCCAGCAGCTTGGCGATCCCGAAGTCCAGAAGCTTGGGGACGCCCTCGGCGGTGACGAGGACGTTCCCGGGCTTCACGTCGCGGTGGACCACCAGCTTTCGGTGGGCATGCGCGACGGCATCGCAAACCTGGAGGAAGAGTGCCACCCGCCCCGTCACGCCGAGCTGACGGTCGTCGCAGGACTGGTTCAGGGGCTTGCCGTCCACGTATTCGAGGGCCAGCCAGGGCCTGCCGTCGTCGAGGCCGCCGCCATCCAGGAGCCGGGCCACATTGGGATGCTCAAGTCCGGCGAGGATCTGCCGTTCGGCGCGGAACCGACGCACGGTATCGGGGCCGGCCGCGCCGGCGCGGATCACCTTGAGGGCGGCCCGGGCCCTGTACTGGCCGTCCGAACGCTCGGCCAGGTAGACGGTTCCCATGCCGCCGCGCCCCACTTCACGAAGGATCTTCCAGGAACCTACCCGGTCTCCGGGGCGGAGCTCGTCCAGTCCCCCGGCCTGGAACGCCACCGCGGCGAGTCCCGGCAGGGCCCCCTCCCAGACCCCGTGGTCCGGCCCCTCCTCCCCGTTCCCCGCGAAGCCGGCGAGGGAGAGGACATCCTCACGGAGTTCGGGATCCTCCGGGACGTTCTCCAGCAGCCAGGCCTTGCGAGCCTCGGGCGAAAGGTCGACCACCTCGTGGAAGAGGGATTCAACGCGGGCCCAGCGCTCCCTGTCCGTCATGGGTCCCCGGCGGCGGTGTCCGGCGCGATTCCGTCGGAAAGCTCGCGCATGAGCCAGGCTCGGGCCATGCGAAGATCCCGCTGGACCGTGGCGACGGCGACGCCCAGCACGTCACCGATCTCGGTGGCGTTGAGGCCTCCGAAGTAGCGGAGTTCCACCGTTCGCCCCTTTCGTGGGTCCACGGATGCGAGGCGACTCAGCGCCTCGTCCAGCGCAAGGATCTCGTCCGCCGGACTTCCGTCGGCGAGGATGTCGTCGTGCAGCGTCACGCCGACGCGCTCACCTCCCCGCTTCTGAGCACGGCGAGCGCGCGCGTGGTCCACCAGGATCCTCCGCATCGTGCCTGAGGCCACGGCAAAGAAGTGGGCCCTGTCCTCCCAGGGGATCTTCGCGTCCACGAGGCGGACATAGGCCTCATGAACGAGTCCGGTGGCCTGCAGGGTGTGGTCGGGCCGCTCGGAGGCGAGCTGTGCCGCCGCCACGGCGCGCAGTTCCTCGTAGACCCTGGACACAAGCAGGTCCAGCGCCTCCTGGCTCCCTCCGCGCCAGTCCTGGAGCAGTCGGGTAATCTCGGGCGAAGAGGAAGTGTCCATTTCGCTCAGTATCGGGCCGGAAGGGGAATCTGGCAAAAGCCGGAGGTGGGGGTCGACGTCCGGTTCGTGGATCGGGTGTTCGCGGATCGGGTGAATGATCGAGTTGGCCGGGCGTCCTCGCTTTCAGGGTGACGGAGGGAGGGCAGCAGGTCTGATGGTCACGGTCATCCGATGCCCCTCTCCACGATGAGCCCACCACAATCCTCTGCAACAGGAAAATCCATCATGTCATCACGAGCTCGCATCAGGAACGTGTCCTCGACCCCCACACGTCGCTCCGCTCTCCTGCTCGCGGCGGTCTTCCTCACGGCCTGCGGGATTGATCCGGTCGCGCCGGAGCCGGCCGGACCGCCCATTGCCCAGTGGGCCGGCACGTACGATGGACAGTCACGCTTCGGTGCCACCGCCGGCACCTGGGGCAATGGAGGCCCATACCAGCTGGCGGTCAGCAGCACCGGCGAGGTCACCGTTCGGGGTGCGGTGCTTCTGGCGCCGGTCTACGACAGCGCCACGTCCACGCTCAGCTGGAGGCTGGCCGACGGCAACGGGACCAACGGCGAGGTCACCTTCCACGAATCGCTCACCTCCGACTTCTTCTTTCGCGACCAGCCGAACAATACGGGCGGAAGGGGCTTTACCGGCTACATCCAGAGGAGGCAGGAGGGCCGGCTGGACTACCGCGGTCTCCGCCGCTAGGAGCGTTCGGCACGCAGCTCATGGCCTCACGCCGCCGCGCCCGACTACGGGGCGCGGCGGCGAACTGCAGCGGTCCGGAGGACGTGGCCCCGGTCCTGCAACCCCCGTCCCGCAGGCCATAGAGTGCAGGCCATGGAAAGCAGGCCAGGGAATGCCGGTCAGAAGGGCGGGGCACCGTCTCCCTCGCCCCGCCGCATCTCCTCCAGCTTCGCCTCCGTTCCCTCGGGGAGGAGGAGATTGTCGGAAATGGCGGCCACCACCTCTGCCTCCTTCCAGGCCTGCTCCAGGAGGAAGAGCTCGCCCTCCAGCGCCCGGCGCTCGTGCTCCTCGTGGAGCGCCATCTCCACCGCCAGCCGGGTGGGATGGTCCAGGCGGGCGAGGCTCCCGGGGATGTCCCCGGCCCGGGGCTTCTTCGGTGGCTTCCCCGTGATGCCGATGGCCGGGAACCGCGGTTCCGCGGCGTGGGCCTGGATCGTTCGTTCCAGGTAGTGGGCAGGGTCCCGGGCCTCCTCGATGCGCTGCACGGCATCGTCCACCACGGACCGGTGCCCCCCGGATCGGTTGGCCCGGGCCATGAGGCGACCGGCCACCCGGGGCGCCTCCTCGCCGGTGATCGTCGTGGTCCCCCGGGTGTGCTCCACCGTGAGGTCGAAGCCTCCGCCCTCCCGTTGCTCGAAGCGGGCCCGATCCAGGTGCACCCCCTTCACCTTGAGGACCTTGCCCTCGGCGGTGCGGAGGCGGGCCGCGGTCCGATAATGGGCGTAGAGGGTGTAGAAATTCCCGCTCTGGGCCAAGAGCGTCCCCGAGACCACCCCGGCGGCCAACCCCGCCACTCCGGCGACCCCGGCCACCGAGACGACGCCGGCCCCCACGATCAGGGCCCTCTTCCGGCGGCGTCCGAACTGGTCGCCGTAGCGCCACGCGGCGAACTCCGGGCGGCGAGGGGCCCCGATGCGTACCAGCTCCAGCCCCTCCCGAAGCCGGGCCAGCCCGACCTGCTCCGTCGAGACCCGCAGGCGGGTCTCCCGGAAAAGGCGCTCGCAGTCCTCGATGGCCTCCCAGCGCTCCTCCAGCGGGGTCAGGTTCCAGCGTTCGCAGCGGCGGCACACCACCCAGAGGCGCCCCTTGGCCGGGTCGAAGGCCAGGCGCCGCCCTACCGGAAAGGTCTCCACGACCTCGTTGCGGCCCAGTCCCCCGTTGCAGAACATGCAATGTGACCACATCGCGGCATCCTCCTCGGATCGGCGTCCCCGGTCGGTTCAAGGTACGTTCCAGGTCCATTCCCGGCAGGTACGACGGGCCGGGGGGGAACATTCACCTACCCCCCGCTTCCCGTCGTCTCCCCGGACGTTACCTTCTTCGCCATGACCCGCGCATCCGACTTCCGCTACGAGCTCCATGCCACCGACGGGGCCGCCCGGCGCGGCACCTTCCACACCCCCCACGGCCCGGTGGAGACCCCGGTCTTCATGCCCGTGGGGACGCTGGGCGCAGTGAAAACCGTCTCCCCCGACGAGGTGGAGGCCCTGGGCGCATCCATGATCCTGGCGAACACCTACCATCTCTACCTCCGACCGGGGCACGCCCTGATCCGGGAGCTGGGGGGGATTCACGCCTTCATGCGGTGGGACGGCCCCATCCTTACGGACTCGGGCGGGTTCCAGGTCTTCTCGCTGGACGGCATCCGGAAGATCCAGGACGACGGCGTCGTCTTCCAGAGCCACATCGACGGTTCCGCCCATTTCTTCACGCCCGAGTCGGTCATGGAGGTGCAGCGGGTGCTGGGGGCCGACGTGATCATGGCCTTCGACGAGTGCCCCCCCGGGGGATGCGACCGCCGCATCGCGGAGCGGGCCAACCGCCGCACCCTGGAGTGGCTCGAGCGCTGCCGGGTGCGCTTCGAGGCGCTGGAGACCGAGGGGCTGGCCGGAGCGCTGGCCGGCACCCCCGGCATGGTGACGGGCCCCAGTGGCACCACCACGGCCCCGCCGGGGCCGGGGACCCCGGGGCTGCGAGGGATGCCGGGACTGGCCGGCCCGGTCCCCCCCCAGGCCCTCTTCCCGGTCCTCCAGGGGAACGTGTATCCCGACCTTCGCGTCGCCCATGCCCGGGCCGTGCAGGACATGGGCGACTGGATCGGCTACGGCATTGGCGGGCTCTCGGTGGGGGAGGCCAAGCCGAAGATGTGGGCCACCCTGGAGGTCCTGGACCCGGAGCTTCCCACCGACCGCCCCCGCTACCTCATGGGGGTCGGCTACCCGGATGATCTCCTGGAGGCCATTGCCCGGGGATGCGAAATGTTCGACTGCGTGGCGCCCACCCGGAACGCCCGCCACGGCACCGCATGGACCCCCGACGGCCAGGTGAACCTCAAGGCCGCCCGCTTCCGGGCCGATCGGCGCCCCATCGACGAGGACTGCGACTGCCTGGCCTGCACCCGCTTCGACCGGGCCTATCTCCGCCACATGGTGGTGGCCGGCGAGGCCTTCGCCCACCGGCTCATCTCCATTCACAACCTCCGCTTCCTCGTGCGCCTGGCCGAGGAGGCCCGCCGTCGCATCCCCGAGGGGACCTTTCGGAGCTGGGCCGGAGACTGGACCACGCGGTACCGCGGCGGCTGATTTTTCGCCATCTTTGGGGCTGTCAACCACGCTACCCGAACCCCGGACCTTCCGTGCTGCAGAGCGCCTTCCTGATGGCCCCCGGCGATGGAGGAGGGGGAGGCATGGTCCTCCTCCTGAACCTCTCCCTCTTCTTCCTGATCATCTACTTCCTTCTCATCCGTCCGCAGCGGAAGGAACAGCAGCGTCACCAGGCCATGGTGGCGGCGCTGGCCAAGGGGGACGAGATCGTCACCTCCGGCGGGATCATCGGGATCATCGTCCACGTGAGCGACGACACCCTCACCGTGAAGACGGGCGAAAACACCCGCATCGTCATCGAACGGACGCGGGTCAGCCGGAAGGTCTGATCCGGTGACCGACGACGCCGTGTCCGACGACCCGACCCCGCAGACGCGAAGGGGCCTCCGCCGGAGGCGAGCCGCCGAGCGCCTTCCGGTCCGGCTCCTCGGCGATCCGGTCCTTCGGGAGAAGGCGGCGCCCATCGCGGTCGACGCCTTCGACGACGAGCTGCGCCAGTTGGTGGACGACATGTTCGTCACCATGGATGCGGAGGAGGGCGCCGGGCTTGCCGCCCCGCAGGTGGGGGTCTCGAAGCGGGTCTTCGTGGTGGATGCACGGCGCGACGGCGGGGGGACGGATTCCCGCTTCGCCCTGGTGAACCCCCGGGTGGTGGAGGTCTCCGACGAGATCGACGCCGGGCCGGAAGGGTGCCTCAGCATCCCCGGGGTGAGCGACGTGGTGCGCCGCCCCGCCCAGGTCACCATGGAGGGCCACGACGTGGACGGAAACCCGGTCCGCGTCACCGGGAGCGGGCTCCTGGGGCGGGCCCTTCTCCACGAACTGGACCACCTGGACGGCGTCCTCTTCGTCGATCATCTCTCCCCGCTCAAGCGACGGATGCTCCTCAAGAAGTACCGAAAGCTCCAGGAGGAGTGATGCGCATCCTCTTCTGGGGCACCCCCGACTTTGCCCTTCCCCCCCTCCGGGCTCTCCTGGGCGAGGGGTACGAGGTGGTCGGGGTGGTGACCCAGCCGGACCGGCCGGCGGGCCGGGGGAGGAAGCTCCGCCCCTCGCCGGTAAAGGCCCTGGCCCTGGAGGAGGGAATCCCGGTCCTGACGCCGGAGCGGCCCCGCGGCCCCGATTTCATGGCCGAGATGGAGGCCCTGGCCCCCGACCTGTCGGTGGTGGTGGCCTACGGGCACATCCTGCGTCCCGAGGTGCTGGAGCTTCCGCCCCTGGGCTCGCTCAACATCCACGCCTCCCTCCTCCCGGAGCTTCGGGGTGCGGCGCCCATCCATGCCGCCATCGTCCGCGGTCACCCCTTGACCGGCATCACGCTCATGCGCATGTCCGAGGGGATGGACGAGGGCCCCATCCTCCTGCAGCGCACCCTCCCCATCAGCGAGGAGGACACCCTGAGCGGGCTCACGCTTCGCCTCTCGGAGCTGGGGGCCGAGGCGCTCCTCGAGACGCTGGCCCTCCTGGAGGAGCTGGAGCCGAGGGAACAGGATCATGCGCGCGCCACCTACGCGCCCCGCATCCACCGGGAGGACGCCCGCATCGACTGGACGCTGTCGGCGCGCCAGGTGGCGGACCACGTCCGGGGGATGGACGCCGTGCCCGGGGCCTGGACGGCCTGGGTTGATGGCACGGACGACCCCGACGACCCCGATGGACCGGACCGGACCGACCCGGACGGTGCCCCCCTCAAGCTCTTTTCACCCCGGGTCGTTTCCCGCCCAGCAGGGACCGGGGACGCGGCTCCCGGGACCCGGATCGGGGAGCCCTTTGTTGTCGCCACCGGGGAAGGAGGGGCCGTGGCGTTCGACGAGGTCCAGCCGGCGGGGAAGCGGCGCATGCCCGCGGAGGCCTGGGCCCGGGGCCGATGACGGAATTCACGGGAGCTCACCCCCGCACGGTGGCCCTGGAGGTTCTTCTCGAAGTGGAGCGCGGCCGCCGCCTGGACCTGGCCTGGGAGGCCCGGGCGCCGACGCTGGCGGCAGCGGACCGGGGATGGGTGCAGGAACTGGTCTACGGCGTGGTCCGCTTCCGGGGGCGCCTGGATCACCTGCTGGGGCTCCATCTCCACAAGGGGACCGGGTCCCTCCACCCCCGCATCCTCATTCTTCTGCGCATGGGCGTGTGGCAGATCCTCGCCATGGGGAGCGTGCCCACCTACGCCGCCGTCTTTGAAACGGTGGAACAGGTCCGCCGCACCCCGAAGAATGCCGGGGGAGGGAAGGGGGCCGCAGGCCTCGCGAACGCCGTACTCCGCCGCCTGGCCGAGGCGGGCGGCGGCCCGGAGCGCTTTCCCTCGCTGGCAGGCGACCCTGTGGCGCACCTGACCATCTGGGGCTCCCACCCGGCCTGGCTCGTGGAGCGCTGGATCGCCCGCTACGGAACGGAGAACACAGCCGCGCTGGTGGAGGCGAACAACCGGATCCCCCGGGTTCACCTGCGCCGCCTCGACACCGGGGCCTCGGTGGAACTCGAGCCCGGGAGCGACGTGGGGGAGGCCCTCCGGCGGTTCCACCCGGCGCAGGTCCAGGATCCAGCGGCCTCGGCGGTGGTGGACGTCATGGCCCGGGGGCTGGAGGCCGCAGGGCTCGCGTCCGCGCCCCGAGTGGCGGACCTCTGCGCCGCCCCCGGTGGTAAAGGACTGGCGCTGGCAGGGCTGGACTCGCTCAAGGCGCGGGTCGTGGCGCTGGATCCTTCGCGGGCTCGCCTCGGTCGCGTGGCCGAGAACCTCCACCGGCTGGGCCTCGAGGGCGGGCTGGGCCAGGAGGGCGGGCTGGACCAGGAGGGCCGAGTCCACCTGGTGGTGGCCCGGGGCGAGGCACCTCCCTTCGCGCCGGGGTTCCTGGATGCGGCGCTGGTGGACGCGCCCTGCACCGGCACCGGCACCCTTTCGCGCCATCCCGACGCCCGGTGGAGGCTTGACCCTGGCGCTCCGGAGCGGCTGGCCAGGGTGCAGTCGGCGATTCTCGACGGGGCGGCGGGGATCGTTCGCACAGGAGGCATTCTGGTATATTCCACCTGCACGCTCGAGCCTGAGGAGAACGAGGCCCAGGTCGAGGAGTTCCTCCGGCGGCATCCCGCCTTTCGCCTGGAGGAGACACTGCAGGTGCTTCCGCAGCAGACGGGCACCGATGGGTCCTTCGCGGCCCTGTTCCGCAAGGAGAACGACGGATCATGATGGGAGCATCCATGCGGCGCCGCCGCGGCAGCCGCAGTTCGAAGAATTCCGGGGGAGCTCGCTCCTTTCTCCTGGCCCTGGGCGTCCTCTTCCTCGGGTCCGGTTCCGGGTACCTGTACGCCACCCAGGTGGTCTTTCCCTCCGACCGAGGCAATGGACCCGGGCTGGTGGAGGTTCCTGATTTCCGCGGCATGACGGCTCCGGAGGCCCTCTTCACCCTCGAGAACCGCGGGTTCGAGCCGGGTACGGTGGACTCCATCCGGCATCCCCGGGTGCCGGCCGGGCAGGTCGTGGGGCAGTCCCCCCTTCCAGGCCAGGGAGCGCTGGCAGGAGCCCGGGTGGAACTCACCGTGAGCCTGGGGGCGGAGCAGCGCCCCGTCCCCGACGTTTCGCGCCTCCGGGTGGACCGGGCCCTGACCGTGCTCCGCACCTCGGGGTTCGAAGTGGATGTCGACTCCATCGAGGCCAACGAGCCCGAGGGGCAGGTGGTCTCCACCCTTCCGGCAGCGGGAACCCGGCTCACCCTCCCGGCCAACATCCGCATGACCGTCTCCCTCGGCCCGCCCCTGGTGGAACTCCCCGACCTGGTGGGGCTCCAGGAGGAGGAGGCCCGCGCCATCCTGGCTGAACTGGGGCTGGAGGTCGGTGAGGTGGAGAACCGGGCCCGCTTCGGCTTCGGCCAGGGCGATGTCCTCGAGACCTTCCCTGTGGCTGGCGAGATGGTGCCCCGGGGCGGCGCCGTCCGGCTCGTGATCCGGCGCCGGTCCGTGCTTCCGGGAGGAGGTTCCCCATGACCCGTCAGCGCTCCGGCAATCTCCCCTACTTCGTGGCGTCGGTCCTCGCGCTCCTGGTGGTGGTCTTCGCATGGGTGGCCCGCGACCGCCACCTGCCCGTGGGTCCCGGCGCGCCCGCCCCCGACTTCGCGGCGGTGGCGCTGGACGGGGAGCCCGTGCGCATCCAGGACTACCGGGGTCAGGTCGTGCTCCTGAACGTCTGGGCCACCTGGTGCCCCCCCTGCGTCTACGAGATGCCCTCCATGCAGCGGCTCTACGAGATCTTCGAGGGCGAGGACTTCGAGATCGTGGCGGTGAGCATCGACGCACCCGCCGGGCGACGGGACCCCTTCGGCCGCCAGGGCGGCGACGTGGAGGCCTTTGCCCAGGAGTACGGGCTCACCTTCCCCATCTGGCTGGATCCGGAAGGGAGCATCCAGAGGGTCTACCGCACCACGGGGGTCCCCGAGTCCTTCGTCATCGGGCGCGACGGCCGCATCTACCGGAAGGTCTCGGGGGCCACGGAGTGGGACCAGGACCAGTACGTGGACTTCATCCGGCGCCTCCTGGATGAGTAGTCTCGCGGCCATTCGGCGAGTTCTCGCCCGTGACTGGACCCTCAAGCTCTCGGCCGTCGGCATCGCCCTGCTCCTCTGGTTCGCGGTCCGGTTCGAGGCCCGGAACCAGCAGGAGATCTCGAGCGTGGCCGTCCGCCTGGACCTCTCCGATCCTGCCTGGGTCCTGGCCGAGGGAAGCGAACCGGACGAGGTCTCCGTTCGCTTCCGGGGCCCGGCCATGGAGCTCCTCCGGCTCTCCACCGACCGACCGGTGGTGGTGGTGCCCATCGCCGACGTGGGAAGCGCCGATACCACGGTCGTGATCCAGCCCGGCTGGGTGCGGTTCGGCGAGCGTCCGGGGGTCCTGGTGGAAGGGATCTCGCCCGGGACCCTTCGTCTTCGTTTCGAGCCGGTGGAACGCCTCACCCTGGCACCGGCCCTCCGCCTCACCGGGGAACTCCCCCCGGACCTGGCGCTGGCAGCCCCCCCTGAGCCCACGGTTTGGGAGTTCCGGATTTCGGGGCCCCGGAGCCGGATGGCCCAGTTCGACTCGGTCCCCCTTCGCCCTCTGGATCTCTCGGCGATCACGCAGGCCGGCGTCGTCCCCATCCTTGTGGACACGGCGCAGATGTCGGGGCTCCAGGTCCAGCCGGTGGCGCTGGAGGTCGAGTTCCAGGTGGAGCCCCGGGTGGAGCGCACCTTCCTCGTGTCCGCCCCGGAGCTCCCCGATCCGCCGGGGAGGGAGGGGAGGGTGGGGTACCCGGACTCGGTCACGGTCACGGTGAGCGGGGCCGCCTCCCTGGTGGCATCGCTGGTTCCCGGCACCCTGCGCCTTGTCCCGGAGTTTCCCGACGACGTGGAGGACCTGGACACGAGCTTCGAGGTGACCTTCCGCCTGGAGGGGCTTCCCGCGCTCCTCCAGGGACGCGTCGACCCCGTGCAGGTGCGACGGGAGGACCCGTGAGCGACACCCTGGTGCTGGGGATCGAATCGTCGTGTGACGAGACCTCGGCGGCCGTCCTTCGCGGGGATCGTGAACTCCTGGGCCACGTGATCCTTTCCCAGGATGCGCACGAGGTCTGGGGGGGCGTGGTTCCCGAGATCGCCGCCCGGGCCCACCTGTCGGTCCTGGACCGGGTCGTGGAGCAGACACTCCAGGAGGCGGGGGTCGAGCTCGGCGACGTGGATGCCCTGGGGGTGACCACCGGCCCCGGGCTCATCGGCGCCCTCCTGGTGGGGGTGAGCTGGGCCAAGGCTGCCGCCTTCGCCCTGGATCGGCCCCTGGTGGGGGTGCATCACATGGAGGCCCATCTCTTTGCCCCGGGGATCGAGGACTCCGAGGCGGAGCCCCCCTTCGTCGCCCTCCTGGTCTCGGGGGGGCACACCCTCCTGCTCCACGTGGAGCGCTGGGGGAGCTACCGCCTCCTGGGTGAAACGCGGGACGATGCGGCGGGCGAGGCCTACGACAAGGTGGCCCGCCTCCTGGGCCTCCCCTATCCGGGAGGACCCCACGTGGAGCGGCTCGCCGCCGAGGGGGACCGGGGGCGCCTGCGCCTCCCGCGCCCCATGCTCCGGCGGGACCAGCGCCCCGGCGACCCCGACTTCTACGACTTCTCCTTTTCCGGCCTCAAGACGGCCGTGGCTGCCGCCCGGGAGGAGACCCCGGGCGACGAGGGCGCGGCCCACGTGGCCGCCGCCTTCCAGGAGGCCGCCGTGGACGTCCTCGTGTCCAAGACCCTGCGGGCTGTGGGGGAAACCGGCTGCCCACGGGTCCTCCTCGGGGGCGGGGTCGCCTCGAACCGGGGGCTCCGGGAGGAAGCAGCGAAAAGGCTGCGGCGCGTGGGCGGCAGCGAGGCCCGCCTCTTCTTCGCATCACCCCGCCTCTCGTCGGACAACGGCGCCATGGTGGCCCGGGCCGCGCGCTTCCATCTCCTCCGGGGGGCCGTGGCCCCCCCCGACCTCGCGGCCCACGCCGCGCTCCCCTTTCCGGGGCTCGAGCGGGCTGAGCGGCGGGGACGCGGAAAAGGCCGCGTGCGTGGAGGCTGACGTCATGCTCACCCTGGTGCACGCCTCCGACCTCCACTTCGGGAAGCCCCACGACGAAGGGGCCGCCGAGGACTTCCTCGAGGCCGCGGCCCGGGTTGCCCCGGACCTGGTGGTGGTCTCCGGGGACTTCACCCAGCGGGCCAAGGTGCACGAGTTCGAGGCCGCCCGTCGCTTCCTGGACCGACTGGCCCCGATCCCGGTGGTGGTGACGCCGGGGAACCACGACGTTCCTCTCTACCGTGTGGCGGAACGCCTCTTCGATCCCTACCGGAACTACCGGGCCCACATCCACCCGGAGCTGAACACGGTGACCCGGATTCCCGGAGCCACGGTGGTGAGCCTGAACACGGCGGCTCCCCGGCGGGCCATTGTGAACGGGCGTCTCCTCCCCGGGCAGGTGGACTTCGCCCGCCAGGCGTTCCAGGAGGCTCCCGAGGGGGAGGTGAGGGTGGTGGTGGCGCATCATCACCTGGCCCCGGCGCCCGACTACGAGGGCGATTCGCCCCTCCCCCGCGCCCGTCAGATCCTCGATGCCTTCGAGGCCATGAAGGTGGACCTGGTCCTGGGGGGGCACCTGCACCGCGCCTACATCGGCAACTCCCTCGACGTCTATCCCGGCGCCGACCGGGCCCGGGGCATCGTCATCGTCCAGAGCGGGACCACCACCTCCCACCGGGGTCGGGCCCGGGAGCGGGAGAAGAACTCCTTCAACGTGATCCGGGCCTCGGAAGCGGGCTTTGCCGTCACGCACTGGATGCGCTTTCCCGGGGGATTCCGGCCCTTCTCCCTTCACCGGTTCCCTCGGCGCCCCCACTTCTGGCTGGATGCCGATGCCCCCGTGGAGGAGGCTCGGTCATGAGCCGCCGACTCGGCCCGGTCCTCGGCCCGGTCCTTGGCCCGGTCCTTGGCCCGGTCTTCTCGCTGATCTTCGCCCTGGGCATGGTCCCTGCCCTGGGCCTCGCGCCTTCGCTGGAGGGGCAGACGCCGAGTCGCCCCGAGATCACCGACCTCCGCTTCGAGGGGAATCGGACCTTCTCCGACGCCCAGCTCCGCGGCGCCATCCTCACCCGGACCAGCGAGTGCCGGTCCTTTCTCTTCCAGTGGGTCATCCCCCTCTGTCCGCTGGGCGTGGATTTCGCGCTGGACCCTTCGTTCTACAACCCCCGCGTCTTCCGGAGCGACTATGTCCGAATCGCCACCTTCTACCGGAGCCAGGGGTTCCGGCAGGTGGCCGTGGATTCCCTGCTGGTGCGTCCCACCCCCACCACGGTGGAGATCACCTTCCGGATCGAGGAGGGCGACCCCGTCCGCATTACCACCCTGGACTTCGAGGGGCTGGATCCGGCCGATGACCAGCAGGCCCTGACCCGGGACCTTCCGGTGGGCGTCGGAGACCGCCTCAACGTCACTGAACTCCGGGCCGTGGCCGACAGTCTCGTTCGCCGGCTCCAGGACCGGGGGTACCCCCACGCCGAGGTCTTCCGGGACATCTTCATCCCTGCCGGGACGCTGGAGGGAGAGGTCCTGTTCGATGTCTTCACCGGCCCCCGGGCCCGCTTCGGGGCGGTGGAGGTGGTGGGGAACGAGACCGTGTCGGAGACGGTGATCCGCCGGATGCTCCCCTTCCGGGAAGGCGACCTCTACTCCCGGGAACGGCTCTTCGATGCCCAGCGCAACCTTTACGGGCTGGACATCTTCCGGCACGCCGTCATCGAGCCCCGTCCCGACGCCCCCGAGGAGGATGTGGTCCCCCTCGAGGTCCGGGTCATCGAGGGAGACACCCGCCGGGTGCGGGCCGGAGGAGGGTGGAACACCGCCGACTGCTTTGGCACCGAGGTGCGGTGGGCGAACCGGAACTTCATGGGCGGGGCCCGGCGGATGGTCCTTCGCGGCCGCCTCTCCAACCTCCTGACGTCGAACCTCGAGAGCTCCATCTGCGGCGGGGCCGGGACCGGGGAGTACGCTCAGCTGAACGGCCTCGTGGCGGCCGAGTTCACCCAGCCCTGGCTCCTCTCCCCCCGGAACACGCTGAACGCCGCCCTCTTCCTGGAGCGCCAGAGTGTCCCCGACGTCTACATCCGGGAGTCGCTGGGGCTGAACCTGGGGCTGACCCGGGTCATCGGGCGGAACACCCCCGTGACGCTGAGCTACCAGCCCCAGGTGGGCCGGCTCGATGCCGCCGATGTCTTCTTCTGCATCAACTTCCTGGTGTGCAGCCCGGAAGAGGTGGAGGTCGTGGCCTCGCCCAATGTCCTCGCACCCCTGGGGATCCGGGCCGCCCGGGATCGGACCGACCGGGCGGTTTCTCCTACGGGCGGGTATACCGCCGCCGCCGATGTGGAGGTGGGGTCATCCCTCACCTTCTCGGACTTCGAGTACCAGCGTGTGGTGGCCGAGTTCACGGCCTTCCACGCGCCACTCGAGGGCGCGAGGCTGGTCCTGGCGGGCCGCCTCCGGGGCGGATGGATGCGGGCCTCGGCCTTCCGGGCCCTGGACCGGAGCCTCCCGGACGACGCGACCCCCCGCGCGGCACCCCGCCTCCCTCCACCGCAGAAGAGGTTCTACGCCGGCGGGGCCAATTCCGTACGGGGGTACACCCAGAACCAGCTGGGGCCCCGGGTGGTGACCGTGGGGGTGGAGGAGCTCGTCTTCCCCAGAAATGATCAGCCTGGCCCCATCTGCGCACCGGAGACCATCGCCGACCTCTCGTGTGATGCCGGGGCCGTGGCGCAGGGCGACTTCGCCTCCCGTCCCACCGGAGGGAGCGCCGTGCTCGAGGGGAGCACCGAACTGCGCTTCCCCATCTGGGACCCCTTCCTCTCGGGCGCTGCCTTCCTGGACTTCGGCCAGGTCTGGTCCGAAGCCGAGAGCGCCCAGCTCTCCGATGTGGTGTTCTCGCCTGGCATCGGGCTCCGCTACTCCACCCCCATCGGTCCCGTTCGACTGGACCTGGCCTACCGGGCCGCCTCACGGCGGGACCTCCCGGTGGTGACGTCGACCATCCGGCCCTGGAACGAGGCCGAGGACCCGGCGTCGCTGCGGATCCAGGATCCCCGGACGGGGGACCGCATCGACTGGGTCTTCGTCGACGGTCTGGCTCGCCTGGACACACCCGTGTCCTTCAGCGAGCGCTCCGGCTTCAGCTGGAGCCGGGTACAGTTCCAGTTCTCTATCGGCCACGCGTTCTGACCATGCGACGCGCGGCCTCGATCTTCGGTCTGGCCCTCCTGGCGGCCCTCGTGGTGGGCGTGATCGGGGTGATCGTCCTTCTCCAGGCGGCCCCGGGGCAACGCTTCCTGCTGCGGACGGCGGTGGACCTGGTGGACGGCCGGATCCAGGGAAGCCTTCGGGTGGGAGGGATCCGTTCGGGCGGTCTTCTGCGGGGTTTCACCCTGGACGGCGTCGCCCTGGTGGACAGCGAGGGGCGCCCCTTCCTGGAGGCGGATTCGGCGCGGGTGGGCTACTCGGTCCGTGGCTTCCTTTCCCGGGATGCGGTACTGGAGCCGCTGGAGCTCTGGCGCCCCCGGGTGACGCTGGAGACGCTCCCCGGCGATTCCATCTCCAACGTGGCCCGGATCTTCGCAGGGGAACCGGGGGATCCGGATCCCCCGAACTTCCGGCTGGAGTTCCGGCGCGGCCGGATCCATGACGGCACCTTCACGGTTCGCGGCCCCGAAACCGAGCCCTCCACCTTCCGCGAGATCGAGGCCCGCATCCGGAGCGCGGTGGTCCTGGACCCGGAGGCGCCCGGCGAACGCGTGGTCTTCGAGTCCCTCTCCCTGGTGGCGGAGCTGGGCGGGGTCGGCGAGGGGCCGCTGCGGGTGGAGGAGTTCCGCGGTGAACTCCGGCGGCAGGGGACGCGCCTCGAG
>Ga0114946_10000783_pt1 | contig 21532 bp, 19 predicted proteins | sample WalLakDeSediment_FD_88676 | JGI IMG/M metagenome (GOLD analysis project Ga0114946, IMG submission 88676) | Lake sediment microbial communities from Walker lake, Nevada to study Microbial Dark Matter (Phase II) - Walker Lake 11/02/13 Deep Sediment | ecosystem: Environmental > Aquatic >...
AACACAGAAATCAGCACATTCATTGTTTTTTATTTCAGCCGGCGAGACTTTTGTTTCTGATTCAGCTTCGGAAACCGAATTGCTTCCGCAGAGCGGACATTTCTCAACCTTCTGGTCTTTTTCAGGATTATTGAAAAAGCATTTGCAGCTGGTGCAGTGATACCAGTCAGAATCGAAATATACCTTTCCGCCCTCAATGGCAATTTGGCGGCCTTCTACAAAGGCAAGGGCTATCTTTTGGCGTGCGCTGGAGTAAATACGGGTAAAGGTTGGCCGCGAAACACCCATTATGCCTGAGGCCTCTTGGTGGTTATACATATCATAATCGCACAGGCGTAATGCTTCGTATTCTTCAAAATGAAGATTTACGGATTCCGTTTTTCCCTTTCCTGCGTCTGGTCCGTAAGGCTTAAAACCCTTTATCAAGGGCGGATTGATTACTTTTCTGAGTCTTTTGGATCGTGGCGACATAAATTATGAACTTTTGTTCGCTACAAAGATAATGAACCATAGTTCATAATGCAAGTTTTTATATAAAAAAAACCGGAGTTAAAAACTCCGGCTATTCCAATTAAGGAATCTTACTATTTGAGGGGTTTTCCTGATGGTATTTTTCCTTTCAGGTTCGTTCGCTTAAAATTTTCAGTTCCTGGTTCATCAATTCGAAACCTTCCCGGGTTTTTTTTAGCATCCCTTTAAAAAAAGGCACAAGAATGCCTCTGAATTTTTCCCCATGGATGAAGTCGGTAGTGCCTCTTTCGCTGGGCTGAAGCAAGAAGTAATGCTCCCCTTCAAAAAGTCTTTTAAAAAACATTTTGCCTGCCCAGCGAAGTTCCTTATTCTTCTCATAGACCAGCACTTTTGGTTTAAACTTCATTCCACCGGCATCCGGGGGTTGGATGAAAACCTCCAATTTACCTCCCGGTTTTTTCTCCCCTTTTATGTGTTGAATGAAGGGGTTCCATGCAGGGTAATTTTCGAATTCAGTCAATATGGCCCAAATTTTTTCGGGAGCCGCTTTAATGCTTGTTTGTGTCCGAATTTCTTTCATGGGTTGAATTTTTTTTCTGAAAATACAAGACTACTTTTTCATCGCCTTGGTAATTAACGGTTTCGCAACGAAAAATTCTTAATGAAGAGACAGGCTAATTTTCAGGTTTTGATCTGTTCCAATGTAGAAGTTGGTAATCAGGAACGGAAGTTCTAAACCTTTTCTGTAATTTTCCACCGGCATTACCAGCGCGCTCAGAGCTTCAAGCCGAAAAGTTCTTCCCTGTTCGTTTTGCAGCGTAATGGGAATGTCAGTCAGGTTGGTCAGGGTGACGCTGGCCGAGCCATCGGGTTTTACATTAAATGGTTTTCCAATAACCAGCGAAGCGTGGAACAATTTCTCCAGCCATTGTTGAGGTCCTGCCAGCTTGCCGGCGAAAAAAGCCACCGTTTGCCTGTTGAACATGGCCTCTTTCATGGCCTGTTCGGTTTTTTCGCTGGCAATGACAAGCGTCATGGGCCTGAAATAATTGCTGTAACCGGGCATGTAGGGCACTGGCTCGTGAATGTCGCTGTTTGCAATAAAGGCCAGGTTTTTGTCGCGGCACCAGTCGAGGGCCACTGGATACCATTCGTCGAAGTTGTAAACCTCCACGCCATGGATCAGGCCTTGGCGATAAAGGGTTTCGTGCACATCAAACCAAATGCAGGTATCTGGTTGCTGGGCCTGCCAGCCGGGGTGGTTCCAGAAAATGAATGCGCCCTGCTTTTGGGCGGCTTCAAGGGCTTCCTGCCATGATTCATTCTCCAGTTCATCTGCGTCGGTGATAAAAATGGCGTTCAGGTGGCCGGGCGGCATGCGACGGGTAATTTCGGCGGCCTTTACCAAAATGATACCGTGTTTCTCGGCTTCAGGCAATGCAATGTCGTGCACTTGGTTCAGGCTTCCCGAAAGGAATTCTCTTTTGGGCCGGTACTCCACATGATCGGAAATGGCAATGGCATCAAGGCCATCGCGCCAGGCTTCCTGCACACGCACCGTTGGCCAAACCGAGCCATCAGAAAAAACCGTATGCAGGTGAAAATCGCCCTTAATAATTTCATAGCCTTCCAGTTGCGGCATGCGAATCTCGCGCCGCGGTTGATCGGGGAATACCTTCGGTTCCTTTACCACGTTAAGGTTTTGGGCAATCAAAAAATTCCCAAAAATCAAGAAAAACAGAGAAAATGTTAACTTTTTCATAGTCGATTGGACTTTATTTAAACCGCCCAACTCTGCGGCAGGGGAATAAAATCTTTTGCTGGCAGAATGTAGTGGATCAGCTTTTCGATATAGGGTAATAACAAGCTTCCTTTCCGGGGGCTGTCAGGCAGGATAGTAAAGTGCGGGTTGAGGTAGTTGACAAAAATCATGACTATGCTCAATATGAGTGCGAATTTCAGGGCTCCGACCAGCAATCCTGCAAAGCGATTGATAAAATTCAGGTGAATGGCTTTGAGCATGTGCTCAATCACTTTAGCCAGAAACTTAAGTGCGACCACCACCAGCACAAAGACTAATACAAATGCCAGAAATTTGAATGGAATTGGGTTCCAATCGACCAGGGCCATCATGACCCGACCTGCCACATCGGCGGCTATCAGGGCCAGGAAAATTCCAGCGGCCAGTCCTGCCAGGGTGGCTGCCTCGATGAGGAAGCCGCGGCTGAAGCCCCTGATGGCACCCCAAATGAGCGGTATCGCGATAATTATGTCAATGTAGTTCATGTCAGCCGTTTCCAAGTTCAACAATAGCATCAAATGCTTCTCTGGGCAGGGGCATAACCGAAAGCCTTGATTGCCTAATCAGCGCAATGTTTTCAAGCCTTTCATCGGCTTTTATTGCTTCAAGGGTAACGGGTTTCTTCAGGGCCTCTACCGGGGCCACTTCTACCACCACCCAGCGATCGTCCTCGGTGGTGGGGTCGGGGTAATATTCCTTAACCACTTTGCAAATGCCCATAACCTGCTTTTCGTTCACGCTGTGGTAAAACAGCACCAGGTCGCCTTTCTTCATTTCCTTCAGGTTGTTGCGCGCCTGGTAGTTTCGCACCCCATCCCAAATGGTTTTTTTTTCTTTCACGAGCCTTTGCCACGAATATGCGCCGGGCTCACTTTTTACCAGCCAGTAGTTCATGTCAGTGCAGTATTTTAAATGTCAGTTCCTTGAGCAGCTCTCCGGCATCGGCAGATCTGTTTCCTACTCCTTTGTGTTTCAGGTCGCATTCGCGCAGGTACGAGAATACCTTTTCGATGCGCAGCGGAGGGAAGTTTCGGGCAGCTGTGTGGTATCCTTTCATCAGGAAAGGATGCACCCCTATGGCCGAAGACAGCCCCTTTTCGCTTTTGTCAGTGGCATAATGGTAAAGCATCAGTTTCTGAAAATACTGGTAAAGCATCCCCAGGCTTAGAAACAATGGATTAGCCTTCTGGTTGTTGCCAAAATACCTGGCAATTCGGTAGGCCTTCTCCTTATTGAGGCTGCCGAGGGCTTCCTGCATTTCAAAAATATTGAAATCCTTACTAATACCGATATTCTCTTCGATTATTACCGGCGTAATTTCGGCTCCTTTGGGCAGGCTTATAAATAGTTTCTGTATCTCGTTGGTTACCTTAGCCAGATCGGCGCCCAGGTGGTTGGCCAGCATCTGGGTCGATTTGGGCGAAATTTTATAGCCTTTTCGCTGAACGTAAGTTTCTATCCAGCCCGGAAGCTGGTTTTCGTAGATGCGTTTACTTTCAAAAAGGATCCCTCTCTGGGCAATGGTTTTGGCAATTTTCTTGCGCCCGTCGAGGGTTTTGTATTTGTAGCAAAAAACAAGGATGGTCGATTTTAGTGGGTTTTCGAAATATTTAACCAGCATGTCATTTTCTTGGTTGAGGTTTTTGGCGCCGTCGCGGGGTTCGATGTTGCGCACATTCTGTGCCTCGCGCACAATAACCAGGTGGTGACTGGCCATCATAGGAAAACGCTTAGCCACGCTTATTATGCCGGGTAGGTCGGTGTCCTTGCCATAAAGAATACTTAGGTTAAATTCTTTTTCGTCTTCTGTAAGAACCTGTTCTTCAAGGTAATCAGAAATAACATCAATAAAAAAAGGTTCTTCTCCCATTAGGAAATAAACAGGGTGATAAACCTTGTTGCGAATATCTTTGATGATTTGCTCAAAAGTTAGGCTGGCCATATTACAGGTTTCCCTTCCGGGGAGTTATTCGTCGTAATGAAATTTAAGGTGCTTCACGGTGAGTCCTTGGTTAATAAGTTCCTTTAGTGAATCCACACCGATTTCGAGTTGTTTGTGTACAAAATTTTCTGACACCACTTTGTCACTGGCTTCGGTTTTCACCCCTGAAGATATCATGGGCTGGTCAGATACCAGCAGCAGTGCGCCGGTGGGAATGCTGTTGTAGAATCCAACGGAAAAGATGGTAGCGCTTTCCATGTCAATGCCCATTACCCTTATTTTCCTAAGATATACCTTGAAATCTTCGTCATGTTCCCAAACCCGGCGGTTGGTGGTATAAATGGTGCCGGTCCAGTAGTCGAGGTTGTGGTTGCGTATGTTGGTCGAAACGGCTTTTTGCAGGTTAAACGCGGGCAGGGCAGGCACTTCGGGCGGGAAGTAGTCGTTAGAGGTACCTTCGCCCCGCACGGCTGCAATAGGCAGAATGAGGTCGCCAAGCTGGTTTATCTTTTTAAGTCCGCCGCACTTGCCAAGAAATAGCACTGCCTTGGGCTTCACGCTGCTGAGCAGGTCCATGATAGTGGCTGCGTTGGCGCTTCCCATGCCGAAGTTTATTATGCTGATCTTCTCGTGGGTGGCGCTGGGCATGGCCCGGTCGAGGCCCCTTATGGGCGCATCAAACCATTGAGAAAATAAATTCAGGTACTGGTTGAAGTTGGTCAGCAAGATATATTTGCCCATTTCATCCGCAGGGGTGCCGGTGTAGCGGAAAAGCCAGTTCTCTACAATTTCTTCGCGCGTCTTCATACAAAATTTGTTTTTAGAAAATACTGCACTGACAAAAGTAATATAAAGCGTTACGAATTTAGTAATTTTGGCGTTGCTGACTTTGATATTCTATGGAATCCTTGAATTTGCCGGTATTTCCCTTTCGCTTAAAGGAGGTAGGTGAAAAGAAGCTGATCTTCGATGCCTTTCGCAAAAAGTACGTTTCCCTTACGCCAGAAGAGTGGGTAAGGCAGCATTTCCTTGCCTGGTTAAACCTGCACAAGGGGTATCCAGCCGGTCTGATTGCCGTGGAGGTATCTCTGAAATACAACAATATGCAGAAGCGGGCCGATGCCATTGTATATGGCAAAGAAGCCCGCCCACTGATGATGGTGGAGTGCAAGGCACCGGGTATAAAGATTACCCAGGCGGCGTTCGACCAGATTGCCCGTTATAACTTTTCTTTTGGGGTGAAGTATCTTGCTGTGACCAACGGCCTGGAGCATTTCTGCTGCATGAAGAAGCCCGAAGGCCCTGGCTGGGCTTTTCTCGAAGAAATTCCGGATTACCAGCAGCTCTTGCCTTGATCTTTCACAAAAGGGAAATCAGAAGGCAAGCAAACCGGTGTAATCGGCCAGCCAAATAAGAAAGTAGGAAGTTGCAAAAGCAAATACTGGGGCAACCAGCCAAACCGTCCAGAATTTTTGTATGGTACGGTGAAGAATGGTTTTTTGCCAGCCTCCTTTTGAAATGCTCAGCGCCATAATGGAAAAGGTATTCAGTTGCACCAATGAAGTTGGGATGCCTTTAGTAATGGAAGCAAGCAGCAATAGTGATGCGGTAACAAAAGAAATGGCGATAGCTCCGTTGTATCCGAAAACGGTGATACCCTTACCTGTTGATTTTACCAGGCGGAAACCCATTAGGGAACTTCCTATGGCAAAGCAAGGGGCAATAAGCAGTGTAGTGAGTATGGCTATGACCAGAAAACTCCTTTCATCGGCAGGATCAATGCCCAGCTCATATACCACCATGCCGGCAAGGGGCCCGGAAGCGTTGGCCACATTGTTTGCCCCAATGGCAAAAGCAACATAGCAGGCCGAAACCAATACCAGGATTTTTGTTAAGGTAGGTTTTAGTAAACGGCTAATCAGATCTGGCCAGCGTCGCCTAACGTACCGGTGCAAGGCGCAAATACCCAACATTAGAGTAAAGGCAATTATTGGCAAAATAAACCAAATCGGAATAATTTCGGTAAAAAGTTTCCGGCTGTTGAAGTCGCCAAGATAAATGGCGGCCCCTGCCAGCGAAAACACGGCCGACTGACTTGTTGACTGGGGCACCGAGAGCAAGTTTGCGAAAAACAGCGACAGGGCTATGGCGAAAAGTACAACCGTTGTAACCACAAGGGTCATCTGATCGGGGTCTATCATTTCCCGGCCCATGGTCATCGAAACCTTCTTACCGGCAACAAGGGCTCCAATAAAAACGAAAACGCCAAACACCCCGGGAATCGAAAACCGTCGAATAATATTTGCTCCATAAGCGGCTGAAAAACTGGGTGCAGTGCCGCTGGCACCCATATTGATGGCCAGAAACATAGCCACCAGAAAGGGGATCAGCAAATGACTGTAAAAGGGAGAAATCATTAACTCCAATTATATTTGCTGCCAAAATTAGAAAAATACCCGATAATAGAATAAGTTGTGAGGAAAAGTTGTCCCGTTATACCCTTTTGATTAATTTTATCACAATAAAAAAAGCATTGATGCCTCAAAGCCTCCGGTTTCTTATTCTTGTCTTCCTTCTTCAAGGTTTTGCCTTGTGGGCGCAGCCCCATGCCAAGCCTTTCTTTTCGATGCCACGCGATATTACAGCTGAAGACTACCTTGAAGGTCAGGTGATTTTCAAACTCAAGAAAGATCTGGCGCCTTTTGCCAAATCCAATCATATTGATTTGCCCGAAATAGCCTCTTTAGTAAGCCGCTACCAAGCGAGCGGGCTCCGCAAAATTTTCCCCGGCCACCAACAACCTTTACAGAAGTTTAACCAGCGGGGCGAACCGCAGATAGACCTTTCGCTTATTTATCAGCTCGAAATTGGAGACAAAAGCCGTTTGGAAGAAGCCATCAATGCGCTTTATGCCACCGGGCTGGTGGAGTATGCCGAGCCGCGCTATCTGCCGCAACTGCTGTATGTTCCTGATGATCCAATGATCCCTCAGCAATATAACCTTCAGCGCATACAGGCTTTCGATGCCTGGGAAATCTCCAGGGGCGACACTTCAGTGGTCATCGCCATTGTCGATACCGGAAACGACCGCTTTCACCCCGACTTGATTGATGCCATCGCATACAACTACAATGACACCATTAACGGTGAGGATAGCGACAACGATGGCTTTGTGGATAATTTTTACGGCTGGGACCTGGGCGAAAACAACAACGACCCCCAGTTCAACTACAGCGGGCATGGGGTGCATGTGGCAGGCATTGCCGCGGCTTCCGCCGATAATGGCACCGGTATAGCCGGGGTGGGTTTCAATTCGCGATACATGACAGTGAAAGTCGACGATGAGTTTGGCCGCTTAACCATGTCGTACGAGGGTATTGTATATGCTGCCGACCGCGGTGCCAAAGTCATCAACTGCTCATGGGGCAGCACATCCGGTGCTGGGCAGTATGGCCGCGATATTGTTGATTATGCTACTTTTAACCGCGATGCTCTGGTGGTGGCAGCCGCCGGCAACGACAACAACCTGGTGCCGTTTTATCCTGCCACCTATGAGCGTGCCCTTAGCGTGGCGGCCACCAACAGCAGCGATCTTAAATGGAGTGGCTCAACCTACAATGTGTTTGTCGACCTCTCGGCTCCGGGGCAAACCATTCTTTCCACTTTCGTGAACGCCACTTACCTTAATTCCAGCGGCACTTCCATGGCAGCCCCGGCAGTGGCGGGTGCGGCAGCCATTCTCAGACATCATTTTCCGGACTATAGTGCGCGGCAAATTGCTGCCCAGCTCAAAGTAACCACCGACAATATCGACACCCTTGCCGGGAATGCCGCCTTTGCAGGGTATCTGGGTACCGGTCGCCTAAATATGTACAAGGCTCTGACCGAAACCAACCACTCATACGTTTTGTTGCTCAACCATCTGGAGGGAAACGAAATCTTTGGTCAGTACCAGGCCGGAGCAAATGTTTTTCTTGCCTCTAGGTTCGAAAACTTGCTGGCACCCTCCGAAAATATCAGCGCACGGCTCACCTCTCTTTCTCCAATGGTAACGGTTCAGAACCCCGAGGTGAGTCTCGGCGCAATGAACACAGGCCAGGTAATTAACAATGAGGCCGATCCATTTGTCCTGCAATTGCATCAGGCAATACCTGCCAGCTGGGAAGTGTATTTTATGATGGAATTTTTTAATGCCGATGGCGATTATGCCGGCAGGCAGTTTTTTAGCCTTGTTTTCAACACCGATTTTGTCAACCTGAGGTTTAATAAACTTCAAACTACGCTCACCTCGCGCGGCACCATGGGCTTTAATTATCCAAATTACAGCCAGGGACTGGGCCTTGTTTATCGCAGCGGTCGCAACATGATAAGGGCTGCCGGACTTATGGCCGGGCTTAACACTAACAAGGTTGTCGACAACCTTTATGGGCCAACTTCCGGCACTTTCAACCAGTTTTTTGTGCCGATGCAGAATATTGCCTTCGACCAGGAGCCCGAACTGGCCGACGTGGAACTCACGGGCAGTTTTTCCGATGGCAATGCTGGCCTGAGTGAGATTGGCCTGAAAATGGATTACCGGGCCTTGTTGTGGGAAGATGCCCCCGGAGATAAATTTCTGATTGTGGAATACCACCTCATAAACCAGGGGACTCAGGCCCTGTCGAATTTTTATGCAGGTTTTTTTGCCGATTGGCTGAGCGCCGATCCGAAAAATCACCGGGCTGCGTTCGATGCTTCCACCCGCATGGGTTACGCCTACTCCATGGAGGGAGGACATTATTCGGGCATTAGCCTTCTTACCCCGGGCGAGATGCGACATTACGCCTTCGATAACAAAGGGGCCAGCGGTAGCATAAACCTGAGTGACGGCTTCACCAACTTTGAAAAATACAATGCCTTGCGCACCAACCGCAACAATGCCGGGGTGTTCGATACCGATAATGATATCTCGACCCTGGTGAGTAGTGGCCCGCATTACCTGCCTGCTGCCGATACCCTGGTGGTGGCCTTTGCCATTTTGGCCGGTGACCACCTGATCGACCTGCGCGCCAGTGCCGAAACGGCTTACAACCGCTATTACGGTTTGGATCAGGTTAGCGTCGGCAACCTGCAAGAGAGCCAACACAGTCGCCAGATTAAGCGTGCTTTTCCAAATCCTTTCACTGAAGACTTTTTTCTGGAATTTTTGCCCCAAACCACAGAAACCTTCCGCCTTTCGCTGTTCGATAGCCATGGCAGACTCATTTGGCAAAAGAGTATCCAGGGGCAGGCAAGGCATCCGCAGGAGCTGCGGCTGAATATTCCTTCCCTTGAGCCCGGCAGCTACCTGCTTCAGCTCGAAGGCAAAAGCAGCAGGGAAAGCATTAAACTTTTGCGCATCGAATAAAGCCGAGGGACATAGCCATTAACATGAAGAAATTTGATTTTGCAGGTTGGGCCATTTTTTTCTCAACCATTGTCATAATTGCTACGCTGTGGGGCCTGCTGCATCATTTTCAGCGCCGAAGTCAGGCCGCCATCTTCGATCCCTATACACTGCTCCCTTCCGATGCCTGGTTGCTGGCCGACCTTAAGCAGGCCGAAGATATCACAACTTATTTTCTCAACGATTCTCTTCTTTGGGCTGAAATGGAATCGCTGGCTGAAGTAGCTTGGCTCAGAGATAAAATGCAGGCCATTGATTCGCTGCTGGCGGGTGAGACCGAACTCAAAACTGTCCTCAACCAGTCACGCCTTTTGGTTTCGGTGCATACGGCCATTCGGGGGCAGTCACCGTTTCTGGTGCAGTTGCGCCCGGATCCCGCGAACCACCCGGCGAAGTTTCAGCGTTTTGTGCTGAGGCAATGGCAAGAGCAAGAGAGGGGCAGCAGCTATTCTTTTCTGGGAGTTACTATTCACCAGTTCCAGCCCGAAAGCGAAAAGGCTTTCTTCTTTGCTTTCTATAAGGGTTCGCTATTGCTGGCACCCGTTCAGCGGCTTATTGAACATGCCATCACCCAGGAAGTGTCTGGCAGTTCGCTGGCTGCCTCGGAATCGCTAACGGTTTTGAGGTCGGTGGCTGGCCGCAGGGCAAATAATATTTTTCTGGATGGCGGCCGGCTGTGTGAGCTGGTGGAGAAAATACTCACGGCAGCAAATCCCTCACTGTTTCCATGTCAGGCTTTTTCGGGCTGGATGGGCTGGGACTTTGCTCTGCTGGGCGAAGAGTTCAGGCTCACCGGATTTGCACAGGGCAACCCTGCTCAGCCCGACCTATTGGGATTGTTCTCTGGGCAGCAAGCATCCGATCCCTTTTTAATGCAATATATCCCTTCGGCCTCGTCCGCCTTTGCCCTGGTGAATTTTGATCTGAATGAAAACCTTGCCGGTTCTCTTGAAGCATTTAGCAGAAAGGTAAATGAGCGGGAACCCGCCGATTCAGCCATTCATGCAGCCCTGGCTCCCCACATGGGAGGTTCTGCCGCCACGGCCATGTTGTACGCACCCGACTTAAGCAGCGCCGAAGGAAGTATTGCCGTTCTGCATATTCATGATGCTCCTGGCCTTTGGGAAAAAATGCAGGATGGCCAGCTGTGGGAAACCAGCCAACCAACGATTTTGCCTGCTGATACCGTTTTCGAACAGGTCATTTGGCAGTTTGTGCCTCCGGGTTTAGTGGCGGCCTTGAGCCATGGACTGATCATTGGCGAATTGCCCTTTGTAGCCATGCTCGATTCGGTAATTGTTGCAGGGACCACTGTCAGGGCTGTGAACCGCACCTTGATGCAGATTCATTACGGACAGCTTATTGGAAAGGAACCCCGCCTGGCTGAGGATTTTATATTTCAGCAGCCGGCTTCAGGGCTGCTTTATATGGTAAATATTCCCTATCTCTCGGGCATGATGCAGGGTAAATGGAGCCCGGCAGTAAACCGCCTGCTGGGGCAAATAGGGCAGGGGGCATTCCCGCTCGATCGCCTCACGGCACAGTTCTCGGCCCACCGCAATGGCTTATTTTTTTCCAACGTGTCGATGCACCGACACGGGGCGAGGATTACCAGACTCCATAAGGCCCTTTGGGAGGTGATGCTCGATACAATAGCCTTGACGCAACCCGTCGGAGTTTTCAATCACAACGATGGCTCACGCGAGGTGGTGATACAGGACATGAAAAACAACTTTTATCTGATAGACCGCTTCGGCAATATTTTGTGGAAAAAGGAAATCAGCGGTCCTGTTAACTCTTCCATTTATCAGGTGGACCGTTACAAGAACGGACGTTATCAATACCTTTTCAGTACCCGAAACTTCCTGCACCTAATCGATCGCAACGGCATCTATGTCACTGGTTTTCCCATTCGCCTGCCTTCAACAGCTGATCATGGAATTACGGTGGTGGATTATGATGCCGATAAAAACTACCGTATTCTTTTTTCTGGCGAAGACCGGCGCATACATAACATTGGCATTGACGGGAGGCGTGTGAGTGGCTGGCTATTGCCACAGCTTGAAAAGGCTGCCGGTGCAGCCTTGCAATACCTTAGGCTGGGCGACCGGGATTACCTGCTGATGATTGACAAGGATGGCAGGCCATTCTTCTTTGATCGCAGGGGGCAAATCAGGCTCGAAATTCCGGATAATTTTAGGCTTACGCTCGAAAATCAGGTTTTTCCCTTTGAAGATGGGCAGGAAAACTGCTTCGTGGCCATGGGGCAGGGGGGCGAGGTGCTGGAAATCAGCAGCAGCGGACTGGTAAATGCTTTCAGACTCGATTCTCTGGAGGCCGAAGCCGGGTTCTTGTTTTTGCAGGCCGGAGATAATCCAGTGTACGTTTTCGCAAGCCAGCAAGCAATCAGGGCCTTCGACCGGCTTGGAACACAGATTTTTTCACACACGCTCGCTGGCAATTTCGTCACTCCCTTGAATATAGTTGCGGCAGCCAGAAAGCAATTCATTTCACTTAGAACCGATAATCCCGGGCAGCTATACCTTTTTGATCATCAGGGAAAGCTTATTGCACCATTTCCCATTGAGGGCCAGCAACAGTTTGCGCTTGAATCGCTGATGCAAGATCAGGCCTGGAATGTGATTGCGGCGCAGAATATCCGCCTGGCAGCCTATCTTATTGGCGGATTATAGGCTCTTTCGGGGAAGACAACAATACGTGTTTTACCGGTTTACAGACCACTTTTTTTCACTATTTTAGCTTTTTGAAAAGGTAATTTTAAAAGACCTTACTAATGAAACGGAGAAAAATATGTAACCGCATATGGCTATTTTTGGCAGGACTCCTGATTTTTTGGATGCCCTCCTGCGACTACAGCTATTTCGAAATCGACGAACTGCCCGACTATCACTACAGCCCTGTTTTTGCCATCCCGCTTGTCAATTCCTCACTTACCATATCCGATTTTGTGCCGGATGATAACCAGGATCTGATTGAGGTTGGCGACGACCAACTAATCAGTCTGGTGTACAGCGATCACCTGGTTTCTGCTTCAGGCGCCCAGTTTTACCATTTGCCCGATGCCCAATACCCGGCCAACTTTTACGCTTCACCTCCTGGCAAAAACCCATTACAGACCATTACCCGTACCTTTTCCCTTGAGACGGGCCATGACGATGAGCTGGATTCCATTGGGTTCAGGCAGGGCATTTTGTCAATACAAGCTTCAGCACCCGGATTGTCGGCAGATGGCTATCAGGCCACCATCACCATTACCATCCCGGGATCATACAACCAGGCCGGGCAGCCTTTTTCTATGGAAGTGAATGCCAACGGCACCGCCCAGAAAAGCCTGGTAGGCTATACCATCCCTTTTTATTCGGCCGGAACGCAACACAACCAGTTCGACGTCCATTACCACGTCATGTTTTCCGGACAGGGAAACCCTGCCAATGCCCCCTATACATTTAATATTTCTCAGCAAATGACCACTTTGCAGCTCGAGAAAATGTTTGGATTACTTGCAACCCGTATACTGAATCTTGGGGGCATGGGAATCGATATTGGCATTTTTTCCAGCGACTCAGAGGGAGAAATTGTTTTTGAGGACCCCAAACTGCGGCTGATGGCTTCCAATTCTTTTGGCTTTCCAATAGGAGTGACTGCCAACGACCTTTATCTCGAAAATGAGGATCAATCCATTGAAATCTCAGGCTTTCCGGAAATCTGGACTATACAGGCCCCCGGCATGAACCAGCAGGGACAGCAGTTATTTACCAGCCTGTTGCTTAACAGAGCCAACTCAAACATTTATGATGGGGTAGAAATTTATCCTGAAACGCTATATTCCAGCTTTCTGTCTGAGTTGAATCCTGGCCGTGACAGAGGCTTTGTGCTCGAAGACAGCCGACTCGATGTGAACGTTGAACTTGAATTGCCGCTGTATGGTGTTGCCAGTGGTTTTTCGCTGCAAGACACCATTGAATTTTCGAGAAACGATTCGATTACTGAGATCGAATGGATCGAGCTGGTGGTTGACGTGGTGAATGGATTGCCGATCGATCTGTTTCTTCAGCTCAGCTTTGCCGATGCTGACTTAAATGTGGACATGGTGCTTTTCGAAGGGGTGGAAGACTTTAACCTGGTGGCATCTGCCCAGGTTGATGGCAATGGCAACGTAATATCACCTGAGAGAAAAAATACCAGGATTTTTTTGAATGAACAGCAGACCGTGGCCTTTCTGAATAGCCCCAACCTAATCCTTTCGGCCAGGATGCTCACTGCCAATAATGGACAAACCCCGGTAAAGGTGTATGACCACCAAGCGCTCGACGTGCGCATTGGAGCGCGTATAAAAGGCAAAGTGGTAATTGAGTTTTAACAATGCGAAAAAGCGGCTTTATGAAACGATACCTTTTTAAACTGGGGCTCTTGATAATTTTGCTTACCCAGACTGCAGTGAATGGTTACGGACAATATTACAACACCATATTCTGGCTTCAGGGCATACCGCAGTCAACTTATGCCAATCCGGCCCTTATGCCCCAGCCCCAAGCCTATGTTGGCATGCCTGGCATCTCTTCGCTCTATGGCGGCTTCGGTAATAGCGGCTTTGCCCCGCGTGACTTTCTCCGTAAAGATAGCAACGACAATTTTTTCTGGGACGATGAGAATCTGCTCCAATCCCTCAAAAAACAAAATATGCTCGAGGCTGATGTGAATAATGAGTTGCTTGCTCTGGGCTTTATGGCCAATCGTAATTATTTCACTTTCAGCATTGCCGAAAAAGTTGGAACCCGCTTTGCCTACCCCGAAGATCTAATGGCGCTCCTCATCAAAGGCAACGACCATTTTATGCAGGAAAACCGTTCGGCCAATTTTGCTGGCATTGGCATTGATTTTATGCATTACCGCGAATTTGGTATGGGCTTTTCACGGCAGTGGACCGACCGCCTGAATGCCGGGATTAGGTTCAAGGCCCTGCAGGGATTGTCGAACGTTTGGTTGGAGCGCAACAGCCTCAGCATCAATACCAATCCCGAAGACTACGGATTGCTCCTTAATGCCGACCTGCTGGTAAACGTTTCTTCACCGGTGCCCTTCAGCCCGCTCGATTCACTGGATTCTGACTTTGTTTTCGAACCTGATATATACGATTACCTTACCAATTTCAAAAACCTTGGTGGTGTCATAGATGTTGGGGCCACCTTCAGGCTTACCGAGAGGTTTACCCTTGCGCTGAGCGCTACCGATTTGGGTTATATTAACTGGAAGCAGGGCGTCGAGAACTATGTCTTGAAGGGCGAATTTGAATTTGACGGAATTGACCTGAATGACTTTTTTAACGATGACGAAAACTCCGGTTTTGATCAGGTGCTCGACTCGCTCAAAAATGTATTCGACATTGAGGAAACGACCTTTTCATACCGGCAAATGCTTGCCCCCAAGCTTTATGCTTCCGTGGCCTTCGACCTGAGCCCCCGCCATAAAATTGGCCTGCTCAGCCGCACCGAAATTTATGATGGCCGTTGGTATCCCTCATTTACTTTTTCCTACAATGTTCGGCCGATTCATGCCTTTAGCCTGGCCTTGTCTTATTCTGTCATTCACTGGTCCTATGCCAATTTGGGTGTCGGCTTCAACCTCAACCTGGGTCCGCTGCAGGTGTATGTGGTGAGCAACAATGTGTTCGGAGGCATTCAGCCTCACACAGTTCAGCATGCCAGCGCCCAGCTAGGGATTAACTGGGTGTTTGGATACCGCCCGAAGAAAGAAGACGTAGTCCCCTCCATTGTTTGGTAGCGCAAAAATATTGCTTTCTGAAAGGCGCATGGATACGTGCGCCTTTTTGGTAATTGCTTACCTGTTTTTGGAATTATTAGGTATATTTGCTCCTGACATAATTACATTTCAATATGGATATTCAATACGTTGGTGAACATTTGTTTGCTGGCAATGCCGGCCGCTTCGCGCTGGTGCTGGCTTTCTTTTCGGCCATTTTTTCCGCTTTTGCCTATTGGCGGGCCTCGGCCGATGGCCGCAGCGATAGCCGGCAGTGGCGCCACTGGGCGCGCATAGGCTTCAGGGTGCACAGTCTCGGGGTGCTGACAGCTACCTTTTTCCTTTTCTATATTTTACTGAACCGTTTCTACGAGTATCGCTACGTTTGGGTGCATGTGGAGAACGACCTGGGCCTGGGCTATATGATCTCGGCTTTCTGGGCGGGGCAGGAGGGAAGCTTCCTCTTTTGGACCCTCTGCCAGATGCTTCTTGGCAACCTGCTGATACGCTATGCCAGATCTTGGGAAAATCCGGTGATGACCATTTTTTCGCTTTCACAGATGTTTATGGTTTCCATGATGCTGGGATGGCGAATCTTTGGCATCAACATTGGCATGGATCCCTTTGTGCTGTTACGGCACTTGCCCGAATATGCCAGCGAGCCCCTGTTTCAGAATCCGCATTACATTTCACTGATTTTGGATGGTAACGGCCTCAATCCTTTGCTGCGTAATTTCTGGATGCTTTCGCACCCGCCCATTTTGTTCATTGGCTTTGCAGCCATGCTGGTGCCTTACAGCTATGCTGTGGCGGGGCTCTGGAAAGGCCGCTTTCACGACTGGATAAAGCCTTCGCTGCCCTGGACCCTGCTGGGTGTATTGTTTCTGGGCGCAGGCTTGCTGCTGGGAGGCGTTTGGGCTTATGAGTCGCTTACCTTTGGCGGCTTCTGGGCATGGGATCCGGTGGAAAATGCTTCGCTGGTGCCATGGCTGGTGCTGGTAGCCGCTTTGCATATGATGCTGGTATCCTTTAAAAGAAGAAATACCTATTTCCCCACTTTTCTGTTTACCATCCTGGCATTTATCCTGGTCATTTACTCCACCTTCCTTACCCGCAGCGGGGTGCTCTCGGGCACCTCAGTGCATTCGTTCGGCAACGATGGCATGGGACGGCAGATCCTGGTTTATATCTTTACCTTCCTTTTGGTGGGCATTATCATACTGGTAAAAAACTACGGTAAGCTTCCCGCCAAGGACAGCGAGGAGCCTTTTACGCGCGAGTTCTGGCTCTTTATCGGGGCCCTGGTACTGGTGCTGTCGGCCTTCCAGATAATCTTTACCACTTCCATACCGGTTTTCAATAGCATTTTTGGGTCTAACCTGGCGCCTCCGGTCGATGTGGTGGCCCACTACAACAATTGGCAACTGCCATTTGCCATTGCCATGGCACTGCTTATCGGGGTAACCCATTTTATCAAATGGGGGCAAAACGATTTCAAGAAGTTTCTGCGTGCACTGGCGCTTTCTTTGGTGATGGCCGCAGTGGTTACCATCCTTATCGTGGTGTTTTATAAAATCACCATGCCGGCATTCGTCTTATATGTTTTTGCCGCGTTGTTTGCGTTCTTCTCGGCCCTGGACCTGGTGCTGCGATTCTACAGGCAATATGCCACCAGCGGAGCTGTGATAAGTCACCTGGGGGTAGCGCTGTTTCTGCTTGCTGTTATGCTAACTTTTTCAAAAAAAGATACCATTTCTAAGAATACTTCGGGCTTCGACCTTGGCGCCAGCTTTCCGGCCAACGAAAACCTGTTGCTTATTCGTGATGAGGTGCTGCCAATGGGCGAGTTTCATGTGGCCTATGTGGGCAAGGAAAGAACCGGCAATCACATCGTTTATCAGGTCGATTTCCTGAAGCAAAACAGCGAAGGGGAGTTTTACAAGGTGTTCAGCTCTTACCCGTCGGTGCAGCTCAATGAGCGCATGGGCAATGTGTATGAGCCCTTTGCCAAAATCTACCTGCTGCGCGACATTTTTACGTACGTAACTTTTGCCGACCTGCCTGTGGATGGCCACGACCACCCCGAACAGACTCTTATTGATGAGGTGGAGATTGCCATTAATGACACTATCAGCGTTTTAAATCACCAGCTGGTGCTTAATGGCATTGATGCCCCCGGTGGGGTGGTCGATCCCACCAATATTGCCATTACCGCCAACATGGAGCTGATTACTCAAACTGGCACGCGCTACGAGGTGAACCCAGTATTTATGGTCAGGGAAGGTACAATGCTGTATGAAGATGCAGCTGTGCGCGACCTCGACCTTAGGTTTCGTTTCAGGGAAGTGAGCGAAAAACCCATGACAATAGTGCTGGAGATCATTGAAGTACGTCCCGATTTTCTAATCATCAAAACGGTAATCTTCCCATTCATTAATCTTTTGTGGTTCAGTAGTCTGGTAATGCTGGTGGGTTTCTTTATTGCGTTCAGACACCGCTGGAAGCATCGCGAAGCCGAAGAGTAATAATTTAACCTGCATGTTTCCATTAAGTGAAAATACGGGGTTATTATCATTAAATTGTTTTAATTTTATTGCCGACATTAATTTAATTTACAGACTTTTACCCGCCTTGCCTTATGACAAACTACAAACAACTGCTTTCCTCGGTCAAAACATTTGTGTTTGACGTGGATGGGGTAATGACCAGCGGCGCGGTGCTGCTTACCCTCGATAATGAAATGCTAAGGAGCATGCATGTGAAGGATGGTTACGCCCTGCAGCTTGCTGTGCGCAAGGGCTATAAAATCATGATCATTTCGGGCGGAAACTGCAAGGCAGTAAGGGCGCGCTTTGCCATACTGGGTATCGAAGATATCTTTTTGGGAGTAAGCAACAAGCTCGAGGTGTTTACCAAATACATTGCAAAAAAGAAACTGCAGCCCGAGAACATCCTCTATATGGGCGACGATATCCCCGATTACGAGGTGATGAAAATGGTAGGTGTGCCTGCCTGCCCTTCCGATGCCGCAGAAGAGATCAAAAGCATTTCCAAATACATATCAGCATATAAAGGTGGTGAAGGTTGCGTGCGCGACGTGATTGAGCAGGTGATGAAGATTCATGGGACCTGGTTTAACGACGACGGTTTCCATTGGTAATAAATCTGACGGCAAGGGGCAAGATGCAAAAACTCGGGGCTTTTCTTAGCTTGGTTCGCTGGTATAACCTGATAATGGTGGCACTCACCCAGTACTTTTTCAGGTATTTCATCATTTTTCCCGTTTTTAAACTCAACGGCTATCCATTGCCGCTTTCTTCTATCGATTTCTTTTTGCTGGTGCTGGCTACGGTGCTGGTAAGTGCCGCCGGTTATGTCATAAACGATTATTTCGACCTGCGCATCGACCGTATAAACAAACCCGGGAAGGTGATCGTCGGGCGCCTCATAAGCCGCCGCACTGCCATTCTCTGGCACTGGATTCTCAATACTGCGGGCGTTCTGATGGGGATGTATCTCTCGTGGCAAATACGCTACTGGCCGCTTGCCCTGATTTTTGCCACAGTGCCCTTGGTGTTGTGGCTCTACAGTATTAGGTTTAAGCGCAGTTTCCTTACGGGAAATATTACCGTGGCAGTGCTTTCGGCCATGGTGGTGGGGCTGGTATGGCTGGTCGAATACCGTGCTGCAAACCTGTATTACGCCGTGGGGCCTGAACTTATGAGGGCAGGCTTTTATGCCTGGCTCTATGCCTCTTTTGCTTTTATCACCACCCTGATTCGCGAAATTGTGAAAGACATGCAGGATTATGTGGGCGACAAAAAGACTGGTTGCCGGTCCATGGCCATTGTGGCTGGGCTCGAAACCACCCGTAAAGTAGTAATGGGACTGATGGTATTTATGATGGTGCTTATTGGCCTGTATCTCTATTCCCTTGCCCTACAAGGCCATTTTGCCCTAATGGGTTATTTTGTGCTGGTGGTGATTGTTCCCTCGTTGCTGGTGCTGCTGCATGTAAGCAAAGCCCTGGGCCCAATGGACTTTCGTATTATCCAGCTGGTATTAAAACTAATTATGCTGGCCGGGGTTTTCTCCATGGTGGCGCAATATTTTTACCTTTGAGGCTGATGCAGTTTTTCGAAAGACTAAAAACATACGATATCATACTTGCCTCGCAATCGCCCCGGCGCCGGGAGTTGCTTGCCATGTCAGGCATTCCTTTCAGGGTATTGGCCAAACCAGTATCCGAAGAGTTCCCTGAAAAGCTGCCGCCACATGAGGTGGCCCTTCTGCTTTGCCGCCATAAGGCACAGGCCTTTTCCGACGAACTTAAAGACGAGCGCGTGGTGGTGATTTCCGCCGATACCATTGTGGTGGTGGATGGAAAAATCATCAACAAGCCCGGCGACCATGCCCTTGCCGTGGAAATGCTGCGAAGCCTTTCGGGCAAAGCCCATGAGGTAATTACCGGTGTTTGCCTCCGGCACAGGGATAGTATCAGGCAGTTCTACGAAACCACCACGGTCTTTTTCAGGGATCTGAGCGACGAAGAGATACAGTATTATGTAACCCATTACAAGCCCTTCGACAAGGCCGGCGCCTATGGCATACAGGAGTGGATCGGCCACGTGGGCATACACCACATCGAAGGCTCATACCCCAATGTGGTTGGCCTGCCAGTAGAGCGGGTGTTTACAGAGCTGAAGACGCTGATTGGGGGTTGAAAATTGGCAGGTTGTTATACGGAATTTTTCGGTCAAATTTTCCCATTATGTTCAAATGTCAGTTTTACCCTCGTTGTCAGTAAAATGGCAAAAACACTTAAAAATTACTCTCGTTCAACTTTGAATTCAATGTTTGTCAACGGTTTAATCATGTTTTGTTCACGAAAATAGTTAAAAAGGTTTAATGATAACTCCCTAATATTTTCGAGTTCAATAACTTCCGTAGGTATCTTTTTGGTGTGTATCTCAAGTATACTGATATCTCTTTGTAGAAGTCCAAATTCATGGAAACTGTATTGACTGGTTCGAATTCTCAAGTCATTAAACCTTTTAAATTTTTCAGTTATAAACTCTCTCAATGATTTATGTAATTCAATCGCATTCTCTGGAACTATTCTAATCGAATTTCCTAAGATAAATCTGCTCATAATCCCTGGTCTACGAATAAGAAATTTTTCCTTTGTATCGACTGGGATTGATACTTTAAAATAGTTCCCTGTGGGGTTAAATTTATAGTATAGATATTTATAGAAAATAAAGCATTCGTCTGTTTTTTCAACCGTAAGATATCGTTGTACTTTATTTGCTGCCGTAAATAGTTGAATTTCTTTTTCTTTTATTTTCAGTCCATGTTTCTCGGTAAAACATTCCCAAGTTTCTCTGATTTTTTTTCATCCAACTCTTTCATGTATTTTCTGACTTGGTAGTATCCACTTACACTAACACGCAACGTTTTGCAGCTTCCCGAAGGTGGCGATTTAGCAGCACTTCACTGTCAACCAAGCACACAATGCCGCAGGTGCGGGACACAAAGCTTGATTTAACCACTGGACCGCCATTTTTGGGTAGATGCTGTTATGTGGCGTTTTTCATTTCCTCTTCTATTGTCTTAATGAAATTTTGTTGCTCTGTTTCGTCTTTAAAAAATCTCTTTGGAATGACATAAGCTGCAATGTTGTCAACGAATATAAATACTGAGTTGTCATTCGTTTCTACTGATTTTATGCCTTTCCATTTTTGAATATTTCTATTGCTTTCAGATTCTTCAATTAGTCCTTGGTCAGTAATCATAAATTTCTTTCTTCCTAATATTGAGCCATTGTCTGACGGTAACTTTTTTGTCCGTTTCATCGCAAATGTCAATCCGCCAAGGTAAATGAGTCCAAATACAAGTCCAGCGATTAAAACAGTTGTAAGGTAAGTCATAAGGTCAAATGGTCGTCCGCTGTTTATGACGAGTGGAAGTCCGAACGCAACAATAAATACTATATAGATTCTCTTTTTAAGTCCTTTTTTAAGAAAATAGTATTTATTGAAGTCAGCGTAGTCGTCTCTTGTCAAGTCAATGTTTATTTCCATAGTAGTCTTGTTTTAAAATGCCACATAAC
>Ga0114946_10000785_pt1 | contig 21526 bp, 13 predicted proteins | sample WalLakDeSediment_FD_88676 | JGI IMG/M metagenome (GOLD analysis project Ga0114946, IMG submission 88676) | Lake sediment microbial communities from Walker lake, Nevada to study Microbial Dark Matter (Phase II) - Walker Lake 11/02/13 Deep Sediment | ecosystem: Environmental > Aquatic >...
CGGACCTGCGCCCAACCGCTCCGAGGTGCTGTCGGACGTGACGACCACGAGCATGCCCGCGCACCAGCTCGCCAACATTCAGCGCCTCCACGCGGTGTGGATTCGGGCGCTCGAGCAGGCCGGCGAGCTGTTCGTGTTCGAGAGCTCCAACGAGCAGACCTGGAGCGACGTGCGTCGCCAGCTCGAAGGCGTCGGCCTCGCGCTGTACCGCAACGGGGCCCTGCGCGGCGATAACCCAACGCACGCGTTCAACGTGCGCTGCGATCGGAGCACGATGAGTCAGCGCGACATCGATGGCGGCCGGCTGATCGCCGAGATCTGCTATCGACCGGTGGCGCCGCTCGAGCTGATTCGCGTGTCGCTGGCGCTCTCGGAGAATAGTGAAGTGACGGTCGTGTCCGAGTCGGCGGAGGTGCTGCTGTGAGCTTGTTGACCCCCGAGGCTGAGTCGCCGTTTCCCGGCTTCCGGTTTCAGGTCAACTTCCTGGAGCAGGGCAGCCGGGTGTCGCTGGCTCGCGGGGCGTTCTCCGAGTGCAGCGGGCTCGAGGCGACGATGGAGCCCGAGGCGATCAAAGAGGGCGGTCGCAACTACGGACCGGCCCAGCGCGTCGGCCCGGTGAGCTTCGCCGAGGTCGCGCTCAAGCGCGGGCTGACCAGCAACTGGGACCTGTGGAAGTGGTTCTACAAGGTCGCCGCGGGCGCTTACGCATACCGGCTCGACGTCGAGATCATGATCCTCGGCCCGGGGGATCTCGAGCTCAATCAGCCGCGCTTGAAGTGGAAGCTCGCGCGCTGCCTGCCGACCAAGTTCAAGGCCCCTGACCTCGACGCGTCCAGCGATCAGATCGCGATCGAGGAGCTGCACCTCGTGCACGAGGGCCTCACGCTGATCGAGCCCGGGGGACGTGAATGAGCGCACAAGACCAGCGGGGCCACGAGACCTCCGATCAGATCACCCGGGCCCAGTTCCAGAGCATCGGCCCGGGCGCGCCGGGCGAGCCGATCCGGGTCAATTTCAACCCGGACTCGCTCGAGTACACGCTCACCAACAACATCAAGGAAGAGGGCAACTCCACCGAGAACAAGCAGCAGGTCAGCAAGTCGTCGGGCAAGCTGTCGATGGAGCTGGTGTTCGACACCACGCTCAGCGGCGACGACGTGCGCGAGCAGACCGAGAAGCTGCAGGCGCTGATGAAGCCGGTCGAGGAGGGCAGCAAGAAGATCGCCCCGGTCGTCGAGTTCTCGTGGGGCACCTATCGCTTTCGGGGGATCTTCAGCTCGTATAAGGAGACCCTCGACTTCTTCTCCGCCACCGGAGTCCCGCTGCGGGCGTCGATCAGCGTCTCGATGACCCAGCAGGACGGGTTGTTCGAGTCGACGGCGAAGGGCGACTCGGTCGACGTCGACGACGCGCCAACCTTCTCCCCGGCTGGGGACGCCGACGATGACGACAACGCCAGCAAGGGCCCGGCGACCGGCGATCCGCAGACCGATCGCGAGCTGGCCGCGGACAACGGCGAGGACAACCCCCGGTTCTTCTCCGGCAAGGAGCTGAGCGTCCCGAGCGGACCGAACCTGCTGCCACCGGCCGCGTTCGCCTCGGGCGGCCTGGCGCTCGGCGCTTCGGTGGGCGTCGCGCTCGATGTCGGGTTCTCGGCGGGTATCAGCGCCGGCGTCGGGATCGGGCTCGGGATCGAGGCCGGGATCGACGTGGGGCTGAGCGCCGGCTTTGAGCTCGACATCGGGGTCAGCGTCGGCTTCGAGGCGAACGTCAACCTGAGCGTGGGCCTGAGCGTGGGCCTGAGCGCGGGCGCGGGCGGGTCGGTCGACGCAGGCGCGCCCGTGTCGGTCGCGGCGAGCTCGAGCGGGGCCGCGGCGGCGTCGAGCTCGAGCTCCGCCGGGGGATTCGGACCGGCCGCAAGCACGATTGAGGCCGGTTCGCCGCCCGGATTTTCGGGCTTCGGCGAGGGCGAGTTCTCGCGCAGGTCTAGGTCTTCGGGCGGTGGATCGCCGGTCCGTGCCCGGGTCCGCCAACCCGGCGTGAAGCACCAAGGCGACGAGCTGTTCGACGACCTCGTGCTCGGGCCGAGCTTCGGAGGCGACGCCTCGGCCGGAGTACCAGCCGCGCGCGGTGCGTTCGCGGGCCTGTGGCCCGTTGGTCCTCGCCGTCGTCGTTCGGTGATGATGTCGAAGCTTCGGGCGCAGCGGCCCGAGCGAGACCTGCGGACGGATACCGCCGCGAGCTTCGAGATCGGCGGCCAAGCGCTCGACCGCTCGCCCACCGGTCTCGGAGCCGACGTCGGCGCGCGCACGAGCTTGAACGAGCGCATCGCGTTCGACGACCCGATCGGAGAGGGATAGCCATGGACGTGAGCATTGGAGAGGTTCAGGCCCAGGTCGAGACCGCCAGCCCGCAACCGGCCCAGCCGACCGAGGAGGGCGGCAGCAAGAAGCTGGGGCTGACCCAAAAGAACCACGAGCTGCGCCTGCAACAGCGGCGGGACAACCGGATGCGCGAGCGCCTCTGCGTGGGGTGAACGAACCATGACCGCCGCCCGCGAGACTCCTCCGAGCGACCTGCTCGTCTACGCCGCCCGCCCGACGGTGCGGATCGACGGGCAGGAGTACGACCGCGCGTCACGGCTGGTCCTCGCGATGGAAATGCTCGAGCAGGAGGGCGGCATGTCGTCGCTGCAGCTGCGCTACAGCAACCTCGCCAGTCACCCTGACGGCGACGCCTCGCTGGCGTTCGAGGACGAGCAGCTCCTCGCCTTCGGCGCGACGATCACCGTGTACGCGGGCGAGGCGAGCCAGCCGGTCGAGGTGTTCCACGGCAAGATCACCGCCTTTGAAGCGGAGTTCTCCCAGCACGCGCCGCCCGAGCTGGTCGTCCACGCCGAGGACGCGCTGCAGCTTGGTCGCATGAAGCGGCGCACGCACCTGCACCAGAACACGACGGTGGCCAAGATCGCCCAGATGGTGGCTCGGCAAGCGAGCCTTCGGCCGGTCATCGATGGCTTTGATCAGTCGATCGGTGATCGCTTGCAGCTCAACGAGACCGACCTGCTGTTCCTGCGCCGAGTGCTGCGCGAGTACGACGGCGATCTGCAAGTCGTCGGCGACGAGCTGCACATCGCCCCGCGCTCGGCGATCCAGCGCGAGACCGTTCACCTCGAGCTGTACAGCCAGCTGCAGGCCGTGCGGGTGACCGCCGACCTCGCTCATCAGGTCTCGGGCGTGACCGTGAGCGGCTGGGATCCCCAGCAAGCGCAGCGTGTCAGCCACGTCGCGTCGGGCACCAACCTCGGTCCCGGCAGCGGGCGGCTTGGGTCCGAGTTGCTGGCTGATGCGCTCGGCGATCGAGCCGAGCACCTCGGAGGTCTGCCGGTCCTGACCAGCGACGAGGCCCGGCAGCGGGCCGAGGCGGCCTACGATCAGCGCGCGCGCCGGTTCGTCGTGGCCGAGGGTACGACGATCGGCAACCCACGCGTGCGGGTGGGCACACACGTCGAGCTCGCTGGCCTGAGCCCGCGCTTCGACAACGTCTACTACGTGACCTCTGTGTGTCACCGGTTTGATCTCGAGTCCGGCTACACGACCGACTTCGAGGCTGAGTGCGCCTACCTAGGAGAGCCGGGATGAACGACAACGACTGCGGAACAGCGACCCGGGCCACGCGGGACAACCACTTGGGCATCGTGACCTCGGTGGCGGACGCGAGCAGCAAGGGCATCATCAAGGTCCGGCTGCTGAGCTACGACGGCGCCGAGGATCAGGACGCGCCGATCGACGCCCGGCTGTGTGTGCCGTTCGCGGGCAGTGAGCGCGGCGCGTTCTTGGTGCCGGACGTCGACGATGAGGTCGTGGTGTCCTTCATCGGCGGGGACTCCCGGCAGGCGATCGTGATGGGTGCGGTTTGGAACGGTCGCAACGCGCCGCCGGAGACCTTGGCCGGCGGCAACGTCGACCGCTGGTCGTTCGTCGGCAAGAGTGGCACGCGGATCGCGATCGTCGAGGAGGACGGCAACGCGCAGATCCACCTCGAGACCCGGTCGGGCGGGCAAAACATCGCCTCGATCCTCATCGACCGATCAGGCGGCGGCAAGATCACCTTGAAGGCTGGGCCGACCGAGCTGGTGATCGAGCCCTCGGGGGTGACGGTCAACACCCAGGGCACCTGCGAGATCAAGTGCTCGAGCCACGAGATCACCGCCGCCACGGTCGACGTCAACTCGGGGCTGACGTCGTTCTCCGGTGTGGTCGATGCGTCGGCCGTCCAGACCCCCGCGGTCATCGGCAACAGCTACACGCCGGGAGCCGGCAACGTATGGTGAACCATCGGGTCGAGTTACGGGCCCCGAAGCTGTTCGGGGGCGAGGGCGAGCGGCCGACGCTGCTGGAGCGGTCTGATCGTCGCTTCATGCAAAACGTGATGGCCGAGCTCGGCGATCCGACCCGCCACGATCGGGTCTGCGCGACGCTGGTCGGCGAGCGCAAGGGCGGAGGCTTTCACCTGTACCAGCCGGTCCACCGGGTCTTTCACCTCGCGGTGGTCTCGGCGATCTGTGCCAACATGCCCGGCAAGCCGCGGGTCGATCCGCTGCGGATCGAGAGCGCGGGCCTGGTGGTTCGCAAGGTCCGTGACGGTCGCGGTCGCCCGCTCGGCGAGCTTGGCTGGGTCGTGGGCAAGGACGGGACCTCGCGGTGGGAACCGCCGGACCTGTGGGACTCCGCGGCCAAGCACACCGCGCCGTCCGCCGGTGGACCACCGAATTTTCCTTACGCCGATCCGGATCCTGGGCGACGCCCCCAGCGGTCGACTGGGCACCGGGAGCTCGACGAGCGCATCGCGGTCCTCAAGCGGCTCGGGTCGTCGCGCGCCGAGTCGGTGGCGCCGATCTTCCCGCTGACACCCCAGGCCTGTGCGGCCGCGGGTGAGACGATGCTGGTCGGGTTGGTCCCGACCGCGTCGCGCGAGACCGAGCAGGCGCCGACCCTCGACCTGCCGGAGCGCAGCGAGCTCGAGCAGGGCGGCTTGTTTCCGTCGTGGGTGCTCGCGACCGCGTCGGGGCGCAAGGTCCCGTTCGCGCGTGAGCTGATGACCGTCGCTAAGGTCCACGAGGGCAGCTCGCCGCGTCGCAACGACCCCGAGTTCGCCGAATACAGCGACTTCGTGGTCGAGATGATCGTGGCGTTCGACATCAAGGGCTCGTCCGCCGCGTCCCAGCAGCTTCGCGGGCTGCTCCAGCAGATCAGCCTGCCGTTCAAGTCCTCGGCGAGCGCGGCGACGACTCACCAGTCCCTCTATCAGCACCTGCGCGACGCGGCCCGGGTGCTCGTCGATGGTGATCGCGGCGCGCAGTTTCGCATGCCCGAGCAATGGGGGACGATCTCGAGCAAGCAGGCGGCGCAGATCAAGGACGCGATCGTCGGCGCGGCGCAGGCTCGGTTCGCGAGCCTGGCTCTCGACCGGGAGCGATTCGGCGAGACCGGGGCCTCGTATGTGATCCGGGCGTTCGTCCGGGTCGAGCGCGACGACGGCTGTCCGCCGAGCCTGGTCTGGTCCCAAGCTTCGGCCGAATTTCGGATCTCACCTTGGTACGACAGCAGCCCGGGGCCGAGGCCGACGATCGAGCTGCCCAACCCGCTGCGCGACGGGTTGAGCTCGATCACGCCAAACGTGACCTTCGCGGTCCCGCCGGTGCTCTCGAATCTGCTCACCAACAATTCAGCGGAAGACCTGCTCGGAGGCAAGGGCAAGCCGCCGAACGACACGGGGCTGATGTGGCTGTGCAGCTTCTCGATTCCGATCATCACGATCTGCGCGTTCATCATCCTCAATATCTTGATCACCCTGTTAAACCTGGTGTTCTGGTGGCTGCCGTTCGTGAAGATCTGCATCCCCCTCCCCAAGGCGAAGTGACGAGGCCATGGCATCACGTCCACCCCTAGGCTGGCCGCTCCTGCCGGTGCCCGACGAGGCCGGTCAGCTGCACTTTCCCAGCTCGCTGGAGGCCAGCGTCCGCCAGCGTATCCGCGTCATCCTCAGCGTGCGGCCCGGCGAGCTGATGTTCCACCCCGAGTTCGGGGCCGGGCTCGACGCGCTCATCCACCAACCCAACACCTTGCAGCTGCGCCGCGACATCGTCGATCGCATCAGCGACAACCTCGCTCGCTGGGAGCCGCGGATCGTCGTCGATCGCGTCGACGTCGAAGAGGTCGAGCACGCGCCGACGCACCTGCGGGTCAACATCGCCTATCACCTCCGTCGGACGGGCCGCCCGCACCGCATCGGTCTGACCCTCGACACCGGGACGTAGCTCCATGCCCAACTTTCCGCCACGCCTCGACGACCGCAATTTCGACAACCTCGTTGCGGAGCTGCTCGCCCGGATCCCCGCCCACACGCCCGAGTGGACCGACCCCCGCGTCGGCGACCCCGGCCGCGCGCTCATCGAGCTGTTCGCCTGGCTCGGGGACACGCTGCTCTATCGCGCCAACCTGATCCCCGAGCGGCAGCGCTTGGTGTTCTTGAAGCTGCTCGGGATGCAGCTGCGCCCGGCCACCGCCGCGCACGGCCTCGTGAGCGTCGGGTTCGCGTCCGAGACGGCGGCCGAGCCGATCACGCTCCGCCGCGGCGCCCGGGTCGACGGGCCGCCGACCTTCGAGACTCGCGGCGAGCTCACGATCTTGCCGGTCGAGGGCCGGGTGTACGCGAAGCGACGCCTGTCCGAAGACGAGGCCAAGGAGCTGGCCGGGGTCGTCAACGATCTGCTGGACCTCTACCGCGCGCTGCAGCCTGGCCAGGGCGCCGGTCAGGCGGTCGGCTACGTGACGGAGGAGCTGTTCGTCGGCGGGGCGCCAGCCCGCTCGGGGTTCGACCTGATCAACGGCACCGCCGACAAGGCGCTGTGGATCGCCTTGTTGGCTCGGACTCCGGCGCTGGTTGGATCAGTGCGTGCCGGCCTGAGCGCGGGCGGCGAGGGGCAGCCGCATCGCCTCAGCCTCGGTGTGGTCCCGACCGTGGCGCCGATCGGTGCGCTCGCTGAGCTGCCGACGCGAGTGCCCCGGCGGATGATCTTGGAGGTGCTGACGGCCGAGCGCCTCGCTGGCCGCCACGTGTTCAGCGAGCTGGACGTCGCCAGCGACACCACGATCGGCCTGACCGGCGACGGGGTGCTGACGGCTGGGCTCGCGGTCGGCAGCTTCGGCGTGCCTGACAACGACGTCGCCGAAGCGCCGTTCGCCGGGATGGGCGGTGACCGGCCCCCGCGGATCGACGTCAAGGAGGACGCGGATCGGCTGGTCGGATGGTTGCGCTTGCGCCCGGCCGAGCCGCTGACCTCGCTGTCGCTGTCGTGGGTGGGCATCAACGCGGTCGAGGTCGACAACCTGCGCAGCTTTACCAACGTCGTGGTCGGGGTCGGCAGCGGCCGACCCGACCAGGTGCTGTCACTGCCGGCGCGCAACGTTGACGCGACGTCGATCTCGCTGGAGGTGCTCGAGGAGGGCGGCGGCTACCTGCCATGGCGTCGGGTCGACGACCTCGTCGTCCACGGCCGAGACGATCGCGTGTACGTGCTCGACTCCGAGGAGGGGACCGTGCGCTTTGGCGACGGCGTTCGTGGGAAGCTCGTCGCGAGCGGGGCGCGGGTCCGGGTCATGACGATGAGGGCCGGCGGCGGCGTGGCCGGCAACCTGCCGGCGCGGAGCCTGTCGGCGATCACCGGAGAGGACCCCGAAGGTGCCGCGCTCACGACCGCGCTGCAGGTCACGCAGCCGCTCTCGCTGCGCGGTGGTTTCGACGGCGAGAGCCTCGCGGTCGCCGAGCGGCGGATCCCCGCGACCTTGCGCCACCGCGACCGGGCGGTGACCGAGGCGGACTTTCGCTCGTTGGCCGCGACTACGCCGGGCTTGCGGGTCGGGCGAGTGGAGGTGCTGCCGCGCTTCAAGCCGCAGGGACGGCGCCAGAACGTGCCCGGCGTGGTCTCGGTGATGGGCGTGCCGGCCTCGACCACCGCGGGGTTTCGGCCCCCGGCGCCGCGGCCCGACCGTCACTTCATCGAGACCATGTACGCGAACCTCGATCCCCGCCGGATGCTCGGCACCGAGCTGTACGTCATCGGACCCGAGTACGTGCCGCTCTCGGCGACGGTTGGGGTCGACCTGCGGCCCGGGTTCGGGGTCGAGCAGACCTTGGCCGCGGTCCGCCTCGCGCTGCGGGCGTTCTTTTGGCCGCTGGCGCCCGGTGGCCCTGGCAACCGCGGGTGGGGCCTGGGCGAGACGGTCGTCACCGCCCACGCCGAGGTCGCGGTGGCTCGTGTGCCGGGGGTCAGGGCGCTGCGAGGGGTGCGGCTGTTCGAGCGCGAGGATGGCCAGTGGCGCGAGCTCGACGACGCGAGCGATCGCAAGCAGACGCTGCAGCCGTGGCAGCTGCCGGAGCTGCTGCACGTGATCGCGGTCGCCGGCCAGGACGCGCCGTTCGAGATCGGCGAGGCGCCCAACCCATTTTTCGACGATGGCATCGCAGTGGTCCCGATCCCAGTCGTTCCGGAGGTCTGCTGATGGCCGACGCGAACGGGCTGCGCTTTTGGATGCTCGCGTCGGATAACGACTGGAGCGCGGTGTCGACCGTGGAGGGGCAGCCGCCGCCGAGCTACGACGAGCTGCGGCGCAGCTTCTCGCTGGGTCGCTATGCCCGGTTTGCATTCATCGAGCGGCCTGAGCAGGCCGCGGCCCGCTGGGCGCTGTCGCGGACGGTGACCGACGCCCACGGGATGTTCGCGTTCTTCGACGCGGCCAGCGGCCAGGTCCACGGCGCGGGCTCGGTCGCGGGCTCGGTCGCGATCCACACGCCGACCGTGGCTCCCACGGACATGACGGTCGGCGCCGACGGGGTCTTGTACCTCGTCGAGGGTGACGAGGTTGTGCTCGTTGATCTGCGCGAGCGCTGGGACCCCGTCCGGCTGTCCGTGACCGGCTTCGCGCCGTCCCGGATCGCATCGGCCGGCGACGCGGGCGTGTGGATCCTCGACCGCACCCATCGCCGCCTCGCGCAGGTCCGCGGGCGTCCGTTGCCGCGCCGGGGCCTGCGGGGGCGGGCGCCCGACGTGTTCGATCCGCACGAGCAAAACCCCGACCCGCCGCGGATCGTCACGCTGCCGCCGACCATCGACGCGCTCGAGGATCCGCTCGAGCTCGCTGGTGCGGACGATGGCCGGGTCGCCGTCTTGCTGTGGCGCGGCGGGGACCAGGCGCTGGTTCGCTTCGTCGCGCCCGACGGGGCTGTGAGCGCGGCCCTGGTGCTGGGTGAGATCCAGCGCCCGTACTCGCTCGGGTGGATCGACAACGACACGCTCGCGGTCCTCGTCGCCGTGCTCGATCCGTCTGAATCGGACGAGACGTCGAGCGCCGCGATCAGCCAGGTCGTCACCTACCTCGCCGACTTGGTCGACGAACAGCTGACCCGCCCTCCGCTCGGCGGTGTGTACCCGCTGCCGGCTCACGACGGGGCCCCGCTCGCGCGGACCGTCTCGTCGCCACCGCGCTACGCGGTCGCGCCCGGGGCTGCGGGTGTTCGCGTGCCGCCGCGCAAGCTGGTGCAGGTGTCGGCGACGTTTCGGGCGTCCGCCGGCGAGCTGCGCCTGGCCGACGACGGGCCACTCGACAGCGGACAGATCGGGTTCGTGTGGCACCGCGCCTACCTCGAGGCCGACTTGCCCCCGGCGTGTGGGGTGCGGTTGTTGGTCGGGGCCAGCGACGACTTCGGCGAGCCGCCCGAGGAATTCTTCGAGCATGTCTTCGGCGACCTCGCCGGGGGTCCGAAGCAGCCGCACGCGGTCTGGTCCACGCAAGCGTCGGAGCTGCCCTTTCATCCGGGCCTGCTGGCCTGTCCGATCGTCCCGCATCGCACCGGTCTGTTCTCGGTGCTGCTGCAACGCGGCACCCGGCGGGTCAGCGCGGTCGCAGGCCGGTACCTGTGGGTGCGGATGGTGCTCGAGGGCAACGGCCAGCGGACCCCAGAGATCGCGGCGCTGCGCGTGTACGGGTCGCGGTTCTCGTACGTGCAGCGGTATCTGCCGCGGGTGTTTCACGAGCAGCTGGTCGCACCCGAGGCCGACATGCTCGTGAGCGAGGGGCCCCGCTCGGAGGCGGACTTCCTCGAGCGCTTCTTGTCCAATTTCGAGGGCATCTTGACCCCGCTCGAGGACCGGATCGCCAACGCGCACATGCTGACCGATCCGTCGACGGTCCCCGCGGACGCGCTCGACTGGCTCGGCTCGTGGATCGGGTTCGTGTTCGACCCCGCGTATCCCGACGAGCACCGACGCGAGGCCCTGCGCAACGCGATCGCGCTGCAGCGGTGGCGGGGGACCCACCGCGGGCTGCAGATGGCGATCGACATCCTCACCGGCGGGCGGATCGTCGACGGCGTGATGGTCGGCGGAGCGGTCACCGGAGGGCAGATCGTCCTGCTCGAGGGCTGGCGGCTGCGTCGGACCTTCGCCACGCTGCTCGGGGTCGACCTCGCCGACGAGCACGATCCGCTGCTCGTCGGGGTCACGCGCAGCGGCAACTCGCGGGTCGGCGACAGCTTGATCCTCGCGCAGGAGCATCGCTCGGAGTTTCTCGCGTTGCTGCGCCGAACCTTGCCCGGCGACGGGCCCCCGGCCGGCGCCGGGATCGACGAGTGGATCTCCTGGTGCATCGAGGAGCTGGTCGACCGGTTCGCGGTCCGGCCGTTCTTCGACGAGCTCGCGTACCGCTTGGTGGTGCTCGTGCACGAGGATCTCGGCGGCGAGCTCGTGGCCCTGATCGAGCGGGTCGTCGAGCTCGAGGCGCCCGTTCAGCTCGAGACCGAGGTCGCCACCGCCAGCTACCCATTCCTGGTCGGCCTCGCGTCGCTGGTCGGAGTGGACACCTATCTGCGCGCGCCCGCCCCCAAACCCAAGATCTCGATCGATCACGCGCGACTGGGCGAGGGCTTCTTGTCGCGCCCCGCCGCCCTCGACCCGCGCCTCGAAGGAGGACCCCGATGAGTAACCGTACCGACCGTTTGGCCCGTCCCGATCTCGACTGGCGAGACCGCCTCAACTACGTGCAGGGGATGCTGCTCGACGCCAACAGCTTCGGCGACGAGCAGCTCTATCACCGCGGCCGCCTCGCGCGAGCGCTCGCCTACCTGTTCGGCACCGGCACGGTGGCTGGCCTCGCGGTCAGCTACCAAAACGGCGATGGCAAGGATGAGATCGAGGTGTCGCCGGGCCTCGCGATCGATCCGCTCGGCCGGCTGATCGAGGTGCCTCGGCGCTGGTGCTTGGAGATCGGGCCATGGTTCGCCGCGCAGCGCGAGGCTGATCTGTCTCGCGGTTGGCTGATCGAGGCGCCGGACCCTCCGGTGCTCGTGGCCGACGTGTTCGTGCGCTTCGTCGAGTGCGGCCGTCGCTTGTCTCCGGCGTTCGCGTCCGGCCCCTACGACGCGCTCGACGCGGTCGCGCCCTCGCGGCTGCGCGACGGCTTCGAGCTCGCGCTGGTGATCCGTACCGAGGCCGAGCAGCGACGAGCAGCGATCACCGCCGGCGCTTCGCCGCCGCTGCCCGAGATCCCGGCGCCGGACGCCGACGCCCGCGCCCTCGAGCTGCTGGCGATGGCGCCCGCCGATCGGCTCGCGGCGATGCGGACCGACGTGCTCGGTGCTTGGCGCGAGGGCTCGCAATTTTGGGAGAACGATCGACCGCCGCGGCTGCGCGAGCACCTGCCCGCCAGCGTGTCCTTCAGCGGGGACGATCCGCTGGAGGTCGGCCGCGACACGACCTCGGTGCTGCTCGCCCGGGTTCGGATCCCGATCGATGGACCGGTCGGGAGCGATCCGCCGACGCGGGCCATCGGCGTCGATCCGATGGTCGACAACGAGCTGCGACGGTTCATCTACTCGGTGGGGATCCTGACTCGCATCGAAGCCGGGGGAGGCAGCTGAGATGGCCGACGATCTCGACACCTACGACCCCGTCCGCGGACCGGCGCGCGAGCGCATCGACGCCCAGGAGCTCGCGGACGCCGACGAGCGTGCGGCGGTGATCCTCGATCGTCGGCGGAGGCGTCCGCGATACTTCGACGATCGCTTCCTCACCGCGCGCGATCTGACGCGCGGTCAGCAGTACACCCTGCTGCGCCAGGCCGACCTCGCGCAGCTGAGCGGCGGCGGCGTCGTGCACGGGCTCGAGGTCCACGTCGACGCCCAGGGGGCCTTGCTGCGTGTCGATTCGGGGCTCGGCGTCGCCCGGACCGGCGAGTCGATGGCGCTGCGCGAGTCGGTCCAGGTGACGGTCGCCAAGCTCCGCGTGGTCGAGCCGCATTCCCGGCCGACGCAGCTGTTCGCCGAGGACGCGGCGACCGGCCCTGGCACCGGCATCTACATGCTCGTGGCGCATCCGGTCGAGCACTCGCGCAACCCGGCCGCGAGGTTCCCCAATACGACCGCGGCCAAGATCGTGCTCGCTGACACCGAAGTCGTCGAGGGCACGTGGTTTTCGCTGATACCGCTGCCCTGCCTGGGCAACAAGGACGTGGTCGCGCGGGGCCGGGCCCGGCTCGCACGCGAGGTCTTCGTCGGCGGCTTGGATCCGACGCTGTCGACCGACGGGCTCGCGCTCGCGGCGGTCGGCGTCGTCAACGGTCGAGTGCAGTGGATCGACCAGGCGCTGACCCGTCGCAGCGTCGGCGCCGACGCGGTCGTGGGCTTCGGGCTGCAGCCGCGCAAGAGCCGGCTGGCGTACCAGGCTCAGTACGCGCGACAGCTCGCCGAGGAGCTCGATCGCCGGCGCAACGCGGGGCTGCCCGACGGACTGCCTGCGGTCGAGGCCTTCGCCGCGTTGCCGCCGGTAGGTCCGCTCCCGCGCGGCGCGGTCGAGGTCACCAGCACCGAGGTGCGGCAGTCGTTCTTTCCGCGCGAGATCTACGTCGAGATGGCGATCATGCCCGAGGACGAGCTCCCCGCGCTGCTGTCCGAGGGGCTGATCGGCGCGCCGATTGATCTCGAGGCCGACGGCGAGGCGCTCGAAGGGGTGCCGGTGCTGATCGTCGTCCCGGTGCCGCGGGCGGGCTTCGATCAGCAGACTCCGCGGATGGAGGGCGTCTACCGGGCGCCCGCGATCGCGGCGAGCGGGCGGCCGATCGTCAATGCCCGCCCGATCGACGCGCTGTTGCTGCTGCGCCGCAAGAACGAGCCCGAGCTGGGCTCGGATCCGACGCCGCTCGATCTCGAGGCGTGGCGCAAGGCGGTCGAGTCAGCGTCGCAGCTGTGGTACGTCCGGCGCTCGCAGTTTGCGACCACCTCGGTCGTGGTTCCGCGCGGCGCCCCGACCAACGAAGAGGTGCAGCCGATCGAGGCGATCAGCTCCGACGGCCGCAGTCGGATCGAGGCGGCCGGGGAGGTCGACCGCTTCAACCACCTGTTCGGCAGGGCTTCGAGGACCGCGCTGGGGGCCATGGACGCGCTGTTGCGGAGTGAACCCTTCGGCGGCCGCTCGCCGAGCAGCCCGGCGACCGAGACCAGCGTCTACGTCTCGGCGATCATGGGGGAGCTGGCGTTTGTCGCACGGCGGCTTCGGCCGCCGAGCACGACCGACCTCGCCCTGGTGCCGAGCTCGCCGGTCTTCGCCGAGTTCGCGGCGGGCGATCGCTTGCGTGTGCGGCCGACCGAAGTCGGTGACGTCGATCGGGTCGCGCGGCGATTCGCGGCGCCGGGCGTCGCCGAAGCGTTGCGCGGCCCGACGCTGCGCAGCCCGATCCTGCGCAGCGTCCTGGCCACGTCGGTGGTCGTGCCCGAGCTCGCGGTGTGGGTCGGCACCCCGGAGGGGGTGAGCGCCGGAGGGGTGGGCTTCGTTGCTGCGCTCGCCAAGGCCGCCAACATCACCGAGCTACGATCGATCGCGGGCAGCGTGACCATGCCGTTGCCCGAGCAGCCGCCCGACGACGCTCCGGTCGAAGCGGCGCTGTCGTACGAGCAGCTCATGAAGATCGGCGAGGCCGCGCTGCTGCGGGCGATCTGGAAGCCGAGCCACCCAGACTTCCGCGCTCGGCTCGACGAGCTGCTCGCGACCCCGGAGCGCGGTGATGCGCCGGTGTTCGCCGCCGCGACGCTGATGCCGATCATCACGATCGGCTTCGAATTGGAGTCGCGGACCGACGAACAGGTGGTAGCGATCCTCGATCAGCTGCGCAGCGGCCACGACTTCGAGCCCCCCAACCGGAGCGACGGGAAGCTGCTCGGCTTGCCGCGACACCGCCCGCGCGACGCGGTGCTGGAGTTGGTCCGGAACCTGCCGACCAAGCATGTGGAAGCGGCACAGCTCCGCTTGGGCGGGGTCGGTCGTCGTCCCGTCCGAGACCCCGTGCTACCTGGCCGGGTTCGGCCGCACTCGGAGCTGTACCGCCTGCTCGCGTTGGCGTCGAGGAGCTTCGAGCACATCACCGACATCGCCGAGGCGGACGATGAGCAACTGAAGGCGTTCACGAAGGCCGCCCGCGAAGCCGTGGAGGCGCGCTCGGTCACCCGGATGCGCAAGGCCCTGGTCGCGTTGTCGCTCCGCACCTCTTGACCCATTGCCCGACGACGAGGAGACGACATGGAAGACCTGGAGAGCTTTGAGCCAAACGATGGGGACGCCCGCGTCGAGATGGACAAACAGGCCGTCTTGCAGGCGGTGAAGGCCGGGGTCCTCGACGTCGACGAGCGCCGCGCGCGGGCGCGCTACAGCGACGGGCAGGTCCTCGGAGCCGACGGCTTTCGCCGTGACCACGCGCTGTTCGCCCGGCGTCAGCGCGATCTGGGCCGCATCGTCGAGCGCGGCGTGGTCGAAGGCCTGCACCTGCGCCAGGCGTTGTTGCTCGACGGAGACGGCCTCGCGACCGACAAGCTCGATCCCACCCGCTTGGTGATCGATCCCGGACACGGGGTCACGCGCGCGGGCCAGACCATCGTCGTGCGTTCCAAGCTCGAGATCGACCTCACCCAGCTGCCGATCTTCCAGAAACTCGACGCGGTGTTTGGGCTCGATCGTCTGCCGCGTCCGCCGATTCGGACTCAGAGCGGCGTGTTCGCGGTGGCTCTGCGACCGGTCGAGTTCACCGCTAATCCGGTCGCGCCCTATCCGACCCAGATCACCGGCGAGCGACGGCTCGAGGACGGCGACGTGATCGAGGCGAGCCTGGTGACGCTGGTGCCCTTGCAGTCCGAGTCGAGCCTCGACGGTGTCGACGCGGGACCGGCCGCGCTCGCCCACCGCGTGTTCGTGGGCGGCCTCGATCCGCTGCCGATCGATGACGCGCTCCCGATCGCCGCGCTCGCGCTCGAGCGCGGGCAGATCGTCTGGCTCGACGTGGACGTGGCCCGGCGCGAGGCGACCGCGGACCCGGGCCACGGCTTCGGGATCGGCCATCGAGCCGAGCTCGACGCCCACATGCGCCACTTCGAGCAGCGGATGGCCGCGATCATCGAGCGTCGCCAGCAAGCCGCGCTCGGGACCCGGTTCGCAGCCAGCGACTACTTTGAGGTGCTGCCGCCGGCGGGAGAGATCCCGACCGCCGGCGTGTCGGTCAGCGGCGATCGGCTCGTGCAGTGGTTCTTCCCCGCCGACGTCGAGGCCGACCTCGTGCTGATCGCGGAGGACGAGCTGCCGGAGCTGATCGAGGAGGCGATGCCGCTCGGACCCTACGATCTCTCGCAAGGGGCGAAGATCGCCGAGGCCTCGCCGATCATGATCGCGATCACGGTCCCACGCGACGACTTCGCTGCGACCGCCCAGGCCCTGGGCGGGGTCTTGCGCCAGTCGATCGGTCCGCGGCTCGGCTCGTTCGCGCGCCGGCGCCCGATCGACGCGCTGCTGCGCCGGTTCCAGCGGCCCGCGTCGCTGGTCGGGGGGCCCACGGTGCCCGAGCTCGTGCCCTGGGAGAACGCCCTGGCCGGTGCGTCTTCGTTGTTCTTCTTCCGCCAGCGTCGGCGCGCGCGGACCTCGTTCGCCTTGGCGCGATACGGTCCGATCCCGATTGAGCAGCGCCCTTCGGGCACGCTCTTCGCCCTCATCCGCGAGCGGATCGACGCCGCTGGCGAGCTCGCGCGCTTCGATCAGCTGCTCGCCGAGGCTGGGGCCGAGGCGCTCGAGCGCTTGGAGGCGCTGTTTAGCCTGGGCTCGTTCGCGGCCCCGGTGCTCGTCAACGGCGTCATGGCCGAGCTGTCCAGTCGCACCCGTCGGCGACTGCTCGAGCCCAACAAGGTCACGGCAGGCGGCGCATCGATCTCGATCGCCGGGGTTCCAGCCGGCGCGCCGGCGCCGTTGCGAGTGCGACCGCTGAGCTTCGACGAGGTCGACGTGATCGCCAAGCGCTACGAGGACCCCAGCGAGCTCGGCGACGGGATCGCGCTTCTAGTTGCGATCGAGCCGGAGCTCATCAGCCTCGAGAACCGGCTCGTGATCGCTCAGTCGCTGCGCCTGCCCGAGCTCGATCACCGGATCCGCGAGACGCCGGTCGAGGCCCACGAAGCGCTGGCCGCCAAGCTGCGCGCGCTCGCCGAGGCCAACGACGTCAACGGGATCCGCGATCTGGTCGGGTACATCCGGGCCGAGCCACCGCCGCTGCAGGTCCCGCGCCGCGGCAACGGGGTGCCCTCGACCGGGTTCGAGCACGCCGACGCGATCGGGGAGGCGGCCCTGTTCACGATCTTGTGGGCCGAGGGCGATGAGCTGGTTCGCAACGCGCTCGATAAAATGCTCGAGCATCCCGCGGCCCGTCAGCCGCTGGTCGCGACCGTGCTGATGATGGGCCTGCTGCGGCTGGCGTGGCGCGTCAGGCTGCATGGATCGGATGACGTGTGGCTGCTGCTCGAGCACTTGTACCGGTGGGCATTCACGCCCGAGGCCAAGCTTCGACTGCCGACCCTGGGCGCGGGCGTCGAGGTGCGGCTCGAAGGCACCAACCCGCAGCTGGCCGCCCACCTGCAACTGATGGCCACCGCCGGGGTGCAGCTGACCACCGACATGCCGCCGGGGCTCGATCTGTCCCAGGCCAGCGCGCTGCTCGAGGCCCAGGGGTTCCCGCCCGTCGGCCTCGAGCCGGTCGACGCCTATCGCATCATCGGCTGTGCGTTCGCCAATCTGTCGCCGGTCTCCACCACCGGCGGGATCGAACAATTCGTGGCTGCGGAGTTTCCCGACTACGTGGCGGCGCTCTCCAAGGCGGTGCTCGCCGCCGACATCGAGGCCATCCAGGCCGTCAACGAAGAGTGGTCCGACAAGGTGTAGACGATGCCCTCGATTACCAAGTCAGTCATGGATCCGGCGCTGGGCGAGCGAGCCCTCGCGGTGCACCCTCCGATCGCTCCCGGCGGCGACGCGGCGGACTTCGACGCGCAGGGCTGGGGTCGTCGCACGCGCTACGTGGCAGGACGCTCGGTCACTGACCGGGCGCTGCAGACCGATCAGCGCCACGTCGAAGGCCACATCCCGACCGCTGGCCAGCGACTCGCGCCCGGGGTGGTGGTCGGGCTCGAGGTGACGATCGAAGGCACGCGCGCCCAGCCGGTGCTGCACATCGCTCCGGGGATCGGCGTGTGCCTCAACGGCGAGGATGTACGCGTGATGCACCCCGTCGAGATCCCGGCCGGGGTCTTGTGGGTCACGAGCCCGACGGACGACGAGCCGCAGCGGCTCGCCGACCTGCTCGCGAGCGACCTCGCTGGCGCCCGTGGGTTGATCGTCCAGCTGCGCCCGGTCGTGGTCGAGCGGACCGGCGTCGATGATGCCGATGATCCTTGCGAGGTGGATCCGGAGGCGATCGCCTTTACCGACGAGCAGCTGGTCGACGGCTGTCGTGTGCGCCTGTACGCGCTGGATCTCGCGTCCGGCCTCGCCGGCGACAACTTCCGCAACCAGGTCGCCTACGCGGTGTTCGAGCGCGAGGCCGAGCTGGGCATGGAGCAGCTCCCTTGGCAGCCCGGCGGCCTCCCGATCGCGCTGCTCGGGTTTCCGCCTGGGGCTGGCGCCGATCCCTTTGTCGACATCCACGCCGCCGCGCGCCGGGGCGGGCAGGCCAACCCGCGCCAGCCCCGGGTGCCGTCGACCGGCACCCCTGCGCTGTGGCAGGCGAGGTTCGAGCAGTTCATCGCGCAGGTCGCCGACAGCGACATCGAGGAGCTGACGACCAACGGTCTCGACGGGCAATTTCGCTGGCTGCCGCCGGTCGGGATGCTCCCGCCGGGGACCATCGACGTCCGCGGCGATATTGGCGAGCCCGACTTCCCGCTGCCGGCCCCGACCATCTTCCCCGAGGAGTTCGTGCTCGAGGCGGTCCCGGTCGAGATCGAGGCGCTCGACGAGTACCTGCGCGCGAGCGCGTCGCTGGCCCCGTTCGACACGCTCCGCCAAGAGCAGGTGCAGGTGCTGGTGCCGGTTCCGCAGCGGCACTTCGATCCCGATCTGTTGATCGTGGAGGACGAGACGCCCGACGAATTTCGCGACGCGATCGAGCGGTTCTTGCTGGTGCTCAACCATCGCCTCGGTCGTCGCCGGTTCGTGCGGGCGGCCGAGCGCTACGTCGAGCGGGCCTTGCACGGGCGCGACCTCAGCTTCGCCGAGGAGCCGACGGCCGTCAGCGGGGAGGTGCCGGCGTTCTTCCCGGTCGATCAGGTCCTCGTCGAGGCGGGCCTGCCGGTGCCGGCGGCGGAGACGATGGTCGGTGGCGAGGTGACTCCCCGGCTCATCGATCTGCTGACGCAGATGTACAACGCTGTCGGCGGGCCGGCCAACGGGAGCCCGATCAACCCGCTGTCGGCGGTGCTGCGTGCGGCCGCGCTCTACCACGGCGTCGAGCCGCCGCCGGTCACGGCCCTGCAGCAGAACACGTCCGCCGAGCTGGCCGACTTCTTCATCGAGCACCGGTTCGGTGGAAAAGGGCTGGTCGGCTTCACCAACTTTTGCGTGCGCCAGCTGGTCCTGGCCAGTGAGCGCATCACCTTGGCGTTTGAGCGCCTGCAGGCCGAGCTGCACCGCATCCGCCAATACGTCTCCGGCGCGCAGGTGGCTGACCAGCTGGCGAGCTCACCGATCATCTCGGCGGTAGCGATCCGCGATCGCAGCGCCCAGCCGCCGCTGCGGCTGACCGCGTTCGCGGCGGCGCTGCGCAGCACCGAGGGCGAGCCCGTGCTCCCGGGCGAGCAGAAGGTCTTCACGACGGTGCCGACTCAGGGGATCGCTACCGGCGGGCGGGCGATCGCCAGCTCGGTGCTGTTCAACCGCAACCTGCTCCAGCGGCTCGACAGCAGCCCCCCCTCGTTCGACGCGTCCGCGAACGCGGACCGTGCCACGCGGGAGGCGTTACGCACGATCCTCCACATTCAGGACGACCTCGGCCTGTCGCTGGACGGCATCGTGTTCCCGGAGCGCCTGTTCAACCGGGCCAACACCGATCCTCAGCTGCCGAACGGCGCGCCCGTGACCATCGAGGTCGTGCGCAACGAGATCGGGCGCTGGCTCAACAAGGGGATCTGGGAGCACGAATTCGACGGCGACGGCGCGAAGGTCAGCGAGGCTGACTTCTTCGGCAACGCCGTGCGCCGGCTCGAAGAGATGGTCGCGGTGCTGCGGATAGCCGAGGCGCGGCTGACCGCGTACGAGGCGGTCGTCAATCTCATGCGCGACGAGATCGCCGAGCGGCGAGCGGTCGCGACGATGATCGCCGACCGACTCGCGGAGCTGCAGGATGAGATCGAGGAGCTGCGCCACGACGTCCGGGTCGCCCGAGCGCTCGAGCGCGAGGAGATGACCCGCGCGGTCCGTGTCAACCAGCGCCGCGCCCAGGTGATCGCCGAGCACGTCCCATTTCTGGTGTTCCGACGCCCGCGCTCGGTCGAGGCCGTGCGGGTGCCACCCTCGGTGCCGCTCGCGACCGCGAGCGATCCCGAGATCGTGCCGGACTGCCTCGACGAGCAGATCATCCCGCCCGAGCAGCTGAGCGCGATGCTCGACTTGATCCGCGAGCTACCGGTCAACCGCTTGAAGATCGGTCCCGGCGTGGTCCAGCAGTTCGATCGCCTCCCGCAGCTGCTCGCGCTCGCCGACTTCGTCCGGCACGCGGCCGTGACCAGGCCGCCGGTGTTTTACGATCCCTTCGCGGGCGAGCTGTTCTCGGACAAGACCGGCGCGGCCCTGCGCGCGCGCTACTCGGCTCACCGCGAGATCAACGGCCGGCTGCGGACGGCTCGTGGGCAGCAGCTCTCGACGATCGCCTACCGCACGCACTCGTGGAGCCGCTTGCAGGCGTTCGTGCAGGAGACCGCGACGATCGGCGACATCTCGAGCGCGCCGCACGTGGACCTGCGGCGCATCCAGCCCTTGGCCAAGGAGCTCGACCACATCGCTCGCGTGGCGGCCTGCCTCTACGAGCGCTTCAAGGCGGTCTTGCCCGTGGTCCGGCTGGCCTGGGTGCGGCAGGTCAGCGAGGAGGACGAGGACGTCGTTCGACTCGATGACCTCTCGGTGCTGCCGAGCTGGGAGCGGGTCGACCGGATTCACCGTCGCGATCTCCAGTCGCTGATCGACTGGCTGTTCAACCGCTTCGACCCCGAGCACGACGACGGGATCGCCTATGTCAGCGATCTGGTCCGGGTCGCGCTCCTGCTCAGCGGTCACGCGCCGGTCCAGCGGGTCCTCGACGCGGTCGTGGTCGGGCCGCGGCCGGTGTCCATGGGTGGCATCGTGCGCTTGCAGATCGATCCGGCTCGGGTTCGGGTCGGCATGCACGTCGAGCTGTTCGCCGACGCCACCCGCAAGATCACCGTCGCCGCCGGGATCATCGACGACCTCGCGGAGGGGGTCGTCGCGGTCAAGCTGGTGTCGACCACCGCCGGCGCCGTCCGACCGACTCACGCGCTGATCAGCGACCCCGCGACCGGGCCGACGGTCAAGCTCGCGGGCGGCCGGCGACAGTCGGTCGGATTGGCGAGCAAGCTGTCGTGATCGTCGATCGTCGCCGGATCGATCGCTTGTCGCTGCGGGTCAGTCGAGCGGCCGACGCCTCGCCAGCGGCGGACACGATCCGCCAGGCGCTGCGCGTCGCGGGGATGCCGGGCGACGGCCACCCGGGGCAGCTGTTCATCCGGCGCCTCGACCTCGGCAGCATCCGGCTCGGCGACGGGCCCAACGTGATCGCGCGCTCGATGGAGGCGCAGCTTCGCACGCTGCGGCTCGGCGCGGTGCCGATCGGCGATCCGCGAGCGCCGGCCGCCGAAGTCGTGATCGCCCGCGATCCGATCGAGCCGCTGGTGGTCGCGTTGGCCCACGCCGCGGCCCGCCGCCGCTTGACGGCGTGGTACTGGCCCCGTGTGCACGCGCAGCTCGCGGCCCGGCGGACGCCAACCGAGATCGCGGCGATCGTGTGGACGCTGCTCGCGGCCCGGCGCGACGCGGCGGCTACGATCCCGGCCGTCGTTGGGGCCGTGCTCGAGGGTGAGCGCGCGGCCGAGGTGCTCGCCG
>Ga0114946_10000786_pt1 | contig 21523 bp, 15 predicted proteins | sample WalLakDeSediment_FD_88676 | JGI IMG/M metagenome (GOLD analysis project Ga0114946, IMG submission 88676) | Lake sediment microbial communities from Walker lake, Nevada to study Microbial Dark Matter (Phase II) - Walker Lake 11/02/13 Deep Sediment | ecosystem: Environmental > Aquatic >...
CGTTTCCGGTCTCAGGTAAATGGTGGAGGCATCCTCAGCAACAGAACCCACCTGGGTGGAGAACATCAGGTTAAACTGACGCACTTCGGTCCAGTTGGATGTACCGCTGATGGGGCAGAAAATGCCCTCATTGATAATCAGGTCCCTCACTCCCGATAAGTCTTCTGCTTCCAGAAGCCTTGCCATGGCATTAAGAAGATCCTGGGCCCTTTCCTTATCGCCATTTTTCTCGTATTGGGCAGCTTTTTCCTCGATAAGCACATCGGCACGGTAGCGTTTTTTGCTGTCCTTGTTATCAATCATGGGATCGTTGAAACTGTCCACATGACCGGATGCTTTCCAGGTGGTAGGATGCATGAAAATGGCAGCATCAATACCCACAATATTATCGTTCAGGCGGGTCATGGTTTCCCACCACAAGCGCTTGAGGTTGTTTTTTAATTCTACCCCATAAGCTCCGTAATCATACACAGCCTGCAGGCCGTCATAGATTTCAGAGGAAGGGTACACAAAGCCATATTCCTTGGCATGTGCGATTATATCTTTCAGTTGCGTGTTTTCCGCAGTTTGCTCGTTTTTAGCCATAGGGCGCAAAATTAATTAAAATGACTGAATAGCAAGGAGTATGGGGGAGAAAATGCAAAACCCCAAACTCCAAAAACAATAAATTCCAAAATCCAAATGGTAATAGTCAAAAGTCCAATTCCATATTAACAATCCCAGAAGGTCTAAATTTAGCAATAGGAAATTGATTTACGGACTTTAAATTTTTAAATCCTTGGATTTTGGAGTTTTAATTTTGTAGTTTTTCAATTATTCCAACTGTCTTCTGTACATCTGAATGGTATTTTCCAATCCGTAATAAAGCGCATCACAGATCAGGGCATGGCCGATGGAAACCTCATCAAGGAAAGGAATGCTCTCTTTTAGAAATTTGAGGTTGTGGAGGTCCAGGTCATGGCCTGCATTGAGCCCCAAACCCAGTTCCCTGGCTATATGGGCTACTTCTACATAGGGTCTGACCGCAGCTTCTCTATTGATGGGATATTGGGAAGCGTAAGGTTCTGTGTACAGTTCCACACGGTCAGTACCGGTACTTTTGGCCGGTTCAAAATACTTGGTTTCCGGATTGATAAAAATGGATACCCTGGTGCCCGTTTCATGTAGTTCTGCTACGATATCTTTTAGCAATTCCTGGTGGGTGATGGTATCCCAGCCATTATTGGAGGTCAGTACATGGGGCGGATCAGGGACCAAGGTTGCCTGAGCTGGCTTAATCATCCTGATGATTTCCATAAAGCGTTTATCGGGATAGCCTTCGATATTGAATTCTGTGGTCACAACCTGAGCCAAATCCAAAACATCCTGGTAGCGGATATGCCTTTCATCAGGTCTGGGGTGTACGGTGATGCCCTGGGCACCAAAACGTTCACAGTCCAAGGCCACATTCACCACGTTAGGATTATTGCCCCCACGGGCATTGCGGAGAGTGGCGATTTTATTAATATTCACACTCAGTTTGGTCATTTTTCTAAATTAAAAGGTAATTTTGTGCAAATTTACACCTATAACACAAAGAACAAGACAATGAGTTTAAAGGCAAGTGTAGAAAGTGAAATTAAAAATGCCATGCTGGCTAAAGACAAGGACAGATTAAGGGCTTTACGGGCCATTAAGTCTTTGATTTTATTGGAAGAAACCAAAGGGGGAGCTAGCGGTGCTATTACTGAGGAAGACGAATTGAAGCTGCTCACCAAGGCAGCCAAACAACGAAAAGATTCTGCCGATATTTATAAGCAGCAAAACAGGGAAGACCTGTGGTCTGTAGAGATGTCGGAACTTGAAATCATCAACGAATTTCTGCCCAAGCAGTTATCTGAGGAAGAATTGGAAGCAGAACTGAAAAAGATCATAGCTGAACTGGGTGCCGATGGTCCAAAGGATATGGGCAAAGTAATGGGAGCTGCAACAAAAGCCCTGGCAGGGAAAGCGGATGGGAAATTGATCTCTCAAAAAGTAAAATCACTTTTATCCTGATCTGTTGAACGCCTTGGATATTATCATATTGGTCTTTTTGGCCTTAGGAGCCTACAGTGGCTATAAGCAGGGATTGTTTATCAGTATATTGTCCATTGTTGCTTTTGTGGTAGCTTTAATTCTGGCATTTCATTTCATGGACTGGGGGGCAAAGATTCTGGCAGAAAAAGTGACTGAACTGACTTTTGGGTTGCCTTTCATGGCTTTTATCCTGATTTTTTTGGCTGTGATTTTGATTATTCGGGGATTGGCTTTTTTGGTGAAGAAAACCCTGGATTTTACCATTCTCGGATCTGTGGACAGTCTGGCAGGAGGGATTTTAGGCGTTGCGAAAACCGCCTTTATCCTCAGCTTTTTTCTTTGGATTGCCAATTCCTTTGATTTCAAAGTTTCTGAAAATTGGGTCAGAGGTTCCAAATCCTACTCTATCATTGAACCCTTAGCACCGGTTGCAGTCAGGTTTTTAGATCCTTATACCCCGGTGATCAGCCGTGCGGTAAGTACCATACAAGACTTGGTAAAAACAACTGCTGATGGTCTTATTGATTGATAATTTTGATTCCTTTTCCCATATTCTGGCGGACTATTTAAGGCAATTGGGGGTTGAGCTGCAAATTGTCAGAAATGACATCCATCCATCTGACCTGCTTTATGAAGATTGGGAGGCCCTGATATTGTCTCCAGGTCCTGAGTCTCCCCAAAAAGCCGGAAATCTGATGGCTATATTGGAGCAGTTTGTTTTCAAAATTCCCGTACTGGGAATATGCTTGGGACATCAGGCCATAGGAGAGTTTTTTGGAGGGAAGTTGGTGAAAGCTAAATATCCGGTCCATGGTAAAGTCCATAGGGTTTACCGACAGAAAGCCCATCCTTTATTGGGGGAACTTCCTGAATCCTTCGAAGTTACCCGTTACCATTCCCTTGAAATCCAGGATGCGCCTGAAGAACTTGAAATTTTGCTAAGAACTAAGGAAGGGGAGATCATGGCTATGGTACATAAAAATCTGCCTGTTTTTGGTATTCAGTACCATCCTGAGGCATATTTGACTCAATTTGGGCCCGAAATTTTGAAAAATTGGTTAACCTACTGTAAATCAGTCAATCAGGCAGTTTTGCTGGAAGATAAATAATCTATTTTTTTTATCCGATTTTCCAAATTCATTTTTTATATTTAGACAGATACCTTGATCCATTATGTGTTTGAAAAGCCTTAGCCTGACATTATTCCTGCAGATGGGACTGTGGATTTCCATTTTTGCCCAATCTCCTTTTTTCAATGATTTTGATCCCCATATTGAAGTGCAGGAGTTTATTTTTAATGATGACCGTCCCTTTGCCCAATGTCATGCCTCATCCATTGAAAGCCTTGGGTTCGGGAGATATATGATCGTATGGTTTGCAGGCACAAGGGAGAAAGACGATGATGTGGGTATTTGGATGTCCAAGGGAAGGCCGGGAAATTGGTCTGATCCCAGGTTATTGGTAAAAGTACGGGATGATGCCCATTGGAACCCGGTTTTATTCAATTCACCGGAAGGCAGACTGTACCTTTATTTTAAAGTAGGTAAAGAGATCGATGATTGGGAAACCTGGGTACAGTATTCTGATGATTTGGGTGAGAACTGGTCTAAGCCCAAAGAACTGGTAGAAGGAGAACGCGGGGGAAGAGGGCCTGTACGGAACCACATGTTGGTGTTGTCGGACGGAACATGGCTTGCTCCGGCTTCCATCGAAAAAAACCGCGTGTGGAATGCTTTTGTGGACCGATCGGATGACGGAGGGGAAACATGGATGCCTACAGAAACCTTGATTTTGGACAGAAATATTATCAAAGGTGAAGGTGTGATCCAGCCGGCTTTATGGGAATCAAAACCAGGGTATGTACACATGTTGTTGAGGACATCTGGAGGAAAAATAGGTAGGAGTGATTCAAAGGATAGCGGAAGGACTTGGTCTCCGGTAGTATTGACTGATTTACCGAATAACAACTCAGGGATTGATGTTGCGCAAATTATGGGAGAAACCATTGCACTGGTGTTTAATCCTGTAGGGAAAAACTGGGGACCTAGATATCCCATGCAATTGTCCGTTTCCTATGACAATGGCCATACCTGGTCCATCAATAAAATTATTGAAGAGGGGCAGGATAAGAATGAATTTTCATACCCATCGATGATCTTTGAAGATGGGCATTTGATTTTTTGCTATACCTGGAACAGGGAGAATATACGTTTTGTAAAAGTGAAGTTGTAAAACAAAAAAAGCCCCTACTTTTTGCAGGGGCTTTCAGATTATGATTGTGGTGTATTTTCTTAAAATCCGGAACAGGTCTACTACGAAACTAATGCATAATCCGGGTTAAACGTAATTGTTCAGCATCACAGGCATTACCAACATGAGGATGTCTTCATTGTCAGATGCATCCGAAGGCACAATCAGACCGGCTCTGTTAGGAGCTGAGAACTGTAGGGTGATTTGCTTCGAGTCCAGGTTATTCAACATCTCTACCAGGAATTTGGCGTTGAAGCCGATTTCAATATCCTCTCCATCATGCTCACAGGAAAGTCTTTCGTTGGCTTCGTTGGAGAAGTCCAAATCTTCAGCGGAAATCTGCAGCTCACTTCCAGTCAACTTCAACCTTACCTGGTGGGTGGTCTTATTGGCGTATATGGCAATCCTTCTCAAAGAACCCAACAGTTCCAATCTGTCAATGGTCATGTGGTTGGGATTATCCACAGGGATAACATTTTCATAATCCGGAAACCTTTCATCGATAAGCCTACAGATCATTTTGATGCTGTTGAATTTGAAATAGGCATTGGAATTGTTGAATTCCATGGTGACCGGCACATTTTCCGATGGTAGGGTGGACTTCAATAAGTTCAGGGCTTTTCTAGGGATAATCAGGCTTGCCGCATCAGCAGAAGCCACATCCACTCTTCTGTATCTTACCAATCTGTGACCATCAGTCGCCACAAAAGTGGCATTGGTACTGCTCAGGTTGATGTAAACTCCTGTCATGGCAGGCCTCAACTCATCATTGCTGGTGGCAAAGATGGTATTGCTAATGGCGCTGCTCAATAATTCAGTGGACATATCCACTGCAGTAGCGTTGGTCACTGTAGGAATTTTAGGAAAATCAGTGGCATTTTCACCGGCCAGTTTATAGCGGCCATTGTCAGAACTGATTTCAATGCTATAGGTATCGTGGTCAATGCTGAAAGTAACAGGTTGTTCCGGCAGGTTTTTTAAGGTTTCAATCAGGATTTTTGCAGGAACGGCGATGTTTCCGTCTTCTTTCGCTTCCACATCGATTTCAGTCATCATGGAAGTTTGCAAATCAGAGGCAGTAATGGTCAGTTTTCCTTCCTTTATCTCAAATAGAAAGTTTTCAAGGATCGGAACTACGGGATTTGTGGTTACTACACCATTGATGGTTGAAAGCTGCTTCAAAAGGGCAGAAGAAGAAACAATAAATTTCATATTGAAAGGGCTTATGTTTTTGCTTTATATTGAACAGGGTAAATTTAGAAATAAAATTATAAAAGCAGTCGATTGCCGTCAAAAATCCTTAAAAACAATATTTGTACTTCTTGGATCATGAATTGAGTGTAAGAATTTTCGAAATGCTGTCATTTGTTGATTTAAACAATGGAATAAGTAGGTAAGAGTGAATTTTGGACCACTTCTGTCTACAAGGCCTAAATTTTAAAGAGTCCGTCTATTGGTAAAGGAACGTTCTTATTTATAGATTTAACCCAGGGACTAAGGTTAAGTTTATTTTTTAGAATACTTTCTTTTTCTATAGCCTATCCAAACTATCCCGATTAAGACAAAGAAAATAAGGGGAGAAAGGATGTTGATTAACTGCCACTTGGTTTTTTCTTCCCTGACTTTAACCTTGTTCAAGGGGCGTATCTGGAAAGTTTTTGTTCGGGTGGCAATAATACCCTCCGGATCAATCATATAATTGATGCTGTTTTGCAAGAGCTGTCTATTGGCAAAAGTGGTAGCATTAAAAGGGTCTTCACCTAATGGAAGAGGATTTCCATCCATAAAGTTGAGCTGGCTTTTGAAAAGATTTCCGGAAGCACTTACAATCAATGTTCCATTTTCTGTAGATTCCCTAAAGCTGTTTTTATCCATTCCATCCGGAAGAAAGCGGTTCTTATACAGGGAGGTAAAACTCCCTTCCAAAAGGTATAGGAGAGGAAGGTTTTTGGATTGAAACTCATTCAGGTCGGGACCTTCATTCATATCTTCAAATGCCAATCTTACCGGTGCGGGCAGTCTTCTGCTGAAATCTGATCCAAAGATCAGAGGCGTCTTTTTTACCCCATCTGCTTTTACAGTGTCCATGGAGCTAACAAAGCGGAACATGACCTGATCCAGTCCTTTGGTGATCGGATGAGGGGCCATTCTTCCGGCAGCTACATAAAAAGGCCAAGGGAGGGGTATCAGTTGTTCCTGGTCTCCAAAATTCCCTGCCATTACCGGATGGTAGCCGAAATTCATGTCCTGTATAAAATCTTTGTTGATACGGATACCATACCGGAAGAGTAATTGATCTAACCCATTATCAAATGGCATGGCTATCGTTCCTGAACCTCCCGCATCCTCAAGGTTATAGGTTAAGGCATCAATCAAAAAAATCAGTTTCCCCCCCCGCATCAGGAACTGGTCTATCAGGTAGATTTCTTTTTCCACATAGGCCTCTTTTGGGCCTGCAATGATCAGGACATCAAAAGGATCCAGGTCCTCTAATTTATTGGCCTGGTCCATGGGGATTTTATACACCTCATAGTCGTCCACCAAGCTTTCTACCATGCCATATCCATCATCTTCTTCCATTTCTCCCTTTCCTATCAATATTCCCACGGCGTATTGTTGTTTACTGATCAGTTTTTTTATCGCTTGAATCAGTTCAAATTCCAGGTTTTCTATGGATTGGTTGAGGATTTGGTCAGGCCCCATTCCTTTTTCACCTTTTAGGAGAAGGGTACCTGTTTCATATGCTTCATTGCGGACCACCACACCCGGGAAGATCAATTTACTCTTCTGTCCACCATCTTCGGTCACAAAAAGGTTAGTGGGATTGATGCCGTATTCGGCCAATCCAATAATGTATTCTTCTTTGATATCAGCAGGGAGACCTAAAGGATCTTCATAATAGAAAGTGATTTTTTTCCGGCTGTAGGCATTGAAAGTACGGATGGTTTCTTCAATGGAGCGTTGTAGCCTGCGCATACCACCGGGCAGCTTACCTGTGAGCAGAATTTCCACTTCTATGGGTTCTTCTATAGAATCCAAAATCTCAATAGTTGCCGGATGCAGACTATAGCGCTTTTCTTCTGTAAGGTCAATTCTAAAGGGTAAGAAAATAGCAACCAGCCAAACCAATAGCACGAATCCAATTAAGATGCCAAGGCTTTTAAGAGATGTTGAAAGGTTACTGTTCTTCATTTTCTTTTGATCATTAAACCTGTCAGACCCAACATGAGGATGATAACGGTAAGGAAATAGGCAATATTCCGGGAGTCAATAACCCCCCTGCTCATACTCTGGTAATGAAAACTTAGACTGAGTTCTTCCAATAATAGAGCAAAAGGACTCATGACATTCAATTGGACCAAGGCAGTCAGGCCAAAATACATCAGGAAAGAAATAAAGACGCCCCAGATGAAGGCAACCATTTGGTAGGAGGTCAGTGACGATCCAAAGATTCCAATAGAAGCAAAAACAGCGCCTATCAAAAATAAACCTATCCATGAACCGAAGAATCCTGCATGGTCCAGATTTCCGATGGGATCTCCCAATTGGACGATACTAAAATAATATATCAAGGTGGGGATTAAGGCTATCAGGATAAGTGTGAGAGATGCCAGGTATTTGGCAAGAATGATTTTTGTTGGGGACAAAGGAGAAGTCATCAGGATTTCCCAGGTTCCTGATTTTCTTTCTTCTGCTATCATTTTCATCGTGATGGCAGGGATCAAAAATGTGAAAACGAAAGGGGTGTAGACAAATAAGGGTTCCAGGTCCGCAAAGCCATACTCCATCACCGAAGTGTCCGGAAATACCCACACAATCAATCCCAAAGAAACCAAGAATACACTTAGAATCAGATACCCGCTGAGGTTACTGAAAAATGCGTTGACTTCTTTCCAATACAATGACCCCATGTGCTTATTGCTTCGTGATTTGGTGAAAAATACTTTCCAGGTTTCTTTCCTGTTGTTGTATGCTGACCAATGTCAAATTCCTCTGTTGAACCAGCTGTAAAATACTTTTTCTGGAAGCTGTCACATCATCCACGAGAAGGGTAATACTTTGATTACTTTGACCGACAAAATTGACTTCCCCAAAATCTGCAAACCATTCCATCTCCAGTTTTTCTTCAGTTTCCAGCAAAAGGACATTTTTCCCCATATTGGTTTTGAGGTTTTTCAGTAGATCTGATGCAACGATTTGTCCTTTGTTGATAATCACCACTTTATCACAGATGGCTTCCACCTCCTGCATGATATGGGTACTCAATATGAGGGTTTTGTTTCGGCTGATATCCTTGATCAGTTTTCGGATTTCCACCAATTGGTTGGGATCCAAACCGGTGGTAGGTTCATCCAATATGATCACCTCAGGGTCGTGGATCAAAGCCTTTGCAAGGCCAACCCTTTGCCTGTAGCCTTTCGAAAGCTGTCCGATTTTTTTATGGGCTTCTACATCGAGACCACACAGAGCGATCAGGTCAGCAATACGTGATTTGGTTTGCTTTGTCCCCATACCATATAGTCCCCCTATAAATTCCAGAAATTCTATGATATACATTTCCAGATAAAGGGGGTTGTGCTCGGGAAGATAACCGACCAGTTTGCTTACTTCTTTTGGATGTTGTCTTACCGAAATACCATTCACCGATACATCTCCCTTGTCAGCAAGTAAAAAACCCGTAGCGATCTTCATAGTGGTAGATTTACCGGCACCATTGGGTCCCAAAAAGCCAAGTACCTGGCCTTTTTCAGCAAAAAAGGAAATATTATCCAAAGCTTTTTGGTTACCGTATATTTTAGAGAGCTGATTTACTTCTAAGGACATGAAAGGACTGTTGTGCAGGCAAATTTAATGACTGCGGCGGATTGACAAAATGAAATCCTGATGTCTTTCGGAAAAAGGCATCAGGAATTAATAAGGTTTATGGATTTATTTTAAAATCTAAATCCAAAATTGGCAACATACCTGTAACCAAAAGTGCTGTTTTTGAAACCTCCGGTTCTTTTAATTTCCCCTGGCTCTATCACGCGTTCAAAACCCGGGATTCTTCCGCTGATCGCATCATTCAAGGCATCAAAGAATGCTTCTTGGGTCTTAGGATCCAAGTCAGTTTTTATTTTGGTTTTTAAATCATACCAACCATATCCCGGTCCTAATAGGATAAGGTCCAAAGAGAATCTTTTTCCAAAAACAAACTGATAACCTAATTGAAATCCGATAATGGTGTTGTTGAGTCTAAGGTTAAAATCCACTGTATTTTCCGATTCTTCAATAAAGATATTCCACCGAACATCTCTGCTTAAGTAATTGTACATGGCATAGGGCCCTATATAAACTCCTCTTGGTGCTTTATGCTTATTTTCTTTCAACAGGTAAAAGCGATAGTCTCCAACAATATGAAAGCCGCTTTCTTTTAAAGTCCTATTATCCAGGATTTCAATTTTATCCGTATTTATTCTTCTCAGTTCAGGAAGTGAAAACCTTCCGGCATTAATAGAAAAAGAACTTTTTTCGTTCAAAACCCTTTCATATCCCAAAGCCATGAACCTGTCACCGAATAGCATGGGACTGGTCAGATTGACCCTAATGGTATTTTTAAGATCTTTTTTGGGGTGTAAAATCTGGCAAAAACCTTCCAAACAGACCATTATTAGAAGAGTAAATAAAGCAATTTTTTTCATCTTCATTATTTTCAATAAAGGTACTTTTTAACCTTGAATTATCTCAATTACAAAAGGGCAAACATGATGTTTAAAAATGTTTTGTCTTGAAAATTGAACATCAAAAGTTAATAAAGTGGGAAGTTGAATAATTTTTTCCAATTCAAAAAATCCGTGGAAATTAAGGAAATAAAAAAGGCTTCAAAGAAGCCCCATGTAAAGATAAAACAGCCATAGGCTGTAGAATCTTTTTCGATATTAAACCTTACAGTTGCTAATGTAGGATGGAAATATTGGATTTGCAAACGGGATTTAATCATCAAAGTTGATATTGATGAAACTGGCTACCCCAAAACGGACCCCACTTCTTTGGTAATTGCTGTTTTCAAACCCTGCACCCATCTCAATTCTGAAAATTCTGAACAAGTTGTCCAATGAATACCCCACTTCCCAATAATGGGGAGAGTTCTGTGTTTTGAGGTAATTGAAAAATATATTCTCCCTCACTCCTGAAAAACGTAACATGGGCAACTGCGTCAACAAAAACTTTCTGAACTGGTAATGTATGATACCGCTGATATATTGTGTCTGGGTACTGTATTGGTAATAGTCCAAAAACCGGTAGTTTGAGGCTACTCCCATATTGGCAAAAATGGTCCTATTACCTCCAAAATGCCTGAAATCCATAAAATAAACCCGGTCATTGTTCAAAAATGCCCCTGCTTTAACATTGAAATCCAATTTACCTGAAACCCCAAAATTGAAAAAATGCTCAATTCCTGCTTCCACCCAATCAAATTTCGAAGCCATGGAATTATTGAATGCACCGGGCAAAGCCTTGGTATAGCTCAAATTGACCAAGGGAGCAGATTCATATATAGGTCTTTTTCTGCCATTCCTAATGGAATATTTCAGACCTGGCCTCCATTCCAATGCGTTTTCCCAGATCAATGCCTGATGGTTTTCAAAGGCCACGGGATCTGCCTCGATATTTTGTGGTTGGTTGGGGCTAAATACCCTTTCCGGTCTATTGTACCAACTGTAATCCGTATTGTTTTCCAAGGATCTTCTGTTGGCATAAGTCAGATTTGTCCGGTAGGTAATGCCTTCATTGAACCTGTGGTAGTAATATCCCTTGATGAAATCCTGTTCATATAATTTCATATAGTTTTGCCTCAACAACAAGGAATAAACCATATTGACCAACTCTGATATTGGCTCGTCTTTATTGTATTGGAAAATGAATTTTCCTCCGTTAAGGCCAAATGTCTGTCCCTGACTCCCTTTGGTGATCGAACGTCTTATTTCCAGGGTTCCATAGGGCTGATTGCTCGAAAATCCATAGCGAAATTCGGGTTTGAAATTCCACGAACGCACATGATTGGTGACAGAATCTGCCATTTTGGTGCTTTTTTCAATTCGGTAAAATGCAGCGAACCCAAATTTGAAACCTTCTACGGTATTAAAAGAAAGTTTTTCAATGTTGGGATAAAATCCTGCAGATTTTCCTTTGCCGAAATTATACCTGCCACCTGTGAGGATTTCTCCGGGCCTGAAATTTCTCCTTGCCTTTCTGGCCACGGAGTCTACTTCCGATTTTTTCGCTATTTCTATTACCGCCAGGCTATCATCTCTTTTGTATCCCTTGATTTCCGCCAAAGTCAAAGGTACAGGTCTGATACTGTCCCAATAGGCTAGATCTCTTTTGGTTGCCATAGAATCAATGGAATAATTCCGTTCAGAAATTACCTCAACCTCTTCTCTTTCTTTCATGGCTTCCTTTTCATACTCATTGATCAGTTTTCTGAAATCCTTTCGGGTCATTTTATCTGCCTGTGCCATTTGCTCCAAAGCAGATATATTTTTGTCAATTTTTATTACATCCTCAGGCACCTCATCCACTTTTTCATCAATGATTTTTGTTTCTACAATCAGATCAGGATTGAGCGTGATCTGATAATCCCTTGTGGAAGCCAGGTATTCATACTCACCTGCAAATCCAAAGAATTTCCCTCCGAAGGTATAGGTATGTGTAGAGGGCATCCACACATTTTCTGCAACAGGTTGATAAAGCTGTTTGACTCCGATCTGAAATCCCAATAGGGAGGTAGTCAAATCCAAGCTATGTATGGCCCAAAGGTTTTCAATGATATATATATAGCCTTCAAAAACCCTTTCTCCTTTGGATCTGGGAGTTACTTTTATCCTGTTGATCATGACATCATTTTCCACAAAAGAACCTTCATACTTGAAACGATAGTAGGCAAAGGCAGAAGGAGATAATGGGGAGACAGCTTCATTGATCTTGGAATTGTAAAAACTGGTAGCAATATAAGGTGCAGGTGAAGTTTGGTTGCTTTCTCCTGATGTACGGATGCTGATCACCTTTTCTTCTACGGTATTGGGTTGACGGAAAGTGATCTGGGATACTGATTCTGAGGTATAGGCCTCATTGAGTTTCACCCCTTCTTTTTCCATTTCTTTTTTGAGAAAGAAAGGCACATTTGTCAGTTGCCCGGTTCCCTTCAGGTATACCATCATGCTATATTCCTGTACCTGCATGCGGTGGAATTTGGCTTTGGAAATGGCTTTTCTCATGATAGTCAGGGCCGGATCTTCCTGTCCGGTCTTTACGACCACTTCCTGTAATAAATAAACCTGATCCTTAAGTTCAAAATCAAGACTTGCCCAATCATCCAATACGACCACTGTCTTCAGTTCTGAGCTATAGCCCATGTATTGGGCCAAAACATCATAGACTCCTTTCTTGACCCTGAATTCATATTCTCCATTAAGGTTGGTGGGAACGCCATCTCCGATGTTTCTTATGTATATGGAGGCAAAGGGAAGTGGTTCTCCCTTTTCATTGGTTACTTTTCCTTTGATTCCCTGAGCAAAACTTTCCCCTATAAAGAGCAAGATAAAAACAAAAATCAGGGGCATAAAAATCCTGTAATACCTCATGTAGCTTAGTTGGTTTATGGAACTTAAAAATACATTTTAAAACTCAAACGGCTGATTCCAAAAAGGGGTTTTGATAATTTTTAACAAAGAATGAAGATAATTAAGGTTAATTAAAGATTTAAATATTACTTAAAATCAATCTACCCTGACTTCAAAAACCTTCGTGAAGGGACTTCCATACTCTGTAATGCCTTCTACCTTGATCTGAAGGTTTGTGGTGGATGCAGGTAAGTCAAAGCTGAAGGAATAGGATTTTTGGTCTTCTTCAATTTTCACATTTGGATTCCAAAATAGAGAAGGATAGGGCCTTACCGGTTTTTCCTCACCGGATTGGAAAGGGAAATCCGGTACAGGGGTAAACCCTCTTGATTGGAACAATTGGAAGTTGTCCGCATTAAAAATTCTTTCTTCCTCCTCCTGCATGCGGTTACCTTTTTTTGTCCTCACCACGATTGCCCCTGCAAATCCGGCCATCCCAAAAACCGGCGCACTGAAGGTATATACTTCTATATGCTCCACTTCAGCGGCAATAAATGTTCTGAGTTTGGCAAATACAGATTCGTCTGGACTTGGAAAAAATCTTGCCCCATCAATGATCAAAAGCGGTTCGCCCGCATTCAGTCCCCAATTGTACCTTCCCATTCCCCCACCGGGCATATGCATGGAAATCACCGCATCCAAGGACAGATCAGGTCTGGATTCCAAAAATTCTGATCCTATGCTTCGGTCTCCTCTGCCATAACCGTAGTTATTATCTTCCATGGTTTCCTTTTTCTTTTCTTCCAGGACAAATTCCTCCAGTTCAAAATACCCATCACCTAGGAGAAAATCGAAATCCAGTTGTTCGGATTCATTGATTTCCTCAGTTTCTAAGAGAAGCCGTGGGAAATAACCACTCAGATAGGGCCTTTCAATGGATGTTTTGTTTATTGATCCATAGGATTTTCTTTTAGAATTCAGGGCTGCAATGGCAATGTCTATAGTGTCCTGAAAAACCAGGCCCGTCGCCCAGAAATAACCGGAACTGTCAGATTGGATGATACCAAAATCCTCAAGCTCTCCCTGCACAATGGTGATAGGTACTGAGAGCGGTTTGTTTTTTTTGTCTGAAAAATAGCCCTGAACACTGATGCCGTATTCAATAGGGAAAAGAGGTTCATTGTATTCAATCGTTTTTGGATCTTTGTTCAACCATTCCATGGATTGTAACATACTTGGATGTTTAATCAGGAATTGGGATTTATTGGCATCAATGATGGATATGCTGAATTCACCATTTAAGAAAAATTCATTTTCATCGGTCAATTGGATTTGAAAACTGCCCTGATTATTCCATTCTGTTCTTTTGAAGTCTGAGATTAATCCGACTTCAACTTCATCCCCGTACTCCATATCCTCGATATTGTCTGAATGAATTACCCTAAAATTCTTATTGATGACAGGAATGGGAATGTAGGTGAATTCATCTTCACCGTAATTCCTCATCCATTGGGTGTACACCCGCATGGCAAATTCATCTCCTTTTAGGTTTTCAGGTAATTTGATCAATCCGGATGCATTTCCATTTTCTATTTGAAAAGTTTCCTCAAGAACTATATTTGAAAACCTATCATACAAATCTACATAAAGGGTTCGGCTTAGGGTATCCGAAAATAGAGGATTCCGGTACATCATTCTTGCATTGAACCATATCGTTTCACCAGGATAATAATAGGATTTGTTTAAAGTAATATGTGGTTTTTCACTTAGGCTGTTCCATTTGTTGATATTGAACAAGGCAGAGTCAATTTCAAAAAAGTCATCCTTCCCATCTCCTGTAGGTTCAAAATCATGGGGAAGATAGCGTGCCATGCGTTGTCTCCCCATGTTTCCCGAAAGTACCAATTGGGAAGGGTCGGGGAGCACACCTTTTTCATCTACGATAAAATAACCCAAAGGGGCTTCTAACCAGCTGATTGGGTTGAAAATTTTGGAATAATAATCATTGATCCAGAATTTATTGGTGTTATGTATTTCAATTTTTCCGGGAAGTTCTACCAGGTAAGCCCCACTTGGAAGTGTACATATATATAATGAGTCCAAGGTAATAGGTTTAATGCTGTTGCCTATTTCCAGATGAAATTCATTGGTCCTTTCATGAGGATGGGGATGAGGCAATACTTCAAACATCTTATATTGAGAAATTTCAGGCTTGCGGTGCAGGATAGAAAGTAAAAAATGTCTCAAAGAACCATTGAAGGTATAATTTCTATTTTCCTCCCATTGTTCAAGTAGTTCTTCCTCCTCAAGCTCCATATCATTGAATTTGACCAATCCCCTATAAAAGAAACCGTAACGGGATTCAACAAATTCCTCAAGGTGGTAGTCTATGGTGTATCCCAGTGCACTGTTTTCAATTTTCAATGGTTCCAGGGCTGATGCACTGAAGTATCTTGCCCCACTCTCGGATTTTCCTTGATTAAAATCCAAAACCCATGGATTGATGATGGTATTTTCCTTTAAAAATGGATCATCTCCGAGGGCAATGAAAACCCTTTCGAAGCGCCTCAGATCTCTTTCCCATTTTTTGTCCCTTTTGGCTTTCAGCTGGATTTCATCCAATTGATTTTCCCTTGGGAGCATTTCGAAATTGACTGTTAAATTCTCTCTTCCACTGAGGCCAATATTTCTGTATTTGGTGTAATAGCCCATGAAGGAGACCACAAGTTCAAGGTTTTGGGGAAGGGTTCCTGATATTCTGTAATTTCCATTGATATCAGTGGTTGAACCTAAGGTGGTATTGCTTATAAAGACATTTGCAAAAGGTAAGGGCTCCCCGTTCCTTTCATCAGTTACCTTTCCTGTTAAAGTTTGGGCTGTTCCTAAAAAACAGATAGAAAATACGAAGCAAAAAAGAAGAATATACCGCATGAAGCATTTATTTACCCAATTTTTTAAAGCCATTTTTTAGAGGATATATTATTAAAAAGGTCTGGTAGAATGTTTCTGGCTATGAATATACCACAAATGAACTAACATTGAAGTGGAGGAGTATTTTTTGTCCCAATCTTGCGATTAATGAAATTCATTTTTTTTAATGGGTGGGAAATGGTTTCAAGCCGATTGATTTTTCGTACAAACATACATTTCTTAGAAATTAGGCGATTTAGGCTGATTTTTGTGGTTATCGTTTGGAGGGGTTATTTTGGGAGCTATATTTTCACATTTTTAAAAAAAACGAAAAATTTTAACTATTCGAAAAATTCAATCGTTTTCGGTTGAACAATCTTATTGCATTTTGAAAATTTTTTAACGATTAGAAAAAAATACCTTTGTTCTGTTAACAATCATCTTCGCAAAACAGGCTAGGGATAAATGTTAAAAATTGCAAAATTAAATTTAAAGAATCAATTTAGACTTGAAAATTACTATACAAACCATTTTGTTTTTTTCAAACAACAAACCCTATGAGAAATAATTTACAAAAAATGAAGGCATTTCTGCTGATTACACTACTTATGACGGTTGGTATTTCGGCGGCATTTGCACAAGGCAGGGAGGTATCAGGAACTGTCCTGGATGCCACCTTAAGAGATCCCTTACCGGGGGTGACAGTATTAGTAAAAGGTACAACTAGAGGTACCACTACTGACTTGGATGGAAAATTCACTTTGACAGTACAGCCAACAGACCAATCACTGGTTTTTTCTTTTGTTGGATTTACTGCCCAGGAATTTGTCATTGGCAACCAAAGCATTTTTAATGTGGATTTGGAAGAGGATATCCAAAGCCTGCAGGAAGCAGTGGTTATTGGTTATGGCACCCAGGAGAGAAAAGAAATTACTTCTTCAGTTGCCTCTGTAGGATCAGAGCAATTCAACCGAGGTAACTTTCCGAACCCTACCCAGTTGCTTCAAGGTAAAGTGGCAGGTCTTTCTGTGACAAGACCAGGTGGTAACCCAAATGCCCAGCCTACGATTAGACTGAGAGGTATTTCTTCTTTTGGTGCTACCCAATCTCCTTTGATTGTATTGGATGGTGTAATCGGTGCGTCTATTGATGCGGTTGACCCCAATGATATTGAGACCTTTGACGTCCTAAAAGATGCATCTGCTGCTGCCATTTATGGTACAAGAGGTGCTGCAGGTGTTATTTTGATCACTACCAAAAGGGGATCTGCCAGGAAAGGCGTTTCCAACGTAACCATTAATACATTTGGAGCTGCTGATGTGGCAACTAACCTGATTCCTGTACTTTCTCCGGAAGAGTTTGTTGCAAGAGGAGGGTTGGACTATGGATCCAGAACCGATTGGAGAGATGAAGTAACCCAGACTGCGCTGAACGGAACAGTCAATGCCTCTATCACAGGTGGTTTTGAAAACACTTCTTATTTGGCTTCAGTTAACTATCGTAATAATGATGGTATAGTGAAGGGAACCAATAGGGAAACCCTGAACACCAGATTCAATTTGAACCATGGTGCATTGAATAACAGATTGAGAATGAATCTTAGCCTTGCTTTTACAAATACTGATGCGGTTGATGTAAACAGTGAAGCGGTGAGGTATGCTACAATTTTTAACCCAACTGCTCCAATCCGTGAAAATACTCCTGAGGCAAACAGTTCTTTTGGTGGATTCTTCCAGAGACCATTGTTTGATTTCTTCAACCCGGTTGCTTTGATCAATCAGCAAAGGTTTACCAATGAAATCAAAGCAGCTCTTTATTCCTATAGAGTAGAGTTTGACATTACGGATAAAATTACCGCAGCTACTCAGTTTTCTCAGGATAGGCTGAATATCATGCGCTCAAGTTTCTTTTCAAGACAAGATTTCCAAACTGGTTTTGGACGTAATGGCCAAGCTGGTCAGAATGTAGAGGACAGAACAACAACAATCTGGAACGGTACTCTTCGATTTGAAGATGAAATTGCTGACGGCTTAAATTTTACTTTCTTATTAGGAGGTGAAACCCAGATTTTTGAATACAAGCAATTATGGGCTTCAACGACAAGATTCTTGTTTGATCAAGGGCCTAACAACTTGGGAGCAGGTGGTTTGAGATTTGGTCCGGGCACTGATCTAAGATCTGAGGCTTCTAGAGCTGTTTTGAATTCCTTATTTGGTAGGGCTAATTTCAATTTTAGAAATACTTATTTCCTATCAGCCTCATTAAGAGCTGAGACTTACTCCGGCTTTGGTAAAGACAATCAGACCGGTTTATTCCCTGCTATCAGTGCGGGTGCTGATTTTACCCAGATTTTTGATATGGGAATTTTCAGCCAATTCAAGCCAAGAGCTTCATTTGGTGTGGTGGGTCAGTTGCCACCTTCTCCAACCTTGGCATTGGGTATATATGGAAACGGAAACAGGATTCCATTGAATCCATTGGATCCTGTTAACTCTGTATTCGTGGGTATCAACCAATTGAACAATCCAAACCCGCAATTGAAGTGGGAAACTACACAGGAATTTACTTTCGGTGTTGATTTTGGATTGATGCAGGGTAAAATTACCGGTCAGATGGATTACTATCAGAGAAAGATTTCTGATTTGATCTTCAATACCGAAGTACCTGTTGGTGCTCCTAATGAATTTGATCCAGGGAACTTTTACACTGCCAACAGTATTTGGGCCAATATCGGTGATTTGACTTCCGGTGGTTTCGAATTTATTGCTTCCTATAATAATGTGAAATTAGGCAAGGTTTTATGGACTCCGAGTTTGAACTTTACCATTTACCAAAGGACAAAAATCGGAAACATTGGATTAGGTTCCATTCAGCTTCCTGAAATCCGTCAAGGCGTTCCAGGTTCTCCAGGACAGAACAACAACCCCATCATCTGGAACAAGTCAGGTGAAAAAATCGGTGACTTTTACGGTCCAAAATTTTTGGGTCTTACAGATGGAGGAGAATACATACTCTCAGGAGAGACCCCGGATGAATTTGAAAGGTTGGGTAATGCCCTGCCTACAGGAGACTTCGGTTTTGCCAATAGCTTTTCTTATGGCAACTGGGATTTGAATTTCTTGTTGAGAGGAAGTTTTGGTCACTTGATTTACAACTCCTTCAGAGGTTTCTATGAGAATGCTGACGGAGCCTCATTGACATGGAATTCTGTACTTACCAAAAACACTCCTACCAATCCATTGGTTACTTCTACACCAACCTTCTCTGATCTCTATTTGGAAAGAGGTGATTTCATAAGATTGGATAACCTTCAGATTGGATATAACGTACCATCTAAGTCACAGTTTGTAAACAATTTGAGGATTTATGGTGGTGTTCAGAACCTGTTCACTATCACGCAGTTCTCTGGTGTAGATCCTGAAGTAAGATGGGTAGATTCAGCAGACAATGACAATCCATTGGCTCCCGGTATCGAAAGAAGAAATACTTATTTCTTACCGAGAACCTTTACTGCTGGTGTAACAATAAGCTTTAAATAACATAAACCGATTATAAATATGTTACGATCAATTAAATCATTATTTCTTGGGGGCCTGGTTGCAATGACCATGGGATCATGTTGGGAATTGGAGCAGGAGGTCCTTACGGGCATCACGCAAGAGGATTTGCAGCAAAATGTAACGCCTGAACTCATCGAGGTCTTGAAGCAGTCTGCCTACAGTGCAGTAGTTACAAACTGGGGAGGTCATGGCGGCTTGTACAGTATTATTGAAGTTTCTTCTGATGAGTTGGCGATTCCTCAAAAAGGTGCTGACTGGGAAGATGGCGGTATCTGGTTAAGAAATCACAGACATACTTGGATTTCAACTGATGGGCCTTATAATGGAGCTTGGCAATATGCTTTCAGAATAGTAGGTGAGTGTAACCTTTTGTTGCAGCAGTATCCTGACCTTGAGGATTTGGGTGCTGAACTGAGAGTTTTAAGGGCATTGGCTTATTTGTGGCTGATAGACAACTTCGGAAATGTTCCGATTATCAGGGAAACGGATAGAGGAGGCAATCCGGCACAGAATACGAGACAGGAGGTTTCTGATTTCATTGAAAGGTCAATCTTGGATAATGCTGCCTTGCTGACAAGAAATAATACCAGGACAAACCTGAATTATTGGACTGCGCACATGATCCTTGCCAAATTGTATTTGAATGCCCAGGTCTATACGGGTACTGCGAGATGGGCTGATGCAGAAGCTGCTTTGAATGTGATCATCAATGGAGGACCTTATTCTTTGGCACCAAACTTCTTTGCTAACTTTGCTTCAGTTAATTCAAACTCTCCGGAGAATATGTTCACGCTTCCTTATGACGCCAACAATGCAGGAGGTTTCAATCTCCATCAAATGACTTTCCATTACAGTACCCAGCAAACTTTCGAATTGCAGGACCAGCCTTGGAACGGTTATACTGCATTGGAAGAATTCTACAATAGTTATGAAGATGGAGATATAAGGATTAACAGTTTAAGAGAAGGACCTCAATTCCGTTCAGATGGAGTTACTCCGATTATTGATGCTTCGGCTGAGGCAAATGATCCGGATGGCCCTGAAATTAACTTTACTCCTAATATCAATGAATTGGCTCCTAATGCACTTAGACAGGCAGGAACAAGAATCAATAAGTTCGAAATTCCTTTAGGTTCTGGGCCAAATTTGAGTAATGATTTTCCAATTTTCAGGTATGCAGACGTGCTTTTGATGAAAGCCGAGGCTGCTTGGAGACAGGGAAATAATGGTGTTGCCCTTCAATTTGTTAATCAAGTGAGAGAAAGAGCAAATGTTGCTCCTTTGGCTACTCTAGATGCCGATATATTATTGGCTGAAAGAGGAAGAGAATTATTTGCTGAAGGACACAGAAGATCTGATTTGATTAGATTTGGAAAGTATAACGATGCTTGGTGGGAAAAGGCACAGTCTGCCCCATTCAGAAATCTGTTCCCAATCCCGGAAAATCAGCTTCAGGCCAATCCTAATCTGAGACAAAATCAAGGATATTAATCCTGTAGTTTCAATATACTATACAAAAGAAGTGCACCATGGTGCACTTCTTTTTGATTTATAAAAGGTCCTAAATGGGTACCTTTAAGTAGATAAGAATAAAAATTGCAGATGTAATGCGCTATATTGAAAGGCATTTCTGATGCGAATAATCCCAATCCATAGGTCTTGATCCGTTCTATAGTATTCATAACATTCATAGCAGTTTTCTTTCTTTCCTGTTCTTCGAAAAAAACAGGAGAGAAGAAGCTTTTTGAACTGATGGATAAGTCCTGGACAGGGGTGGATTTTAGAAATGATCTTGAGTACAATGAAAAATTCAATCCCTATACCTTCCGTAATTTTTATAATGGGGCAGGAGTAGCCTTAGGAGATATCAACAATGATGGGCTTGTGGATATTTTTTTGTCGGGCAATCAAACAGAGAATAAACTTTACCTTAATAAAGGGGACTTTAAATTTGAAGATATCACCGAAAAGGCAGGCTTGGCAGTACCGGGTATCTGGTCCACGGGAGTGTCCATGGCTGATGTCAATGGCGATGGTTTATTGGATATTTACATATGTAAATCCGGACCTTTAGGAGGTGAAGAAAGACACAATTCACTTTATATTAACAATGGTGACCTGACCTTTACAGAAAAAGCCAAG
>Ga0114946_10000787_pt1 | contig 21507 bp, 14 predicted proteins | sample WalLakDeSediment_FD_88676 | JGI IMG/M metagenome (GOLD analysis project Ga0114946, IMG submission 88676) | Lake sediment microbial communities from Walker lake, Nevada to study Microbial Dark Matter (Phase II) - Walker Lake 11/02/13 Deep Sediment | ecosystem: Environmental > Aquatic >...
ACACCGGCGCGGAGTGGCAGCGCGGGGTGATCCGCAACTTCCCGGACGCCGCCTTCAAGACGCGCGTGGTGCTGGGCTTCTTCTACATCGACGAGTCGGGCACGGGCGGGTACAGCGGCGCCACCATCGACAACCTGCTCGTGGATGCCCTGCGGGACAACTGCGACGCGTTGCCGTTCCCGTCGCCCACGGTGCCCACGGAGCCGCCGCCCCCCACCGAGGCGCCCACCAACACGCCGTTCGTGTTCCCGCCCACCGTGACCAAGGGCCCGCCCACGGCCACGCCCACGCCCCCGCGGCCGCCGCGGGTGGCCATGCCCTTGCTCATGAGGCGCTTCGACATCGCGCGCGCCACCATCCCCTACTTCACGGCGCCGCCGCCCACCGTCACGCCCACGCCCTCGGACACGCCCACGGAACCGCCGCCGCCCACCGAGACCGAGGCGCCCACGCGCACACCGCGGCCCACCAGCACGCCGTCCGTCACGCCGCGGCCCTCGGCCACGCCGGTGCCCATGCCCAACGTCCAGATCGTGGACATCATGCCGTTCCCCATCGACCCGGGCACCAGCCTGGAGGTGGTCACGCTCATGAACGTGGGCACCGCGGCGCAGGTGATGGACGGCTGGCGCCTGTTCAACCTGAGCCGCTCCGAGGTCTGCCGGTTCCCGGCCGGCCTGAGCATCCCCGCCAACGGGAAGTACGAGGTGCGCGCCGGCTCGGACGCGCGGACCAACGAGACCGGCGTCGCCTGCTCCAGCCGCTATATCTGGGACAATCACAAGGACGAGGCCCAGCTGTACAACGAGTTCAACCTGATGGTCTCGTGCTACGCCTACGACGAGAACGGACCGTACAACTGCATGCCCGGCGAGCGCTGATCGCCGGCGGGTAGCCAGCGTGTGCGGCCGCTTCAGCCTGAGCACCCCGGCAGAGATCCTGGCCGGGCTGTTCCAGGCCGACGTGGGCGCGCTGGGCGAGCTCGCGCCACGCTACAACATCGCTCCCGGCACCTGGGTGGTCACGGTGCGCCCGGCCGGGCCGGCGGGCGGGCGCGAGGCGGCGCTGGCGCGCTGGGGGCTCGTTCCGGCGTGGGCCAAGGACTCCGAGATCGGGTCTCGGATGATCAACGCGCGGGGCGAGACCGTTGCGGAGAAGCCCGCCTTCCGAGCCGCGTTCCGCCAGCGGCGCTGCATCGTGCCTGCCGACGGCTTTTACGAGTGGCGCTCCGAGGGCGGGGTCAAGCAGCCGTATCACTTCCGAGCCCGTGACGGCCGGGCCCTTGGCCTGGCGGGGCTGTGGGAGCGATGGCGGTCCGCGGGCGGCGAGCTCCTCGAGACCTGCGCCATCGTCACCACGGAAGCCAACGAGATCGTGCGGCCGGTGCATCCGCGCATGCCGGTGGTGCTCTCCCCTTCGGACTACGGCGCCTGGCTCGGCTCCGGCGGGGAAGGCGCGCCGGCGCCTGCGACGCTGCTGGTCCCGTGCCCGGCGGAGCAGTTGGTGGGCTACCGCGTCGATCGGCGCGTCAACTCCCCGCGCGCCGACGATCCGGCCCTGGCGGAGCCCATCGACTAGTGTCCTGTCCCAGGTATTCGCTGACACCTCCGGAAAGGGACAGGACACTTCCAAGGGGCTTCGCCCCCATGGCGCCCGGCTTCGCCGGGCTGTACCCCCACCGCGCGGAGAGGCTTCCTCCCCGCACCCCTCCGTGTCCCGTGCCGAGAGATGGATCTGTGCAGGAACTTGCAGGACAGGACACGAGTACCCGCTTGCGGACTGCCGGGCTCCGCGCGGACGGCCTCGGACCTCGGCGTCAGGTTGGTCAGCAACGTTTCCGCGGAAACGTCTCCATGGGTGAATCGGCCGCGGCCCCGGGGTGCACGGCCCTGCCCGGCGGAACGGCGCCGGCCGGCCGGCCGGCGGATTGCTGGCGCCGACGTCCGCCCGTGGTACAATTTCGGCGCGACAACATCGCAGCGCGTCCTCGTGGCCGCCGCTTCGCGACAAGAGCCGCGAGCGGCGACGGCACGATTGGCGTCGCGCCGGCGCGAGGCGCTGTCGCGCCCCCGCCGGGGACCGCCCCCGGACGGCGAACTCCGAGCCCGGTGCCTACGGGCGGCGCCTGGGAGCGGAGCCGATCGGTGCCGAAGGGCGGTCCGGGTACCGCCCGTGCATTCCAGAGGGGTGCTTCACCTTGATGCCGCCGCTCTCGCTGCGGGTCAGCCTGAACGAGCGCTGCCAGTTGCGCTGTCGGTACTGCCGGCCGGCGCATGCGGTGCTTCCGCCGCCCGGAGCGGACCGTCCGCCCGAGGACTGGTTGCGGCGCCTTACCCTGCTGGCGGCCGCCGTGCCCCTGGAGCGGGTGCGCTTGACCGGCGGCGAGCCGCTCTTGTATTCGGAGTTGCTGCCGCTGGTCGAGGGCTGCGCGCGGGCCGGCCTGCCGGACCTGGCTCTGACCACCAACGGCTTCCGCCTGGCCGCGGCGGCCCAAGCGCTGCGCGACGCCGGCCTGCGCCGGGTCAACATCAGCCTGGACAGCCTGGACCCGAAGCGCTTTCGGTTGATGACCGGCGCCGGGCCGGGCCCCGTCCTCGCGGCCGTGGAGGCCGCGGTTGCGGCCGGCCTGGCAGTGAAGCTGAACGCGGTCATCCTGCGCGGCCTGAACGACGAGGACCTCCCGGCCCTGCTGGGCTACGCCGCCGAGCGCGGCGTGGAGATCCGGTTCCTGGAACTGATGCCCATCGGGCCTGCCGGCGCCGAGTTCGAGCGGCTCTTCGTCTCCGGGCGCGAGATGAAGGAGCGGCTGGCCGAGGGCGTGCGGCTTGCGCCCCTGCCCTACGAGCCGGGCGCTACCAGCCGCGACTTCGTGGCCACGCTGGCGGACGGACGCCAGGTGCGCTGCGGCTTCATTCTCCCCACCTCCGAGCCGTTCTGCAACGGTTGCCGCCGCCTGCGGCTGGCTGCCGACGGCACCGTGATGGGCTGCCTGGCTCAGCCGGAGCGATTGGCCATGGACACGGCCATGGCCGCGGCCGAGCGCGGCGATCCCGAGCCGCTGCGCGCGCTGGTTCGCGGCGCGCTGTCGGCCAAGGAGCGCGGGCGCGACTTCCGGAGCCAGACGGCAATGGTGCGGGTGGGCGGATGACGTTGGAGCCGCTGGAGACGGCGGGCCTTGCGGTTGCGTTCCTGGGCATCGCCCTGGTGTACGCCAGCGTGGGCTTTGGCGGCGGCTCCGCGTACACCGCGCTGCTGGCGCTGGCCGGAGCCTCTCCAGCGGCCATCCCGGTGGTCTCGCTGGCCTGCAACCTGGTGGTGGCGGCCGGCGGCGCGCTGCAGTTCGCGCGGCGCGGCCATCTGGGCCGGCTGCGCGTGTGGCCACTGCTGCTTGCTTCCGCGCCGGCTGCGTACCTGGCCGGCCGGTACCCGCTTGACCCGGCGGCCTACCTGCTCCTACTTGGCCTGGCGCTGGCGGCGGCCGCGGTGCTGCTCTGGCTGCGCGGAGCGGCCGACGACCAGGCGGCGCCGCGACCCATGCCCGATCGCGCCGCCGTCGGGGTGGGCGCGGGACTCGGCGCGCTCTCCGGCCTGACGGGCATCGGCGGCGGCATCTACCTCTCCCCGTTGCTCATGCTGCGGCGTTGGGCGGCGCCGCGGGAGGCGGCAGCAGCGGCCGCGGTCTTCATTGCCGTCAACTCGCTGTTCGGCCTGGCCGGTCAGCTGACCAAGCCTGGCGCGCGGGATCACGCTGCGCTGATCGTGCCCCTCGGCCTGGCGGTGCTCCTGGGCGGAAGCGTGGGCAGTCGACTTGGCGCGGGGGTGTTCGCTCCCAGCCTGGTGCGGCGCGGTACTGCGGCGCTGGCCGCCCTGGTCGCGGCTCGCCTGCTGGCTCGCTCCGTGCCTCTCCTGCTCGCGGGTGGCGTACCGTGATCGTCCAGATCGAAGCCATCGTCATCTCCCCCGACCACAACTTCGTCGGCCACTTCGGGCTGCCACCGGGGACGGCGCCGGCCCTGCGGCGCGAGCGGGTGCGCCTGGTCGCGGGCAAGGGCATCGCGGGCGACCGCTACAGCCGGCGCGAGGCGGGCCACCCCAAGCAGATCACGTTCTTCGACATGGCGGTCATCGACGAGCTTGGCGCCTGGCGGGGGGCTCCGGTGCCGCCGGAGGCGGTCCGCCGCAACGTCTTCGTGCGCGGTCTGGACCTGCCGCGGCTGCTGGGGCGGCGATTCGGCTTGCAGGGCGTCCGCTTTGAGGCCAGCGCCGACTGCGCGCCCTGCTTCTGGATGGACCACGCCGTGGCGCCCGGGGCGGAGGCGTTCCTGGCCGGCAAGGGCGGCATCCGCGCCCGGATCCTCACCGACGGGGTCCTGGCCGTTGGGGCGGCCGCGTTTGCCCTCGAGGACGCGGGACCGTGATGGACCCGGCGGCGGCCATGGCCGTGATCGCCCGGCATTGCGTCGTGGTTCCGGACGCGGAGTGCGCCCTGGAGCAGGCCGTGGGCCGCGTGCTGCGCGCGCCTCTGACCGCCGATCGCGACACCCCGCCGTACGATCGGGTGATGATGGACGGCTACGCCGTGCGGCTGGCGGGAGGCGAGCGGACCGGCGCCGCGCGTGGGGTGGTGCGTGGCGGCGCGACCGTTGCCGCGGGTGCCGGCCGCCGGTATCGCGTGCGCGGCGTGGCCGCGGCCGGTCAGCGGCCGCCGGCGCTCGGCGGGCCCGACGAGGCGGTGGAGGCCATGACCGGCGCCGTCCTGCCCCCGGGTGCCGACGCGGTGGTGCCCGTGGAGTGGTGCCGCCTGGAGGGCGACGAGGTGGTCGTGACGCCGCCGCCCGACGCACCGCCGCCGGCGCCCGGGTTGTACGTCCACGCGCGCGGCGCGGGCGGCCGCCGCGGACGCGTCGTCGTAGGTGCCGGCACGCGCCTCGGCCCGGCGGAGGCGGCCGTGGCCGCCTCCGAAGGCGTGCGCGCCGTGCGGGCCAGCCCGCCGCTGCGCGTGCGGCTGGTGACGACCGGCGACGAAGTAGTGAGCCCCGACGCGGCGCCGCTGCCGTGGCAGATCCGCGGCAGCCACGCCACGGGCCTGCAGGCCCTGCTGTCCGCTCACGGGCCCATCGACTGGTGGCACGGTCACGCCCGCGATCGGCAGGACGAGCTGGCCGCGACACTGGCGGCGGCCCTGCGGGACGCGGACCTGCTGCTGGTGGCGGGCGGCGTCTCGCGCGGTCGCTTCGATCTGGTGCCCGGCGCGCTCCAGTCCCTGGGGGCGCGCGAGCTCTTCCATCGCGTCGCGCAGCGTCCCGGCAAGCCGTTGTGGTTTGGCGTGCGCGACGACGTGCCTGTTTTCGGCCTGCCGGGCAATCCGCTGGCCGTCCTGGTCTGCGCGCGGCGCTACGTCGTGCCGGCCATGGATCTGCGCCTCGGCGCCACGCCTCGAGCGCCCCTGATGTTGGCCACGCGCGGGCGTGGTGCGGGCCTGGCCGGCCTGACGCTGTACGTGCCGGCGCGTCTGGAAGCAGACGCCGCCGTCCTCATGCCGGCGGCCAACTCGGGTGACCTGCACGCGCTGGTGGGCAGCGACGGCTTCGTGGAGATCCCGCCCCCGGACGATCCCGCCGCGCCCGCGGCGGGCGAGCCCCCGGGGCCGAGTGCCTTCTACGCCTGGAGCCGCTGATGGGCGCTTCCGGCGTGCCCAGCCACGTCTCCCCGGAGGGCCTGCCGCGCATGGTGGACGTGGCCGCGAAGCCGGTCACGGCGCGCCAGGCCACGGCCCGCGCCCGGCTGCGCATTCCGCCGGAGGCGTTGTCGGTGCTGCAGCGCGACGACTGGCGCGTGGCCAAGGGGGCCGTGCTGCCCACGGCCGTGGTGGCCGGCGTCCAGGCGGCCAAGCGCACCGCCGACCTCATCCCGTTCTGCCATCCGCTCGCCATAGAGGGCTGCGACATCTCGGCCACGCCCACGGCCGACGGGCTGGAGATCCTGTGCACCGTCCGGACGACCCACAAGACCGGCGTGGAGATGGAGGCCCTAACCGGCGCCGCGGTGGCGGCGCTGACCGTGATCGACATGTGCAAGTCCCTGACGCCCGCCATCGAGATCGTGGAGACGCGCCTGCTGGCCAAGTCGGGCGGCCGGCGGCCGTACACCGCGCCGTGACGGCGCCGCTGCACGGCCTGGTGCTGGCCGGCGGGCTCAGCCGCCGCATGGGGCGCGACAAGGCGCTGCTCCAGTTCCACGAGCTGCCGCAGGCGGTCTGGACGGCCCGGCTGCTTGCCGCGTTCTGCGTGGACGTGGCCTGCTCTTGCCGGCCGGATCAGGACATAGGCGCCGGCCCGCGACGGGTGCCGCCGGGGGGGCCGCGGCGCATCCACGACCTGTTGCCGGACCAGGGCCCGATGGCGGGTCTGGCCGCCGCCCACGCCGACCGCCCGCAGGCCGCCTGGCTGGTGGTGGCCTGCGACCTGCCGCGGCTGACGGCCGACACGCTGCGGCGCCTGGTCGCGGCCCGGGCCCAGGACTGCATCGCCACCGCGTACCGATCCGCCCACGACGGGTTGCCGGAGCCGCTGTGCACGGTCTACGAGCCGGCGGCGTTCCCGATCGTGGCCGCGGCCATGGCCGCCGGCCTGCGCTGCCCGCGCCGCCTGCTCATCGGGGAGGCGGCGCGCGTGCGCCTGCTGGACCTGGCCGACCCCGGCGCGCTGGACAACGCCAACACGCCGGAGGACCTCGCAGCGATCGTGGGGAGTCGCCCGTGAACCACGTCACCATTGACTACTACGCCGTCCTGCGCGAGCGCAGCGGCCGCCGGCGCGAGACGCGCGCCACCGCCGCGCCCACCTTGCGGGCCCTGTACGAGGAGCTGCGGGCCGCCTACGCCTTCCCGCTGGCCGCGGACCGCGTGCTGGCCGCCGTGGCCGAGCGCTACGTGGACATGGACGGCCCGGTGACGGACGGCCTGGAGGTGGCGTTCATCCCGCCCGTCGCCGGAGGTTAGGGTGTTCCAGCTGTCGGAGCAGCGGCTGCGGCCCCAGGAGCTGGGCCGGGCCCTGGCCGCCGGCCGGGCCGGTGCCCTGGTCACGTTCGAGGGCTGGGTGCGCGACCACAACGACGGCCGCCCCGTGGAGGCGCTGGAGTACGAGGCCTTCGAGGCCATGGCGCGCTCGGTGGGCGAGGCGATCCTTGCCGCCGCCAGGGCGCGCTTCGCCATCCTTGACGCCCACGCCGCCCACCGCCTGGGACCCGTGCCCGTGGGCGAGGCGGCGGTGTGGGTGGGCGTCACGGCCGAGCACCGCCAGGAGGCCTTCCTGGCGGCACGGTGGATCATGGACGAGATCAAGCGCCTCGTGCCCGTCTGGAAGCGCGAGACGTATGGCGACACGGGCCGCGCGGAGTGGCTGCACGCCGAGAGCGGAGCCCCGGCGACCGCGGGCGATCCCGCCGCGGACCCGCGCTATCTGCACCAGGTGAGGGTGCCCGGCGTGGGTGCCGACGGCCAGCGGCGCCTGGCTGCAGCCCGCGTCCTCGTCATCGGCGCGGGCGGCCTCGGCTGCCCGGTCCTGCAGTACCTCGCCGCCGCCGGCGTGGGCACGCTGGTCGTGGCCGACGGCGACCGCGTGGACGTGGGCAACCTGCATCGCCAGGTGCTGTTCGGCGCGGCCGACGTCGGCCGCAACAAGGCCGAGGCGGCCGCGGAGCGCCTGAGGGCCCTCAATCCCCACATCGCCCTTGCAGCCCACGCCGACGCCGCCACCCCGGCCACGCTGCCGGGCTGGCTGGTCGGGACCGACCTTGTGCTGGACTGCGCGGACGACTTCGAAGTCACCTACCTGGTGCACGATGCCTGCTGGCAGGCCGGCATACCGCTCGTGCAGGCGGCGGTGCACCAGGTCGACGGCTGGGTGCAGGTGGTCGATCCGGCCGGCGAGGCCGGCTGCTTCCGCTGCCAGTGGCCGGAGCCGCCGCCGCCGGGCTGTGTGGAGACGTGCGCCCGGGCCGGGGTGCTCAACGTCACCGCCGGCCTGATCGGCCTGCACCAGGCGACGCAGGCGCTCGCGGTCCTGCTGGGCTGGCCGGACGCCGTCCGCGACGGGACCCTCTACGTGGACGTTGTCGGCGGGGGCACGCGTCGCGTGCGCCGCGAGCCGCGACCGGACTGCCCGTGTCGCGGTCACGTGCCGTGGCCGGAGCGCCAAGATCTGGTGCTGCGCCCCGGCCTGACGGCCGCGACGCTGCTGGCCCGGGCGTGCATAGTGGACATCCGTCAGCCGGAGGAGCGGGCCGGCGATCCGGAGTGGATCCGGCAGCTGCCGCTCGTACCGCGCGAGCGCTGGCTGGAGATCCCGCGCCTCTTCACACAGCGACCGCTCGTGCTGTGCTGCGCGCACGGTGTCCGCACCCGGGCCTGTGTGGAGCTGCTGGGCCGTCCGGACGGCGTCTACGCCTGGACGGGGCGCATTCACGACCTGCCGGAGACGGTGCCGGTCCGGAAGTCGTGACCCGGCGTGTCCGGCTTCCTGGCGCCCGCCGCCGGGGGCCCGGGCGCCGCCGGTGCGCCTCAGGGCAGGGGACAGAGCGCCCGGGCGGCACGCCGGCGAGGGGGCCTCAGGGCTGCCACGGGACCGGCGGCACGACCCCGGCGGCGGCCAGGCGGCTCCAGAGCGGGTCGTCACGCTCAAAGCCATGCTGGCCGCAGAAGTGGCGCGCCGTGCCGTCCACCTGGAAGCTGCCCGCGGCGTAGTCCCACAGCAGGTAGCCCGCCACGCCCGCCGCCAGCGAGCGGCGGAGATCGTCCTCCACCCGGTCGGCGCGCCGGCGCAGTTCGGCGCCGCCGTCCAACGGCTGACAGGCCTCGTCGTACGCGATGTCGTGCACCTCGCCCACCATCAGGGGCTTGACAAGCTCGAGGGCGATCCGGCTCTCGGCCGGCCGTTCCTCGGTCGAGCGGCGGTGGACGCTCAGCACGTCCAGGGTGTCACGGCGGTGGATGCGCCGGTACGCGTCGCGCTCCTCCTCGTAGTTGCCGGCGCCGATCATGCCGCTGGAGACCGGATGGCACGGGTCGGCCGCCTTGACCATGCGCGACGCCATCGTGAGCCAGTCGCGTATGGTCTTGAGGCAGTCCTCGTCGTAGGCGCCGCCGCAGTTGGGCTCGTTGACGACCTCCCACAGCAGGATCTCCGGCCGGGCGGCAAAGCGCTCCACCGTGCGCTGCAGGTGGGGGCGGTAGAGAGACTCGTCCTCCTCGCCGAAGAACCAGTCCCGGCCCCGGAACACGTTGTCGCCCAGGACCACGACGAAGCGCACGCCGTGCCGTGCGCCCAGGTCCAGGATGGTCTGCAGCCGCTCGGGGTCGTGGTGGTGGAAGAACCAAAGGCGGACGGTGTTGACGCCACGCGCGGCCAGGTCGGCCAGAAGCGGCTCGATGCGCTCCGGCGGCAGCGCCGGGTCGGTCAGGTACGGCACGTTGATGCCGAAGAAGGCGAACGGCTCGCCGTAGAGCGCCAGCAGCGGGCCGTGGGGGCGGGCAATGCCCGGCGGGCAGCCGTCGCCCGCGACCGCCTCGCTCGCGCCGGCGGCGGCGTCCGGCGGAGCGCCGTCACCGCCGACCGCGTCACCGCCGGCGGTGGGCGCGCCGGCCGGCCCGCCCGCCTTGGCCACGAACGGCAGGGCCCGCGCCCAAGGCGCGGCGCTGTCCCGGCCCGGCGCAGCGGTGCCTTGCCTGGCACTGCTGCCGGGGTGGCCGGCGCCCGCGAGCGTGGGAGCCACCGCCGGCGGCGGCGCGGTCGCCCCGGCCGGATCGGGCCGCGCCGCGCAAGCGGAACTCAGCGGCACGGCCGCGGTGAGGACCACGACGAAGGCGGTGCGGCGCCCAACGGCCACGCCGGCCAGGCGCGCCGCGGCCGCCAGCAGCGTCAGGGCGGCGAGGAGGGAGATGGCCAGTCCGGCCCGCGCCCACGGCGCGCCGAAGGTCAGGAGCAGCTCGTGCTCGCCGGGTGGGACGTAGGTGGCCATGAACGCCGCGTTGGCGCGGGCCAGCGGCACGGCACGGCCGTTCAGGCTGGCCCGCCAGCCGGGGTAGTGGACCTCGGACAGCACCAGCCAGCCGCCTTCCGCGCCCGCCGCGCGCAATAGCAGGCGGCCCGGCGCCCACTCCACCACCTCGGCGGCCAGGCCGGCGCCGCCCTCGTCCGCGGGCAAGCCGGCGGCGGCGGCCAGGAGCACGGTCCGGCGCGGGTCGAAGGACGGCTGCGCCAACCGGGCGATGGCCGCTTCCGTCTCGGGCACCACCTCCGCCCGCTCCGCGCCCCAGGCCACGGGGAACGGCGGAAGCGCGTGGAGGTAGGTGGCGCCGTCATCGAAGGACGTGGTGCGCAATGCGCCCGCCAGGCGCGGCCTGGGCGTGATCACGTGACTCGTGGCGGTCAGCTGCAGCAGGCGCGGCTCGTTGGCCTGGCGCAGGGCCTCGAACAGGGCGTCGTAGGTCCGCGGGCGCAGGGGGCTGGCGCCGAAGGTGCTGCGCACCCCGTGCAGCACGCCGAAGTTGCGCGGCAGCCGGTCCTCGTTGTGCACGCGGTGCGGCCCGCCACGCGGCAGGGCCTCCACGAGCGGCGTGACGGTCACCTCGCCCGGCACTCCCGGTTGCAGGTTGACCCGCGCGTTGGCGACGTAGGCGTCGGCCAGGCACAGGACCAGGAGGGCCGGGGCCACCACGCGCTCCAGGCGGGGCCGGAGAAGCGCGACACCGAGGGCGAGCGCCGCGGCGCCGGACCAGACGGCCAGGTGCACCGCCGGGCCGCGCAGCCCGGGGGCGGCGAGCACGGCCAGGAGCGCTCCGGCGGCGGTCAGTGCCGCGGCGCCGCGGGCGACGATCCGCCGGGTGGCCGGCTCCCGGCCGCGCCATGCCACGGCGCCGTGACCGGCCAGCATGGCCAGGGAGAAGCTCACCAGGAAGGCCGCGCGCTCCTGGGAGCGGAACAGGTCGAAGCCCGGCGCGGCCAGGTACAACAGGTCGAAGGCAAAGGCGTGGCCGCCCAGCGAGACCAGGAGCGCGGCGCCGCCCAGCGCGCCCCAGAAGCCGGCGCCGTCCGGGGCGGCCGGCCGGCGGCCGTGGCGCGCCAGAGCGGCCACGGCCAGCAGCAACGGCACCACCCCCACGTAGAGCGGCGACCACAGGGTGAGGCCGGGCAGGGCGAGCCCCAGCAGCTCGCGCGGCGGGAACCCGTGCGCCAAGGCGGCGTAGTCGGCCACGGCGCGGTTGGACAGGCGCAGGTACTGGAGCGCCGGCAGCCAGCCCGCCGCGGAGAGCGCCGCGCCGCCCAGCATGCCCAGGGCGAGCGCCGCCCATGTCCGGGACGGCGCGCCGCGCCAGGGCCACAGCAGCCAGGCCGCGTAGGCCAGGACGGCGTAGAGCAGGTAGAGCGCCGATTGGGGGTGCCCGGCCAGCACCGCCATGCCCACCGCCAGCGCCAGCAGCAGCGCGCCCGGCGCGCGGGCGGCCGCGCCGCCGCCCGCCGGCCGGCGCGCGATCCGGCGCACGCCCAACAGGGCCGCCGGCAGCCAGGCGTTGCTCTCCAGCACGGCCAGCTGCAGCAGCGGGTAGCCGGTCAGATAGCCGCCGCAGGCGAACGCGATCGCCGCCAGCGCGGCCGCCCAACGGCTGCGCAGGACGTCGCGGGCAAAGGCGTAGGTGAAGACGGCGGCCAACGCCACGTGCGCCACGGCCAGCGTCTGCAGCGCCGCCAGCGGCAGCCGGCCCAGGGCCAGGGCGGCGGCCAGGGTCACGGCCAGGCTGGGCGGGTAGGCCACGGCGGCCTGGACGTCGGCCCAGAACGGAGAGCCCGCGTAGGCAAACGGGTTCCACAACGGCGCGCGGCCGGCGGCCAGCTCCCGCGCCTGGAAGGAGGCGAAGGCGTAGAACTGGTCGATGAAGTCGCCCTCGGCCAGGTACTGCCGCCCTGCCCCGGGCACGAAGAGCGGCCAGAAGAACAGGAACGCCGCCACCGCCAGCCCCGCGGCCACCAGGACGTCTGGAGGAACGCGGCGCGCGGTCACGGCGCGCCCACGCGCAGGCGGCCAAGAGCCACCGCTGCCTCATCACGGCCCGGGACTCCCAGCCGCGCGCCGTCGCGCCAGTCGTACCAGCCCGCGAGCACGGTCGCCTCTACGCCGCTCGGAGCGTCGTCGGCCAGGCGCACGGCGATGGGCTCCCACACCGTCTCGCCGGCGCGCCAGCGGTCCGTGGGGTAGGTGCCGGCCAGGGGCGGGCCGTCGTGCTGGCCGATCGTGCGGCCGTCGGGCCCCACCACGTGCACGAAGCGGTTGTGGTCCACGGCGGTGGCCGAGAGCGCGCGCCAGACGGCCAGTACGGTGACCGTGACGCCCGGCGCCGCCGCGGCCGGCTCCACGCGCCAGCCGGCCAGGGCGATGGCGTCTCCAAACCGCACCTCGTCCGCCGGGCCCGGGCGATGGAGACCGGCCAGGACGCCGGCCCGCCACACGGGCTCGGGCGCGCCCAACAACCGCAGCGACGGCGCGCCGCGGCTGTCAGGCAGCAGCGTGTGGGACAGCCACGGGTGGCGGTCGCTCACTGCCCGCGCCCGCTCTTCCTCGCTGCCCTCCAGGACATACGTCAGCGCTCCGGCCGCCGGCAGCACCAGGCCCGCCGCGGCGTCGTAGGACCGCGGCGGCGCGTCCAGGCACAGGAAGCGGATCACCGCCTGACGCCACAGCGCCTCGGAGGCGTACGTGGTCTCGCGGCGTGACAGGTCGGCCAGGGCCAGGCCGCGCTCCACCGCCGCGGCGTTGAAGGCGTCGTAGGTCTCCTGCCGCGGCGCGTAGCGCAGGAAGTAGTCGCGCGCGGCGAGGGCGCCGCCCACCGCAATCACCGTGCCCACTACGGCCGGAGCGACGGCCGCGGACAGCGGCCCCGCGCGCAAGCCACCGGCCCGCGCGGCCCGTGCCACCCACGCCGCCGCGGCCGCCAGGCCCCAGCCGGCCAGGGCAAACAGCGCCGGCCAGGTCGCGGTCAGGCGGACGTAGTTGGGCGCGCCCCGGCTGAAGAGCGACGGCAGGGCGGCCAGCGCCAGCGACAGCGCCAGCAGGGCGGCGGCATGGCGGCGGCGCGGTCCGTGGCGCCCGGCGAGGTCGCGCGCCAGCAGCGCCAGTCCCAGGAGGAAGGCCGCGCCGACGAGCGGATCGAAGACCGGCCGCCCGCTCAGGTTGTGGTACCAGGAGCGATCGCCGCGCAGCAAGGGAGCGCGCGCCAGCGCCAGCGCGTTGCGCCGCAGCGCGGCCACGGTCTCCGCGCCGTCGGCCTGGGCTTGCAGGAGCGACACCTGCTCGGCGCGGTAGGAGAGCATCTCCGGGTGGCGCGTGAAGTAGCGGAGCTGCGGCGCGGCCAGGACCAGGGCCACGGCGCAGGCAACCGCCAGCGCCGCCAACGGGCGGCGCGAGCGTTGCCCGCGCGCGGCCCACGCGGCGGATGCCGCCAGCAGCAGCGGCAGCGCGCGGCCCGTGAGGTGCGTGTGCGCGGCCGCCGCCAGGAACGCGCCGGCCAGGGCGGACCAGCGCGGCCAGGCTCCCACCCGGCGCTCCGGCTCCACGGCGCGCCACCACGCCCACAGGCACAGGGCCACCCACAGCGGCAGCAGGGACGCCCGCAGGGCGTAGCGGCTCTGCGCCACCGGCCAGAAGGCGGTGGCCGCGATGGCCGTGGCGGCCAGAGCGGTGAGCCGCGGCCGCGGCAGCGGCAGGGCGCGGGTGAACACGTACTGCGCCGGCAGGTAGAGCGTGCCGGCCACCGCCGCCGCCAACCGCGTCGACCAGATGGAAGCGCCGCCGGCGGCCTGCAGTGCGGCCGCCAGGTACATGAACAGGGGCTCGCGGCCGTTGTTGCCCGGCAGGAACGCCGGGCGCCAGCCGTTGGCAATGGCCCAAGCGTCCAGGGCGTTGTGACCCTCGTCCGGGTGGAAGCCGAAGGGCACCGCGCCCAGAGCAGCCACGCGCAGCGCGAAGCCGACCAGGATGACCAGCGCCAGCGCCAGCCCCAGCGCCGCAGCCGGCGCCCGGCGCGTGCTCACGGCGCTTCGGCCGCGGCGCGCACCGGCAGCGGCCCCAGACGGTAGGCGTCGCGGCCGTCCTCCGTGACGAGGCGGCTGCCGCTGACGCGGTCGTACCAGCCGACCAGAACCTCTATCTCGCCGCTGGCGTCCGGATGCAGGACCGGCCGGTAGCGGTCGATGAGGATGTCGCCCGCGCGCCAGCCCGAGGTGCGGTAGCTGGCGTGGGCCGGCTCGCGGTCGTCCTGGCCCCACGGTTGGCCGGTGGGGCCCACCACGTGGACGAACACCGTCAGGTCGGTCGGCGGCGGATCGAGCGCCTCCCACACCAACACCACGGACAGTGGCTCACCGGGTCGGGCCTCGCCCAGCGTGTGCCCAACAAGGCGCACGGCGCCGCCGAACGCGACCAGGTCGAAGGCGCGCGGCTCCAACGGCGCGTCGCGCGGCGGCCGCATGTCGCCGGCCGCGGTCGCCGGCACGCGCAACGCGCGCAGGAGTGCCGCCCCGCGCGAGTCGGTCACGATGACGGTGGCGGCGGCGTGCCCGTACAGCGACCGGGCGTCCTGGACCCAGCCCTGCCGCTCACCCTCGCGCGCCGGGAAGGCCACCAGCGCCGCCCTGCCGTCGGGCGCCAGGAGCAGCGAGTCGCGGCCGTCGAACGGGCGCAAGGCCCCCTCGTGGTCCAGGAAGGCCACGGTGGCGTGGCCCGCCCAGAGCGGGTGCAACAGCACCTCGGCGTCCGCGGCAAGTCGGACGAGCGCCCGGTGCGCCTCTACCTTCTCCATGTCGTAGCTGTAGAAGACGGCAGGCAACCGCGGGAAGGCGGCGAAATGGTGATAGGCGGTCCAGGCGGCGGCGGCGCAGAGCACCAGCGCCGCGGCGGCCGACGGGAGCGCCGGCCTGCGGCGGCGCGCGGGGCCCAGCGCCCACGCCAGGCCCAGCCCGGGCAGCAGCACCAGCGGCGGCAGCGCCACCATGGCCCGCGAGTAGTTGGGGGCACGGTCGCTCAGCAACGTTGGCAGCAGCCCCACCGCGAACCAGGCGGCCAGGAACAGGCCCCGATCCACGAGCGACGGCCGGCGGCTGGCCAACCAGCCCACCACAACGCCGGCGCCCAGAACCGCCAGCAGTGCGCTCAGCGGGTCAAAGGCCGGCAGGTGCGGCAGGTTGTGCAGCGTGGACGGGTCGCCGGACAGGAAGGGCATGCCGGCCACCAGGCGCAGGTTGTCGGCCAGCGCCCGCAGGAGGCTGCCGCCGTGCTGGGCGGCGGCCACGGCGGAGAGCGACACGTCGGACGGGTGCGCGGTGAACTGACCCGGGTGGCGCCAGAAGTACCAGCCCAGGGGCGCGAAGGCAATGGCCGCCGTCACGCCGGCCGCGAAGAGCGCCGCCACGGCGGGAGCGGCCGCGCGTCGCGCCGTCAGCAGGCGGAACGCGGTGTGCAGGAGCAGGATCAGCGGCAGCAACCGACCGGAAGGGTGGCTGTAGACCGCGACGGCCAGGAACGCGCCGCAAGCTGCGGCCGGCAGCAGGCGAACGCCGCGTCGCGCCGGCGTGTCGGACAGGCCGCGCGCGTCCGGAAGCGGCCCCACGGCCAGCCACCAGCACCAGAGGGCGGCCAGGGTCCAGAGCGGCGCCAGGATGGCGCGCAGCCCGTAGCGGCTGAAGTGGAGGTGCCAGTAGCTCGCTGCCAGGAAGCCGGCGGCAAAGAGCGCGGGCCGGCGGGCCAGCAGGAAGCGCGAGGCGAAGCCGTAGAGCGCCGCCACCGACAGGATCCCCACGCCGGCGCTCACCAGCCGCAAGGCCGGCACCGCCAGGTCGCGCCCCAACACGGCCATGGCCGCCGCGTGGAGGTAGGTGACGAGCGGCTCGCGGCCGCCGTTGTCCGGGAAGAACAGGCGCAGCCTGCCGGAGAGCACCCGCGCCGCGTCGATGGCGTTGTGGGCCTCGTCGAACTGGAAGCCCGGCGGCACCTCCCCGGGGCGCGCCAGGCGCAGCGCCGCCGCCAGCAGCAGCACCGCGACCACGGCCCATCGGGTGCGATGCGCCGAGGGCGGCCGGGGGAGCGTCACGGCCCGTCCTCCGGCGTCACGACCACCGCGTCGTCCGGCCAGCGGTCGCCGTGGGGCCGTTGCGCCTCGACACGGCTGCCGTCGGCGCGGTACAGCCCGACGCGCAGGCTGGCGCTTCGCGCCGGAACGGTGCCGGCCGGCGGGACGGTCACCGGCAGCCACGCCCAGACGGCCTCACCCGCGCGCCACGCCGTGGTGGGGTAACGGGCGGCCGTGGCCGGCGGCCGGTCGAAGACCCCCAGGCGGCCGCCGTCGGGCCCGTGCAGGTGTACGAAGGCAGTGAGCTCCTCGGTGAGCTGCCGGCGCGGCAGCCAGACGACGGGCAGCGCCGCCGTGCCGGCCGCCGGGTGCCACCCCGGCGCGGGGACGTACAGGTCCACGCCGTTGGCGAAACGGGCCACGAGGCGCGCGTCGTCCGGGGGCGGCGGCGCGCGGTCGGCGGCCGGCTCCAACAGGATGTCCGTGCTCCAGTCGCCGGCCGGCAGCGCCTCGCCGTCCGCCGCGGCCGGCCAGCCGCGGCCGGCGCCGGGATCGTAGACGTGCACCGACAGGCGGGCCAGGACGGGCTGGCGCCAGGCCGGCGCCGCGATGTCCGCATTGTCGCTGCCGCGCGCCGGGAGCGATCCGGCCGCCGCCACCAGCGCGATGGGCTCCGGCGCCTGCACCAGGCGCCGGTCCCGGTGGAGCCGGCCGGGCTGAAGCAGCGCCGGCGGCGTTGTGCCCGCGCCGGGATACGCCAGGAAGGACTGGCCGAACACCGTCTCCCAGCGCGCAACCGCCGGGTCGGCGTCGGCGCCCGGGGCCACGGGCTGGTCCAGCCGCAGCGCCACCAGGCCGTCGCGGTGGATGGCCTCCTCGGCCCGCCAGTACATGGTCAGCGGGAAGCGCTCGCCGGAGACCACCCGCTCCGGCACCTCCACCGCCACCAGGCGCAGGCGGCCGTCAAACAGCACCCCGGCCGGGCGAGCGGCCGCCGGAATGCGGTCGGGGCTGACGACCGGCGCCAAGGCGTACGCCGGGCGCACCACGAACCACAGGGCGTGGACGGCCAACGCCGCCGTCAAGCCCGCAGCGGTCAGGGCCAGGGCGCGGTCCGAGAGGCGTCGCGGCACGATCGCCCGCCAGCCGGCGATCAGCGCCACCCCCAGGACGGCCACGGCGGGGAACAGCAGCCGGCCGTGCGCGCCCTTGGCAAACATGGTCCACCGCAACAGGCTGGCCAGCACCATGGCCGCCCAAGCCGCCAGCCAGGCCAGGCGCGGCCAGTTCACCCACGTCGCCCGGCGCGCCGCGGCCAGGCCCAGGCCGCCTAGCGCCGCGCCGGCGACCAGGGACAGCGCGTGGTATGCGCCGGCCGGCATCATGACCGTGAACCAGCCGAAGAGCCCCCAGGCGGAGTACCAGGTGCCGGTCAGTTCCGCGGGCAGACCGCGCAGCCAGCGGCTGGGGTTGAAGTCCCGCCGCAGCTCGTCGGGCAGCATGTGCGACAGCCCCGTGGGCTCGCCGTAGAGCAAGGCATTGCGGACGTACCACCAGCCGGCAAGCAGCGCCAGCGCCGCCAGCAGCGGCAGGGCGGTGGTGGCCAGCAGCCGCGCGTCGCGCCGCCGCCAGGCCAGCGCCGCGAGGGTGAGCGGGGCGAAGGCGGCCAGGGCCAGGCCGCTGAGCTTGGCCAAGGGCGCCAGCCCCACCGCCGCCGCCAGCGCCAGCACGGTGGCGCGGTCCCGATGGCCGTCCGCCACGCGCAGCAGCAGGGCCAGGGCGGTGGTGGACAGCGCCACCACCAGCATGTCGTTGGAGAAGGTGGCCGCCACCGCCAGGAACTGCGGGTTGAACGCCACCACGGCCGCCGCGCCCCAGGCCAGCGAAGCGCCGTTGCGGCGCCGGCCCACCACGCGCAGCGCCACGCGCCGGACCATGAGCACCGTCACCGCGCCCAGGGCGGTGGACAGCAGACGGCCCAAATGGACGCCCAGCGCGTAGCCGCGCCACGGCCAGCCCTCGCGGGCCGGGTCGTGGACGTAGCGGTTCTCGTTGCCCACGAGTGCCGGATGGCCCATGGTGTTCTGGTGGTTGACCCACAGGTCGTCCGCGCGCAGTTCGGAGCCGCCGAGCGCCACCAGCGGCGCGGCCAGCGCGTAGTACAGCGGCGGCTGGCTGCCCTCCTGCTCCCAGGGACCGCGCCGCTCGGGGTCCAGGGACTGCACGGGCAGCCGCCGCTCGTGGGCCAGGTGCTGGGCGACGAAGAAGTGCTGCGGCTCGTCCGGTGCCTCGAACACCGGGATGACGACGCCGTAGGCAAAGGCCAGCAGCAGGAAGCCCGCTACGAGCGCGGCGTCCGGCCCGGCGCAAGCGAGACGGGCGGCGCTCACGGTGCCCCCGGCGGGCGGACGAGCGTCCGCGCCGCCAGCGCCGCAGTGCCGTGGTCGCGGTCCCGGCCCGGTGCCGTGGTCACCGGCAGACGCTGTCCGGAGCGCCAGTCGTACCAACCCACCCGCAGCTCGGCCTGCCCCGCCGGCGTTCCGGGCGGCAAGGGAAGCGTGTAGGTGTCGATGACGATCTCGCCGGGGCGCCAGGCGGTGGTGGGGTAGCTGCCGCCCAGTGGCGGCGCGTCACCGATGGCCAGAGCATCGCCCCCGGGGCCCACCAGGTGCACGAACGCGTTCAGGTCGGTCTGGGCGGCGCCCAGCGCCAACCAGGCCAGGGTGGCGCTCACCGTCTGGCCCGGGTGCGCGCTCTGGGGCAGCCGCACGGCAAGCAGCCGCGCCACGGTCCCGAACGTGGCCAGGCCCGCGCCGGGGCGTGCGTCCAGGGCCTCCTGCCAGATGCCGCCCGGCACCGCGCCGGGCACGTTGACCAGGATCGCCACGCTCGGCGCCGCCGCGGCGGGACCGCCGCCGGAGACCGACCGGCCGGAGGCGGGCAGCGCCTCGGCCGGCGCGGGCGGCAGCGGCGCTCCCTGACGCCAGCCGCCGGGCGGCACTCCCGTCCACAGCCGGCCCGACCACACGTCGCTGGTCGCGCCCAGGCTGTGCAGCCGGTCCGCGATGGCGTCCCCGCTCTCGGCCTCGGGCCCCAGCAGCAGGTACGCCGGCCGGCCGGCGTAGGGCGGGGGCAGCACGGCACCCGCGCTCGCGCGGAAGCCGCGCGCGCCGGAGCGGCAGGCGAGCCGGACCGTGGGGTGGCGCGCCATCTCCGGCGACAGGTAGGCCGCGCGGCCGCTTGCGGTCAGCTGGTCCGCGTAACGGGCCAGCGCCAGCTTGTCGGCGTCGAAGGCCGAGGGCGTGTCCGGATGGCCGGCCCAGACCACGAAGTAGTCGCGCGCGGTGGAGGCGCCGGCCGTGCCCAGGACCAGAGCCACGGCCGCGGCACCCGCCGGGGCGCCCCAGCGCCCGGCCAGGCGCCGGGCCGCGCCCGACAACGCGAGCGCGGGCAGCAGGCACAGAAGCGGCAAGGCGCCGATGGCGCGCGAGAAGTTGGGCGCGGCGTCCGTGACCACCGACGGCGCCACGGTCACGACCAGCGCGACCAGCACCAGGTCCGCCCAACTGGCGCCGCGCCGCGCGGCGGCAAGCGTGCCGGCCAGGCCGACCAGAAACAGCGCGCCCGTCAGCGGCTCCCAGGCCGGGCGGCCGCGCAGGGCCGGCGCCAGGACCGGCGTGCCGTGCGTGGCCCGGGCGACGGCCGACAGGAGCGGCCGCTCGGTGAGGTTGCGCCACGGGGCCGGGTCGCCGGCCACGTTCACCATGCCCGCCACGCGCACGGCGTTGGCCAGCACGGCCGACGGCCCCTGGGCCAGGATGGACACCTCGCCGGCGTGGGCGGTGAGTGAGGACGGGTGCACCGCCCAGTAGCGCGCCATGGGCAGGGCGGTGACCAGGCCCACCAGGCCGGCCACGGCCAGGGCCCGCACCGGCTCGCGTTCCCGTGCCCGCAGCCACCGCAGGCCGGCGTGCAGGGCCGGCACCGCGACCAGCACGCGGCCGGCCGGATGGACGTATACGGCCAACCCCAGCAGCAGGCCGGCACCGACGGCGGCGCCCGTTCGGCGCCCGCCGCGGGCAGCTCGGTCAGGCCGTTCCTCGGCGCCGGTGACGGCGCACGACCCGCGGGCCGACGTGCCCCCTACCGCCAGCCACCAGGCCCACAGCGTGAGGGTAACCAGCAGCGCGAAGGCGATGGCGCGGATGCCGAAGCGCGAGAAGTGCAGGTGCCAGTAGGACGCGCCCAGCAGGGCGCCGGCCAGCACCGCCACCCGCGGGGCGGAGGCGATGGGCAGCGAGCGCACCAGCGCCCACAGCGCCGGCACGGCCAGGGTGCCCAGCAGGGCCGCGGCGGCGCGGGCCGACCGCGCCGACTCGCCCAGAACGGCCAGGAGCGGCGCCTGCAGGTACGTGAACAGCGCTTCGCGGCCCGCGTTCTCCGGCAGGAAGACGGGCCGCCAACCGGCGAGGACGGCGCGCGCGTCCAGGATGTTGAACGCCTCGTCCACGTGCAAGCCCGGCGGCAGCTCGCCCAGCCGCCACAGCCGCAGTCCGGCGGCGACGGCGGTGACAAGGGCGACGAGAGCGAGCTCGGAGCGCGTCACGCCGCGCGCGCGGCCGGGAGCGGACCACGGTGCCGGGTGAGCCACGGGAGACGCCATTCTACCACAGCGCGAGCAGGCCCCGCCGGGGCCGAGCGGGATGGCTGGCGGCGAGACCCGGGGGCGCGGTCGCGCCGGCCGCGGACGGAGCGTCCACGGCACGCGCCGCGGTCAGGTGGGCGAAGAGGGACTCGAACCCCCGACCTCCTCGGTGTAAGCGAGGCGCTCTGACCAGCTGAGCTATTCGCCCGTGTTCGCCGGAACTCGCGGCCGGCCGGGGCGCGTCGGGCCGGCCGCCTATTGTACGGTCGCGGCCGGCGGCGCGCCAAGGGCCGCCGGAGGGCGGTTGCCCGGCGGCGGCGCCGACCCTATAATCGGCCCCTGGTCGGGCGGCCACGCCCGCTCGGAGGCATCGCACGCCCCGATGTGCCCGCCGCGGTGCCCGGCAGAGGAGACTTGGAGGACGTGATCATGCCCTTTCGTGCCCCCCTGTTCGTGCTAGTGGCGGTTCTGGTGCTGCTCGCGGCCGCCGCGCCGGCGGCCGCCGCGCCGGCCACGGACGTGACGTACACCGTCAAGAGCGGTGACACCCTGAGCGGCATCGCTGCCCGCTGCAACGTGAGCTGGCAGCGCATCGCCGTCTTCAACCGGATGGCCAACCCCGGCCGCATCGTGGTCGGTCGATCGCTGGTGGTGCCCGGCGCCAAGTCGTGCGCCGCCCCGGTTGCCGCTCCGGCCGCGCCCGCGGCGCCGGCCGCCCCGGCCGCGCCGGCCGCCGACGCGCCGA
>Ga0114946_10000788_pt1 | contig 21499 bp, 19 predicted proteins | sample WalLakDeSediment_FD_88676 | JGI IMG/M metagenome (GOLD analysis project Ga0114946, IMG submission 88676) | Lake sediment microbial communities from Walker lake, Nevada to study Microbial Dark Matter (Phase II) - Walker Lake 11/02/13 Deep Sediment | ecosystem: Environmental > Aquatic >...
GAGCGCCACGCCCACGCCTTCTCGATCTGTACCTTCGAGCGCGCGCGCTGAGGCCCGCGGACCCCAGCATAATCGTAGCTGCGCGGTTCGGACAGGCGTGGTACCCCGGTTGCCTATGCGCCTGATTAGCTTGCTTCACTGTGCTCCGGTGCTCTCGCTCGCCCTCGCGGGTTGCACCCAATACAACCCGATCTTCGATCAGTGTGCGCGCACCGGTGACTGCGCGGCCGAGACCGGCGGCTCGAACGACGACTTGGGTGATGGCGACGGCGATCACGGCGACGGCGATCACGGCGACGGCGACGGCGAGCCCGGCGACGGCGACGGCGACGGCGAGCCCGGCGACGGCGACGGCGAGCCCGACGAGCCCAACCCCCTCGCCATGCTCCCGACCTGCCCCGACACCATTCAGTTACCCGTCGAGCTGATCGAGGACACGTTCTTGGTGGAGCGCTCGAGCGTCGCTGGCGAGCCCGGCTGCGTGACGCAGTGGGGCCCGAACCTAATTGAGCAAGGCGATGTTCCCGAGCACTGGGTCGAGGCGGAGTGTAAGTACCTCGATTTCGGGGCGCTGCCGCATCGCAGCTTGTGCCTGGGGTGGACGTGCACGAGCATGTGGCTCGGTCGCTTCGACTTCGATCTCGAGGGCTGGGCCGAATTCACGCCGGAGGTCGTATCCGCGCAGATCACCTTCAACACGCTGATGAACCACTATACGAAGAGCCCGCTCTTTCTCCGCCCGATCACCGACACCTACGAGGACTGGACCGCCGGACCTGGGCTCGGCGATCCGGCGCCCCCGTCCGTGACCACCTGGGAGTACGCCGCCGCGACGCAATTGTGGTACGTCCCCAGCTTCCTCGACAACCCGAGCCTATGGGAAGGGCTCACACCCGAGCCCAATGGCGCCCAGGCCGTCACGATGCCCCTCGCTCCAGACGAAGTCGCGAAGTGGTTCATCGCCGGATCGCAGCCCGGCATGCTCCTTTACAGCGACGCAAAGTACCCCGAGAACGTCGTGCTGCTCGGGCAGGAGTCCGAGAATCCGCCGACCATGATGGTCGATCTCTGCGCCACGCCCTGACCCGAGCCTACCCATGCGACTAATCGACTTGCTTCGCCGGGCTCCGGCGCTGGCCCTTGGGTTGGCTGCCTGCACCCAAGACAACCCGCTGTTCGATGATTGCATGCGCCGCGGCACGTGCGTGGCCGACGAGCGCGGCGACTCGGGCGAAGCGCGAGCCGACGAGGACGAACGCGGCGACGGGAGCGGCGGTAGTGACGGGACTCCGGGCGACGGCGACGGCGAGCCGGGCGACGGCGACGGCGACGGCGACGGCGAGCCCGGCGACGGCGACGGCGAGCCCGGCGACGGCGACGGCGAGCCCGGCGACGGCGACGGCGACGACGAGACCGGCCCGCTGGACATGCTCCCGACCTGCCCCGCGACCATGCAGCTCGACCTGCCGCTCATCGAAGACACCTTCTTGGTCCACGATCCCCACGACGGGGGCCATTGCCAGATCGACTGGGACTTAGAGGGAGGTCAGGCGTCGGTGAGCGAGTCGCCGTTGGCCTGCAAGTACCTCGATTTCGGCGGCAAGGCGCAGCACCCCGTATGCAGCGGCGGAGCGGCCTGTTCGAGCCTCTGGCTGGGCCGCTTCGATGTCGCGGTCAACGGTTGGGACGAGGCCCTGCATACCGTCAACGAGGCCTCGGTAACCTTCACCGCGTTCACCGATGTCCTCACCCCCACCGATCTCTCGCTGTTCCCGCTCGACGTCCCCTACACTACCTACCAAGATTGCCTCGACTGGAGCGCGAGCGACAAGCTCGGCGAACCGCCCGACGCCTGCGGGACGACCTGGTGGTACGCCGCCAAGGAGGCGACCTGGCCCGTCGGTTGGCCGTTCTCCAATCTCATCATTTCGTGGGGCAACGGCGCCATCCCAGCGGGCGAGATGTCCAAGCGAACCATCATCGTGCCGCTGGCCAAGTTCGCCGCGCAAGCGTGGATCGACCAGGGCTCACACCCTGGCCTGCTCCTGCGCAGCGCCACCGTCAGCCCCTTGCAATTCGTCTTGCTCGGGCACGGGACCAGCGAAGCGCCAACCCTCTCGGTCCAGATCTGCGCCAAGCCCTGAGCACGCCCTGAGCAAGACTACTCGAGATCGAAGTCGAGGTCGTCGTCCCCGACCCCGTGGGTCTCGTCGGTCCCGCCCGTGACCCCGCGAAACGCCAGCTCGAAGTCCGCCGGGGTCGTGCTGGCCGCGAGCGCGACCTCGTAGGAGATCAGGTTGCGGCGCACGAGCAGCGTCAACGACTGGTCGAAGGTCACCATGCCGTAGGGGTTGGCGCCCTCGCGGATCGCGTCGACGATCTCATGGGTCCGCATCGGATCGGTGATCATCTCTTGGACCCGCGGCGTGTTGATGAGCACCTCGACCGCCGGGATCATGCCGCGGCCGTCGGCGCGGGGCAGCAGGCGCTGGGAGACCACCCCGCGCAAGATCGCGGCGAGCTGCAGGCGAATCGCCATCTGCTGCTCGGCGGGGAACATCTGCACGATCCGCGAGATGGTCTCGGTCGCGTCGACGGTGTGCAGGGTCGAGAACACCACGTGGCCAGTCTCGGCGGCGAGCATCACCGTCTTGATGGTCTCGTGATCGCGCATCTCACCGACGAGGATCACGTCGGGATCCTGGCGCAGCGCCGAGCGCAGCGCCCCTTGGAAGCCCATGGTGTCGAACCCGAGCTCGCGCTGGTTGACGATCGCCCGCTTGTCCTCGAACACGTACTCGATCGGATCTTCGATGGTCACGATGTGCGCCGAGCGGTTGATGTTCACGACCTCGAGCAGGCTCGCGAGCGTGGTCGACTTGCCCGAGCCGGTGATGCCCGTGACCAGGACCAGCCCGCGGTGCTCGTCGGCGAGCTCGCGGACGCGATCGGGCAGGTTGAGCCGGTCGAACGAGGGGATCTTCGAGGGGATGATGCGCATGACCATGCCCGTGGTCCCGCGCTGGCGAAACACGTTGACCCGGTAGCGGAACCCATCTTCGGTCCCGTAGGCGAGGTCGACCTCGCAGTTCTCCATGAACAGCTGGTGCTGGCGCTGGTTCATGATGTTGACCGCGAAGGTCTCGATCACGTCGCTGTTCATGGCCGGCACGTCCTTGAGCGTGCGCAGCTGCCCGCGGATGCGGAAGATCGGCGGGCGACCGACCTTGAGGTGGACATCAGAGGCGCCGAGCTTACGCGCGGCGAGCAGCACTCGATCGAAGATCTCGTTCATGGACGCTCGGGCCCAGCGTACGACGACGCCGCGCCCAAGCCCAAGCCCCAAGCCCGCTCAACCCAGCGAGAGCAGCTTGACCTTGAGGTACTTGCCCTCGGGGAACGCCGCGATCACCGGGAAGTCCGGCGGCAGCCCGGTCTCGGCGATCACCCGCGCACCACGGCCGGCCTTGAGGCAGCCCTCCCCGATCGCGCTGAGGTGCTCTTCTTCGGTCAACGAGGCCGCGTTCGCGACCGCGAGGATCTCACCGCCGGGCGCGACCACGTGGGCGATCGCTTCGGCGAGGTTGTTCCAGTCGTCGAGCGCCGAGAAGGTCGAGCCCTTGACCGTGGAGAAGGGCGGCGGATCGACGACGACCAGATCGAACTCGCGCTTGCGTTGACGGAAGCGCTCGAGGTGCTTGAACACGTCGCCGGTCAGGGCCTCGCATGCCTCGGGATCCATGCCCGACGCCGCGAGGTTTTGCCGGCAGCGCGCGTGCGAGCGCGCGGCCGCGTCGACGTTGGTGACATCGACGGCGCCGGCTCGGACCGCGCGCAGGGCCAGCGCGCCCGTGAACGAGAACAGGTTGAGGGTGCGCTTGCCGGGGGCGTAGCGCTCGAGCAGCCGCCGACCCTCGCGCAGATCCAAGAACAGGCCTGGGGACACGGGCGCGGTCACGTCGACCAAGAACCGCAGGCCGTCCTCTTCAACCTCGAACTCGGGCGGCGCGGTCTTACCCGCGAGGTGCTGGGCAGGCGGGCGCCGCTGGCTGTCTTCGGCCACGACCGCGCGCGTGCGGTCTTGCAGGTAGATGCCGCCGCCGCTGGCAGCCACGAGCTCTTGCTCGAGCAGCGGGACGAGCTTGTCGAGGTAGCTGTCGACCGCGGTCGCGTACTTGTAGACGAGCAAGAACTCGCCGTAGCGATCGACGGCGAGGCCCGGGAACCCGTCGGCGTCGCCGTGGATCAGCCGCGCGGCGCCAGCGAAGCCCGGCTCGACGTAGCGATCGCGGTGAGCCTTGGCCGCGCGCACGCGCCCGAGCATGGTTTGCTCGTTCCAGTCGAAGTCGAGGTCCCCGCGCGCGAGCATGCGCAGGGCGACCGCGCCCTCGGGCTCGTACAGGGCGAAGCCGAGGTGGTTGCCGTCGGCGTCCGCGACCGCGACCACCGCTCCGGGAGCGATGCCCTCGAGCGGGCGCAGCAGGCCCTCGCGGAAGATCCACGGGTGGCCGGCCCGAACCCAGCGAGCGACGTGCTCGGTGACCTTGGCCCCACGCTGGCGTACGCTCGGTTTGAAGGAGTTTTGCGGCTTGCGACCGCGGCCCGAAGGGACTCCTTGCCGAGCCCCCGCATGCCCTCGTTTTTGCTCGCGTCCACCATCCGCGGGAGGAGGTTTGCGCGGGTTACGCTGCTTGCCGGCGACCATGCCTGCGGACCATAGGCGGTTTGCCGGCGAACGTCGACGCGGCGCACGGTGCCGCGACCGTTGGCGACGCCGAAGCAGGCGTGTAGTCTCGGTTTCGCGTGACCTCACATGGTTGCGCATGACCCGAGACCTCCATGGCGGCAGACCGAATCGGTGAACTCCTGGTCCGCGAGAATCTGATCTCGTCGGACCAACTCCGCGACGCTCAACAAGACCAGCGCTCGACCGGCAAGCGCTTGGCCTACAGCTTGACCAAGCTCGGCATCTTGCAAGAGACCGAGCTCACCGACTTCTTGGCCAAGCAGTACGGCGTCCCCTCGATCACCCTCGACGACTTCGAGATCGATCCCGACGTGATCGATCTCGTGCCGCGCGAGGTCGCGAGCAAGCACGTGCTGATCCCGGTGCAAAAGGCCGGCAACACGCTGATCGTCGCGATGGCGGATCCGTCCAACATCTACGCGATCGACGACGTCAAGTTCATGACCGGGCTGCAGATCGAGCCCGTGGTCAGCACCGACACGGCGATCGAGCTGGCGATCGAGCTCTACTACTCCAAGCCCGACGAGGTCGCGTCCTACTCCGAGGTGCTCGGCGATCTCGAGCTCGACGACATCCAGTTCGGCGACACCAGCGAGGACGACTTCTCGGTCCTCGACAGCCAAAACGAGGCCGAGCAGGCCCCGGTCGTCAAGCTGTGCAACCTGATCTTGGTCAACGCGATCAACAAGGCCGCCAGCGACATCCACATCGAGCCCTACGAGAAGAGCTATAGGGTCCGCTACCGGATCGACGGCGTGCTCCACCACGAGATGAACGCGCCGCTCAAGCTCAAGAACGCGATCACCTCGCGGTTCAAGATCATGGCGACCCTCGACATCGCCGAGCGCCGGCTGCCGCAAGACGGCCGCATCAAGATCAAGCTGGGCAAGGGCCGCGAGATGGACTTTCGCGTGTCGAGCCTGCCGACGCTCTACGGCGAGAAGATCGTCTTGCGTCTGCTCGACAAGGAGAACCTCCAGCTCGACATGATGAAGCTGGGCTTCGAGGCCGCCCCGCTGCGCGACTTCAAGGACGCGATCCACCGGCCCTACGGCATGTGCCTGGTCACCGGCCCGACCGGCTCGGGCAAGACCACCACGCTGTACTCGGCCCTGTCCGAGCTCAACGACGACGAGGTCAACATCTCCACGGCCGAGGATCCCGTCGAGTTCAACCTCGCGGGCATCAACCAGGTCCAGATGCACGACGACATCGGCCTGAACTTCGCGGCCGCGCTGCGCTCGTTCCTGCGCCAGGATCCCGACATCATCATGGTCGGCGAGATCCGTGACTTCGAGACCGCCGAGATCGCGGTCAAGGCCGCGCTCACGGGCCACTTGGTGCTCTCGACCCTGCACACCAACGACGCCCCGTCGACCGTCAACCGCTTGCTCAACATGGGCGTCGAGCCGTTCTTGGTCACGGCCTCGGTCAACCTGATCGTCGCCCAGCGCCTCGCCCGGCGGATCTGCAAGGACTGCACGCGGCCCGACACCGAGGTCACCGTCGAGGCCCTGATCGAGGGCGGCATGAAGCCCGACGAGGCCAAGAAGTGCAAGCCGATGCGTGGCAAGGGCTGCAAGACCTGCTCGGACTCGGGCTACAAGGGCCGCGTCGCCCTCTATGAGGTCATGCTGCTCAAGGACGCCCTCAAAGATCTGATCTTGCAAGGCGCGTCCACGACCGAGCTCAAGCACGAGGCCATCCGCCTGGGCATGAACACCCTGCGCCGCTCGGGCCTCAACAAGATCAACGACGGCATGACGACCCTCGAAGAGATCGTCCGCGTCACCGCATCCGATTGAGCCCATGGGCCAAATCTTAGACGAGCTCGTCACCCTCCTCGCGCTCGAGCGCATCGAGGTCAACCTGTTCCGTGGCCAGTCCCAAGACCTCGGTTGGGGCACGGTCTACGGCGGCCAGGTCCTGGGCCAGGCCCTGTCTGCCGCGGTCCAGACCGTGCCCGAAGATCGCCACGTGCACTCGCTGCATGGCTACTTCCTGCGGCCGGGCGCCGTCGATCGGCCGATCATCTACGAGGTCGATCGGATCCGCGACGGCGGCTCGTTCACGACCCGGCGGGTGGTCGCGATCCAAAACGGCGCCGCGATCTTCAGTCTGGGCGCGTCGTTTCAGGTGACCGAGCCGGGCTTCGAGCACGAGGACGTGATGCCCGACGCGCCCGATCCGCTGAGCGTGCCGACCCAGCAACAGCTCGCCGCGGCCTACGCCGACAAGCTCCCTGAGTTCCTGCGCGCGCAGGCCCTCGCCAACCGGCCGTTCGAGCTGCGCCCGCTCGAAGAGGCGAGCGATCCGGTCAACCCGGTCGCACGCCCGGCCGAGCGCATGTTTTGGTTCAAGGCGACCGGCAGCTTGCCGGATGATCCGGCGCTGCATCGGTACCTGCTGGCTTATGCCTCGGACTTCGCGTTCTTGACCACGGCGATGCTGCCCCACCAGGTCTCGTGGTTGTCGCGCGGGATGCAGGTCGCGAGCTTGGATCACGCGATGTGGTTTCACGAGGACGTGCGCGTGGATGAGTGGTTGCTGCATGTGGTCGACAGCCCCAAGGCCCATGGCGCGCGCGGGTTGGTGCGCGGGCGGATGTTTACGCAGGCGGGGCGGTTGGTCGCGAGTACGGCGCAAGAGGGGTTGATCCGCCGGCGAGCGCCGCGCTGAGGCGCAGCATGGAGCGCCTGCCGCGGGTGTGCGACTTGGGCTACCCTGCGGCGATGCGCAGCGACGAAGAGATCGCTCGGCTCGCCGCCGACCTAGAGAGTTTCGAGGTCGAACGAAAGGCATCGTTCAAGGGCGTGAAGAAAGACGTCGAAGAGGCCATATGCGCCTACGCGAACGATCTTCCTGGCGTCGGGGGCGGCGTGATCCTCATCGGCGTCACTGACCGCAGCGGTGAACCCACCGGGCTACCGATCACCGACGAGCTCCTGCGCTCGATCACGAGCATCCGCAGCGACGGGAACATCCTCCCCTTTCCACTCATGACGGTCCACAAGGCCCTGCTCGCGGGCCAAGAGATCGCGGTCGTCGAGGTCGTCGCCTCACCCAACCCACCAGTCGAGCTGCGCGGCCGTGTGTGCGTACGCGTCGGTCCGCGAAAGGGAACGGCGACCCGCGACGAGGTCCGGATCCTAACGGAGCGACGCCGGGGCTGGGACGGCCCCTTCGACCAGCGCCCGATTCCGGGGACCACCCTGAGCGACCTCGACCTCGACCTCTTCCTGCGTGAGTACCTCCCGAGCGCAGTCGCCCCAGAGGTGCTCCGCGAGAACGGCCGATCGGTGCCCGAACAACTCGCGGCGCTGCACCTCGCGTCCCCGGACGCCGTCCCCAACGTCGCGGGTATGCTCGTGCTTGGGCACACACCCACCACTTTCATCCCTGGAGCCTATATTCAGTTCCTCCGGCTCGACGGCACCGCGATTACAGATCCGGTCATCGATCGCAAGGACGACAGCCTCACCGGTCCGCTGCCCCTCGTTCTCCGACGAATCGACGAAATCACCAACGCCCACATCCGGGTGTCGACCTCGCTCACCGAGGCCGTCGAGATTCGTCAGCCGGACTACCCGATCGCCGCCATGCAGCAGCTCTTGCGCAACGCGGTGATGCACCGCAACTACGAGACCAGCAACGCCCCAGTCCAGTGGTACTGGTTCACTGACAGGATCGAGATTCACAACCCTGGCGGCCTGTTTGGCAGGACCACGGAGGCGACCTTCGGAAAGCCGGGAGGGAATGACTATCGCAACCCGACCCTCGCCGCAGCGCTCCACCACTTGGGGTTCGTGCAGCGCTTCGGGATGGGGATCCCTCTGGCCCGGAAGGCCTGTGAGGAGAACGGTAACCCCCCACCTGAGTTCCTGTTCGGACCCTCTTCGTTCGGCGTGATCGTCAGGAGGCGTGGCTGATGCGGATCGCCTTCTTCAACAACAAGGGCGGAGTCGGGAAGACCACACTCGTCTACCACATCGCGCACATGCTCGTGAATCAGGGGCAGCGCGTGCTGCTCCTCGACCTCGACCCTCAGTCCAATCTCACCGCGATGTGCGTCGACGAGGATCGCCTCGAGGAGCTCTGGCCGACCGACCCAGCGCACCGCCAGACCATTCTTGGCGCCATTCGACCGATCCTTCGCGGGATCGGCGACATCATGGAGCCGCACGTCGAAGAGCTTGCTGATGGCTTGGGGTTGGTGCCCGGAGATCTCGGGCTCTCGAACTTCGAGGACAAGCTCTCAGACGCGTGGCCGCGAGCCCTCGACCGACAAGAAGATGCATTTCGCACGCTCACAGCCCCGCATCGTTTGGCGAGCCTTGCGACCGCGTCCCACCGGGCCGATATCACGCTCCTCGATGTCGGTCCGAGCCTTGGAGCGATCAACCGCGCTGCGCTCCTCGCCGCGGACTTCGTGGTCACCCCGCTCGCGCCCGATCTCTACTCGATGCAGGGACTGCGTCACCTTGGCCCAACGCTCATCGACTGGCGAAGCGGCTGGTCCGACCGAGCGCAACGCAGCCCCGACTCCGAGTTGGACCTCCCAAGCGGACGGATGGAGCCGCTCGGATACGTGATCATGCAAGCAGGCATGCGCCTGTCTCGCCCGATCAAAACCTACGAGCGATGGGTCGAGCGGATGCCCGTCGAATATCGCCAAGCGATGCTGCGGGCGGCTGCGGGCGGCGAGATCGAGCCGGCTCCAACGGCCGCGCGCGATCCCTGGTGCCTTGGGATCATGAGGCACTATCAAAGCCTCATGCCGCTCGCACAGGATGCGCGGCGCCCCATGTTCCACCTCCGTCCCGCAGACGGAGCGGTCGGGTCGCACATGGACGCCGTCCGCCGCTGCCGCGAAGACTTTGAAACGCTGGCGAACTCGATCCTCAGCCGCATGAACACCGCTCGCGCTTCGGCGCCGCTGCCGGGCTCCTGACCGGCGCGGGGCTGCTATGCTGCGCGCGGTGCAGACCCCCCGCGTACGGACGCTCGCGCTGCTCGCCGCGGGCCTGAGCATCGGCGCCTGCGGACCCTCGGAGCCGCGCAGCTGCTTGGCGCAGGCCCCTTTGAGCTGGGTGGAGGACGGCCTGATCACCGAGCAGGGCGGGTTCGCTGACGGCGTCACGCCCAACCTTCGGATCCTGAGCATCAACGTCGGCAACAACGTGCTCGAGGCCGGGGCCTACTCGCTGCGCGTCGCCGACCACGCCTATGAAGGGGTGATCGCGGCCAAGCTCCAAGCCCTCGCCCCCGACATCATCGGGATCCAAGAGGTCATGCCGGTCGCGCAATGCCAGCGGGCGGCGGCCTGCCCCGTGCACCCCGACGCCAACGCGCTGTGCGAGCCGGCCAGCGGCTACCTGTGCGAGCCGCTGGTCTGCGCCGACGCGGACGGCTCCGATCAGGTCCGCCGCCTGGTCGGCCCCGATTATACGATCGTATGCCCCGGCCTGCGCGAGGGCGGCGTGTCCTCCGTCGATTGTCTGGCTATCCATACGGACTTTGGCCGAGTCGTCGATTACCACGACGGTGAGCTGCTGCCGCCCGCCAGCTACCGACCCGAGTGGGGCGCCGACGCCCCCGATCAATGGAGCTTTTGGGCGCCCCAGGGGTTCGAACCCTGCGATTTTTTGGCCGGCGAGTGCAGCTTCAAGGGCACCAAGTGCGACGCCGAATCCTCGCTGCTGTGGGCCGACGTCGCCGTCGGTCCCGAGTTCACCGAGCGGATCCGCGTGGTCCACCTCCACCCGGCGGCGGTCGGCGAGCGCTGCCGCGAGCACCAGCTCGCCAAGGCGTTCGCGGCCGCGGCCGCGCACTGGCAAGACCCCGGCGCCCGCACGCTGATGGTGGGCGACTGGAATTTCGACCCCGAGCGGTTCGTGCTGCCCGTCGAGGAGGCCCTCTATTACGCCTACGTCGGCCCGACCCGGCGGCTCCACGAGCACGACGAGCGCGACGAGGGCTGCGCCCGGGTCAAGACCGGCCCCCACATCGCTGGCCAGCGCCCGGGCGCCCTCGATCGGGTCGTGACCGACTTCGCCGTCGGCTTTTGCCAGACCTACGACGGTCGCCCAAGCGCCATGCACGGGACCACCTTGGCCCCCTTCGACGGCGGCCAAGGCCCGGCCCAGCTGCCCGACACCCGCGACTGCCGGTGCTGCTACGCCGGCGACATCGACGAGGCGGTCATGGACCACACCGCGGTCCTGTGCGACCTGCTGTGGCCAGGCGCGCCCTACCCCGAGCGCCCCTTGCCACCCCCATGACGGCGGCGGGGATCCTGATCGCCGTGCTCGGACCTGCGTCAACGCGCTCGAGCCCGATCCCACCCCACCATGACCCCAAGGTTGACCAGCAGCGTCGCCCCGCCGGCGACCCCGAGCACGCCGAGCTCGTTCGCGGCGTAGCGGGTGGGCGCCACGCTCGTGCCGCTGCGCGAGGCCGCGATCGGAAACCCGAAGGTGAGCGCGGTGCCGAAGCTGAGCGCGGTCGTCGGGCCGCGGCGCACCGGCAGCGGCACGCCGAGCTCGAGGCCAAGCTCGAGCCCGGCGTGGTGGGTCACCCGCCGGTGAACATGCGAGGCCTCGTCGAGCCCCGGCAGCGTCGGCAACTCGACGCGGCTAGCGAGGCGATCGACGGTGCCCGCGAGCCACAGACCAAAGCGGATCCGCGGGCGCTGCACGAACATCGAGCGCAAGCCGAGGCCGCCGCCGGTCGAGAGCTGTCGGGTCCGCGTGGCGATGCTACCGGCGAGCTCGAGCGGCGCGGCCACCCGCACGAAGCCCAAGGCGCCGACTCGAGCCAGACCAAACGCGAGCCGAAGATCGAGGGCCGGCGCGTAGCCAAGTTGGGTCGGCGAGCCCGCCGCCAGCACGTAGTTACCGATTTGCACCCCAAGCTCGAGGCGCGTGGGCTGCTTGGCGACGCTGGGTTCAAGCAGCTCGGCGCGAGCACGTGTCGGCGCCAACACGATCATCGCCGCGAGCAGCCAAGCCCTACACCTCACAGCGCGAGTATACTCTGACCCCCACGCGGGTCCCCATGCTGTGCCCGATCTTGTCGCTGCTGCTTTGGGCCGGGCCGCCGGTCGAGCCCGAGACCGTCAACGTCGTCGCGACCCCGCCGCCGAAGCCCGCCCTCGTTGAGCCCCTCGTTGACCCCCCCGCCGAGCCCCGGTTGGAACCAAGCCCGCCAGCGAGCGCGAGGCCGCCGGATCTGCACGTTCATTGGGAGGTCGACGCCCCGCTGATGCTTGGCTCCGGGGCGATCTGGCTGGGGACCCAGCTGACTCTCGACCGGCTCGTCCCGGCGAGGCCGCGCTGGACCCAAGCGACCGCTGGCGATCTCGCCCTGCGCGAAGCGGCGATCTGGCGCTCACCCGCGGCCGCGCGCCGCCTGTCCGACGCGTTCGCCTACGGCCTGGTCCCCGTGTTCAGCCTGACCATGACCTTGATCGACGTCGGCTCGACCCGGCAGTGGCGGGTGCTTCACGAAGATCTGATCATCGCGCTCGAGTCGGTCGCGCTCGCGTCGATGCTGACCCAGGTCATCAAGCTGTCCGCGGCCCGCGGCCGGCCCTACACCTACGAGGTCTTTCACGACGATCACGGGCTGCCCTTGGATCACGCCTTGATCCATGAGCCCGACGCCTACCTCTCGTTCCCCTCGGGCCACGCCAACTTCTCGTTCGCGTTCGTGTCGAGCTTCGCCATGGTCGCGACCATGCGCCAGCGCAAGCTCGCGCCGTACCTGTGGGCGTTCGGCATGCCGCTCGCCGGGGTCACGGCGTACCTGCGCGTGGCCGGCCACCGGCACTATGCCTCGGACGTGATCGTCGGCTCGGCGATCGGCACGCTCGTCGGCGCCGGCTTGCCCGCGTTGCTCCACCACCCGCGCTTCGGCCTGCTCGCGCGCCTGAGCGCCCGCAAGCAGCGAGTCCAGCTGACCCTGCTCCCGAGCTCGACGGGCGCGACGCTGCTCGGGCAGTTTTGAGACCACGCGTCGGCCCCGCCCATGGAAACCGGGTGGATTCGAGACTAGGATGCGTTCATGCCGCGACGTTCCGGTCTCGCTCTCGCATCCGCCCTCTCGTTGATCGCGGCCTGCTCCGACGACACCACCGCCGGACCCTCGCTCGACTCCGACGCTGGCTCCGACACGGGCTCCGACGTCGGCGTGGACTCGGGCTCCGAGCCCGAGCTCGCCTACGCCTACGCCCACGCCGCGGGCCTTCGGCTCACGCGGATGACGGTCAACCAAGCCGTGCAGGTCGAGCTCGTCAACGGCAACGACGTCCTCGCCCCAGCCGACTACCCGGTCCCGCTGATCGACGGCCGCGCGGCCCTGGTCCGCGGCCACTATATCGTCCACACCGACTTCGAGCCGCGCGAGCTGCTTGCCCAGCTCACCGTCACCTATCCCGAGCCGATCACGATCGGCGCGGGCGACGACGCCGAGACCTTCGAGACCTTCGTCGACGAATCTCGGGTCATGGTCACCGGCGACTCCATCGACAAGTCGCTGCATCAAAGCTTCGCCTGGTATCTGCACCCCGCCTACGTCGTCGACGGCATGCGCCTGCGGATCGACGTCTACGAGCCCGAGCCCCACCTCGCCGGCGAGCAGCCCACCCCCGACCCCAGCGCGATCGGGGCCGAACGGATCGACGCCCCAGCCCTGCCTTGGGCGCAGCCGTTCGCGGCGCTCAGCGCCGACCAGACGCCCAAGCAGATCGAGGTCGTGTTCGTCCCGATCGAGCACCACTTCGAGGATTGCGTGTCCGATGCCTCGGTCCCCGCCGCCGAGGCCGACGCCATGCGCAAGGAGCTCGAGCAAGCCAACCCCGTCCACCGGGTGATCACCTCGGTCCGCGAGCCGATGATCTACACCGATCCGATCGGCGGCAGCGATAAGGCGTTTTCGCCGATCCTGAGCAAGCTCTCGCAGCTCCACTCGGACGACGGCGCCGACCCCTGGGTCTACTACTACGGCCTGATCACCACCTGCGACGGCTACCCCGGCGGGCTGCTCGGCCAGGCGTTCTCGATCCCACAAATGGTCGATCCCGGCCTCGGCTATCAACGGGTCTCGGTCGGCCGCTACAACGGCAGCGGCCAGGCCGCGGCCGAGACCTTCGTCCACGAGGTCGGCCACAGCCAGGGCCGCTACCATGTCCGCTGCGCCGGCGAGGCCGGGGTCGACGCCAACTACCCCCACATTGGCGGGATCATCGGGGTCTGGGGCTTTGGAATCTACGACGTGCGCCTGCGGTCGCCGGCCGGCTCGCGCGACTACATGACCTACTGCGCCAATGAGTGGGTCTCGGACTATGGCTACAACATAGTCTGGCCGGTGATCGAGACCCTCACGCAATGGTCGCTCGAGGGCCAGCCGGACCACGCGAGCGACTTCGACGAGATCCTCGTCGGCGCCCTGTACCCCGATGGATCGACCGAGTGGTGGACCACGCGCGGCTCGATCAGCGGGACCATGAGCTCGCACGCCGGCCTGCGCTGGGAGCTCGGAGGTGAGCGCCTCAGCTTGCCCCTGTGGACCTCGCCGCGCGCCGACGACGACACCATCAACCTCGCCGCGGTGCTGCCTGCGGGCGGCCTGCAGGCCGCCCAGTTCGAGCTCGAGCTCGACGCGCCTGATCTCGAGGGCATCGTCGTCGACTCGCGGACGGTCGAATTCGACTCGCTCCACCGAGCCGGCCGCTGACCTCCCGAGGCCACGAACTTGCCCCTCAATTCCGCTCACACGAAGCTCATCGTCGTCGTCCTCATCGCCCTCACTGGCTGCCGCGCCGACCCCCAACCGACGCCCGCCCCCCTGCTCGCGCCCCCGCCCCCGTCGACCACGGCGCACGCATACTCCAGCACCTTCGTCGTCCAAACCGCGCTGCTCCCCGACAAGGCTGGATTGCTGCTGCTTGGGCGTCGCCGGCCAGACCCGGGGAGTTGGGCGAGCGAGGCGTGGATTGCCGAGGTTAATCACGAAGGCGCGCTGCGCTGGGAGACCAGCGTCGACATTCCGGGCGCCTGGGCCGAGCACGCGATCGTCGATCCCCTCGGTGGCCTGCACGTGTTCGGCCGCTCCGTAAACGATGGCGCCTGGCTGGCGAGCCTCGACGCCCAGGGTCAGCAACAGGCCCTGCGCCCCCTGCCCAACGCGGCGCTGCGCGGGTTCGGTCTGCGAGCGGCCGAGCTGCACGTGCTGCTCGACGCGCAAGACCCAGACCGGGTCACCAACTGTCCCGCGATCGTCAGTTGGACTCGCGTGGGATGGTCGCAACCCGCCACGCTCACGACCGTGCTGGGGTCGACCGCACACTGGACGATCCTCGCCGAGACCCGTCACCGCCCCGACCTATGCGGAACAGCCGGCGGATTGCGGTACGATCTAATCGAGGGCTGGGGCGTCACCCCGCCGGCTTGGGAGGCCGACCTGAGCTCCAAGTGCGACATTCTCTATGTCCTGTGCACGGGGATGCAGCCGGGCCTCGAGGCGCTGGTCACCGACTCGCGCGGGCTCGTCACGCGGGTCCAAACCTGCGACGACTGGTCCGCGAAGAGCAGCGACCCCGACGGCGACGAAGGCAACCGACTGTGTCGACCCGAGCGCCGACCTGTCGCCCTGACGGACATCGGCATCCCTCTGCACTTCCCCACGGCGTGCGCGGCGGGCAATCCGCTCATGCAGCATAGCTACAGTTGCGAGGATCCTGCGATGCTCAAACAGACCCACAACTTCAGGTTCCGCAGCAAACGCGACGCTAGCCTCGAGCTCACGCGTGTCGATGTCTTCGTCGAGCGAGGCTGAGCCTGGACTACCAGTTGCACGGGTACGACCCGTGCACCCCGTCGCAGAGCTCACCACGATCGCCAAGGAGTTTCGCCACCTCAAAGCCCAGCGCGCCCACGAGGGAGTCGAGGGGAGCTGGCGACGCCGGCACGGCGCGCGCATGGACGAGCTCGAACAGTCCTTCGAGGCCCTGGTCCAGCGCTGGGTCCCGGACCCCGCCGAGCAGGCGCGCTGGCACGAGCATTTCCACCGCGGCGGGGAGACGCCGCTCGACACCGACCCGGACGAGCCGCCGCTGTTTCGCGGGCGCTCCGAGCTCGGCTCGACGCTCGAGGTGATCCTCGACAACGACGAGCAAAAGCTGCTGCTCGACGGCGCCGAAGTCGATCGCTGGACCACGCGACGCTCACTCACCTCACCCTTGCGGCACGGTGAGTCACTCTTCCACGAGCTGTTCGACGGGTCGCCGGAGGCGCTGCAGGCCCTGTCCGCCTACCTCGACCACCGGGTCGACTCGCCGCCCTGGGCGTGGGCGCGCGAGCTCTACGACGACGGCTTGATCGACTCGAACTTCGGGCTCACGCCGCGCGGCCGTCGATTTCACGACCGCGAGCGTGGTTGATCAGGTTCACGGCGCCGAGCTCCCGGGGCCGGGCCCTCACTCGCCCGAGACCGCGCGCAGCGAGGGCTCGACGTGCTCTTCGAAGCGCAGCACGGCCTCGACCAGCCGCGAATATTTGTCCATGTCGAGGGCCTGGGCGGCGTCGCACAGCTGCTTGTCGCGGAAGCTCTCCTCGTGGAGCGTCTCGGTCATGGTCCCGTCGACCAAGTAGCCCAACGAGGCGATCAGGTTCTGCCCGACGATCTGGTGATCGCCAGCGGGGTGGCTGGGATCGAAGATCACCGGCAAGATCGTCTGCTTGCGGACGTGGGTGATCACGTTCAGGTCCGGGTGAAACCGACAATAGCCGCCTTTGACATAGAGCGTCTTCATGCCCCGCTCACACAGCACGATATCGAGGTTGCCCTGATTCGCGATGTACTCGGCGGCGTAGAACCATTCTTGCGCTTCGTTGCCAAACCCGCGCTTTAAAATCACCGGCTTTTGGGCGCGGCCGACGGCCTCGTGCAAGTCGAAGTTTTGCGCGTTGCGCGTGCCGATCTGCATCATGTCGGCGTGCGCGGCGATCTCCGGGACGAGGTTGTGGTCCATGACCTCGGTGACGTAGGGCAGCCCGGTCTCCTCGCGGGCGGCGTCGAGCATCGCGATGCCTTGCATGCCGAGCCCGCGCCAGTCCGTTGGGCGCGTGCGCGGCTTGAACGCGCCGCCGCGCAAGATGATGCGGTCGAGGATGTCAAAGCGCTCGCCGATCTGCTTGGCCAGCTCGGCGATCGCCAAGACCTGCCCGAGCTCCTGGGCGGAGTCCGGCCCGACCATGAATATGTGTTTGCCCGCGCCGATCCGCCGGACCTTGCCGTCGAGGCCTTTGACCTCGACGGGCCGGCGCTCGCGAATGTGCGCGCGGCCACCCTCGCTACGCACGACGCGGGCGATGTTCTTATAATCCGAGGCCACGGCCCAGGCGTGGCGGACCCCGGGCAACCCATTGAAGTAGCCAGCGCGGCTCTCGAACGCCCGGGTGTCACCGATCACCCACGCCGTCACGAACAGCGGCCCGTCTTCGACCTCGACCCTGTTGCCGCAGCGGACCGCCAGATCGCGGATCTGCTGGAGCGTGGTCTCGTTGCCCTTTTCGACCTCGATGATCATGGCCTGCGCAGCCTCTGCCATGGTCGAGCCCGGCGCAAGCCCAGGCCCGCCCGGCGTCACGCGCCACCGTCGCCGCGCTAAGCCAGGGCTTGGCGGAGCAGGTCGGTGCCGACCTCGATGTCCTCGCGCGAGCACGCGAAGCTCAAGCGCAGGTGCCCCGGCGCGCCGAAGGCCGTGCCCGGCACCGTTGCGAGGCCCTTGTCCTCGAGCAGGTAGCTGGCGAGGGCGAGGTCGTCGGCGAAGCGCTTGCCCTCGCCGCACAGCGCGGAGAAGTCGGGGAACACATAAAACGCGCCATCGGGCTCGACCAGCTCGACGCCGGCCGCCCGCAGCCCAGCGATCATCACGAGCCGACGCTCGGCGAAGCGCTCGCCCATCTCGGCGACCGCCGCGTTGGCTTGGGGATCGGTCACGGCCGTGAGCGCGGCCCACTGCGCCGGGGTGCTCGCGCCCGAGGTCATCTGGCCTTGGATCGCGGTCACGGCCTTGGCCACGGGCTCGGGCGCGACCAAGAACCCAATGCGCCAGCCGGTCATCGCGTGGCTCTTGGACACGCCGTCGACGAGCACGATCTGATCTTCGATGCCGGCGATGCCCTTGCACGAGCGCACGATCGAAGCCTGGCCCTCGCCGCCGTAGGTCAGCTTGCGGTAGATGTCGTCGGACAGGATCCACGCCTGCGGGGCGTGGTCGGCCAGGACCTGCGCGAGCGCCCGCAGCTCGGCCCCCGAATAGGCCACCCCCGTGGGGTTGCCGGGGCTGTTGAGCACCAAAAACCGGGTCTTGGGGCCGACCGCCTCACGCAGCTGGGCGGGCGTGAGCTTGTAGCGTTGGCTCCGCGGACACTCGACGATCTTGGCGGTGCCGCCGGCGAGCGCGACCATCTCGGGGTAGCTGACCCAATACGGCGCCCCGATCACGACCTCGTCGCCGGGCGAGAGGGTCACGAGGAACAGGTTCGCGAGGCTGTGCTTGGCCCCGCACGAGACCACGACCTGATTGCGGGTGATCGGGATCCCGTGGAATTCGCTGAGCTCGGCCGCGACGGCGTCACGCAGGGCCGGGATGCCGGGGACCGGAGCGTAGCCGACGGGCGCGTCGACGAGCCGCTCGGTCACCGTGCGAGCGACCGCGGCAGGCGGCGCAAAGTCGGGCTGACCGGCGCTGAAGTTGTAAATCTTGCGTCCGGCGGCCGCGAGCTCGCCGGCGCGGGCGGCGATCGCCAAGGTCGCGGACGGCTGGATCCCGCGGGCCAGCGCGTTGATGTTCAAAGGATGCGGAGTCGGCTGAGTCTGGGTCATGAGGGGGTCTGGTTCGCCGGCGGGGCCGGGCTGAGGCGGAGAAATTCGAGGGCGGTCTGGCCGTGATCGCGGATGGCCTCTTGCTCGAAGCCGGGCGGGATCGCAATGGCGGGACGGCGGCCGCGGTGCTTTTCATACTCGATCACGACGACCGCGTCGGGGCTGAGCAAGGGACCCGCAGCGAGACCCGCGAGCACCGCCACGTAGAGCTCGAGCGCGGCGTAGGGCGGATCGACGAGGACCAGGTCAAACGGCCCCCGCGCCCCACGACCCAGGCTGCCGCGAGTGAGAAACCGCCGGGCGTCGTCGCCGATCACCGTGGTTCGATCGCCGAGCCCAAGCAGCTCGAGCTGGCGATCCAAGAAGCCGCACAAGCCCGGGTGCTGCTCGACCAAGGTCGCATGCGCCGCCCCACGGCTGAGCGCCTCGATCGCGAGGGCGCCGGTGCCCGCGAACAGGTCGAGCACGCGCGCGCCCACCACCTCGTGTTGCAGACGATCGAAGATCGCCCCGCGCACGCGGCTCGAGCTCGGCCGCACGCCGGTGATCGACCGCGGCAGCGGCAGGAGCTGACGGCCGCGAAGCGTGCCTGCGACGACCCGCTGCATGGCCGATGCATAGCCTCCACGCGCCGCCTCGCAAAGCCGCTTCTGACGCCCCCCTCCGCGAGCCGCGTGACATCGCTGGCGCCACGTCGTAAGGCCCAAGCGAGCCCGCATGACCCTGCGCACCGGAACACCCGCCCCCGACTTCGAGAAGACCACCCACACGGGTGAGACCCTCACCCTCTCGCAGTTTCGCGGCGACAAAGCCGTGGTCTTGTACTTCTACCCCAAGGACGAGACCCCGGGCTGCACGGCCCAGGCCTGCAGCTTCCGCGACGCCTACGAGGACTTCGTCGACGCCGGCGCGGTCGTGATCGGCGTCAGCGCCGACAACCTCGGGAGCCACGAGCAGTTCGCCGCCCACCACCGCCTCCCGTTCGAGCTGCTCAGCGACGACGACGGCATGCTCCGGCGCAAGTACAACGTCCCGACCAGCATGCTCGGCATGCTCCCGGGCCGGGTGACCTACGTGATCGACCGCCAAGGCAAGGTCCAGCACGTGTTCAACTCGCAGCTCCAAGCCAAGCGCCACGTCAAAGAGGCGCTCGCCGTGGTCAAGCGGCTCACGGCTTGATAGGTGCGCGATCACCGCCGATCGCTATAAAAACCGTACAAATGCGCGATCACCGTCGATTTTAAGTTTGATCGCTATAAAAACCGTACGTTTTCGGGATATCCATAGAAAAACTGTAACGGCGCATGGCGTCAAGGTCGCGCTTTTTCGATTTTTCGACGAAACCGTCAAAATGAACTAGTTTTCGTAGTGATTTGACAATAATTCGACAGCGGAACGCGGGCTACGCGCTACTCTTCGCCAGGTACGGGCTCGACGCCGATCGACTCTGGCGCCGATCGGCCATCCGCTCCGACACACGCCCCCGGGAGACCCACCTCGAGGGTCGGCAGCTCGTCGAGACCTTCCCGAGCTCCTACCACCGCGGCGACGACGACTTCGATCAGCTGGTCTTCGCGCTCAAGTACGACGGCGTTGATCCTTACGCCCTCGCGCAGGTGTTCGCCGACACCGACCTCGACGAGCTCGCGCGCCGGATCGCCAATCAGCCTACTTCACAGTACGCGCGTCGGCTGTTCTTCTTGTGCGAACACCTGACACAGCAGCCTTTGGACCTGCCCGACGCGAGCCAGGGTCCATGGGTCCAGGCGCTCAATCCGACCCAAAACTTCACCGCGTCCGATGTCCGCAGTCATCGCCATCGCGTGCTCGACAATCTCTTGGGCAACCACCAGCAAAGAGACCAACAGCTCGTTTGCAATCGAGCGCGAACAGCCCGGCGATAAAATCGAGCGCTACATTCAGCAACTCGCGACGGTCGGTCAGCTCCCGCTCGACACCGTCGAGGGCCTCGTCGATCTGCAAAACACCCTCGTCGATCCACGCTACGCAGAGCGCCGCTTTCGGTCGCCAGGCGATCCCGAGGTCTACATCGGCCAAACCGTCGGCTTCCGCGAGCAGATCCACCATGTCGGGGCGCCGAGCGCCGACACGCCTTCGCTCATGGATGGTTGGTTTCGCATGCGCAAGGTCGAAGCTGAGGGTGGTTCGGTCATCGAGGCCGCCGCCCGGTCGTTCGCGTTTGTCTTCATTCATCCGTTCGGCGACGGAAACGGGCGAACTCACCGGCTGCTCTTGCATCACGTCCTCGCGCGTCGAGGCTTCACGCCTGAGCGCTTTATCGTCCCAATCTCGTCGGTGTTACTCAACGACCCACGCAGCTACGACGACGCCCTCGAGGACTTCTCGACCAGGGTGATGCGCCACACTCGCTGTTCCCTCAACCTTGAAGGTGAATTGGAGATCACACACTCCGACGTTAACCTTTACCGCTTCCCTGACCTCACAGTCCAAGCAGAGGCGACCTTCGGCTGGCTCGAGCGTTCGATCGAAGAAGACCTCGTTGGCGAGCTGAATTTCCTGCGCAGCCTCGATGAATTGCTCCCACGCATGCGCGAGATCGTCGAGATGCCGGACAAGAAAGAGCAGCTGTTCATTAATCTGTGCCGAACCAACGGCGGCACGCTGAGCAAGCGCAAGCGACCCAGGTTCGCCGAACTCGACGACGAGACCGTCGCGGCGCTCGAGGCCGTGATCCGCGAAATCATGGGCTAGCGTGGCGCTAGCAGCCCGTGGTGAAACCCCTCACGACTCAGAGCACGCCCTTGGGGCCCGATCCCTGTGTCCCGAAACCTTGTAGTACGCCCGGTACAACTGCGGTTTCGGTCCTTGGCCTCGGGCCCC
>Ga0114946_10000789_pt1 | contig 21493 bp, 22 predicted proteins | sample WalLakDeSediment_FD_88676 | JGI IMG/M metagenome (GOLD analysis project Ga0114946, IMG submission 88676) | Lake sediment microbial communities from Walker lake, Nevada to study Microbial Dark Matter (Phase II) - Walker Lake 11/02/13 Deep Sediment | ecosystem: Environmental > Aquatic >...
GCTCCCGGCGAACGATACGAATTGTGCCGGAGCGTGCATGCGGAACAGAATGCCATCATTAACGCTGCCAGGACAGGTGTCAGCATAGTCGGTGGCGAGATGTATCTCTCCAGCGAGAGAAACAAGGAAGCCTATGATGGCAGTCGGGGAGAGCACGACAAGATCTATGGCCCATGTATGATCTGCAAGAAGCTGATCATCAACGCGGGCATCACGAGGGTGCATATGAGGGAGAGGGGCGTGGGGGTGAAGAGCTACGACATCAAGGAGCTGAAGGAACTGCTGACCCAGGAGGAAGACAAGATAAGGGAGAGTCTCCAGCCAAAGAAGGACAAGTAGGCAATGGCGGTCATGGCTGATCCCATGACTGGATTCCCGCCTCCGCGGGGACAAGCCCTGCCTATTCCGGGCAAGCTTCGCTTCGACCACACCGCCCATCAAGATGTGCAGAGGGGCGAAGCCCCTTTGCCGGGGGTCTGGGGTGTCCCCAGTATCCCTTTTTCTTCCCCCAAGAGTGGGGGCTTAGGGGGTTGAAACTGAGCACGGAGACGCTGGCGGCGGGTTTCGCTTCTCTCTACCCGCCCTACAACTGGCCCAGGAGGAAGACAAGATAAGGGAGAGTCTTCGGCCGAAGAAGGACAAGTAGGCAACTGTGGGCATGGCTGACCCCATGACTGGATTCCCGCTCCCCGCCTTCGCGAGGACAAGCTTCGCGGGAATGACAACTGAATAGGGTGCAGTCCGCCTGAGGCGAATGCAATGCGCCCCTACGGAGATTCCGCCGTGATGGTGCAGCGGGACGCTGCTGGGAGTCCGAGGGTGTCCCTCGACTTCCCTCTTCTCTTCCCCCAAGAATGGGGGTCAGGGGGTTGATCCCACTCAACCAGTGATCACGTTGGAGATGAAGTGTCGATGAGAGTAGTATCGATTGTCGGTATGGCCGGCTCAGGCAAGTCTGAGGTGGCGAGGGTGTTCGAAAACAGCGGATTCGCCAAAGTGAGATTTGGGGACATCACCGACGAGGAGGTCAGGCGAAGAGGCCTCGAATTGAACGAAAAGAACGAGCGGCTTGTCCGGCAGCAACTGAGAACTGAGCACGGCATGGCCGCTTATGCCAAGCTGAGCCTGCCCAAGATCGACCGCCTCCTGGAGTCCGGCAACGCGGTGGTGGACGGTCTTTACTCCTGGGAAGAGTACATCCTTATGAAGGACCGCTATGGCCGGCATTTTGCCGTGATTGCTGTCTGGGCCTCTCCGGAGACCAGATATCAGAGGCTGGCGAAACGGCCAATCAGGCCGCTGACGCGCGAGGAAGCCGCCAGCCGGGACATTGCCGAGATACAGAATCTGAACAAGGGCGGGCCGATCGCCATGGCCGACTTCACCATCATCAACGAGTCTTTGCTGGAAGCCATGGAAAGGGAAACCAAGAAGGTTGTGGCTGCTCTGATGTGAGCCTGCTTTGCCTGGCCGCTCGGCGCAGCTTCGCCGAAAACTCCACCACATCGCAGTCCGAGGATCTACCAGCCGTTTCGGTGCACCTTCGTTTCGTCGTAGCGACTGGTCGGTTTGCCCTGCCGTGCAACAGGGTGTCCAAAGGGAACGAAGGCAAGGGGGTAGACGTGGTCCGGCAGACTGAGCAACCGACGTACTTCGGGAATGGCATTGGGAAAGATGGCGGTCCACACCCCTCCCAGTCCTTTGGCATGAACTGCGAGAAGGATGTTCTGCGTGGCAGCACAGCAGTCATGCACATAGAATCCGCCTAGCTTGTCCGCCTTCTTGTCGCCGCAGACCAGGATCCCCACGGGCGCTCCCTTGGGCGTATTGCCGTTGATCTTCACGAAGTCCTCCAGGACCTTGTCGCTCAGGACCACGAACTGCCATGCCTGCTCATTCACCGCCGATGGGGCATTCATGGCCGCTTCGAGGATGTCTTTGATGTCTCCATCAGAGACCGCATCCGGTTTCCACTTCCTGACACTCCGCCGTGAGACGATCGCGTCCAGCATGCTCTTCATCTCGCCCTCCATCTCTACCACAGACGGTGACCGACTGGTCACTTGGGCTTTCTAACGTAGTCTACCAGGTGTCCCTGCGCAAAGCCCAGCGCCAGGAGCATCTTCTCGAAGACTTCGTTCCGCGGGATCATCATCCGGGAGGGTATCCGGCTGATCTCGCAGACATCGATGAAGGCCTTCAGAAGCGCCCTGCCTATACCCCGGCCCTGATACTCCGGATCGACACCCATGGTGGTAACCCATCCGCTCACCGGCAGAGAGTACTCGGGACCGCCCATGGAGCCGATGATGAAGCCAACGATCTTACCATCGACATCGGCTACAAAGGACAGAGGAGGGTAGTACCCCCAGAAGTGACTACTGGCTCTCCGGCTCGCAGCCCCGGCCCACTCCTTGCCTGTGATTCTCTTGTCCACATCATCGATGCCGGCAAAATCCCGCTCCGTCATTCCCCGGATCTTTAATCCCCGTACTGGCTCCATCTGCCCACCTCCCTCGCATTGGTTACCCTGTGTCATACGCCATTGTATCACGTGGACTCTACATCAGTGTCATCCTGAACCGGAGGCACGAATTGCTGTATGTGGTGACGGAAGCAATACGCTTCGAGACAACCTGTCTCGTCAACCACCGCCTCAACTGAACCCGGTGGTGCTGCAACCGGCATTTGACCAAGTGGTGGCGAACCTGGAGAACACCCTCTTCGGGTCTCTGGCGCCACATGTCGGACATTCCAGCCCAGCTTCGCTCTCGTCGATTCCACGGCGGGCGTCAAACAGCCGGCCGCACCTCTGGCATTCATACTCGTAAAGCGGCATTTCGTTTCCCTCCCTCATCGATTTGTGCCGACCATTATCGGCGAATGACTGGGGGCTTGTATGTGACTTCTATCTCGGATTGGATCAGGCAAGGAACGGGCGGCTCTTCTGTGCGGTGTCGTTGAGAGGCTGTCTTCTGGTTGTGGTCGTCCGGGCCCCCGACAGGACGGGTAGATGGGAATCAGCGGTGAAGTGCGATGGATAGACGGGTAGACTCATGCGATCGTTGACGAGGCACGACAAGGTATGCTATGCAGGTCATAGTACTGTAGTGTGAACCCTGCTGTATCACAGCCAGAAGGAGGGGCAACCGAGGCACAACGACTGGAGACGGAGGGTAGAATGGCAATCCGCTCAGGGGTAGTCGAGGATGTCACACTAGTGGCGGCAGTAGTCCTTGGGATGCCTTTGGTGGGGATGCTGTTCCTGGCAGTCCTCTACTACTGCTGCCTGGAGTGGCTCTACGACACACTGGTGTCGAGGCAGTCGCTGCCAACCAAACCCATGCGCACGGTCGGGGCCAACCCGTAGCCCCATCATGTTGGGGAGGGTCAGCCTCCGGCGTGAAAGGGCACGGGAACCCGGAGAGACTGGGTGTGTGGCTTGGCGAATAGAGTTCTAGCCGTTGCGCACCTTCACTATCGCCATGGGCATTCTCTTCAGGTACTCCGTCTTTTCTTCCTGAAGGTGATGCCGGTTCAGCAGCGAATCCAATCCGCCATCTTCGATGAATTCCCTGAAGCACCGGAAATGGTCCTGGCCCGCTATCTGCTCCAGAAGTCTGACCGCGCGGCCATAAGCGTTCCCGGGATAAGGCACTCTGTAGTCCACGATAGCCAGCGTGCCATCCCTCTTCACCACCCTCCGCATCTCTGAGATTATTCTGTCCCTGGATGCCCTTTCCTTCTCGTGCAGTCCCATGGAGATGGAAGCTTGGTCAAAGGAGCCGTCTCGGAAGGGCAGATTCGTGGCACTGGCTCTCTGAAAGAAGGTGCTACTCAAACCCAGTCTCTTCCGGCGCCTCTCAGCGAAATCGATCATGCCGGGGTCCAGGTCAATCCCCCAGGAGATGATGCCCCACCTGGCATAGCAGAAGGCCTGGGATCCGGTGCCGCAACAGACATCCAGCACCCTGTCCCCGGCCTTCATTCCGCAGAACTCGGGAACGCGGGTCCTGATGCCAGCCAGCGCCCGGTCGATGGTCATGGAGTAGAGGAGCGCTGTCAGGGTCGTCAAGACAGCCACACCTCTCTGTGCTGTGCGTTTGACATAATCTACTCGATTCTCTCTTGAACTTTGCGCCAGGAATCCGTGATGAGGAAGCTCTCCTCCGCGTTCTCGGTCATGCGGAGGAACTTGGCCATGGGCGCCGAGAAGGTGAGCACGTCCTGGGGCACGAATGGCCTGGCGGATATGTCGAACATGCCGATTACTCCTCTGGGCCGGGCCGCCTTCCCTTCCAGATACGGGTATTGGATGATGGAGGAGCAGCCGGCGCCGAAAGGTGCGAATACTCCGTTTGGCTCGGCTTCATCGAAATTCGCCAGGGTGAAGAGGCCTGCCAGGACATCGGGCCGGGTAAAGAAGACGACTGCCTCCGGGTCATCCGGCGGCTCCAGCAGGTCCCATCTCTTGAACACGATGAAGCGTGCCGGCGCTTTGAAGGCTGGCGAAGTCTTCATCACCTCCCTCACCAGTTCCGGGGACTTCTTGTAGCGTTCGCCCTGCATCTTCCCGGGGATGCCGCAGGAAAGGAAGTACTCGAAGTTGGGCATCAGCTTGTCGGCGAAGCCGGCGTATTTTCTGCCACCGGGGCAGCCCATGGAGTCAGTGTCGAAGCAGAGTGATCTTCCCTTCCTGACTTCTGACAGCGCTCCGATCAAGCATCGTGACACCGATCCGGACTTGACCTTCTCAGTGTGCCCCCCATCGTCAGTGTAGTAGAAGGAGATGGGGAGATCTGCGCCGTTGAAGTACTTGCGCCACAGGAGGCTGAGAGCATCCTTCACAGCCATGTCCATATGCCAGCCGTCCTTTCCTGAACCATGAGCAGGGATGAGTTACCGCTTGCCGGCACAGTATACATGCTCTCTGACGGATCCCATAGGCGGGCGCTGGGCGTGGAAGCGGCCATGAAAGAGATCGCAGGCGGCAAGGGGACCTTCTACGACGCGAATGCCGTTGATGCCTGCATCCGGCTATTTACAGTGGGCAAGTTCGAGTTTGACGCAGAGACCAGCTTGCCTGCACAGACCGCTCCATCCAGAGCCTAGACTCGCGCCCTTCATCCTCACAGACTTCTTCTGTAGCTTCAGTGCGTCCCTTTCGGTCGATGGGGGCACTGTCGTCGGTTGCATACAGAGGGCAATTGGCGAGCGCAGGCCTGGCAATAGCGCTCGCTGGAACGAGGATGAGAGCAATCCCCTCCTGCTGAATTGCCGACGTTTAACCAAGACAGCAAACAGCCAATCAGGTGGCACGGCACTGCCCGAGACCGGAGACTTTGGTGGGGATGGTGGGCCATGTTGTACGAAAGACAGAACTCCGAGCTTCGAACTGGCGTTCAGCCTATGAAAACCATGGGGTTGGAATTGCACCCCTTGACCCACCGCTATCTGTGGTGGAGACACCGGAAGAAATGGTGGACATCTCTGCCCACCCCTCTTCTTTCCTGATCGTCCACCACCCCGCTGTACCCGGGTGACGTGTGCCGTCAGGTCCGCCTCCGGCAGATCATCGCTCGCGAATTTGACGCGCCGCATGGCTGTACCATAGGATTGGACCAATCGCTGCCGCACGAAAAAGGGGAATGCCGGGCGGCGCGGTCAGGAAATCCCACAAACATCGGAGAGTAGCATGAATGTCGGGTTGATCGGTTTCGGCAAAGCAGGCCGGGCAGTCGCTTCGGTACTGCTGGAGTCAGAAGCCACCATCTTGCAGTGGGTAGTGCGCAGTTCCAGGGTGCTGGAGCACCGTTCGGTTCCTGAGTTTCTGGGCGTCTCTTCGGACGAGCCGGGGTGGATCCACTCAAAGGAGGAGTTCTCGGCTGATGATCTCTTCAACGAGTCCCCGGTTGACGCCGTTATCGACTTCTCTGCTGTGAACGGACTGGACTACTATGGAGAAGCGGCCGCGAAACGTGGAATCACCATCGTGAGTGCCATTTCTCATTACCCTGAAGAGCAGCTGGCCAAGCTGAGAAGCCTTGCCGAAAAGACGGTGGTCATGCATTCACCGAATATCACCATCGGCGTCAACTTCATGATCATCGCTGCCAAGATTCTGAAGAACATCGCTCCGTACACGGACATCGAGATTGTCGAGGAGCACTTCAAGAACAAACCGGAGGTCTCCGGTACGGCCAAGATCATCGCCACGGAGTTGGCCCTTCCCCATGAGAGCATCAAGACCGTGCGTGCCGGGGGCATTATCGGCATTCATGAAATCCTGTTCGGGTTTCCCTACCAGACAGTGCGCCTGAGGCATGAGTCCATTACCCGCGAAGCTTTCGGCGACGGCGTGCTGTTTGCCGTTCAGAATCTCCAGGGCAAACCCAAAGGCTTCTACAGCATGGAGAATCTGCTCCTGCCCTACTTCAGGCTGTGCGAGAGTGAAGCGGAAGCCCTCAAAGCCCGACCTTGATTTCGGACTTCTTCTAAACACGGCCGACCTATCACTCGGACAGGCTCCTGGTGTAGTGCTTCTCAACTCCCATTACGAGTCCCACGACATTGACATCGAACCTTCTGGATGGAATGAGTCATGGCAAGACTCTTTGGGACGTGCATCGAACTAACGAACCGCTAGAGACACCACACCAGAGTCTTGCGGGCATTCGAATCCTGCTAGGCTCGCCAAATTCCACGTACAACGACTCAGCGTGACAGCTAATCCCAATAGTCGATCGAATCTATCCATTCCCTGAAATCCTTCGATAGTGCGACTGCATCAGTTCACGACGGCGGGACAATCCCTATTACGGTATAGATATGTGGCCAGCGGGGCAAAGATGATCAGCAGCAACGCCGACGTAAGCAGGACCCAGAGGATTTCGGTTATCGCATATGACCCGGACATGAAGCCCCGCACGGCCGTCACAAGCAGGGTCACAGGATTCACATTGACAAAAGCCTCCAGCCAGCCGGGCATGGTTTCGGGAAGCACAAAGACGTTACTGGCAAAGGTGATCGGAAACAGGATGATCATACTTACCGCCATGAGCGATTCCGGCGTTCTCATGATAAGGCCGAGGACGATCCAGACCCACGAAAGACAGGAGGCATATACGATCACAAGCCCAACACCGAGCACCACGCCGAGCAGGCCGTTTTCCGGGCGGTAGCCCAGCGCCACTCCGAGGAGAATGATCACCGTCGACGCCATGGTATATCTCATGACATCGGCGAGCAGCGCGCCGACGAGAACGCTCGGCCGCCAGATCGGCAGCGACCTGAAGCGGTCAAAGACGCCTTTCTTGATATCGTTGTTGAGGCCGACACCGGTATAGATGGTGATAAAAACCACCATCATGACCAGAATACCCGGAAGCACGAACTGCAGATAATCGCCGGTGGAGCCCGCCAGAGCGCCGCCGAAGAGGTAAACGAACAGCAAGAGAAATATTATCGGGGAAGCTGTTACATCGAACAGCTGCTCTGGCACATGCTTGATCTTCAGCACCGCACGCCAGCAGAACGTCACAACAGCGGAGAACGCTGAAGCCCGCGGAGGATGTGTGCGGGCGGAAAAGATGGAGCTACGCATTCTAGGTGAAGCGGGCAGGGTGGACTTCACTCTGTTTTCCCCTTCCCGGCGGCTTTCGCTTCATGGCCGGTCAATGTAAGAAATACCTCATCCAGGCTCGGCTGGCCGAAGGAGAAGCTGTTGACGCCGATGCCTTCGTCAGAAAGCTGCCGCAGCACCTGTGTAGCGCTTTCCGGGTTGGATATCCGCGCCGAGAGCTCCGCCGGATCGGACTCCCGATCCACCGGGTAACCGAGCCGCTTTGAGAGAAGCTCCTCAGCCGCCGGGCGTTTTTCGGGGTCACTGAGGCGCAGATGCAACGCCCCGTATCCCACCCTGGCCTTCAATTCGCCGCTGGTGCCTTCGGCGACAATCCTGCCGTTATCGATAACCGCTATGCGATCCGCCAGTTCATCCGCCTCATCCAGATATTGCGTGGTGAGGAAGACCGTGATGCCGTCGGCGACCAGTTCACGGATGATATCCCATATCTGGTTGCGGTTGTGCGGGTCCAGTCCGGCGGTGGGCTCATCTAGGAACAGCAGTTCTGGGGTCACCACCAGGCTGGCAGCGATATCGATACGTCGGCGCATGCCGCCGGAATACGTCTTGACCTGCCGTCCGGCGGCTTCAGCCAGTTCGAAAAACTCGAAGAGTTCGGACGCCCTCCTCCTGGCCTGAGACCAGGAATAACCGCGGAGACGCGCCAGCATGACTATATTCTCAAAGCCGGTGAGGTCCTCATCGACCGAGGCGAACTGGCCGGTCAGGCTCACGCGCCGGCGCACTTCATCGGCCCGGCGCACCACATCGTATCCGAAAACGCTAGCCTTGCCACCATCCGGTCGCAACAGGGTAGCAAGTATGCGGATGGTGGTGGTCTTACCCGCGCCGTTCGGCCCTAGGAATCCGTAAACGGTGCCGGATGATACGCACAGGTCTACACCATTTACCGCACGGGTTTTTCCAAATGCCTTGATAATGCCGCATGCCTCAACGGCTGGACCAGACTTTCCTGTCATGCGAGCCAATCCTATTGCAGACATAACCGCAGCCTTGACCTTCTAGTCCGTCAGTATCTGCTCCGCCAGGAGCTTGGCCACTGCCTCCTTGACCTCTTCCTTCTTGCATGTCACCCGCCAGAGCCCCTGAGGAAGGTTGAACACTCCCCATTGTCTGTGTATGCCCTTGCCCACAATGATCACGAAGTTGCCGGTCTTCCGGTCTTCGGAAATCTGGATCAGACCTCTGTTCCTTAGTCCCTTCATAGCAGACAGTAGCTTGCTCGTTTTCAGCCTCTCGATTTCCATAGCCTTCCCTCCCTGTTGACTTGAGGTTGGCGAACCCCTGGCCGCATTGTACCACCCTGCCCACCTTGCCAAAAGGCCACACCAAACACTGATCTTGATAGAGCCTGATTCTCAGCCTTGCCGCAAGGACTACATTTCGGGACAGTCCGTGCCAGGCGCTTTCGGCTGTCGACCTCCAACTCCAGAGGCTATCCAGCCACATCCAATAGCGGCCACTCTAACTCAGACGGTGGTAGAATGACTGAAGGGCCGGTTACCCCGGTCCCTGTTCAGGCCCATACCAGTGCCTCAGACTACGCCGCCGGTTGAAATATGAGGTGCATCAGGTTGGTAAGTAATTCGCCTGATCGATATGCCCTCCTGGTGATACGGCGCATCCGGAAGACCCGGAAAGGGGCGCAGACATGACCACTGTCCGGATCTATGATGCCAGGCAGAACAAGGTAGTAACCGTAGAGAAAATCGATAAGCCGGATGCGGAATGGCAGAAGCTGCTGACCAGGAACCAGTATGAAATCATGACCGCGAAGGGGACGGAGTCTCCGGGCACCTGCCCCTTTGACCAAGTCCACGAACCGGGTATCTTCCAGTGCGTCCGCTGCGGCACCGGCCTTTTCCGTATTTCCGCCAAGTTCGAATCAGGGACGGGCTGGCCCAGCTTCTATGAGCCAATCTCTCCACTGAATGTGGCTACGCAGCCCGACCGCAGCCTGGGAACGGTTCGGACGGAAGCTCTGTGTGCCCGGTGTCACTCCCATCTCGGGCATGTGTTCGACGATGGTCCCCAGCCAACGGGCAAGCGCTACTGCATGAATGGCTTTGCCCTGATCTTCGTGCCTGAGAGGGAGTCGCAAGGCGGAGCGGGAATGGTGAGACATTGATCTTTTCTGTTGTTATACCGGCGCTGAACGAGGAGACGAATATCCGCGAATGCGTACTCCATGTTCGCCACCTTGATCCCGGGGCGGAAGTCATTGTGGCGGATGGAGGGAGCGCCGATAGAACGGTTCAAGTGGCCCGGGAAGCAGGGGCTGTTACCTGCGGCGCCAGGCGCGGCCGCGGAACCCAGATGAATGCCGGTGCTGCTCTCGCCTCCGGAGATATTGTCCTGTTCCTGCACGCTGACACCAGGTTGCCGGCCAATGCTTTCAGTCTGCTGGCCGATTTCTTCCAGGATGGAAAGGTGCAGGTGGGCACCTTTCGGGTGACCTATGCGCCGAATCATCCCGCGCTGGCTCTCTATTCCATACTGGCCCGGCACGATACGATCTTTTCCAGCTTTGGCGACCAATGCCTTGTGGTTCGCAAGCAGTTCTTCACCTCACTGGGCGGTTTCCCGGATTGGCCGCTGTTCGAAGACGTGCATTTCCTTCGGATGGCGCGAGGGAAAACGCGCGTCCATAAGTTTCCAGCCACGGTAACCACCTCGTCACGCAGGCTGCAGCGGAACGGGGTCTTGAGACAGCTTGCCCGCGATGTGTGGTACATCATCCAATACCTGCGGGGGGTACCGCCGGAGGAGCTGGCGGCGAAGTATGATGGATGGCACCGGCATCTGGAGATGTCCTTGATTATCTTCGCGCGCTTCCCATCGCCCGGCAAGGTCAAGACACGCCTGGCCGGAGATATCGGTGACGAACCGGCCGCGGAGTTCTACAAGCTATGTGCTGAACATGTTTTTCGGGAGAGCGACAAGTTGTCCGGGAGAGCGCAACGCTACCTGTTCTACTCCGATCCAGAGGATTCCAAAGAGATGCAGCACTGGGGAGGCCCGCGCTTCCATTACGTGGCTCAGGAGGGAAGCGATCTCGGGAGACGACTGGAACATGCCTTCCTTACGGTTTTCGAGCATGGCGCACAGAAAGCTATCGTGCTGGCCACGGATGTGCCCGGCATTTCTGCGGATATTGTTGGTGAAGCTTTCCGGGCCTTGGATTCTTCTGATGTTGTCCTGGGGCCGTGTCCCGATGGCGGCTACTACCTGCTCGGAATGAAGAGACTATACAAAGAGCTGTTCGCCAACATACCCTGGAGTACGGACCAGGTTTTGAATGAGACATCGGATGCAATGAGAAAGCTCGGGCTCACTGTCCGCCGGCTTCCGGCCCTGGCGGATATTGACACTGGAGAGGACCTGCGGCGCTGGCATGAGGAAGTATCGACGCCTGCCCATCGTCCCCTGCACGATCTCGTTCGCAGGCTGGACTTGTCGGGGGAGATCTCCCGGTGAAGAATCCCGAATTGAACCAGGTGCCGAAGACCTCGAACCGGATGGGGTACAACTTTCGCGCCAAGCTTGAGGAGCACCAGGTATCGCTGACGCCCCTCTCGATGGGAACGCTTCAGGTGAATGTCACCAGGTTGTGCAACCAGGCCTGCCACCATTGCCGCGTTGACGCTTCCCCGCAGCGGACCGAGCAGATGGATCGCCGCACCGTTGATCGCTGTCTGGAGATACTCTCACTTCATGAGAGCATCAAGAGCCTCGATATCACCGGCGGTGCACCCGAACTCAATCCACACTTCGACTATTTCGTGGTCGAATCCAGGAAACTGGGGAAGAAAGTGGCGGTGCGGCACAACCTGACCGTTACGTTAGATGGCCATCCCCTGACCGGTGAAGTGAAAGCCTACCTCCCGGAGTTCTTCGCTAGACAGCAGGTGGAGGTCATTGCCTCAATGCCGTACTACGAGAAAGACGTTGTAGAGGAGCAAAGAGGCGCCGATGTCTTTGACAAGAGCATCGAGAGCTTGCGGCTTCTGAACGCTCAGGGATATGGGAGGGAAGGGACAGGACTGGCTCTGAATCTGGTACATAATCCTTCCGGCACGTCGCTCCCGGCAGAGCAGGCAGTCCTCGAGGCTCATTTTCGGAGGGAGCTGCGGTCAAGATACGGCGTCGAGTTCAACAGTCTGTACACGATGACCAATGTGCCGCTGAAACGGTTCAAAGAACAACTGAAACGGGCAGGAACCTACGATGAGTACATGAGAACGCTGGGCAATGCCTTCAACCCCGCTATTGCCGCCGCAGTGATGTGCCGCTCCCTCGTCAGCGTCGACTACTCCGGAAGACTGTACGACTGTGACATCAACCAAGTGCTCGATATGCAGATCGCTGGCAAGGAGCCCATGACGGTCTTCAATCTGGATCACAGTGTCCTGATGCAGCGCAGGATCAAGGTCGCCTCGCACTGCTTCGCCTGTACCGCCGGCTCAGGCAGCGGCTGAAAGGGCACCTTAGCCCCCGCAGTTGCGGGGGATTAAAGAAGCCAGAGGCCATCCGCCGGCAATTTCTCCGGATGTCGCTGTCCTGCAGTGCGTTCCGCTGCTCTATTCAGAACCCGGAGCCTACGCCAACAAGGATGGGCATCTCCTGGTCAAGACCGGGCAGACTGGTGACAGAATCACGATTACTTTCAGGGATGATGGCATCGGGATCCCCAAGAAATATCTGCCCAGGCTCTTTGACTCCTTCTTTACGACCAAGGAGGTGGGAGAGGGAACTGGGCTGGGGCTGAGCATCTCGTACGGCATCATCCAGGAACACAACGGCCGGATCTATGCCAAAGGACAGCCTGGCAAAGGCGCCACCTTTGTGGTTGAACTACCCATCGTGGCCAAGCCTGATCAGCCGGAATCTCCCGAAAAGCCCGCAGAAGAGCGGAAAGAAAAGGTGATCGGAAGAATACTGGTGGTGGATGATGAACCAGCCATCTGTCAATTGTTGAGGGATTTGTTGACCAGGGATGGCCACAATGTGGAAACCGTAGGTGATGCCGGCGTCGCTCTAGAGAGGGTGAAGCACGAGCGATTCAGCTTGACCCTTCTCGATATCAGGATGAAGGGGATGAGCGGCATCGAACTATATCAGCAAATGGGGAAGATAGCCCCGGCCTTGCAGGAAAGGGTGGTGTTTATCACAGGTGATACTCTGGCCCCTGACACCCGTGACTTCCTGGAAAAGACAAAGGCTCCCCACATATGCAAGCCCTTTGATATGGAGGAACTTAGGAAGATGATAAGCCAGGTACTCTGGTCTGAAGGCTAGTTCGAAGGTTCTGTCTTTCGTACCGTACTGCCTACTATGTTGCACTCGAACCTGCGTCTAAGCTAAGGCTGCTACCAGAGTTGGTGCATTTACCAGTGGCGTTCTAGACCAGACCCAGGATAGAGCCCCGCGGAAGATATTGAAGATGTGACTTCGACTCTCCCTCGTCTCCACCGCAAGCACCGATTGGGCATTAGAGAACTCAAAGGGTAATAGGACCCATTTGCTTGTCTTGTTCAGCGGGTGATGTGGGGCCAAACTTGTGCCTCACCGTCAGGGACAACCCTAAGAACCCTGAGAGTGCCTACACGCGGGCTGACCCTGGATCATCTTGACAAAATCCACAGGTAGGGGTACATTTGTACCCCTAGAGGGCAAAATGACTCAGCTTTCGCCAAAACGCCAGCAACTGCTCGACTTGATTCGCCAGTTCATACAGAAGAGGGGATACGGGCCGACTGTCAGGGAGATCCTCCAGGCTCGACACGTCTCATCGATATCATTAGTACAACGTGACCTAAAGGTACTGGAAAGGGGCGGTTATATTAGACGCGACCCCAAGGTCGGCAGAGGCATTACATTAGTCGAGGCGCTGGGAAACGCCGCCAAGGTGCCTCTCCTTGGCTACATCGCCGCTGGTCAGCCTATCTCTGTGCCTCAGTCAGATACTTGGCACGAAGAGCCTTTGGAGACTCTGGACGTCCCATCTGATATGGCTTCCGGTAAGGGTGACGTCTACGCTCTGGAGGTCCAAGGGCTATCCATGATCGACGCTCTCATAGATGACGGCGACGTCGTCGTCATGCAGGCCACCAACACCGTTAACAATGGCGAAATGGCGGCAGTGTGGCTCAAGGCAGAACAAGAGGTCACTTTGAAAAAAGTCTACTGGGAGCGCAACCGCATCCGTCTCCAGCCAGCCAACAGTCAAATGAAACCCATGTACCACGATCCAGAAAACGTAGAGATCCAAGGGAAAGTAATCGGCGTCATCCGTAGATCAACCATATCGACCTGAAGCCCGCCCCTTAACCCGCGGCAGAGGAATATCATGATAATTCTTTGTCTCTATATTCCCCATCTGCCAGTACAGTGGGAGTTGAGAAGGCACCCCGAGTTGGTCCAGGCAGAGCTGGTCATTGGCGGGTTCCCCTACGAGCGTAAGCCCGTGCTCGACTGTTCCGAGAAGGCTGCCGCCTCTGGCGTTCATCCCAGAATGACCCTGAGGCAGGCCTCGCATCGCTGCCCCGATGCCATCTTCCTCCCTATCGACGAAACCGGGTATGTCAGGGCTTCTGAGGAAGTGCTGGACATCCTGGATCAGTTCAGCCCTATGGTGGAGACAGACAGCCCAGGCAGAGCCTTCCTTGATGTCTCAGGCACGGAACATTTGTTTGGCCCCGCTGATAATCTGGCCGGGCAAGTCGGCAACGAGGTTCTACGCAAAACCAGTCTCCAGTCTCAGATTGGTGTAGCCAGCAGCAAGTTTGTAGCTGGAATAGCCGCGTCGCTGGCTTCCACCAGCCCGCTGACACTAAGAAGCGGCCAGGAGCGGAGCTTTCTGCAGCCACTGCCCATCGAATTCCTGCCCATTGCACCGGAAGCCACTACCTGGCTCAAGCGGCTGGGCTTACGCACTATGGGTCAGGTGGCTGACCTGCCAGCGAATGCTCTCGCCAGCCAACTGGGCCGGGATGGCACAACGGCACACCGCTTAGCTCAGGGGATAGACCCAAGGCCGGTTATTCCCAGACCCAGGCCGGATGTGCTGGAGGAGACATTGTCTTTCGAGCAGCCCTTGGAGAGCTTAGATGCACTGCTGGCTGCACTTGGCAAGTTGCTGGACCGGCTCGTCCCTCTGCTGAGAAGGCGCTATCAGGTCTGCCCACAGATAAGGCTGTGCTTCCGTTTCGATGATGGTAGAGCATGGCCAGATATCGTGAACCTGAAAACACCGTCGGATTCGAAACCGGAGATACTGGGCATATTGAAGCGTCACCTGGAAGCCACTTCCTTCCCCAAAGGCGTATCAGAGATCCACCTTGCCTTGGCCAGGCTCGGCGGCGAAGCTGGAAAACAGACGCCTCTATCAGTAGGGACCAAAGGCATTCAGGCGGAGGCACTACAGCGACTGGATAGTGATCTGAGAGAGAGGTTTGGGTGCAGCCCGCTCAAGAAAGTCGTCGAAATCGATCCTGACTCCCGCATACCGGAGCGCCGGGTGGCCCTGGTCGATTCTCACGTCAATGAATAAAGGTCTACCAGCATGGTCGCATTGCTCATCGTCCCCAGAGAGATCCGAGTTGTGGCCGACGAACACGGCAGCCCTGTTTTCGTGTGGATCAAGGGCAACCGGAGGAGAGTTACCCATGTCAGGGATATATGGCGCATTGACGATGAGTGGTGGCGACAGGAGATATCCCGCCGCTATTTCGAGTTGGAGATGAGTAACGCCTCTGTAATTACCGTCTTTCAGGACCTGCTTTCCGGAAACTGGTACCGGCAGAGGTATTGACCATGTACGCTGAGCTTCACTGCCACAGCAACTTCTCTTTTCTGGATGGTGCTTCCCATCCCGACGAACTGGTGGCCAGAGCCAAAGAACTGGGCCTGGCTGCTTTGGCTCTCACCGACCACAACGGGCTGTATGGCATAGTGAAGTTCCGCAATGCGGCCAAGGAACAGGGAATCAAACCGATTGTCGGCGCAGAGATGACGCTTGAGGGCGGTTCTCACCTCACGCTCCTGGCCAAGAACACGACCGGTTACTCCAACCTGTGCCGCCTCATCAGCCACGCTCAAACCAGCCACGGTAAGGGCCAGGCTTCTCTGGACGTGGCTATGCTGGAGAGGCATGGTGAAGGGCTTTTTTGTCTGTCTGGATGCAAGAAGGGTGAGATACCTCGTCTTATCCTGGAAAACAGGAAAGAAGAGGCCATCAAGATGGCCCGGCGGTACCTCGATATCTTTGGCCACAACTTCTACATCGAGCTTCAGAACGACCTCTGTCCCGAGGATCGACGGCTGTGCCGTGACCTGGCGAGTCTAGCTGACAGTCTGGGAATCGCATATGTGGCTACCAACAACGTGCACTACGCCCGGAGAGAAAGCCACCGCTTGCAGGATATCCTGGTCTGCATCAATAACCGCACCACGTTGGACAGCTCCCACCACCTGCGGCGGCCCAACTCTGAGTACCACCTCAAACCCGCTGAAGAGATGGCCCAGTTGTTCAGAGAGTATCCCCAAGCATTGGCCAATACCCTGCGGATAGCGGACGAGTGTAACCTGGACCTGGATCTGTCCAGTCACCGCTTTCCCGATTTTCCAGCCCCACCAGGTGATACTGCTGACAGCTACCTGGAGAAGCTCTGCTGGGAAGAAGTCCATCAGAAATACCGTCCCGTTACTGAAGAGGTAGAGCGGCGGCTAAGAGAAGAACTGCGCCTGATTCACAAGCTGGGGCTAGTTGGCTATTTCCTAACGGTGTGGGACATCATGGCGTATGCCAAGAGAAATGGCATCCCCGCCCAGGGCAGGGGATCGGCGGCCAGTTCCATCGTGACCTATATTCTGGGAGTCACCCGTGTCGACCCCGTAGAGCAAAGGCTCTTCGCCGGCCGATTCCTGAATGATGAGATGTCGGCCATACCCGACATTGATATCGACATCGCCTCTGACAGAGAAGACCAGCGGGAGAAGCTGATCCAGTATATCTACCGGAAGTACGGGCCGGGCCATGCGGCCATGCTGTGCAACGTGGTGACCTATAAGGCGCGAAACACGGTGAGAGAAGTGGGCAAGGCTATGGGTTTGCCTCTTGACCTTGTCGATAGGGCGGCTCGGTCTCTAGACGTATACTCTGCGGCGAACGTAAAGGAAAGCCTGTCCGGACTGACTGAATTCCAGAGCTGTTTGGGATCCCAGTCCTGGAAGCAGTTCCTGGGGATGTGCCGCCAGATAGCCGATTTCCCTCGTCACCTGGGCATCCATGTGGGCGGGATGATTATCTCTACCACACCCTTGAGCGACATCGTGCCCCTGGAGAAGGCCACCATGCCGGGCCGCGTGGTGACCCAGTGGGACAAGGATGATATCAGCGATGTCGGCTTGATCAAGATCGACCTCCTCGGCCTGCGCATGCTCTCCCTGATCCACGAGGCAGTCAATCTGATCAAAGAAAGCCGCGGAACAAATCTCAACCTGGATGGTATCCCCTTGAACGATCCCCGCGTCTATAACATGCTGTGCCGCGGCGATACGCTGGGTGTGTTCCAAGTGGAGTCCAGAGCCCAGCAGGCCACCCTCCCTCGCTCCCGGCCCCGGTGCTTCGAGGACTTGGTCGCCGAAGTGGCCATCATCAGGCCCGGCCCTATCCAGGGCAACGCCGTCCATCCCTATCTGAGCCGCAGGCAGGGAAAGGAAGAGGTGACCTACCTCCACCCCAGTCTGGAGCCGGTGCTCAAGGAGACGCTGGGAGTCATCATCTACCAGGAACAGGTAATTCAGGTGGCTATGGCCATAGCCGGTTTCACCCCAGGACAGGCGGACTCCCTGCGGCGGGCGATGAGCCGCAAACGCTCCAGAGAGGCCATGGAGAAGCTGAGAGAGGGATTCATGGATGGCGCCCACAGGAATGGTATAGAGGAGAAGGTGGCCAGCATTGCCTTTCAGCAGATTGCCAGCTTTGCTGAATTCGGCTTCTGCAAAGCCCACGCGGCGGCTCTAGCAGAGACCACCTATCGTTCCGCTTGGCTGAAGCTCTACTATCCGTGTGAATACTACTGCGCCCTGCTCAACTGTCAGCCCATGGGTTTCTACTCGCCGGAGGTCATTGTCAACCATGCCAAACAGAAGGAGATCAGGGTGTTGCCGGTGGACATCAACCTCAGCCAAGCCCGGTGCACTGTAGAAGGAGGCAAGATCAGGCTGGGCTTCCGGTATGTGAAGGCCGTGGGCGAGAAAGCCTGGCAGAGGATAGAAGAGGGGCGAAGACAACAGTCATACACCTCGCTGGATGACTTCTATGCCAGAACCAGGCTGGACCGGGAAGCAGTAGAGAACCTCATTTTGGTGGGTGCCTTCGATTTCCTGAATACACCTCGGCGGCAACTACTCTGGCAGATGAGGCTGCTGGTGCAGCAGCCTCCGACGGCTGTGCCCCTTCAGTTGCCGATTCCCAGGGTGCCACTGCCACAGATGACGCTGGAGGACAAGGTATCGGCTGATTACCAGGTACAGGGACTTTCCGCCCAGCATCACCCTATGGAGGTATTCCGCTCCGAGGTCTCCAAAGACAAGGTGCTGAAGAGTTCTGACATAGTGGCCATTCCTTCAGGCACCAAGGTGAGAGTGGCGGGCTGTGTGGTCTGCCGGCAGGCGCCGGGTACGGCCAAGGGGCACATCTTCATCACACTTGAGGATGAACACGGCCTGACCAATGTTATCCTCAGACCGCATGTGTATGAGGAATACCGCCAGATCGCCCGTCTGGAACCAGTCATCGTTGTAGAAGGGACACTTCAGAAGCATAGTGGGGTGGTCAATGTGATAGCGGAGCACCTACGGCCCATCGAACGCCAACAAGAGGAGCCTTTTCAACCGATGCCGGTGGCCAGGGTCAGGAACTTCGCCTGACCAAACTGCGCTGCCAAGCCTGCTTGCCCACGCACCTGTGCTAGAAAGGCATCAAGACTCCAGCAAAGGACAGGGAATGGGCGAGGTCCTCGTTGGCACGTGCTCCTGGACAGATCCCACACTGATCCGCTCCGGGCGCTTCTATCCGGCTTCCGCCAAATCGGCAGAATCCCGGCTCCAGTTCTATGCCAGCCAGTTCCGGCTGGTTGAGGTGGACAGCACCTACTACGCCATGCCCAGCGAAGCAACCGCCAAGCTCTGGGTGGAACGAACCGGTGCGGATTTCACCTTCGACATCAAGACCTTCCGGCTGTTCACGATGCACCCGACTCCTCTCATCTCACTGCCGAAAGACATCAGGGAGGCGTTACTCAAGAACACCGTGGAGAAGAAGAACATCTATCAGAAGGACCTGCCTCCCGAAGTCGTCAACGAGCTGTGGGGCCGCTTTGAGAGAGCCCTCCTTCCTCTGGACAGCGCGGGGAAGCTGGGAGTCGTCCTCTTCCAGTTTCCGCCCTGGTATTACCCTGGCAACGAACAGCGAGACTACATCCTCTCCTGCAGAGAGAAGTTGCCCCAGTACCAGATCGCCGTAGAGTTCCGTCACAACTCCTGGGTGAACGAGAACAACAAAGAGAGGACGCTCAGCTTCCTCAGAGACAACAACCTACCGTTCGTCTGTGTCGATGAGCCACAAGGATTCAAGTCGAGCGTGCCTCCCATGGCCGAGGCCACTTCCGGCATCTGTTTGGTGCGCTTCCACGGTCGCAAACGGGAAAACTGGGAGAAGCAGGGGATTGGACCAGCGGAGCGATTCAACTACCTCTATTCGGAAGAAGAGCTTCGTGAATGGGCAGCAAAGATCAGAGAGCTTGCTGGCAAGACAAAGCAATGCCATGTACTCTTCAACAACTGTCATGAAGACAAGGCTGTCGTCAACGCCAAGCAGATCAGCCTCATGCTGGACTGAAGAACGACATCCCCGAACTACGCAGCAACTATTGTTCTGAGACAGGATCTCTGCTCAAAACCTCTGTCTAGACCGCAGTCCATGGTGCTTGGACAATTGCCTGTTTCGTTCAACGGGTCACAAGACATTCAATTATGCCTGCACAATCGGACCTTATGCGTTGGGTGCGCATTGGAGTTGGCATCAGAGATAGGCGGTCCGGTGCGTGGTGAGGTTCCTCAGATACGGCAGCCGCTACGTGTCATCCATACCTGCCCCTGCAACGTGGCTGGTGTAGTGCGGCCCACGTATTTCCCGGAGAGATGCAGAGAGCTCACTGTGAAGACGCAGATGGCGCTTCAGCTGTTCTCACTATCGGGTAGTATTCTTTCCACGCGCTCTATCAGTTGCCCATCGGGTGCTGGCATGATGGTGATGACACTCTGAGCCGGGCCCTTCCGGCGTATGAGTGCCGTCTGGGCAGTCTCATCCAGGGATACTCGCTGCTCGGACATGCCAGGAGGAGCTTCGGTTCTGCCGCCTTGATCTGAGTGCTTGTCTTCGGCCTCGCCAGTTGTCTTTGGCTCTACCAGTCGTGCTCCTCGTCTGTCCAATTGGTCAACGGCGCTTCTGAGCCGCTCCGGCCTGACGCTGATGTATCGCTGGCTCACATTAAGGTCTCCGTGTCCCAGCAACATTTTGACGACCATGGGGTCCTTCACCATCTCGGCTATCTCAGTGGCAAACAGGTGTCGGAAGCTGTGAACGTGTATCCAGGGTACGCCAGCCTTCTGGGCCCATACGCTGATGAATCCGCTAATGGAGATGTCCTTGAGGCCGAATACCGATTCTTCCGGCCTCTTGCCTTGGCAGAAGCGTTCCAGTTCGACTCTGAGGCTCTCTGCCAAGGGAATGGTCCTGTCCTTCTCCCCCTTGCCCTTTCTGACCGTGACGAACCTGTTCTGGAAGTCCAGGTGCTCCACTTTTAGATGGGCCAGTTCACTGCGCCGTATGCCGGTGAGTCTCAGCGTGTGAACGATTAGCAGGTCACGCTCGATCAGACCTTTGTGCGTCTTGCGGTGACGTATGGCCTCTTCAATCTTCTCGATGTCTGCGGGGTTCACGTTGGGAGGCAATGTCTGAGGTGTGGGAATCTTGAGATCCAAGGGGTCGCCATACCAGGCCATGAACTGGCCGACGAGCACGGCGTACCTGGCCAGCGTGTTGGTGGCTCTGTCCGTGAACTGAGAGAGATAGGACTTGGCCAGTTCAGCGTCCGGTGGCCGCCCATCGAGGAAGGCCTCGTAGTTTCGCATCACGCGTTAGGCCTCCTTGAGGGCGCGTTCGCTACGATACCTCAACCTGAGGTGGTCCCTCCAGAGTCTGAACAACTCTGGATTACTCTTCTTGCGCAATCGCAGTTTCCTCATGCCTTCCTTGCCCAAGAGTATGCCGATTACGTCCTCCAAACGCAAGTGCTCCAGGATGTCTTCATCCTGGAGCACTGAAACATCGGCTTCAATTGGTGGGCGACACTGGATTCGAACCAGTGACCCCAGTCTTATCAGGACTGTGCTCTAACCAGCTGAGCTAGTCGCCCTCGGTGGCAGGCTGTAGTCGCTACTGGAACATGGTCTACTGGTGGTAAAAACAGACCTTAACCGCTGGATAGTGGAAGGGAGGAGGGGTAATTGTCACTGTAGGCTCCCCCGAAGGGGATCGACCTAGGAGTCTGAACTCCCTAGAAAGGAGGTGATCCAGCCGCACCTTCCGGTACAGCTACCTTGTTACGACTTCGTCCCAATTACTAACCCCACCCTCGGCGACTGCCTCTCTTGCGAGTTAGCGCATCGACTTCAGGTGTTGCCAGCTTTCATGACGTGACGGGCGGTGTGTACAAGGCCCGAGAACGTATTCACCGCAGTATGCTGACCTGCGGTTACTAGCAACTCCAACTTCATGCA
>Ga0114946_10000790_pt1 | contig 21490 bp, 19 predicted proteins | sample WalLakDeSediment_FD_88676 | JGI IMG/M metagenome (GOLD analysis project Ga0114946, IMG submission 88676) | Lake sediment microbial communities from Walker lake, Nevada to study Microbial Dark Matter (Phase II) - Walker Lake 11/02/13 Deep Sediment | ecosystem: Environmental > Aquatic >...
ACGCCCGCCCGGTCTGCCAGCGGATTCACGGCGCCGCCCTCGACGCGGCGATCGGGCAGTTGCTGGTCGACACGGTGACGCCGCTGACCCTGGAGGTCGCGCTGGCGGTGCCGCAGGAGCTCGAGCAGCGCGCCGACGCATGCGAGCAGCTGCGCCGCCAGGAGGTCGAGCAGGCGCGTTACCAGAGCGATCTGGCGCGCCGGCGCTATCTGCCGGTGGATCCCGACAACCGTCTGGTGGCCGACTGCCTGGAGGCCGACTGGAATACCGCGCTGCGCGCCCTGGTCCAGGCCCAGGAACGCTACGAACACCAGCGTCAAGCCGAGGCGGCGGGACTGAGCGAGACCCAGCGCGCCAGCATCCTGGCGCTGGCCCAGGACTTCCCGCGGCTGTGGAACGACCCGCAGACGCCCGATCGCGAGCGCAAGCGCATGGCGCGCCTGCTCATCGCCGACGTGACCTTGCTGAAAGCCGGCGACATCGCCGCCCAGGTGCGCTTCCGCGGCGGCGCGCGACCCACACCCTGCACCTGCCCTTGCCCAAGCCGGCGTGGCTGCAGCGCCAGACCTCCGCCCGCGTGGTGCAGATGATCGACACCTTGTTGGACGACTACACGGATGCCGAGACCGCCGCGCAGCTCAATCGCCAGGGGCTGCGATCCGGCGAGGGCGGGCAATTTCACCGGCTCATGGTCGCGCGTCTGCGCACCGCCTCTGCCTTGCGCAGTCGCTATCCGCGGTTGCGCGCCCGCGCTCTGCTGACCCAGGCCGAGATCGCCGCGCGCCTGGACGTTACCCCCGCCACCATCAAGAACTGGCGGCGTGCCGGCCTGCTGGTCGCGCATCGCTATGATGACAAGGGCCAGTGCCTGTTCGAGCCGCCGGGTCCCGACGCCCCGGAGAAGTTCCGACACCAAGGAAAAACGATCGGCCGTTCAGCGGCATCCAGACGAAACATCCACCCAGCCACCGTATGAGGTGCAGTATGCAGCCCACCCCTTTTCATTACCGCGGGCCACCGCCACGGGGCGCGGCTCGAAGCGATCGTGCGCGGCGAACGCCAGCCGGGTGGGATGGAACCGGATGGCATCGCCCTGCCGCTCAAGGACCGCGCTTTTGAGGTTATCGTCCAGCACCACCCGGGGCAGTCCGCCCCAGGCGCTGAAGGCCGCCTCGTGACCGCGCAGGAAATTGGCCATGCGCGCATCGAGGAAGAAGCGCACGAAGGGCTGGCGCGAGAAGCTCAACACCGCCACGCAGGCCATCAGGGTGCGTTTGCCCTGGCCGAGGGTGAGCGTCCCGAAGTGCCCCCAGTCCACCTGGGCTTGCTCGCCCGGCAGGGTCTTCAGCCGCAGGTAGGCCTCGGGCTGGGGGCGGGGCCGGTGGTGGGCAATGAGGTGGCGGAAGTGATCCTCCCCGCCGCGGTAGCCGCGCTCGCGCACCATGGCAGAGAGCCGGCTGGCCGTGAGGCTGGGGTACTGCTCCAGGGTCTGGCGCACAAAGGGCAGGTAGGGGTCGATCAGGGAGTCGCGGTGGGGTCGCGCCGCCTTCGGCAAGCCGGCCTGGGAGAGCACCCGGTCGACCGTGCCATGGTGCACGCCCAGTTGTCGGGCAATGGTGCCCACCTTCCACTGCTCGACGTGGAAGAAACGCAGGATCTTCGCTTCGAGCTCCGCCGGGATGGTCATGGTCGCCTCCTCGCGGTGGGCCATCCAGCGCCGTGCTCAGGGGCTCTGCGCCCGCGCCGGGGGTGGCCAGTGCACCCAGGGTCCGTCGCGCGGCGGGCGCAGAAAGCCCGGGCGGAGAAACTCCGAACAGGCCCGCCCGCAGAACCGGCAACGCACCCCCGCCAGGACGGCCTCCCCCGGGGGCGGTGTCGGCGCACGCGACTCGGGGGCCAGTGAAGCACCGGCGGGTGGGGCGGGTGAACCCTGATGCGTCACTTTCCGTCGCCGCGCCCGGTAGCGACGCTGGCGCTCGGCATGCCGCAGCCGCCCCCGCCGACCGCCCTGATAACGCGCCCCAGCCCGGCGCAAGGACTCGCCCCGCGCCGCTTGTGCGCAGGCCTGGCCGCAGTAACGTTGGCCGCGGTCGCAGTGGCGGCAGATCGCCACCTGAACCCGACAACGGGCACAGAGGAACAGGCGGGCCGTCTCCGCCATCGGCAACCCCCGCCGATGAGCCCTGGATGGCCGCCCACCAGCGGGCGATACTTACCCACGGCACGTGCCCAGCACGGTCCGGGGTGCGGCACTGGAGACGACTGTCGCGGTTGCAACCAGTGCCGCACCTGTCTCAACGGCACTGACCCTCTAGGGCATGGCGCGGCCCTTGTCACCCCCGGCAATGCGCCACCCTTCACCTCCCCCCTCCAACCGGCCGCTGTCCACCGCCCTCGATGGCGACTACCGGCGGTATCCGCCAACTAGGCGCGGCTTTCCGTAGCCATCCACACATGGCACACCGTCCCGGTCGCCGTCCATCTTGACGCCTGGACAATTGCGCAGAAAGAACGTCGCCTCCTCGCAGGAGGTCATTTGTGAGTAATGAATCCGCCCGTCGCAACGGAGCTTTGGGGGGGTATGCTTGTTTTCGCTCAGAGCTCCTCTTGGATTGACCTCGGGATCGCTGGCAAACAGATTTCCTTTGGCTGTATCGACATGCGCGAGGTAACCGTAGATCCCCAGCGCCCCGAGGACCGCGAGGACGGTCGCGTTGCGAAGTAGGCGTCGGGATGGTCCAGAGCGCGTTTGCCGGCCTGTGGATCGGTGGCGCACGACCCCAGCCGGGGGGGGGCGCAAGACCGAAACCGCCCGCTTTTTCCCGTCGCCGGCGGTCTCGATCTCGAACGACAGCGATTCTCCGATCCGCGGCCTTTTGCCGTCTCTCGGAAAGGCTGAAATATGAACGAAGATCTCCTGGTTGCCTGGGGTGGGTGCGATGAACCCAAACCCCCGGTCATCATTCCACTTCGTGAGGGCGCCGTTGTGTCGCATTTCGGAGGGCTACTCGGACCGCGTAAGGCCGCCAGTGCGGTGAAAGGAGGGCGATCGAACTGGAACGAATATCGAAGAGGTCGTCAATAAGGAACGGTTCACTAAGAACCTGGCGGGATACACCCATTCGCGGGCGGGTTGACAAACTACGAAACACGCGAAAAGCGCGAATTGATGATCGAGAAAATCTTGTCCAAGAAACATAGATATCGAATTATCGGTGCTTGTTTTGTGGTCTACATAGATAAGGGAAACGGCTTTCTGGAGCCAGTGTATCAGGAATGTTTGTCTGGAGGACTGGCCGAGCAAGCGACCCCGTTCGAGGAGAAGCCTCGCCTTAGACGAGAGCGCAAAGGGTGACTCCTGAAGCAAGAGTATGAACCTGATTTTTCCTGTTTCGGGGAAATCATCCTGGAAATCACGGCGGTCAACCAGCTCGCCGATGAACACCGCGCGCAAGCGACCAACGACCTGAAGGCGGCCGGTAAGCAACTTCGCTTATTCGTGAACTTCGGGCACTATCCGAAAATCGAGCACGAACGGTTCGTCAATGAACCCCTTTCGCGCTTTTCGTCGTTCGAAAAAATCAAGGAAGACGGATTGACACCGTCGACGTGGTTTCCTCGCGCCGATGGTTATGGCGTTATTCGTAAGCCGTTTGTTCGCGAATGCGCCTAAGGGCTTAACCCTATTAACATTTTCAGCTTGTTTTGAATCGTTCCTGAGCGGCTGAGCACATTGCTCGCTGCCCGGATGGTGCCGCCCTTCGGTGTTAGGGCGGGCCTGGTAATTCGTACGACACGTTTGTCCCGTCGACCCTAACGATGCCGCGGTTGCGTAAGCTGGCGAATAAGTCAGAAAGTTGCTGGTCGGAAAGCTCCTTCTTGAAGAGTGCGTGCAGTGTTCCGAGCAGGGTCTTTTCCGTCCTTGGTTTCGATGCCTTGCGTCTTATGAGGTCTGCGACGACGACCTCGATCTGTGCGTCGGCTGCGGCGGGGAGGGGAGGCTTGAAATACGGAATATCGGCGATACAGGTCGAACGCTGAGCAAACACCTTGTTTTTCTGGAGGTGCTTGATCAAAGAATCAAAGCCCGTGTCTTTGGAAATGATGTGAAAATAGGCGGTAGGATTCTCGGCAGATAGAACGCCGATGTAATACGCGATGTGGAAGTCGAGAGCATTATTACCGGCGGTTTCCAGAACGATGTACTCGGCGTTTGCCCCGAGAGGCTGGAGTGATATGGCGAGCCCTATCGGGATTTTCGACTGATTCGGACCCAGGAAGACCTTCACGATAAATGGTCCGCCCCTCAGTAAGTCGAGATCTTTCGGTTGCACGTTCTCGAAGTCGACGAGAACGAAGTTGGTTCGCATCGGTTTCACCGTATGCAGTAAGCGGATTGAGATCGATCTGGTTGCATCGGTGTGCTGCGTGCACGGCTCTGCGGAGACTGAAACAAAAAACCTCTCCGGTCGTCAAGGCGGTGCGCCCGGGAGTGTGCGATTCGTCACGTTGTGCCTCAAATGTGGAGAGCTGTACGGGCGCTCTGTCTGCGGGCCGCGCTATCGTGAGCACACTCACTGGCCGTGGCGGCGGGGTTAAACCTGGCGGGACGCAAGCGACAGCCGGTTGATCTCATAAAGCTGCGCCGCGTCTGGAACTCGCAAAACCGCAGCGGATATTCAGGTCTCCGCCAGCCCCCTAAGCCGATAGATGACTTCCAGCGCCTCCCTGGGCGAGAGGCTGTCGGGGTCCAGGGCGCGCAGGGCGTCGACGGCCGGGTTGGGGGGCTCGAGCGGGAAGAGCGAGAGCTGCACGCTGCTGCGGTCGGTGTGGCGGCGGGCGGCGTCTTCGAGCTCGCTCAGGCGGCGGCGGGCGCGCTCGATGACGGCGCGCGGCACGCCGGCGAGGGCGGCGACCTGCAGGCCATAGCTCTGGTTGGCCGGCCCCTCGCGCACCGAGTGGAGGAAGACGATGGAGTCCCCGTGCTCGACCGCGTCGAGGTGGACGTTGACGATGCCGCAGTGCTCCTCGGGCAGGGTGGTGAGCTCGAAGTAGTGGGTCGCGAACAGGGTGAAGGCGCGGATGCGGGTGGCGAGCTCCACCGCGCAGGACCAGGCGAGCGAGAGGCCGTCGAAGGTGCTGGTGCCGCGCCCGACCTCGTCCATGAGGACCAGGCTCTCGGCGCTCGCGTTGTGCAGGATGTTGGCGGTCTCCTCCATCTCGACCATGAAGGTGGAGCGCCCCCCGGCGAGGTCATCGGCCGCCCCGATGCGGGAGAAGACGCGGTCCACCGGCCCCAGGCGCGCCGCCCGGGCGGGCACGAAGCTCCCGGCGTAGGCCATGAGGACGATGAGCGCGGTCTGGCGCATGAAGGTCGACTTGCCGCCCATGTTGGGCCCGGTGATGACCAGGAGCCGGCGGTCGTCGTCGAGCCGGACACCATTGGCGGTGAAGGGGGCGTCGAGCGCGCGCTCGACCACCGGGTGGCGCCCGTCGGCGATCTCGATCAGCGGCTCGTCGGTGAGCTCCGGCGCGCTCCACTCGAGCGTGGCGGCGCGCTCGGCCAGGTTGCAGAGGACATCGAGCGCGGCGATGCCTTCTGCCGTCTGCTGCAAGGCGGGGAGCGGCTCCGCGAGGGTCTGGAGCAGCGCGTCGTAGAGGGCCTTCTCCCGCGCCAGGGCCCGTTCGCGGGCGGAGAGGACCTGCTCCTCGAAGCGCTTGAGCTCGGGGGTCAGATAGCGCTCGACGCCCTTGAGGGTCTGGCGGCGGGTGTAGTCCGCCGGCACCTGCTCGGCCTGGCTGCGGCTCACCTCGATGTAATAGCCGTGGACCCGGTTGTAGCTCACCTTGAGGTTGGCGATGCCGCTGCGTGCGCGCTCGCGGGCCTCCAGATCGAGCAGGAACTGGTCGGCGTTGGTCGCCAGCGCGCGCAGCTCGTCGAGCTCGCTGTCGTAGCCCCCGGCGATCACCCCGCCGTCGCGGATCAGCACCGGGGGGTTCTCGACCAGGGCGCGCCCGAGCTGGTCGACGACCTCCGGGTGCTCGCCGATCCGGTCCGCCAGCCCCAGCAGGAGCGGGCTTTGCAGCGGGTGCAGGCCCTGCTTGACCGCCGGGACCAGCGCCAGCGACTCGCGCAGGACCTTGAGATCCCGCGGCCGGGCGCTGCCCAGGGCGACGCGGGCGAGGATGCGCTCCAGGTCCCCGATGCCGGCGAGGGTGTCGCGCAGTTCGGGATAGGTGTCGCGCTCGATCAGCTCGCCGAGCGCCCCGTGGCGCTGGCGCACGGCATCGCAGTCGCGCAAGGGGCGCCCGAGCCAGCGCCGGAGCAGCCGGCCGCCCATGGCGGTGACCGTGCGGTCCATGACGCCCGCGAGGCAGTGCTCCGGGCGGCCGGAGAGGCTCTCGGCGATCTCCAGGTTGCGCCGGGTGGCGGCGTCGAGCACCAGGGCCTCGTCGCGCAGCTCGGTGGTCAGCCCGCGGATGTGCGGAAGCTGTCCGCGCTGGGTGTCCTGCACGTACTGGAGAAGGCCGCCGGCGGCCCCGACCGCGAGCGGCATCTCGGCGCAGCCGAAGCCCTTTAGGTCGCGGGTGCCAAGCTGCCGGCAGAGCAGCCGCTCGGCGCTGTCGGGGTCGAAGTGCCAGGCCGGCCGGCGCGTCAGGCCGCGCGTGAGCCCCAGGGCCTCGGCGAGCCGGCTGTCCTCGCCGAGGAGGGTCTCGGCGGGCTTGAGCCGCTCCAGCTCGCTGCGCAGGGCCTCCAGACCGGCGAGCTCCAAGACGGCGAACCGCCCGCTCGCGAGCTCCAGCCAGGCGAGCCCGAGGCCGCGCTCGCCCTCGGCCACGGCGGCGAGCAGGCTCTCGCGGCGCTCCTCGAGCAGGGCCTCGTCGGTCAGAGTCCCTGGGGTGACGATGCGCACCACCGCCCGCTCGACCGGCCCCTTGGACTTGGCCGGGTCGCCGAGCTGCTCGCAGATCGCGACCGACACCCCCTGTCGGACCAGCTTGGCGAGGTAGGACTCGGCGGCGTGGTAGGGCACCCCGGCCATGGGGATCGGCCGACCCGCCGACTGCCCGCGCTTGGTCAGCGTGATGTCGAGCAGCCGCGCGGCGCGCTCGGCGTCCTCATAGAAGAGCTCGTAGAAGTCCCCCATGCGGTAGAAGAGCAGCCGGTCCGGGTGCTCCGCCTTGATGCGCAGGTACTGCTGCATCACCGGGGTGTGCGGCTGGCTGGGGGCGCTGGGGTCCGACGGCATCGGCAGGGGGTGGGCGGCGGGGCAGGCGCGACAGTCTAGTGACGGGCGTCGGGGATTGCCACCGGGCGCCCTGAGGCGGCGGCCGAGCGGCTAGAATGCGCAGCCTATGAAACCGATCCTCCCCCCGCTCTACAAGAAGCTCCTCTTGCTCGCCATCGTCATCGGCCCCTTCTACTGGCTGGTGTTCACCGACGACGGCCAGCGGCGGACCGATCTCGCCCTGCTGCATCTCATGGGACAGGCGCAGATCGGGCTCGCCATCGAGCGGCTAGAGCCGACCATGACCGAGGCCGATATCCGCCGGCTCTTCCCGGATCTGGAGCTCCAGTGCGGCGCGGGCGGGGCGCCGTTCGGCGACCGGCTGTGCACCGCGCGGCTGGGTGCCTTCAACCAGATCCCGGCGCGGGCGATCAGCCTGCACCTGGGGGGCGACCAGCTCCGGGCGCTGCGGGTCGACTTCCGCCGCGGCTATCACGAGCCGATGCGCGCCCAGCTCGAGCGCCGCATCGGTGCCCCGGAGGTGGGCGAGGCCCTCTCCTGGCCGGTCAGCGGCGGGGTGCTGTTGCTGCCGGCCGATCGGCCCAAGAGCGACTCCGAGGCCGCGCTCTTCTGGCTCTCCCGCCAGGCGATGGCGGTGCGCTGAGCACGGGCGTTCGTGGCTCAAGCCGCGAGCTCGTCGAGCAGGAGCTTGAGCGAGACCGCCAGCGAGGCGACGACGAGCACCGGCCGGATCAGCCGGGTGCCGTGGCGGAGCACCAGGTGGGAGCCGATCCAGCCGCCGAGGAGCTGGCCGGCGGCCATGGTGAGCCCGAGCGACCAGACGACGTGCCCGCCGGGTAGGAAGAAGAGCAGGGCGGCGAGGTTGCTGGTGAAGTTCAGGAGCTTGGTGTGGGCGGTGGCGCGGCGCAGGTTGTAGCCGAGGAGCGCGACATAGCCCATGGCGAAGAAGGTCCCGGTGCCCGGGCCGAAGAAGCCGTCGTAGAAGCCGACTCCGGCCCCGACGGTCAGTGCGAAGCCGGCCTCGCCGATCCGCCGGTGGGAATCGAGGTCGGAGACCCGCGGCGAGAGCAGGAAATAGAGCGCGAAGGCGATCAGCAGGAGCGGGATCAGCCGCGCGAGGACCTCGCCGCCGAGGTGCTGCGCGAGCAGGGCGCCGAGCGCCGACCCGGCGAAGGTGCAGGCGACTGCGAAGGCGGCCCGGCGCAGGTCGAGCGCCCCGGCGCGGGCGAAGCCCGCGGTGGCGGCGAAGGTCCCGAACACCCCCTGCGCCTTGTTGGTGGCGAGCACCTCCAGTGGGGCGAGCCCGGCCCACAGCAGCGCCGGCACGGTGATCAGCCCACCGCCGCCGGCGATGGCGTCGATGATCCCGGCGACGAGTGCCAGGGCGAACAGGACGGCGGCGACTTCGGGGGTTTCCAAGGCGGGCTGGACGGCGGTAGGGGCACCGATTCTGCGTCGATTTCAGCCGGAACAGAAGCCCGCGAAGGCGGGCGAAGGGAGGCGCCCGGACAAGGCCGCGTCACCGTGGACGACCAAGGTGGCGGGCGCGCCACCCGTTTCCCTCAGCCCGAGCCTCTGCCGAAGGGCGCCAAGGATTCTCCCGGTGCCCTCGTGAGGACCAGCGATCCCGAATGCTTTATAGCGTTCGCACCCCCACCCCGGCCATCCCCCGCGAGGGGGCAGGGGGTCTTGCGGAACCACGGATGACTGGCTGCGTCCCCGCCGCGAGAGGGCGTTGGGGGATTGCCTGTCACAAAACCTTCATTTGTCGCCCTATCCGGTCGCTCGTATCTTCCGGCGCGTCTAACGGCGCGTCTCATGGTGGCACCGCCCGGACGTTGCCGGCGCCGCCGCCCGAGACGCGGCAGTGCCGATGACCATTCCGAGTTGGTTCGTGGCAGCGGGCCGAGCCCGAGCCTGCTCGGGCGGGAGTCGGGGGCCTTGATCATTATCCCGCCCACGCCGGTCGGACGGCGTACGTAGTCAGGGCTTCCAGCCCTGACCTCGTCAGGCCAGGATGGCCTGACTACGCATTCCGTCGACCCGCGTGGCCGGAGTTGCGATCTAGGCCGAGACGGGATGTTCTAAAGAGCCTTTACCCTCGAGGAGCAAGCAATGGCAGAACGCGTTTACAACGTACTCTTTCTATGCACCGGTAACTCGGCGCGCAGCATCTTCGGTGAGCGGCTGATCGAGCGCTGGGGCGGCGGGCGCTTTCGCGGCTTCAGTGCCGGGAGTCATCCGAAAGGCGAGGTGCACCCGTTGGCGCTGGAGATCCTCACGCGGAACAATTACTTGACGGATGGACTGCGGAGTAAGGACTGGGCGGAGTTTGCGGCGCCGGGCGCGCCGGCGATGGATTTCGTCTTCACGGTTTGCGATCGGGCCGCGGCCGAAGTCTGCCCGATCTGGCCGGGGCAGCCGATGACCGCTCACTGGGGCGTTGCCGACCCCGCCGCGGTCGAGGGTGACGAGATCGCGAGGATCATGGCCTTCCGTCGGGCCTTTGCGGAGCTGCAGAACCGGGTCTCGATCTTCGTCAATCTGCCCTTTGTTTCACTCGATCGCCTCAAGCTGCAGAAGCGCCTGGATGAGATCGGCCAGACCTGGCTTGAGCAGGCGCCGGGCGAGTCCGTGACGCCCTGAGCTGCTGACGGGGTTCGCCCGTGCGGCGACCAGTGACGATACCGGGTCACACGCGGGCAGGGGCGTCAAGCGCTTCCGCATCTCGTCGCCCGAGCCTGGGCTCGACGCGCAGTGCCCGGCGGCGGTGCTCCCCGAAGGCATGTTCACAAAATCGTCACACGCGCGACATACAATGACAACGTTCGTAGTTGAGAATTCAGCCTCGCTTACATCCCCCAAGCTGAGAGGTTGATCATGAAGAAGACCCTGATCGCTGTCGCCGTCGCGGCCGTCGCCGGTTCTTTCGCCACCCAGGCCATGGCGCGCGACGCCATCTCCATCGTCGGCTCGTCCACCGTCTTCCCCTTCTCCACCACCGTCGCCGAGAACTTCGGGCGCAACACCTCCTTCAAGACGCCCAAGGTCGAGTCCACCGGGACCGGTGGTGGCATGAAGCTCTTCTGCTCCGGGGTGGGCGTCAACCACCCCGACATCTCCAATGCCTCCCGCGGCATGAAGGCCTCCGAGTTCGACAACTGCCAGGACAACGGTGTCAAGGAGATCGTCGAGGTCAAGATCGGCTTCGACGGCATCGCCATCGCGAATAACAAGGCAGCCCAGGAGTTCGATCTGTCCCTTAAGGACATCTTCCTGGCCATGGCGAAGGACGTGCCGGACCCCAAGGGCGGCGACGCCCTGGTCGCCAACCCCTACAAGACCTGGAAGGAGGTCAATCCGGCCCTGCCGGACACCAAGATCGAGGTCTTGGGCCCCCCGCCCACCTCCGGCACCCGCGACGCCTTCGTCGAGCTCGCGATGGAGGGCGGCTGCAACGAGCTTCCTTCCGTCAAGGCACTGAAGAAGGAAGACGAGAAGAAGCACAAGGCCGTCTGCCACGGCGTGCGTGAGGACGGCGCCTTCATCGAGGCCGGCGAGAACGACAACCTGATCGTGCAGAAGCTGGTCGCCAACCCCAACGCGCTGGGGATCTTCGGCTTCAGCTTCCTGGATCAGAACACCGACAAGATCCAGGGCGCGAAGATTAACGGAGTTGACCCGAGCTACGAGACCATCGCGAGCGGCGAGTACCCCGTGTCGCGCTCCATGTACATCTATGTGAAGAAGGCCCACGTCGGGACCATCCCGGGCATCGCCGAGTTCGTCACCGAGTACACCAGCGACAAGGCCTGGGGTCCGGAAGGCTACCTGGCCGACAAGGGCCTGATCTCCCTGCCGGATGCGGATCGCGCCAAGTGGGCGGCGAGCGCCCAGGCGATGGAGCCGATGGACAAGCCCAGCAACTGAGAGCCGGGTAGCCCTGGGATCTGACCCCAAACCGCGCCGGCGGCCGCAGGGCCGCCGGCCCTTTTGTATCAGAGCGGACTGAAGTCCATGCAGCCGACACTGTTGATCGTCCTACTCGGGATCATCGCGCTGGCCTACCACTTCGGGCGCAAGCGCGCGGTCGCGGTGGCCGGCGGGCCGATGCAGATCAAGACCCTGCACTCGCTGCCCAGCTACTACGGCTTTTATGCCGCGCTCTGGGCCGGGCTGCCCGCGCTGCTCCTGCTCGGGTTCTGGGCGGGGTTTCAGGAGACGGTCGTCACGGCGATGGTCAAGGCGCAGCTCCCGGCGGAGATGACGGCGGGGCTGTCTCCGGGCCGGCTCGGGCTGCTGGTCAACGATATTCGCAACCTCGCGACTGGGAACATTGTCTCGAGCGACCCAACGCCGGAGATTCAGGCCGCCGCCGCGCACTACACGCGCCTGCAGGGCATCGCCAATCTCGCAGTCTGGGCGATTGTGCTTTCCGTGTCCGTCGGCGGGCTCTCGCTGGCTTGGAGGAGCATGGCACCCCAGCTCCGCGCCCGCAATCGCGTCGAGTCGACCGTCATGGTCATCCTGGTGGTGTTCTCGTCGATCGCCATCCTGACCACCCTGGGAATCGTGCTCTCGGTGGTGTTCGAGTCGATCCTCTTCTTCCGCAGTGTGCCGGTGACCGAGTTCTTCTTCGGTACCCACTGGAGCCCGCAGATTGCGCTGCGCGCCGATCAGGTCGGCGCCGCCGGCGCCTTCGGTGCGGTCCCGCTGTTCACCGGCACCCTGTTGATCTCCTTCATCGCCATGCTGATCGCGGTGCCGATCGGCCTGATGTCGGCGATCTATCTCTCCGAGTACGCCCCGCGCCGGGTGCGCTCGCTCGCCAAGCCGGCGCTCGAGATCCTCGCGGGAATCCCGACCGTGGTCTACGGCTTCTTCGCCGCCCTGACGGTGGCCCCGTTCGTCCGCGAGCTGGGTGCGAGCCTCGGGCTCGACGTCTCCTCCGAGAGCGCGCTGGCCGCCGGGTTCGTCATGGGGATCATGATCATCCCCTTCGTCTCGTCCCTGTCTGAGGACGTGATCAACGCCGTGCCGCAGTCGATGCGCGACGGCTCCTACGCGCTGGGGGCGACGCAGTCGGAGACGGTGCGCCGCGTGATCATCCCGGCCGCGCTCCCCGGCATCGTCGGCGGGGTGCTGCTCGCCGTCTCCCGCGCGATCGGCGAGACCATGATCGTGGTGATGGCCGCGGGCATGACCGCCAACCTCACCTGGAACCCGATCGAGAGCGTGACCACCGTGACGGTGCAGATCGTCACCCTGCTCACGGGTGATCAGGAGTTCGACAGCCCCAAGACCCTGGCCGCCTTCGCGCTCGGGCTCACGCTCTTCGTCGTCACCCTGACGCTCAACATCATCGCCCTGCACATCGTGCGCAAGTATCGAGAGCAGTATGAATAACCCAGCGACACCCGGCGGCGCGAACAACCCGGTGCGGACGATCGACCTCGTCCACGCGAGCCTCAAGCGGCGCTATGCCGCGGAGAAGCGCTTCCGGCTGATGGGGATGAGTGCGGTCATCCTCGGCCTGGCCTTCGTGGCGATCCTCTTCATCGACATCGTCGGCAAGGGTTGGCCGGCGTTCCAGCAGACCTACATCCAGCTCCCGATCTACTTCGACGCCCAGGTGATCGACCCCGAGGGCACCCGCGGGGCCGATACCCTCTCGCGGGCCAACTATACGGCGCTGGCGCGCGATGCCTTGCTGGCCCAGTTCCCGGATGTGCAGGGGCGCAACGAGCTGCGCGCGCTCAACGCGATGCTGAGCCCCGGCGTGCCTCAGCAGCTCCGCGATCTGGTGATGGCGGAGCCCGAGCTGATCGGCACCACCCAGGAGATCTGGCTGATTGCGAACGACGACATCGACCAGTTCGTCAAGGGCGCCATCCCGCGGGACGTCCCGGAGACGGAGCGGCGGGTCAAGGACCAGACGGTCGTCTGGATCGACGCCCTGGACGAGCGGGATCGGATCGAGAAGAAGTTCAACACCATCTTCTTCACCGCGGGTGCCTCGCGCGAGCCCGAGCTCGCCGGCATCGCCGGCGCCCTGATGGGGTCCTTCTACACCCTGGTCCTGACGCTGCTGTTCTCCTTCCCGATCGCGGTCGGGGCGGCCCTGTATCTCGAAGAGTTCGCGCCCAAGAACAAGTGGACCGACATCATCGAGGTCAACATCAACAACCTGGCGGCGGTGCCCTCGATCGTGTTCGGTCTCTTGGGTCTCGCGGTCTTCATCAGCTTTTTCGGCGTGCCGCGCTCCACACCCCTGGTGGGTGCCCTGGTCCTCACCCTGATGACCCTGCCGACGATCATCATCGCGAGCCGCGCCGCGCTGAAATCGGTGCCGCCTTCGATTCGCGAGGCCGCCCTAGGCGTCGGGGCCTCGCCGCTGCAGACCCAGTTCCACCATGTCCTGCCGCTCGCGATGCCGGGCATGCTCACCGGGACCATCATCGGCATGGCCCAGGCCCTGGGTGAGACCGCCCCGCTCCTGATGATCGGCATGATCGCCTTTATCGTGGACATCCCCGGCGGCTTCACCGACCCTTCCACCGTCCTACCGGTGCAGATCTTCCTGTGGGCGGACAGCCCTGAGCGCGGGTTCATCGAGAAGACCTCGGCCGCCATCATGGTGCTGCTCGGGTTCTTGTTCTTGATGAACCTCACGGCGGTGCTCCTGCGCCGCAAATTCGAGCGGCGCTGGTAGGCCGGGCCCGCACTACCGATCGGAACACGACACGAGTAGACGACAGACTATGAGCACGACAGCAGCAGAGGTTGGCCGGCAGACCGGCAACATTACCGCGGCGGACCTGGAGAAGGACCGCTCCTTCACCGGGACCATCGGGGACATCACCTCGCCGAACGCCCGCATGGTGTGCCGGGAGGTCAACGTCTATTACGGCGACAAGCAAGCGATCAACGCGGTGAGCCTGGATATCGGCAAGAACGAGGTGGTGTCGATGATCGGCCCCTCGGGGTGCGGCAAGTCGACCTTCCTGCGCTGCCTGAACCGCATGAACGACACCATCCCAGGGTGTCGGGTTACCGGCCTGGTCGCGCTCGACGGGGTCGACGTCTACGACAAGAAGCGCGACGTGGTGCCCCTGCGCGCCCAGGTCGGCATGGTGTTCCAGAAGCCGAACCCCTTCCCTAAGTCGATCTACGAGAACGTCGCCTACGGGCCGCGCATCCATGGCCTCACCAACAACAAGACCGAGCTCGACGCGCTGGTCGAGACCAGCCTGCGCAAGGCGGGGCTGTGGGAGGAGGTCAAGGACCGGCTCGATCAGCCCGGCACCGGGCTGTCCGGCGGTCAGCAGCAGCGCCTGTGCATCGCCCGCACGATCGCCGTCTCCCCCGAGGTCATTCTGATGGACGAGCCCTGCTCGGCGCTCGACCCCATCGCGACCGCCAGGATCGAGGAGCTGATCGACGAGCTGCGCGAGAACTACAGCATCGCCATCGTCACCCACTCGATGCAGCAGGCGGCGCGCGTCTCCCAGCGCACGGCCTACTTCCATCTGGGCGACCTGGTCGAGGTCGGCGAGACCGACCAGATCTTCACCAACCCCCAGCACAAGTTGACCGAAGACTACATCACGGGGCGCTTCGGTTGAGCGACGACGTCACCAAAGGCCACACCGTCCGGCGCTATGACGACGAGCTCGCCAAGCTCCGCGGGCTGGTGCTGGAGATGGGCGAGTACGCCCTGGAGCAGCTCCGCTCGGCGGTGGAGGCCCTCACCACGGGTGACGCGGCGCTTGCCCGTCGCGTGGTCGACAAGGAACGTCGCCTCGACTACCTCGAGCTCGATAGCGACGAGGCCATCTTCAACCTCATCGCCAAGCGCCAGCCCGCGGCGATCGACCTGCGCCTGATCCTCGCCTTGTCGAAGGCGACGGGTGACCTCGAACGGGCCGGTGATAAGGCCAGCCAGATCGCCTGGTGCACCATCCGGCTCCTGGAGCGTGAGGGCCAGCAGCCCTCGGCCAAACTCATGCACCACGTGCGCAGCCTCCATGCCCAGTCGGCCGGGATGCTCGAGCGGAGCCTGCAGGCACTGGCACAGGCCGACGTCGACCAGGCCCTCGACGTCTTCGAGGTCGGCAAGCGTCTGGACGAGGAGTTCGATGCGGCGCTGCGCCACCTGATGACCTTCGTCATGGAGGACGTCACCCTGGTCGGCCAGGTCCTCGACCTGGTCTTCGCCCTGCGTGCCCTGGAGCGGGTCGGCGATCACGCGAGCAATATCGCCGAGCAGGTGATCTTCGTCGCCAAAGGGCGCGACGTTCGCTACCAAAACAAAGAGATCCTCATCGAGGCCCTGCGCCGCCGCAAGGCCTCCTGAGCCCCGAGCCGATCGGGGTCACGAGCCGATCGGGGTCAGAGCCGATCGGGGTCAGGTCTTTCCTTTTGCCTCAAAGTTACGACGAGCCAGATCTTGATGGCTGCTGACCTATCTTCTGCGGCCGTTCGCGCACCCAGACTCTCCGTTAGCACCGGATCGGGATCGGTCGCCATTCCAAATCGTAGACTTACGGCGCCCCCAAGGGGTGTGAAATTTTCTGACACTTTTCCGGCTTGACCCTGCGGATGGCCGTTGTTGGTCGGGACGGGGCCACACCTTCCGCAACGGGGCTCAACGGGTTGAAAGTTTCCGGACATCCGCGTGTTGCCTGCGGTCGATCGGTCCCGTCAGCGGAGCCGTCCGTTGCGTGCTATTCGCCCGTTCCGAGCTTTGTGGTCGGCCCCGCGCCGCGACGGCAGCGGCATCCGAGGTCGGCCGTGCGGCAGGCACCCAAGTTGTGAGGACGGCGAGCCCCACGGTCCCCCCCTATAATGGATGAAAGGCGCGTCGCCTCGCGCTGCGCCAACGGGGAGCTCACCATGTCGATCGCGGAGATCATCTACGCTCACAGCCGCCGCCTTCCCGAGCAAGCCGCCCGGGAGGCCCTGAGTTACATTGAGTTTCTTGAATATCGCTACGGGGTCGTGCCGCCGGCGAGCGGCGCCGACGACACGGAGGCGTTTCTGACCGCAGTCTCGGCAGGCCTCAGCGATGACTTCCCCGACGACATCGCCGACACGGACCTCGGCACGGATGTCCCCCGTTGGGCGGTGGATTGATGCCGTACCTACTCGACACGAACGCGGCGATCGGTCTGATGAAGAGACATCCGGGGATCGCCGCGCATGTTCGCCGCGTTGGCCGCCTACAACTTCGGCTGTGTGCGATCGTGGAAGCGGAGCTCTGGTTTGGCGTCGCCAAGAGCGTGAAGGTGGCGGAGAACACCGACCGCCTGCTCCGGCTCCTCGCGTGGGTGCCCAGTCTTCCTTTCAGCGTGGAGGCGACACGACGGTTCGGCGAGATCCGCGCCGACCTCGCTGGCAAGGGCACGCCCATTGGCCCTTACGACTTGCAGATCGCAGCGATCGCCAGCGCCAACGACCTGATCTTGGTCACGAATAACACCTCGGAGTTTGGGCGGATACCGAACCTACGGGTCGAAGACTGGACGGTGTAAGACCGACGCCCGACTCTGCTGCGGGCCGCACCATTCTCCTCGGGTGACTCAAACAATCTGGCCCACCGGCTCGGATGGCGACCGCGGACCGGCGTGGGTATGCCGCTGCGTACCCAGCCAAACGCCCCAGGTGGATGCGACATCTTTCCGAGGCGCGAGGGTCAGCAGCCCGAGGCGGCCATGGTGGATTGCGCTTCGCTGATCCACCCTACCTTGGTCGTGCGCATTAGAACTCTCATCGTAGGGTGGATGGCGCTTCGCTGATCCACCCTACCCACCCGTATCGCGTGTTGGTCCTGCTGCGGAGCGGCGCAAGTCGCGAACAAGAGGCAGGGCAAGCGTATACAGAGCATCCTGTAGGCCGCAGGGGAGATCGCGCGCCCGGAAGTGCTGGTGCAGCGTCGAGAAACCTAACCCGCGGATGGCGACAGTCTCAACGAGCTGGGAGCCATCATGAAGCGCGCGCCAAACCCCGCTTCGGGACCATGGTGACCAGATCCTCCCGCTCGATATATCCGTCTGATCTGAGGTTTTCTCTCAGGACTCTGTCACGCGCTCCTGGTCGAGGCCGATCCGGACCCCCTATACTGCCAGGTTTTCCAGTAGCGCCCCTCGCCCATGACTGAGCTCCGAGACCAACTGCGCCGGCGGCGCACCTTCGCGATCATCTCCCACCCGGATGCCGGTAAGACGACCCTGACCGAAAAGCTCCTGCTCTTCGGCGGTGCCATCCAGATGGCGGGGACGGTCAAGGGGCGCAAGGCCGCGCGCCATGCGACCTCGGACTGGATGGAGCTGGAGAAGCAGCGCGGGATCTCGGTGACCTCCTCGGTGATGCAGTTCCCCTACGGCGAGGCGATCGTCAACCTGCTCGATACCCCCGGCCACGAGGACTTCTCGGAGGATACCTACCGTACCCTGACCGCGGTGGACTCGGCGCTGATGGTGATCGATGCCGCCAAGGGTGTGGAGGAGCGCACCATCAAGCTGATGGATGTCTGCCGCCTACGGGACACGCCGATCCTCACCTTCGTCAACAAGCTCGACCGCGAGGGCCGCGACGCGATCGAGATCCTCGACGAGATCGAGGCGGTGCTGCGCATCCAGTGCGCGCCCATCACTTGGCCAATCGGCATGGGCAAGCGCTTCAGGGGGGTCTATGACTTGCGCACCGGGCGCACCCACCTCTTCAGCGCCCAGCACGGCGGGCGCATCCAGACCGGCGAGGTGATCGAGGGGCTCGACAACCCGCGCATGGACGAGCTGCTGGGCGACCAGGCCCAAGAGCTGCGCGAGGAGATGGAGCTGGTCGCCGGGGCGAGCCACCCGTTCGACCTCGACGCCTACCTCGCCGGGCGCCAGACGCCGGTGTTCTTCGGCTCCGCGATCAACAACTTCGGGGTCAAGGAGCTGCTCGACGCCTTCGTGGAGTACGCCCCGCCGCCGCCCCCGCGCGAGGCCTTGCAGCGGGTGGTCGATCCGTCCGAGGAGCGGTTCACCGGGTTCGTGTTCAAGATCCAGGCGAACATGGACCCCGCCCACCGCGACCGCATCGCCTTCCTGCGCATCTGCTCGGGGAGCTACCGGAAGGGGATGAAGATGTTCCACGAGCGCATCGGCAAGACCGTTCAGGTGGCCAACGCGCTCACCTTCCAGGCCGACGAGCGCCGCCACGTCGAGGACGCCTGGCCGGGGGACATCATCGGGCTGCACAACCACGGCACCATCCAGATCGGCGATACCTTTACCGAGGGCGAGGTGCTCAAATACGGCGGCATCCCCTTCTTCGCCCCCGAGCTCTTCCGTCGGGTGGTGCTCAAGGACCCGCTGCGGATGAAGGCCCTGCAGAAGGGCGTGGTGCAGTTGAGCGAGGAGGGCGCGACCCAGGTCTTCCGCCCGCTCAAGAACAACGACCTGATCCTCGGCGCGGTGGGGGTGCTCCAGTTCGACGTCGCGGCCTATCGCTTGAAGGACGAGTACGGCGTCGACGCCGTTGTCGAGCCCGTGGGGGTGCACACCGCGCGCTGGGTCGCCTGTGAGGATGACAAGCTGCTCGATCAGTTCCGCGTCAAGGCCTACGAGAACCTCGCCGAGGACGGCGACGGCCAGCTCGTCTATCTGGCGCCGACTCGGGTGAACCTGGGTCTCACCGAGGAGCGCTGGCCGCAGATCCGCTTCCTGGCGACGCGGGAGCTGTGAGGTGGAGGAAAGAGGGTCCGCAAATAGACGCAAATGGACGCAAATAGTGGGAAGAATACCTGTTGGTTATCACCCTCGACAGGATCGTCGCCGCTGGTACCCGGCCCAGGGCTTGGCCCAAGCGCAGTCCGGCCCAACTTCCCAGGCTGCGGCGGTGGGCATGAGTCCGCAGCGCCGGCGCGCAAAGCGATTCCCTCCAATCACGACGAGTCAAGGCGGTTGTTATGGAAACTGAGGCAGTTGCGGCGCTGATCCGCACGGGCGTCCCGGGCGCCGAGGTCCAGGTGAGCGGCGACGGCAGTCACTTCGAGGCGGTGGTGGTGAGCGATGCGTTCGCCGACAAGAGCCCGATCCAGCGCCAGCGGTTGGTGATGGATACGGTGCGCCGCGAGATCGAGAGCGGGGAGCTGCACGCCCTCTCGATCCGAACCTTCACCCCGCAGCAGTGGGCGGAGCAGGGGTCCTGAGGGGCAGCCGGCTCCGGGGGATGCGCCGGGTGTGGTTTCAAAACCCCCGGCCTCCTTCCATACTTAAAGGCGGGAGAGCACCGCAAAACCAACAGGAGGCCAGCCATGTTCCTGAAACAAAGAGACAACGGTAAGTTGGTCGAAGTCCTCGGCATCGGCGATCTGTTCAACCCGCTGCACGCAGCGATCGTGGGGCGGTACAACGTCGGCGAGGAGCTGCAAGAGGCGGAGCCGTTCGCCAAGGCGGATCTGATCTTCCCGTCCGGTGAGGCCCTGCCGCGCTGCTGGACCGACGTTCACTACCGCGACGCCGAGGCCCATCATCACCACAAGGGCTGACAAGAGCGCGGGCGGGGCATGCGCAACGCGGCCCCGCCCGATGCGGTGGGCGAGCGTTCAGGCGTGCCCGATCAGCTCATCGATGTGTGTGCTCACGCAGCGCCCCAAGGCGCTTAGGCTGTAGCCCCCTTCCAGGCAGGAGACGATGCGCTCGCCGGCGTGCCGCACGGCGAGGTCGTGCAGCTCGCGAGTGATCCAGGCGTAATCGGCCTCGCGCAGGTTGAAATGCGCCATGTCGTCCTCGGCGTGGCCGTCGAAGCCTGCGGAGATCATGATCAGCTCGGGGGCGAAGGCGTCGATGCGCGGCAGCCAGTGCTGCTGCACGGCGGTGCGGAAGGCGGTCCCGTCGGTCAGGCGCGGGAGTGGAAGATTGACCACGTTCGGCGCCTGGCTATCGGCCCCGGTGCCGGGGTAGTAGGGGTGCTGGAAGCTGGAGCAAAAGAGCACCCGTTCGTCCCCCTGGAAGATGTCCTCGGTGCCATTGCCGTGGTGGACGTCGAAATCGATGATGGCGATGCGCCGCACGCCGTGCTCCGCCATGGCGTGGGCCGCCCCAACGGCCACGTTGTTGAAAAAACAGAAGCCCATCGCGCGGTGCCGCTCGGCGTGATGGCCGGGCGGGCGAATCGCGCAGAAGGCCGCGTGGTGTTGGTCGCCCATCACCAAGTCGACCCCCAAGGTCGCGGCACCCGCCGCACGCAGGGCGGCGGGGAGGGTGCCCTGGCACATCGCGGTATCCCCGTCCACCCAGGTGAGCACGTCGTCCGTCTTGGGGGCCGCATCGAAGATCATGCGCACGTAGTCGGGGTCGTGCACGCGCGTCAATTGTTCGACACTGGCCACGGGCGCATCATAGTGGGTGACCAGCATCTCCATGCCGGAGGCGATCAGGCGGTCTTGAATGGCATGCAGCCGCTCGGGCGTCTCGGGATGGTGTGCCCCCATGCGGTGGCCTTGGCACTCGTGATGACTGATGAAGGCGAGATTCATGATGTCCTCTCTTCGTAGGGACGGTTCACCAATAGGTTAAACAAGTCCATCAGGAGCTACCTCTGGCACCATTCTCGTTGTCGTTATCGTTGTCGTAATCGTAATCGTAATCGAGGTTATCCTAGCGAAACGGTGCCGCGTGTGACGATCGATGCCTCGCGAACGCTTGGGGGTTTTCCACCGCCAAGCCACCGACCGGATCGCGACCCGGTGGACATCGAGCGGCTAACGCCCAAGAGGCATCGCTTGTCCGATTACGATTACGACAACGACAACGACGAGGACAACGACGAGGATTGTGTGCGTTGTTCATCTGGTTTTTGACTCGTCCCGTAGGGCGGGTGCGGTGCCGCCTGCCGCCCCGATCGGCCTTGCGGTCGGCGCGCTGATCGTCATGGGGACCTGGTGCCGCTGGCCAGGTCCCAGCGGCCCCATCACGCCCATAGCTTAGTCCCAACACGCTCCCGAGGGGCAGATCCGATGCGTTTGTCCGACGTCGACCAACTCTTCACGCCGAGCGCGGTAGCCGTGTTCGGTGCCAGCGACCGTGCCACCTCGGTGGGCGGCATGATCTACCGCAACCTGCTCGAGGGCGGGTTCAAGGGACCCTGCTACGCGATCAATCCCAAATACGATCAGGTCGAGGGCCGGCTCTGCTACAAGGACCTCGGTGAGCTCGACAAGCACGTCGAGTTGGCCCTGATCGCGACTC
>Ga0114946_10000791_pt1 | contig 21481 bp, 24 predicted proteins | sample WalLakDeSediment_FD_88676 | JGI IMG/M metagenome (GOLD analysis project Ga0114946, IMG submission 88676) | Lake sediment microbial communities from Walker lake, Nevada to study Microbial Dark Matter (Phase II) - Walker Lake 11/02/13 Deep Sediment | ecosystem: Environmental > Aquatic >...
CCTGCTGAGGAGAAAGTTTCAACGGGCGATAAGGAAGAAAAGAAATAAGGGGCCCGTAGCTCAATTGGCAGAGCATCGCATTTGCAATGCGGAGGTCGGGAGTTCGAGTCTCCCCGGGTCCACCAAAAGTTATCCACAGGAGGTGGGTTTTTTAATTTGACAGTGATTATGATATAATATCTTAACAGCTAAAGGTCGAGCGCAAAATAAAATAACATTATTAAATTTATGGATACGAATTGGTTAGCTGAAACTTATCAACAGCTTTCAGCAGGATTCTGGTTGGGATTTGGCCCGTTTTTGCTCCAGTTGATTATAGCAATATTAATATTTATTATTGGTTGGTTTATTGCTATTTTGGTTGGAAAGATAGTTGCTGAAATACTAAAAAAATTGAAATTTAATAAGATTTTCGAAGAAGGAGTTTGGAAAGAAGCTTTAGAAAAGGCTGATTTCAAAGTGGATGCATCCGGTTTCATAGGAACGATAGTAAAGTGGATTTTGGTTATTGTCGCGCTTTGGGTAGCTTTGGGTTTTATAGAGCATTTCGAACCCTTCACCGAGTTCTTAGAGAGAATCCTGGCTTATTTGCCCAATGTTGTTATTGCTGCTTTTATTTTTGTGGTGGCAGTAATTGTTGCAGACCTTTTGGGAAAAGTAATCAGAGTAGCTGTAGAGTCGCTCAAGGTTGGTTACGGCCAAGTCGCAGAGATGATTGTTAAATGGGCGATTATAATTTTTGCCTTTTTGACAATATTAGAACAATTGGGTTTTGTGGCAGCGACCTGGATTTTCCAGCTTATTCAGATAATTCTAATAGGAATAGTGGCAGGCTGTGCAATTGCTTTTGGTCTGGGCGGTAAGAATGTGGCAGGAGAGATTTTAGAAAACTTATATAAAAAAATCAAAGGATAGAAAATCGATAAATTCGGGTTTGACCAACAATATAACCAGGTACATAATTACGTAAAATGTGCTTGGTTATATTTATTTTAAGCCCGGGGCACGTAGCTCAGCGGTTAGAGTACTGCACTCACATTGCAGGGGTCACAGGTTCAAATCCTGTCGTGCCCACTTATGTACAAGATGTTTTTTCTTTATCTTCAGTGGCATTTTTTAGACAATTCCAGGTCAATTCTGCGGGCCTGGCACAATTGTCTTAAATTTAACTTGAATTATTGGTCTTTGCCTTTGCTTTTCCGGACATTTTTTTCTCATTGGCACAGATACAGCTATTCTTACGGTCGGGGCTTCGAGCTTAAAAGATATGCCGAAGTTTTTATTTTTAACATGTTTTCTCGGATAGTCGGAGCAATACTGAGAACATGCTTTATCGTAATCGGCTTTTTGTCGGAAGCTTTCATTTTTTTAGCAGGAGCTTTGGTCTTTCTGGTTTGGATATTATTGCCCTTTTTAATTATTACGGGAATTTTTTATGGCTTCAAATTATTATTTTAATTTTAAAAAAACCGCTATCTATCAAGCATTGAAATGGCAGCATTTTTTTAAATTCTGCGGAATTCTGCAGAAATGCTTTCTTGTTTTATTTATTATTGTTTTCATTTTGTTTTTATATGGTTTCCTGGGGGAAAATTTCTCAGAAGAGACAAGCTTATCTATTCTCGGCGTCAGTCTTTTGTTTCTATCTTTCGGTACAATTTTTTGGCTGGCCAGTTCTTTTTTTGAGGCAAAAATTAAAAATCCGGCGATTAAGGACAAAGACAATTTGGCCGAATTTCTAAGCTTTGGAGCAGCCAAAGCGGTCAATAAAGGAAGATTGGATAATCTTAAGTTAAGTATTATTTTTCAACGGCTTCTTTTGGATCCAGAAGAGATTAAAAAAATAAAAATAGACTTTAAGTCAGAAATAATTTTGCAGGCGAAAGAAATAGCCGAAAAGCGCGGTTCTTGGAAAATAAAAACAGGAGATCTGCTGATGGTTCTGGCAAAAGACCACCCGGTTTTTAAAAAAATACTTATTGAAAAAGATTTAAGATTGGAAGATTTTGAAAACTTGGTTTGGTGGATATATGCTTTGGAAAAGAAGGTTAAAGAGAGAAAGAAGTGGTGGGAATATCATAATTTATTACGTCGCGGAGCTCTGGCTAAAAAATGGACAGCAGGATATACGGTTACTTTGGACCGATTTTCAACCGATTGGACAGAGATAATTCGAAAAAGAGGCATGGATGAAACTATCGGGCATAAGGAAGCCCTTGAGCATCTGGAGAGGGTCTTATCCAGGCATGAGATTAATAATGCTCTTTTGGTTGGTGAGCCCGGGACCGGTCGAAAATCGATAATCAATGCCTTGGCCCAAAAAGCTATTTTCGGCCAGAGCTTTCCCGCGATAAACTATAATAGAATCGTTGAGTTGGACATAATTTCGGTTTTAGCCGCAACTCAATCAGCTGAGCAGGCTACCGGTATTTTAGACAAAATTTTCAAAGAAGCGGTTATGGCCGGCAATATTATTTTGGTGATTGATGAGTTTTACAATTTTGTCACCCAGGCAAAAGGCTCTTTGGGAGTAGTTGATATCTCCAGCATCTTATCAAGATATCTTCCTTATGCTGATTTTCGGCTGATCGGAATCACCTCTTATTACGGTCTTCATCTGTTTGTTGAGAAGAATTCAGTCATATTGAAATACATGGAAAAGGTTGAAGCAAAAGAAATTTCAGAGAAGGAAACGATTTTGATTCTGCAGAAATTCACCGCTTTTCTTGAAAAAAAATACAAGAGATTCATTCCTTATCTGGCCATCAGGGAAATAGTTCGCTATGCGAACAAGTATTTCCAAGAAATTCCTTTCCCCAAAAAAGCGATTGATTTGCTTGACGAAGTTTTAGTTTATACTGTTCGCCACGGAAGAGTTCCGGTGGTTTTGCCTGAATACGTGACTAAGGTTATTTCAGAGAAAACCGATATACCTCTGGGAAAAATCGAAATCAAGGAAAAAGATATTTTATTAAACCTGGAAGATTTATTCCACAGAAGAATCGTTAATCAGGAAGAAGCTGTTGGGGAGGTTTCATCTTCCTTGAGAAGGGCCAGGGCTGAAATATCTTCCAAGCCCGGCCCCATGGGCAGCTTTTTATTTTTGGGGCCTACAGGAGTAGGTAAAACAGAGATGTCAAAGGCCCTGGCAGAAATTTATTTTGGCGCAGAATCCAGAATGATCAGGATGGATATGTCGGAATTCCAAGACGTCAAAGATATACCCCGTTTGTTGGGCCATTCTCAAGGAGAAGGATTGTTGACCACCAAAGTGAGGGAAAATCCTTTCAGTTTGGTGCTTTTGGATGAGATTGAAAAAGCCCATGCCAATATTCTCGATTTATTTTTGCAGGTTTTGGACGAAGGGCACATAACCGACGGATTCGGCAGAAAAGTGGACTTTAAAAACACGATTATCATAGCTACCAGCAATGCCGGATACGAAATAATTTTAGAAGCATTAAAAGAAAAAAGTAAATGGTCGGGGGTCAAGCAGGATTTGCTGGATTATATTTTTAAAAAGGGCATTTTCAAACCTGAATTCATCAATCGATTTGACGCGATGGTTCTTTTCAAGCCCTTAAACAAAACGAATCTTGTTGATGTGGTTGAGTTGATGTTGCAGCAAACGAAAAATAACCTGAAAGAAAAAGGCATTGAGTTTGAAATTACTTTACCCTTAAAAGAAAAAATCGTTAAGTTGGGTTATGACCCCACTTTTGGCGCCAGGCAGATGCGTAGGGTTTTACAGGAAAAGGTTGAAAATGTTCTGGCCACAGCTTTATTATCGGGCACCATCAAAAGGGGAGACAGCATATCAATTAATCCGGCAAAGTTTCAGATAGTTAAAAAATAATGATCGTTCCGATTTTTACGATAATTTCCATGGTAAGCATCATTATCTTCGGGGGTTTTTTGAATTCAAGCGAAAAGTCGGCAATATCCGCAGAAACAGCTCTACAAGAAAACGTTAAGGTTACAACAGAAGATGCTGCAGATCAGGCTCGGCAAAGATCCGGACAGATCAAAGGAGTTTATGCAGGATGGGCCTACAATCAATCCTATTTCAAAAAGCTGTTCGAAGAAACCGAATTAAACGGAATTGTTATTGATGTTAAAGAATATTACGGCATTAACTTATCTGTCTCTTTGCAGAGCTTTATTAAAGAACTGCAGGAAGAAAACGTTTGGACCATAGCCAGAATTGTCGTTTTTCGCGATTCTTTATCCCTTGAGAAAAATCCTGAATGGTATTTAACTTCTTCTGAATCAATCTGGCAAGACAGATCCGGTTACTACTGGCTAGATCCGCAGAATCAGGAAGTCTCGGATTATATTGTTGATTTTTCTAAGAAAGTGATAGATTTCGGTTTTGACGAACTACAGTTTGATTATATCCGTTATCCTGAAACATACGGGTTTGTTTCCGGTCCGGAAAAAGTAGCAGCAATCAGTGATTTTTTTTCACAGCTTAGCCTGGAATTAAAAAAATATGATCCGTCAATTATTCTTTCGGTGGATCTTTTCGGTTATATAACCACCCAACATCGCAGCTACGGCATAGGGCAAAGTTTGGCTGAAGCAGAGCAGTGTTTTGATTATCTTTCTTTCATGCTTTATCCCAGCCATTTTTATAGCGGATTCGATGTGGCCGGAGTGCGCTATTCGTATCCCGAAGTTGTCAAACATCCTTACGAAGTAATTTATTATTCGATCATCGCTTCAGGTTTTCCGGAAAAAACCAGGCCTTTTTTACAGGATTTTAATTTAAGAATTGACACAGAAAGAGGAATAATTTATGATGCAGCAAAAATTAGGGCTCAGATTCAAGCGGCTGAAGATGCCGGTGCCTCGGGCTGGCTTTTCTGGAACCCCAAAGGAATTTATACTAAAGAAGCTTTTAAATAAAATTTTTGCATTATAATTGGTTTCGATTTAGAGGTTGCTATAATTAAAAGAAGGCAAGCGGTAAAATTATAAAGGTCGAAAAAGTTGATTGAAATTTAATATTTTAAATTATGAAATCATTACAACACATTGCATTATCTTTTTTCCTTGCTGCAATTATAATTCTTACGGTTATTTTTTTGGCATCAATGTGGGGATTATTGGCAGATCGGGGAGATTTTGCCGGAAAAGTAGCTCTGACCTTTTTTGTCTTGATTATTAGTGCTGGGATTATATTGGTGGCAGGAAAGGTTGCCAGGAAAGACCAGGAGGGGGCAGAAGATGAAGCCTCTACCAAGTTTATCTCCGGACTTGGAAAGTTCCGAAGATTAATTTCAGGCATCATTGTTGTTGCCTCTGTCTTGTTGGCATTTGTGGCGATATTTACAGCCTGGGAGATCGTGGGAGACGAAACTATGTTTTTTAAAATTTTGGGTTCTTTAGGTGTTTTTGCTGTCAGCGGATTTGTTATTGGAGTTACCTGCCTGATAGGGGAAAAGAAGTTGGATATTTTTGCCGAAAGAGAGAGAGGTCTTTCTATTTGGAAAATTTTATCCATAATTATCGTTATCGTCGTTTTGCATACTCTTTTTTCCATGTTTATGTCCCTTTTCTTCTTTTCCCGCCCCTATTTTTATTAAACACCCAACAAGATCTGATTTTTAAGAGCTTTCTGGAAGGGTGGGGTACAAGAGCTTTTTTGTGCCTCTTTAATTTCTTTGAATGTTCTGGATAGTTTTCCACAGGCGATTACTTGAAAGCCTTTCAGTTTTAAAGGATAATGAAATTGAGGGTCGTGCAGAAAAATAATAATTAATAAATAAAAGAGATGAATCCACTTAAAATTTTAGTCGTTATTTTAGTTATTATTGTCATGGGAACAGTGGCTTTATTGGCAACAGGCATATGGAATCCCAGCTGGAACCCTTTCAGTTTTATTTCGCCCAAATCTCCGGAAGCTGTTATGGGTAAAATGGTAAAAACAATGGCGGATGTGAACACTGTTAGCTCCCAAGGAGAGATGTATTTTGAAGCAAGAGAGGAGAAACTGATGGAAACCGTCAGCATGGCCATGGCTTTTAGTGCTGATTCAGATGAAACAGATCCGGAAAATCCGAAGGCAGCCATGGGATTGGATTTTGATCTGCTGCTTATTGACCAAGACTTTTCCTTTTCTTTGCAGGCCAAGGTGATCGGTCAAACAATTTATTTAAAGATAACAGAAATACCTGATCTTCCTGACGATATAATCTATGAATTAGAAAGAACCGGATTTGACATAAACCAACTGCTTAACGAATGGATAAGAATTGATGAAGAATCTTTAAAAAACGCTTACGAGGCTATGGGCTTAGATTTTACAGAGGTAGAAGAGATGCTTGAAGAAAGCAAAAAATACGAAGAATTAATAGAAGAAATAGCAGAGGAATTTACAGCGTTAATAGAAAAGAGAACGCCCGACTTATTGAAAATAAAAGAGGTCTTGCCCGATAAAAAGATTGACGGAGTGGAGGTTTATCACTACGTGGTTGTTTTGGATAAAGAGGGAGTTAAAAAAACAGTCCCGGAACTTATAGAAATTTTTGAAAAAATGTTTCTTATGGGGCTAGAACAACAAAAAGATGAATGGTTTTCAGAGATGCTGGAAAGACAATGGGAAGAATCAAAAAAAGAAATGCTGGCAGGGCTGGACGAAGGCCTGGATTATTTCTTTGAGAGGGCGGGTGAGTTTTCAGCCGAGCTGTGGATAGGTAAAGAAGATTATTATCTTTATAAGATTAAATTTGAAAAACTTATTGACATTAATAAGTTTGATCCAAGAGAAGAAATAACCCTGAGACTGGGGTTTGACATGAATTATTCCAATTTCAACCAGCCGATAATTATTGAACCGCCGCAAGATTACAAAACCTTGGATGAAATTTTAATTTATTTGCTTCAGTTTTCCATGGATTATTACGGACCTGTTTTGTTCAGCCATTCTGGAGAAGTATTATTTTCTTCTGATTTACAGAGCCGGGCTCCTGAGGCTCAGGTTACGGCCCTGTCTTCTTCTTTATTGAAAAGCTTTCCTCAATTGCTGCAGGCTTCTTTGTTTAAAATTCCTTTCTAGTCAAAAAGACAATATTTTTCATAAAAGCTGCTAATCGAGATTGGTAGCTTTTTGGATTGTCCTTGAAATTTTATGAAAATGGAGTAAGATTAAGGATGTTTATTCAGATGCAAAAGAAAAATATCTCTGATGAAAAAGTAATTAAGACGTCTATCAAGGTTGATATCATCGACGTTTTACTCAACGGCACTGCTTTCCTGGTTACGGGCAGCGTTACCATGTTGGCTGAAGTTTTTCAGGGCCTTGCGGACCTGATTAATGATGGTTTGATTTATTTTGGCATGAAGCGTTCCAGGGGTTTGCCCGACAAAAAATATCCTTTTGGCTATGGCCGTGAACTTTATATCTGGTCGTTTCTCGCCGTGCTTACCATGTTTCTTTTTTTGGCCGGCTTGTCTTTTTATTTTGGCTGGCAGCGTCTTAGAGACCAGAAAGATATTGAACATATTTTTTTGGCATATTCAATACTGATAATTTCTCTTATAACCAACGGTTATTCCTTTTCTTTGGGCTTCAGAAGGCTTTTAGAGGGCAGGCCTTTCTGGAGGATCAAACAGGCTTTTTCCCAGTCAACTTTTTTAGAAACCAAAGTGACATTCATTTCGGATCTATTGGGGGCCCTGGCTGCTTTTTTCGGGTTAATCGCTTTAATACTTTTTGAAGTAACGGGCAAGCTTTGGTTTGACGGGCTGGGGGCCATGGTTATTGGCTTAATAATGGCTATTTTTTCTCTTCAGCTTTTAAAAAATGTCAGAGATTTTATCGTCGGCGTTTCAGTTTCCGAAGAAACAAAAGATTTAATCAAAAAGGCGGCACTAGAGGTAACCAAGGTGCAGGGAGTCTTAGATTTGAGAGCCGTGGTTATCGGTTCAAATCGCCTGCTTGTTAACCTGGAAATTCATATTGAACCGGGCCTGGTGACAGAAGAGATCGAAAAATTGATTGATAAAGTTAAAGCCAATATTAAAGAAAAAGTGCCTTCTGTTTATCATATTCAGGTAGAGCCGGAAACCCCGGCCGCCGAGATTAACAAAGCATAACTTTTTAGCATACAGATGAAAATATATGAAATTACAGATTAAAAAATATCCGGATCCTATTTTAAGAAAAAGGGCCGATAAAATAGAGAAGATAAGCCCCGCAATCATTCAATTAGGGAAAGATATGATAGCAGCAATGGAAAGGTCGGTGCCGGAGGGCGTGGGCTTGGCCGGTCCCCAGGTGGGCGTTCCAAAGAGAATAATCGTTGTTCAGACTGAAAAGGGCCCTATGATTTTTATCAACCCCGAAATTTTAAAAGAGAACAAGGAAAAAGAAATAATGGAGGAAGGGTGTTTAAGTTTTCCCGGATTTTCGCTGAAAATAAAGAGACCAAAAAAAATAGACTTGGAATACGTCGGCATTAACGGCGAGAAAGAGAAAATCAAAGCAGAGGGCATTCTGGCCCGCATTTTCCAGCACGAAATTGACCACTTAGACGGTGTTTTAATTATAGACAGAACGGGATTTCGGCAAAAAGTAAAAAGCTTTTTTAAGAAATAATTGTCCTGTTTATCCGGAAAGATGAGCATGTTATGTTTTTCAGAAAGAGAGCTAAAAAGCACAAAGATTACAAACATGGCTTTAATAGATAATTTAATATCAGAAGGATGGCTGAAGACTCCGAGAATCATCAGGGCTTTTAAAAAAATACAAAGGATAGATTTTTTACCTGAAGAAGAAAAAGGATCGGCGGACCTGAATGAAGCTTTGCCTATTGGCCATCAGCAAACAATATCTCAGCCTTTGGTGGTAGCTTTTATGCTGGAGAAGCTTCAGCCAAACCCCGGCCATAAAATTTTAGACATTGGATCTGGCTCAGGATGGACAGCAGCGCTTTTAGCTGAGATAGTAAAAGAAAAAGGCAGGGTGATAGCCCTCGAAGTTGTTCCTGAGCTGAAAAAATTTGGTGAAATGAACGCGACAAAGTACGGTTTACCCGTTGAATTTATTTGCGCTGATGCTTCCAAGGGATATGAAAAAGAGGCTCCGTATGACGGAATTCTTTGTTCTGCCGCAGTTCGAAAATCTTTGCCGGAACCCTGGAAAAAACAATTAACAACAGGAGGCAGGATCGTTGCGCCCGTGGGCTCTTCAATATGCCTGTTTGTTAAAAAAAGCGAAAATGATTTTGATGAAAAAGAGTATCCCGGTTTCGTTTTCGTTCCTTTTGTTGAAAAATGATAAAAATTTTAATTACCTTATTTTTAATATTGACTTTACTATTAGTGACGATAGTATTGGCCGGAATTTTTGTGCCCAAAGAAAGCGGTTACCAGGATGAAGTTTTTTTTACAGTAGAAAGAGGCGACGGGCTCAGAGAAATCGCCGGAAAACTAGAAGAAGAAGACTTAATAAGGTGGAGCGTGCTTTTTAAAATATATGTCACACTGCAGGGAAAAGCTGGCAGCTTGCAGGCAGGTTCCTATTTAATTTCACCTTCGATGACAATACCTGAGATTGCTGATAAATTTGCTTCAGGCGACATTGCCACGGCAAAAGTCACCATCCCGGAGGGTTTTACTTCCCTTCAAATCAGTCAAAGACTTGAGAATATAGCAGATGACGGTTTACTTGAGCTGGAAGAGTATCAGGGTTATCTTTTTCCTGATACTTATTACATTCCTTACGGAGCCACAGAGAAAGAGATTATAAAAATAATGACGGATAATTTTAAAAACAAAACAGCTGATTTGGAAATTACTCCGGAAGCCGTTATTATGGCTTCTATTTTGGAAAAAGAGGTGAAAACCAAAGAAGAAAAAGAATTAGCCGCAGGACTTTTATGGAAAAGGTTGGAGAATAACTGGTTCTTGCAGGTTGATGTTTATATGTGGACCTACAAGAACAAGGGCTTGCCGCCAAAGCCCATTTGTAATCCCGGCCTTGAAAGTATCCTGGCTGCGTTATATCCTAAAGATAGCGAGTATTGGTATTACATTTCAAAGCCGGACGGAGAAACAATTTTTCAAAAAACATTGGAAGAACATAATTATGCTAAATACAAATATCTCAGGTAAAAAGATAGCCATGGTAATAGCCTTTAGGGACTTTAGAGATGCGGAATACTTTATACCGGCAGACATTCTTTCATTTTATGGAGGAGAGATTATTAATGTAAGTACCCAAAAAGGAACAGCTATCGGAGCTGACGGCGGAGACGTTGAGGTCCAGTTGTCCTCTCAAGAATTCCGGGCTGAAGATTTTGACGCCTTAGTTTTCGTAGGCGGACCGGGCATGGCAAAAAACCTGGAAAACCAAGAATTCCACAGGATGGCGCAGGCAGCGTCAGCAGCAGGCAAGGTTATGGGAGCTATCTGCATATCGCCGGTTCTTCTTGCTAAAGCAGGTGTTTTATCCGGCAGAAAAGCCACGGTTTGGTCCGGTCCCATGGATAAGTCACCAATCAAAATGCTTAAGGAGGCGGGAGCTGTTTATCTGAAAGAAAGCGTTGTTGTTGACAATAATACCATTACAGCTAACGGCCCTGTTGCTGCAAAAGAATTCGGTGAGGCATTAGCTAAAAAACTTGACAACGGTCTTTGATTTTGCTATCTTTAGTTTATCCGCAGACAGCAGGCAGCAAATAAGTCCTGCCGAGGATAAAATTACGCGTGAAATTTGCGTATAACGTCTGCGGTCTGCAGGCTTTTTTTATGCCCGGTAGTGAAAATTCGACAACCCTTGAGTTGCGAAAAAAAAACTGCAGGGCAACAATAATTAACAAGTTTTAAGTCTGGTAGAAAGCGATAGATCGCTTTATCGGGTTAAGCAACTGTCGAATTTCTACTACCGGGTATGGCCCTAACAAAAGATCAAAAACAAAAATCTCTTAAAGCATTGAAAGAAAAAATCGACAAACAGAAATCGATTGCTTTTGCCGACATTACCGGGTTAAAGGTTCAGGATTTAACCAAACTGAGAAAAGAAATGAAAAAGCAAAATTGCGAGTTAAAAGTGGCAAAAAAAACACTGACCGGCTTGGCCCTGAAAGAAAAAGGGGTTTTGGTTGATATTAAAAAAATGAAAGGAGAAATAGCTTTGGCTTTTGGGTACAAAGATGAAGTTTCTGCTTTTCGGGTTCTTAATGATTTTGTCAAAGATCACGAACAGCTAAAAATATTAGGGGGTTTGTTTGAGAATGAATTTTTAGAACAAGACAAAGCTATTATGTTAGCACAGTTGCCAACCAGAGACCAACTTTTGGCAAAATTAGTTGGAAGCATTTCATCTCCTCTGTCGGGATTAGTCTCTGTTCTGCAGGGGAACATTAAAGGTCTGATTAATGTTTTAGCTAAAGCTAAAGCGTAAAATATTATGAATGAAGAAAAAAAAGTACAAGTGCCTGCAAAATTCAAAGATTTGGTTGAGGGGATAGAGCAATTATCAGTTATCGATCTGGCAGAACTGGTTAAGATACTGGAGGAAAAATTCGGGGTTTCAGCTCAGGCTCCGGTTATGGCAGTTCCGGCCGTTGCTGCTGGCGCCGAAGCTCCGGCCGCCGAAGAAAAAACCGTTTTTACCATTGAATTAAAATCGGCAGGAGATAAAAAAATAGAAGTGATTAAGGTGGTAAGGGATGTAACCGAAAAGGGGTTAAAAGAGGCCAAAGACTTCGTAGAAGCAGCAGCTTCCGGCCCTCAGGTGGTAAAGGATAACGTGAAAAAAGAAGAAGCAGAAGAAATCAAGAAAAAATTCCAGGCGGCTGGAGCACAAGTGGAGTTGAAATAAATTAATGGCGGTTCAACCGCCATTAATCATATTAAGAATTTCATCGATTTTTTCCCGTAGATATTCGGCTTCTTCTCCAATTTCAGCTATAATGTTTTGAGCCTCCAACAGAAGTTTGGAGGCTCCTTCTGTATCCTGAAGAATTGAGATTCTGTTTTCCGCTTCGTCTATTTTGGCTTCAGCCAGTTCCAATAATTCAAGTTGTTCTATTGTTTGGGTTTTTTCCTGCTTTTCCTGTTCTTTTTGCTGAAAGTTGAAAATAAGAGATCCTGCAAGCAAAACAAGCAGAAAGGCGATAATTAATCGAACGCTTCTTTTTTTTATAATATCAGCAAAAGGGTATTTAAAAGCAGGGGTCGGGAATCTGACGGCAGGAATTTTTGAGCCGGTGATTTTTTGCCGAGCGGGCTGCTTATAGGAGATATTTGCTTCAGGGGGGATGAGCAGTAATAAGCATATTCCGGCAGTTTCAGAAAGCAGCTTCTTGTTCAGATTAAGAAGCTTTTTTAGTTCTTTTTCGTCAGAAATATTTTTAATTTGATTCAGGAAATTGCCCTTTTTTGATAAAAGAGAAAAAACGTTCTTGGTCAGGAGAATAAGCTTGTCGTTGCTTGCCACTTTTCCCGTGACTATGTTCCCGAAGATTTTTAAAGGATAAGGCTCTGTTTCCCGCATTTCCAGATTATGACCGATGTCCAATAAATCTCCTTCTCTCGACAGCAAAACCTTGGTTTCTCCGGTACTGCTTAGGTTTATCTTCCAGGAGTTTTTCTGGGAGATTAAGCTTAACACAGTGAAATGCAGGTTGCCCAGCCAGTTGACATTGCCTGACCTGGCTTCTTTATCCAAAAATTCATTGGCTTTTTTAAGAGCTTCGCCCAATTCTCCTTTTTGATAATATTCCTCCTTGATGGTTTTTGACAGATTATTTAAAAACCTTGAGTTTTGAGGGAGAATTTTTGCAAATTCGCCGATCATGTATAAATTTCCCATAGGTTTTTCTGAAGGAGTTTCCGGTTCAAAAACAAAACTGTCGAATATCTCTTCGTTTTTCTTTTTTTGGTTAAAATGTAATTCAAAAACTTTCATTTCTTATATTCTCCTTACATATTCTTCTGTTTCCGTGTTGATTTCAATTATATCGTCGGTTTTAATAAAAAGGGGAGCGTTTATTTTTGCTCCGGTTTCCAGGGTAACGATTTTATTGCCGCCTTGGGCGCGGTCTCCTACTATGCCGGGAGGAGCTTCTTTCACTCTTAGCTGTATTTTTATGGGCAAGGCTATATTGATGATTCCGCCGTTAAAAAGAAGGACATCAACGGCCTGGTTCTGCTTTAAGAATTTTGCATGGGGGCCTATCTGTTCAGAAGTCAGTTCAAACCTTTTTGCCGGTTCGTTTTCCTGAGAAAAAAAGAATCGTTCCCGGTGCGCATAGATAAATTTCGCTTTAATCTTTTCAAGGTCAGGTTCTTCGAAAACGTCTCCTTGCTGAAAGTTTCTTCCGACGACGTTTCCGGTAATCAGGTTTTTGATTTTCGTTTGGATGACGGGCCGGCGCTGTGCTTTTTTCATAAAATTCGTTTCCAGCAATTCATAGGGCTGTCCGTCCAAAATTATTTTTACGCCTTTTTTTAAATCACTATAAGTTAGCATGGTATTTTGAAGTCTTTGTGCCCGAGCAGGAAATCTTTAAAACTCATTGGTTTTTTCCCTTCGGGTTGAACCTCCTGAATTATTAATTTGTTTTCTTCCAGGCTTGCTTTTAATATTTTCAGCCTTTTCCCGTTATAAAAAGTGTAGGTACCGGGCCAGGGAGAAAAAGCCCGAATTTGTCTGTGAATTTCCTGCGGTGATTTTTTCCAATCGATTTCACCGTCCTTTCTTGTTAAGAGCTTGGTGTAGGTTGATTTTTTTTCATCCTGGGGGATAGGCTTTTTTCTGCCCTTAACCCAGTCAGCAATAACATCCGTTAAAATTTCAGATCCCAGTACGGCCAGCCTTTGGCAAAGATCTTCCGCTGTTTCGTTGGGACGGATAGCCGTCTTTTTTTGTGCCAGAATAGGGCCGTGATCTATTTGTTCGTCCATCACTATTACGCTTACCCCTGTTTCTTTGTCTCCGTTTAAAATCGCAGTCTGCACCGGCGAAGGTCCTCTGTATTTTGGCAGTAGGGACGGATGAACATTCAGGCAGCCGTAAACCGGCACATTTAAGATATCTTTGGTGATTATTTTTCCGAAATTGGCCACAATTAACAAATCAGGCCGTATTTTTTTAATCTCTTCAAGGCGTCTTGAGGCTATTCCGTAACCTGACCGGGGCAGTTCTTCCAAAATAATGTCTCTGAATCTGCCCGTACCCAAAAATATGATTTTTAATTTCATACCATTTTCCATTCCATATCTTCTTCTTTGCCCGCGAATTCCAGCCAGCGGCCCTCTTTGTCAATAACATACCATTTTTTATGCGTTTGAGACCAGACCATGAGGTCTCCCTGATAGTAAGGCTTTTTAACAACCTCTTTTGGTTTTAATTTGTCCAGTTCCAGCCATCTTTTAAAAACGGTTTCAATGACGTAATCTAGATTTCTGGATTTCGCCCATTGAGACACTTTGTCTATGGCTTCTTTGGCTTTTTCCAAAGAACCGGCTAATTCCAAAAGCTGTTTCGCCGGTTTTGTATAGCGGGAGTAGACGATTTTTCTTTTTCTGGCGTTTTGTTTAAGCTCTTTTAAAGATACTCCCTTGGTTTCAAAATAATGAGTGACGATTTGCCTGACAGCGGTTTCTTTTTTCAATTCTTCACAATATTTGATTTTTCCTTTTTTCAAATATTCTTCGACTTTTTGGGCAATGCTTTTGCCGATACCCGGAATCTTATCAAGGCCCCTAAGCCCTTCTTTTTTATAAATCTCGGAAACGTCCTGCTCTATATTTTTCAGTGCTCTTGCTGCTTTCCGATAGGCGCTCGGCTTAAAGGCGGTTCCTTTTAATTCTAAAAGATCGGCTGTTTCGTAAAATATTTCAGCAAGTTTTTTATTCATGGTACTTTTCTGCTGAAAATCTGTAAATAAATATTTTTTCTTCTTTCGGGTTGATTCCCGCCTTTTGGCAGGCGATTGAGATTTGTTTTTCTGCAGAGTTTATTCCTGGAAGATCCGGCAGTAAAATTCCGGTTTTGTATGGGGCAATACTGTCAAAAACCACGTTTTTTTCATCAGGAAAAGCCAGGGGGCCGTTTTTAACGATTACGCCGAATTTTTTAGGATCTAACTCCTCGTTGTTTTTAATCGGTTCAGGATAGCTCAAAACATAAACAGTATAACAAAGATGTTCCAGTTCATTTGCCTGAATAGGTCCGAAACGATGATCTTCATTGGCTGCTGCCACGGCGTTGCGAATAGTTTCTTGGAGAGTATTGGGCCGGGTTGGCAGATAAGTTCCGATACAGGCCCGTAACTGCCCCTGTTTTTCAATCGTTACGAAAACACCGGACATTTTTCTGTAAAATTCCGCGGGTAATTTGTCGGGCGGGTCAATGATCTTTTTTTCTCTGACGTAATTTTCCACCGCTGATTTGGCTAAATTGACCAAAGAATTCATGATAGTTAAAGAATTTATTTTGACCTGTTTCCTTTTTATTGTATAATTATATTACAGTTCTTAAACAATTTAAAGGGGGAAAGATTGATAAAGATTTCAGCCGAAGAATTAGAGCAAGGTCTGAAAATGGCCGGAGAAGCGTCTTGTACGAGGTCATTCCATTGTTTATGGGGAGAACGTAAATATTTGCCCAGAGAAAATTGTTGCGGAGTTGTTGATTTCCGGGATATTTTCGAGCATTCTTCAGGGTTACTTTTCAACAGATTTCTGGAGCTTTCCGGATACAATAGAATCACTTACGATTTCATGCTTCTGGAAATTGGTATGGGAGCAGAGAAGCTAAGAGACATAAGAAGAACTCAAGAAGAAATCCGCGATCTTCATATTTTTACCCAGGGCTTTCTCTTGATTTTTTATCCTCTTTTTTTAGCAAACAACGAAGAAATTCCCTGTTTTTCTCCTGACCAACTAAAAGAAGAAGAAAAAAAATTGTTCCAAAAATCCTTCTATCAAACAGCGGTTAAAACAGAAAGAAAGATGTTCCATATCAACCGTTATTGGCTTGGATGGGTGAGAACCAATTATTTGGAGAGTTTTACCCGGCCGAAAAAATATGCAAAATTAATGTTTTTCCTGGTTAATCTTTTCTTGGCCTATATTCAAAGAAACAAAATCCCCGATATATTGGGGTTTTCCGCACAAGAAAAAGAACGATTTTTCCAAGAAATAAAAAAGGAGATTTTATAAAAGACCAGAGGGGGCGCCCGCCCCCTTTTTCATTTGAGTGTTAAATATAAATTTTCCCCGCATTCTTGGCACTTGCCGTTTTTATCAAAACGCTTGACCAGATAGCCTGTTCTGTCAATGCAGAGCTTTTTGCATTTCGGACAAAAAGTATCTTCCGAGGGAAGACCGGGAGCATTACCGGTATAAACGTAATTTAAGCCGTTTTTTTTGCCGATATCGTAAGCTTTTTTGAGCGTTTCAAAAGGAGTGTCAGACAGATGTTGCAGTTTCCAGGAAAATGCTCCGGAAAATTGGCTGACATGCCAGGGGGTTTCTGCCCCCAGCTCTTGTTTTATAAAAAGAGATATGTCTTTAAAGTTTTTTTCGGAATCGGAAAGAGTGGGAATAACCAGGGTTGTTATTTCCGTCCAGACACCGGATTTTTTCATTAACTTAGCGTTATCCAAAACAGGCTGTAAACTTGCCCGGCAGTTTTTTTTATAAAAATCTTCTGAAAAGCTTTTAATGTCTATATTAATGGCGTCTAGGTGGGGGATGATCATTTCTGCTGACTCTTTGGACATGAATCCGTTTGAAACGAAATTGTTTTTCAGGCCTTTTTTCCTTGCCAATTTCATTGTATCCAAGGCGTATTCCAAAAAAACAGTTGGTTCAACATAGGTATAAGAAATGCTTGGGATTTTGTTTTTTATGGCCAATCTGACTATTTCCTCAGGAGACAAGCTTTCTCCCGGTATTTCCTCTTTATATTCCTGGGAAATATCAAAGTTTTGGCAGTTAGCGCAGGTAAAATTACACCCGACCGCAGCGATTGATAAAGAACAGGTCCCCGGTAAAAAATGGAAAAAGGGCTTTTTTTCAATAGGGTCTATGTTTAAGGCCGCGCTTTTGCCGTAATTTAAGGCCTGTAATTTCCCGGCAATATTTTCTCTGACTCTGCATATCCCTCTTGCACCGGGCGGGATCAGGCAGTAATGGCTGCAATTGGTGCATTGCACTTTTTTCCCCCCAAGTTTTTTATAAAGATATGCTTCTTTCATATTCTTTAATTTTAGTCGATTTCATGCTATCATACAAATTATCTTATATGCGCCACAGAGTTTTTATTGCTATTAATTTGCCGGAATCAGTCAAGAAAGAGCTGAAAGCTTTGCAGTCAAAATGGCCGGAATTGCCCTGTCGCTGGACAAAACCGGAAAATTTTCACATCACCCTTGAGTTTTTAGGTTATATCAACGACGAAGAAATTATGGAAGTTTTCCGGCAGACAAGAGAATTAGCTGAAAAACAAAAACTTTTAAAAGTTAAACTAAACAGATTATGTTACGGCCCTCCCGGTAAAATGCCTCCCCGCATGGTTTGGGTCACAGCGGAAAAAATTGAGCAGTTCAATATTGTTCCCCACATTACTCTCGGCAGAATCAGAACATGGGAGTGGAGAAAGATTGAGCCGGAAGAAAGGCCTGAGTTGGAAGAAAAGCTGAATTTGATCTTTGAAGTTAATTCTATTGAAGTAATGGAAAGCCGGCTGAAAAGAGGCGGTCCAGAATACACGGTTTTAGAATCAATACCGCTTGGTTTAAAAATGAGAAATTAATAATTAAAAATTCAAAATGAGAATTCATCTTGTGGGCATAGGCGGCATAGGGGTTTCAGCCTTAGCTCAGTATTATTTAGCCAAAGGCCACAAAATAAGCGGTTCTGATTTGGCTGCTTCGGAAATTACCGAAGATCTGAAAAAAAAGGGCGCAAATATTACCATCGGCAAAAATACGATCAACAGAAAGGCAGATCTTGTTATTTATTCGCCGGCAGTTCCCTTGCCAAACGTCAAACGTCAATTATCAGATGTCAAAACACTGAGTTATCCTGAAGCTTTGGGCGAGCTGACCAAGAAATATTTCACCATTGCCATTTCAGGAACTCACGGCAAAAGCACGACAACAGCCATGCTCGGACTTTTACTGGTTAAAGCAGGCCTTGATCCGACGGTTATCGTAGGCACGAAAGTCAGAGAGTTCGGAAACACTAATTGCAGGATAGGAAAAAGCAAATATCTGATCATTGAAGCATGTGAGCACTTTGCTTCTTTTCTGCATTATTGGCCCAAGATTATCGTTGTCACGGGCCTTGAACCTGATCATCTCGATTATTATAAAAACATCGGTAATCTCAAAAAAGCATTTAGAGAATTTATCGGTCATTTGCCGCAAGACGGTCTTTTGTTGGATATGAGGCGTTTTTCGCATAAAGCTGCTGACACGGATAAATTAAAAAAAATATTAAAAGTTCCGGGAGACCATAATGTTGCCAACGCTTTGGCGTCTTTGGCCGTTGCCAGAGCCTTGCGGGTCCCGGACAAAATCAGTTTTAAAGCGCTTTCAGAGTATAAAGGGTCTTGGCGCCGTTTTGAAATAGTCAGTCAAAAGCCCCTTATAGTTTCTGATTACGGCCATCATCCGACCGAAGTTAAGCTGACCCTGAAAGCTGCCCGGGAAAAATGGCCGGCAAAAGAGATTTGGTGCGTTTACCAGCCTCATCAGTATCAGAGAACTTATTATTTATTTGATGATTTTGTAACAGTTTTTAAAAAAGCTCCCATTGACAGAATAATCATTACTGATGTTTTTGACGTAGCTGGCAGGGAAGAGAAAAAGATAAAGCAAAGAATCGACTCAAAAAAAATTGTTGAGAAAGTAAACAAAGAAAACGTGATTTATTTGCCGCAGAAAAAAATTATAAACTATCTTAAAAGTAACCCGTCTTCTGGCCGGGTTTTAATATTCATGGGGGCAGGTGATATTTACAGGCTGGTTGACAGAATTTCTTGTTAATGAGAAAATTAATAAAGAGAAAAGGTCGATTTAAGAAATCAAAATTTATACTTTATTATTTATGGATCGGATTTGGATAATATTAGTTATAGTAGTAGTAGTTTTAGTCTTACTTTATTTCCTAAAGAAGCAAAGAAGCAAAATAGCTGCACCCAAAAAACCCGAAGGGCCAGAATCAGGCGCCTCTTCAGAAGGTTCGGCACTTTAGTTTTGATTCTAAGGCAAACTCTTCTTTCTTGGCGTTTAGTCAGCAAGATAACAATTTTAGCTGAGCAGAGTTTTCTGCCAATATAACCACTAATATGCAATACATTTTATTAATAGAAGACGACCCTTTTCTAATCGATATTTACAGTACCAAGCTGAAAAAGAGCGGTTTTGAGGTAGGTGTTGCCAAAAACGGAGAAGAGGCCATAACCAAGCTGAAGGAAAAAAAGCCGGATTTGGTGGTTTTGGATATAGTTTTACCGCGCATTGACGGCTGGGAAATTCTTGTCAAGATTAAAGAAGATTTGCAATGGGAAGATTTAAAAGTGGTGGTTTTGTCTAATTTGGGCCAAAAAGAAGAAGTGGAAAAAGGCTTTGCATTGGGAGCTACCAAATACCTGATTAAAGCTCACTATACTCCTACAGAGGTGGTTAACGAAATCAAAAAATGCTTGTCGGAATAAAATTATTTTTCAAAAGAGAAAAGCACTCCGAAGAGTGCTTTTTCGCTATAGACCTATTTGTTTCGAAATCTGATTAATTTTGCTATAATCATAACACGCTTGGTCTTTTTTCAAAAAAAATACCTCAAATGGTTGATCCTAAAATCAAAGAACTTTTGGGCTTATCGATTGATAAAAAAAGAAAAGAACTGGTTTTTTACCAAATTGCAACAGGCGGTAAAAGATTGAGGCTTGTTTTAACCATTGCCAGCTGCTTGGTTTGCAAAGGCAAAATGGAAGACGCCTTTTATGCTGTTTAGCTTTAATCAAAAATAGAGAAATTTTTTTCATGATTATTGTTTATTCAACTTTTCCCAACAGAAAAAAGGCAAAAGAAGTTGCAGAAAAACTGATTGAGAAAAAATTGGCAGGTTGCGTCAATATTTTTCCCATTGAGGCTATATATTCTTGGCAGGGTAAAACAGAAGGGGGCCGAGAATTCGCAGCTGTTATTAAAACCAAGAAAGAAAAATTCAGGCAGGTTGAAAAGCTCATCCTGGAAAATCACCCTGACGATACTCCTTGTATTTTGGAAGTCCCTGTAGGCAGGGTTGCTAAAAAATACCTCAGCTGGTTGGATAAAAGCGTTAAACAAAGGTCGGTTGCATAGTTCGTTTTTAATAAAAATGTTCAAAAATCAAAGAAACAAAGCTTTCATATTTATCGAGCCGTTGCTGTTGTTTTCAGGGTTTGTTAGCGTAGGTCTTTTAGCGTTCTTTTTTTTAGCATCAGTGGGAGAGCCTGTCATAGTGCCAGTGCCGGACAGAGACGCCAGAATCAGGGCGAACCTATCTATGACAAGGGTATCAGCTGAAATGTATTCTTTCGAACAAGGAAATTATAGCTATGATAATATGTGCGCAAATCCTGACATAATAAGGTTGTTGGATGATATATCTGCAACTGCAGGGGAAAAGCCTTTTTGCCAGGCAGACGGAGAAAACTATTGTGTTTCTTCCCGGTTAGCTTCTGACCACACTGAATATGTTTGTGTGAGCTCTATGGGGGCAATGGGCCAGATAAAATGCACTTCCGCTGATACTGAATGCAAATAGAAAACCCCCTTGTCGGGTTATTGCTTAACCGGGATAAGCAATAGCCCGAAAGGCTGAACTTCTGAACAGTTTTTAGGTGGATGTTCTTTGTTTCGGCAAGGGGGCTTGTTTCGAATAATATAGAAATAAGGGTTATATATTTTACCTATTTGACGAAACAAGACGAAATCCCACGACTTAAAAAGAAAATTTTAAAAGAGTTGTAATAATTAAGTATTTGTAATGGCAGAGCTGAGAATTATTTCGTATAAGAGAAATTCCTCCCAAATCTTTAAAAAAGAGAAGAGTAAAATTACCAAAGCCATCGGTATTAATGATATTCATCACATTGGCAGCACAGCAGTGCCCGGATTGGGAGGCAAAGGGATAATTGATATTATGATCGGGGCCGATAGTTGGAAAGAGGCTGATAATTTTGTTAAACAGCTGAAAAAAATAGGATTTGGGCACATTCATCCCAAAACGCAGGGGAGAATATTTTTAAGCAAATACCGGGATTCCATGCCAGACAATGTTCATATTCATATTGTCAAAAGAGAGGGGGAGCAATATAAGGAGTTTTTGGCTTTTAGGGATTATCTCAGAAAAAATAAAAAAGGAGCTGAGAAATACTTTAATCTGAAATTAGAAATATTAAAGGACGTTAAAGGAAACCGGGCTGAATATACAAAATTAAAAAAAGAATACATAAAAGAGGTTTGCG
>Ga0114946_10000792_pt1 | contig 21461 bp, 18 predicted proteins | sample WalLakDeSediment_FD_88676 | JGI IMG/M metagenome (GOLD analysis project Ga0114946, IMG submission 88676) | Lake sediment microbial communities from Walker lake, Nevada to study Microbial Dark Matter (Phase II) - Walker Lake 11/02/13 Deep Sediment | ecosystem: Environmental > Aquatic >...
ATTCGGGAAAATTCCCGCTTTTTCAACTTTTTTCGCTTGTTACGGACTCAGGACACTAGCAGCCCCGATCAAAGCCTGCTCTCGGCGACCAGGGCCACCGGCGTGGGCCCGGCCATGAGCTCGCCGGAGAACGCAAACACGAAGTAGGTCTGCGGCTCCGCGGCGAGGCCCTCGGCGATCAGGTCGATCGCAAAGTACCCGGTGCCCACGCCGTCGGTCACCGTCGCCGGCGCGTCCAGGCGGAGCACGCCGGACTGCGGCTGATCGCTGGCGTTGACCACCAAGGTGATGCCCACGACCGCCGAGCCATCCGTGGCCAGCTCGGACGCTCGCACGGGCAGGCGAAAGGCCCCGCGTAGGATCGCGCGAGCGCCCGCGGCTTGGACGACCACCCGATCACCCGCCATGACGACGCCGACCTGATCGGGGATCGCCGGCGATCCTTCGATCGCGGCGTAGCTCGGCACCGGCTTGCCCGGCTTGGGTGAGACCACTGGCGCGGCGGCCTTGGCGTGCTGCTCGGCGAGGAAGCGCTCGACCTCCTCGTCGTGGTAGGCGCCGGCTTGCTGGCCCAGATCGACGCGCACGCGATTGGACGCTTGGTCGCGCAGCAGCACGGTGATCACGTAGGTCGAGGGCTGCCAGTCGAGGATCTGGTGATCGTCCGGGTCGAGCACGAAGGCCACGATCCTTCGGCGCTGCCCAACGCCCACGCCGACGCCGAGGGCGGCTACAGCAACCTGTTCGAGTGCGTGCCGGCCAGCGCCGAGCTGCGCCCGGCCCCACGCACGCCCAAGCCCCGGGTCCACGGCCCACAGACCGCGATCGTCTGCGGGGCCGCTGGCGAGGAGATCGACGTCGACGAGCACGGCCGGATCCGCGTGCAGTTTCATTGGCAAGAGACGCCGACCCACGACCAGCGCTCGTCGTGCTGGATCCGGGTCGCGCAGAGCTGGGCCGGTCCTCGGCGCGCGCGTCATCGCCACTGGCGTGGAGAGCGGTGACGAGCAGCCGCTCACGGTCTCACTCGGCTGCACGACCGCCGATGAGTGGTGGGAGATCGCCGGCCGCCTCGAGCTCGAACTCGAGCTCGAGGTCATTCAGTCGCCTTGAGCGCTCACACGCACTGCGCGAGGCAATTATCCTGGCCGCAGGTCAGCGCGTCGTTGCTCACGTCGTTGTTGGCGTTGCAGTCGCTCTGGCAGGTCAGCGCATTGCCGCCTAGCGCGAGGCACTGGAACGCGCAGGTGCACGCGACATCGGCGAAGCACGCCTCGAGTTCGGGGCAGCACGCCTGCTTGGTGCACGTAATGCAGGTGGTGTCGTTAGGCGCGGCCTCGCAGACGTCTGCGTCGCCGTCGCCGTCGCCGTCGCCGTCGCCGTTGCCGTCGCCATCTCCGTCCCCGTCGCCCGTCGCCATCTCCGTCTCCGTCGCCATCTCCATCTCCGTCCCCATCCCCATCCCCATCCCCATCCCCATCTCCATCGCCGACCTCGGTCCCATCCCCATCCCCATCCCCGGTGTCGTCATCACCCGGTCCCCGTGGACACGGGCTCCGTGTCGCCGCAAGCCGGGAGCGTGAGCGAGAGCAAGATTAGAGCCGAGACGATGTGTCGATTGATCGTGCGCATGGTAAGCCTTCGCGCCATGGTACACGACATCCCGCGCACCCGGCTCGCGCAGGCGAACGACCATGCTCACGCTCCCCGAACTCATCGAGTACCTCGACTCCCTCCAACCGGGTTTTCGCGGCCGGATCAGCGGCGCATCGCCTGCCGCGATCGCGGAGCTCGAGCGCCTCGCGGAGCGGCGCTTGCCGCCGATCCAGCGTGAGTTTCTCACGCTAATGGGCGAGGACCTCGGCGGGCTCTGTGCGGGCTTCGTCGGCGCAGACATGCGCGTGGAGGCGCTGCTCGAGCACTTCCGCGAGAACGGATGGCGGCCACCGGAGCCGTTCTCGCTGCTCGGCGTCGACGATGACGGGCTCCCGATCGACTCGTTCTTGCGCTGCGCGCCCGAGCTCGCCGAGCCCGAGCTCGTGCAGTTCACCGTGCCTGGCGGTCAGCAAGCGCTGGTGCCCAAGGGGCCCGACAACTTCGATCGCATGGCCCCGTCGCTGCCGACGTGGCTGTACCGCTGCGGGTTCATCAATTTTATTGGTGAGCGCTTCGCGTGGACGGCGAGCGCCGAAGTGATCGAGGCTCAGCACGACCACGGGGCGCGGTTCGACGCGGTCTTGCAGCATCGCGGGCTTCGTCGGGAGCCTGGCACCGACGCGATGACGGGCGCGTACCGGGCCCAGGAGGTGGCCGTGCTGTGGTCGCGCAATGGCTTCGACGACACGACCTATTTTGCCGTGTACAGCGACGACTCGGGCGCCGTGTTCGAGGACGTGTTTCAGGCGCTCGAAGCCGTGGCTCGCCTGAATCGCTATGGCGTGGGTCCTGTAGTCACGGATCCCAGCGAATGACAGTCTCGACGTGATCCTCGAGCTCACGGTGCGCGGGCACGGTCGCGCGATACACCAGCGTGACGCGCCCGGCGATCCCATCGATCGCGACGATGTCCAACGCGAGCTCGCGCGGCTCCCTGCGCCGCACGAATCGACAATCGGCGGACACCCGCGCGCGCGGCAGTTCGAAGGCGAGGCCGCCTCCAGTGTGCATCCCGATCAGCACGACCGGCTCGCCGCCCTGCAGGGGCCTGGTCAATTGATGCTCACGGACCCACCGCGGATCCGCTGCCGACGGCGAGCCCAGCTGGTCACGTCACGCCCGCGGATCGTGATCGTCCCATCGCTGCGCAAGGTGATCGACGCCTCGCCGCAGCGCAGCGTCAGCTCGCGCGAGGCCTCGACCACCCGGCGCTCACCGTCGACGTCGAGCTCGATGGGATCGGGCTCGGACGCTGGCTCAGGCTCCGGCCCATGCAAGCTCAGCAGCACCGGCGCGTCGGCGCGACCATCGAGGAACGCGAGCACGACGCTACGCTGCTCACGTGCCGCCTGCTCGAGCTCGGCGCGCGTCACCGGTCCAAGGGTCGAGGCCGAGATCGGTGGCGAGCCCGCGAAGCTCACCAGCGCCCGACCGCGCCCATCGAGGCCGACGATCCGTCCGAGCCGAGGGTGCAGACCGGCGACCTCACCGTGCTTCGCGTTAACACCGGGCGACCGAGGGTTTCCGTCGGGCATGGCCAATATTAGCAAGACGCCGGGCGGCCGGTGAACGGCAAACGTCACCGGCCGGGGGGCGTTCCTCAGCGGTCATCGGATCCAGCCGCCTCCGAGCACCCGATCGCCCTGGTAGACCACCGCCGCCTGCCCCGGCGCCACCGCCCGCACCGGCGCCTCAAACCGGATCGTCGCTCGATCACCGACGAGCTCGATCGAGGCCGGCGTGGCCACGCCGCGGTGGCGGATCTGCACGGCCGCCGTGAACGGCTCACCCTCGCGCAGATCAGCGAGCCGCCGAAACCCCTCGACCTCGATGGTCTCGACCCCGAGTTCGTCGGCGTCACCGACGATCACGGCCCGCGACTCGGGCAGCACCCGCAGGACGTAGCGCGGCCGCTCGCTCGAGATCCCCAGGCCTCGGCGCTGGCCGACGGTGACCCGATGGATGCCGCGGTGCTCCCCGAGCACGGCCCCGTCGGCGTCGCGGATCTCCCCGGCCCCGAGCTGGTTCAAGTCGAGCCCTAGGGCCTTGGCGCGGGCCTCGACGACCTCGCCGTGGTCGCCCCCCGGCACGAAGCACAGCTCTTGGCTGTCGGGGGCGTCGGCGTTGGGCATGCCGAGGGCCGTCGCCTTGGCGCGGACCCGGTCCTTGGACCAGCCGCCGAGCGGGAACTGGACGGATCCAAGCAGCTCGCGATCCATGGCGAACAAAAAATAGCTCTGATCCTTGCTGGGATCGCTCGCTCGCAGCAGCGCCGGTCCGGCTTCGCTGGTCTCGATCCGTGCATAGTGACCGGTGATCAAGCGATCGGCCCCAAGCGCCCGCGCGCGCTCGAGCAAGGGGCCGAACTTGACGTGCTCGTTGCAGCGGGCGCAGGGGTTGGGCGTGCGGCCAGCGGCGTACTCCCGGGCGAAGTCGTCGATCACGGCGGCCTGAAACCGGGCGCGCTCGTCGACGGTGTAGTGGGGGATCCCCAAGCGATCGCAGACCCGCCGGGCGAGGTCGATCTCGGCCGGTGAGCAGCAGGTCCCGCCGCGGCCCCGGCGTTCGCCGGTGCTCGCGTCGTAGAGCGCCATGGTCAGGCCGATGACCTCGTGGCCAGCCTCGACCATCAGCGCGGCGGCGATCGAGGAGTCGACCCCGCCGGACATCGCGACGACGACCCGGGTCATGACGCCTCCGCGCGCGCGAGCCCGAGCAGACCCGTGGAGTGGGCCCGAGTCCGGGCGATGATCGCCGGGAGGCAGGCAAGCAGCTGATCGACCTGGGCGGCCGTGCTGTCCTTGCCGAGCGACAGCCGCAGGCCGCACGCGGCTTGCTGAGGGTCGACGCCGAGGGCGAGCAGGACCTTGCTGCCGCCGAGCTTGCCGCTGTTGCAGGCCGAGCCCGTGGACACGGCGATGCCCTCGAGGTCGAGGTTCATGAGCAGGAGCTCGCCGCTGCACCCGGGGATGCTGGCGAGCACGGTGTTGCCAAGCGTGGCGTCGGGGTCGCCGTGGATCACGGCCTCGGGCACGCGCTCGCGCAGACCGGCGAGCACCCGCTCGCGCAGCCCCGTGAACCGAGCGCGACGCTCGTCGAGCTCGCCCGCGACTAGGCCGGCGGCGACGCCAAACCCGTGGATCGCCGGGACCGCCTCGGTCCCCACCCGCCGGCCTCGCTCCTGCGAGCCGCCGATCCACAGGGGGTCGAGCTCGTGATGCTGGCGGTGGATCAGCGCGCCGACCCCCTTGGGCCCGTGGATCTTGTGGCTCGAGACGCTGAGCAGGTCGAGGTCCCAGGCGCCAAAGTCCACGGGGATCTTGCCGAAGGCCTGGACCGCGTCGCTGTGGATCAGCACCGATCGATCGAGCCCGCGGATCGCCGCGACTAGGCCGGGGATGTCGTAGCGATTGCCCAGCTCATGGTTGGCGGCGGCGAGCGAGATCACGCCGACCTCCGGGTGGGCCTCGAGCGCCGCGACGAGCCGCGCCGGGTCGAGCCGGCCTTGGCCATCGAGCTCGACGAACACCCGCGGGATGTCCTCGCGCTCGAGTCGTTCACCGGCCCCGAGCACCGCCGGGTGCTCGATCCGCGTGGTCAGCAAGGCGCACGGACGACCGGCCCGCCGCAGCGCTCGACAGCTGCCGAGCAGGGCCAAAGCGTCGGCCTCGGTCCCGCCGCTGGTGAACGTCACGCCCAGCGGCTCGGCCCCGAGCGCGGCGGCGAGCGCCCGGCGAGCGCCCTCGACGACCGCCCGTGCTGCACGTCCGCGCCCGTGAACACTCGACGGGTTCCCGTCGAGGGATGGGTCGGCGAGGAGCTCGATCATCGCGGCCCGAACCCGGGAGTCGAGCGGCGTGGTCGCGTTGTGGTCGAAGTCGATCACGGCCGACGCGTATAGCACGAGCTCGCAGCGCAGCCCCCTGCGCTGGCGCGTGGCGGCCCTTGTAGGCTTGGGCCCGGGCCCGCGGACCGAGCTGCGCGCACCGCCACGACGCTCGGCGTTGACGGGGCCCTCGCTGGCGAACGATGATTCCCGCGACGCACAACATGAGCGTGCTCGGGACCATGATGTTGAGGGCCGGTCTCCTTTCGGAGAACGAGGTCACCGCTGCCAACGAGCGAGCGGCGGATCAGTCGATTTCGCAGATCGACGCGCTGCTCGAGCTCGGGCTCGCAGACGAAGACACGCTCGTCGCGTTCCTCGCCAGCAAGCTGATGATCCCTCGGGTTCGATCAGCGGTGCTCGAGCGCGTCGACTCGCCGACCCTCGCTCGCTTGCCGGCCCTGCTCGCGTGGGACTTCAAGTGCGTGCCGGTGAGCTTCGACGAGCTCGGCAACCTCACCGTTGCGATGACCGACCCCACGGACCCGCGGGCGCTCGCGGCCTTCGCCGAGCAGTTCGCGGCGACCGCCGAGCAGCGAACCACGTACCTGATCCGCGCGGTCGGTTCGGCGTCCGACATTCGCCGCGCGCTCGAACGCCACTACGGCCCCGAGCAACGGGTCCGAGATCGAGCCGCGATCGACAGCGCCAAGGGCCAGCCCAGCGTGCGCCAGGCCGAGCACGCGACCGAGCTCGCGCTCGAGCCGGTCCGTCTCCAAGAACCGCCGGCCGGCATTCAAAACCCCGCGCCGACTGCCCCCGTCGTGCCGACTGTGCCCGTCGTGCCGACTGTGCCCGTCGTGCCGACTGTCCCCGTCGTGCCGACTGCCCCCGTCGTGCCGACCGTGCCGACCGTGCCGGCTCAGGCCGCGCCCTACATGTCCGATCCGCCGCGCCAGGCCCCGGACATCAACAGCATCCCAGACGACGACGACGACGTCCCGCTCCGCAGCGGCCAGTTCCAGCACTACCCGCAGGCGCAGGAGGACCGGGAGATCGCGATCGACCTCCACGAGCGGCCCACGATGGTCGAGACCCACGCGTCCATCGCCGGCGGCCGCGGCCCTCGGCGCCCCCGCGGGCACACCCCCTGGAACCCGCCCTTGCAGGGGCTGGTCACCGAGCCGGACCCGCTCTCGCCCGAGGCCTTCACCCAGATCGTCCCGCTGCTCGAGTCCGTGAGCGAGCGCGACGCGGTCACGGCCGTGCTCCTCGACTTCCTCGGCGCCGGCTTCGATCGGGTCATCTTGTTCGTGCACAGCCACAACGAGCTGCGGGGCCTCGACGCCCGCGGCAAGGATCTGCTGGTCGAGGCCGTCCGCCAGGTCCGGATCCCGAGCACCGGCAACTCGATGTTTTGCGAGGCGCTCGAGCGGGCCACCCCCTCGTTTGGGGCCATGCGATCGACCAACAAGATCGACCAGGCGTTCGCGCAGGCGCTCGGCGGGATCAAGGGCAACGTGCTGCTCTTGCCGATCACCCTCGGCGCCAAGGTCCCGCTGCTGGTCTGGGCCCACGGCAACAACCACCCCGTTGATCCCCGCTCGATCGCCGAGCTGAGCGCGGCTGTGAGCGACGCGATCCAACGGATTCTCAGCGCCCGGCGCCGCTGAGTCGACGCCCGGGGCTTGCGGGGGCCCTTGAGCTTCACGACCCTGACCTTCCTCGTGTTCTTGCTGGCCGTGTTCGGCCTGCACTGGATCGCGCGCGGACGGCTTGGCCAAAACCTGGTGGTGCTCGGGGGCAGCTACGTGTTCTACGGCTGGTGGGACCCGCGGTTTTGCGCGCTGCTGCTGGGCTCGAGCGTGATCGACTTTGCGATCGCGCGGGCGCTCGGCCAGGCGGGAGCCAGCGATCGCTGGCGCCGGGCCCTGCTCGCGTCGAGCTGCGTGGTCAACCTCGGCGTGCTCGGGCTGTTCAAGTACTACGACTTCTTCGTCGACAGCTTCGTGGCCCTGCTCGCGAGCTTCGGCCTGAGCCCCGGGGTCCCGACCCTGCACCTGATCCTGCCCGTCGGGATCAGCTTCTATACGTTCCAGACCCTCGGCTACACCATCGACGTCTACCGGCGCCGGACCGCGCCGTGCTCGAGCTTGCTCGACTACCTGTGCTACGTCGCGTTCTTCCCCCAGCTCGTCGCCGGGCCGATCGAGCGCGCCGATCGACTCTTGCCGCAGCTTCAGCGCGCGCGCAGCTTCGACGAGGGCCTCGCCCGCGACGGCGGCCGGCAGATTGTGTGGGGGATGTTCGAGAAGCTGGTGATCGCCGATCACCTCGGGGAGTTCGTCGATCTCGTCTACACCGACGGCCCGATCCACGCGCGCGGGCCGGTGCTCGCGGTCGCGACGGTCGCGTTCGCGTTTCAGATCTATTGCGACTTTGCCGGGTATTCGAACATCGCGATTGGTACGGCCAAGCTGTTTGGTGTGCGGCTCTCTCGTAATTTTGCGACGCCGTACTTCTCGCGCTCGATCGCCGAGTTTTGGCGACGGTGGCACATCTCGCTCTCGACGTGGTTTCGCGACTACGTATACGTGCCGCTCGGCGGGAGTCGCCGCGGCCGCGCGCGGCTGTGGCTGAGCCTGATGCTGACGTTCACGCTCAGCGGGCTGTGGCACGGCGCGAACTGGACCTTCGTGCTGTGGGGGGCCGTCAACGGCCTGCTCGTCGGGCTCACGCTCGCTGGGCCGAAGCGCGCGCGGCTCGGCCCCGATCACCGGCCGCCGCCGCTGCGCTCGCGCGCTGGGCTGGTGGCGCTGGCCCGGATGCTCGGGACGTTTACGGTGATCACCGCGACTTGGGTGCTGTTTCGCGCGGCCGACCTCGGCCAGGCGTTGACGATCTTCGGCCGCATCGCGCAAGACGCCCTGCGCCCGAGCGCGTGGGCTGAGCTCAACCACCACCGCGAGTTCCTCGACGGGTTCGCGCCGCTGCTGGCGATCTTCGTGATCGTCGAGTGGCTGACGCAAGCCCGCGAGCACCCGCTCGCGGCCGTCGAGGCCTGGCCGCGGGCGCTCCGGTGGACGCTCTACACCACGCTTATCTGGGCGACGATCTACCTGCTGTCCGACGAGCCCGGCGCGTTCATCTATTTTCAATTCTAGACCCCTGCCCTGCCCCGCCATGCGCCGATTCCTCGTCCACGCCCTCGCCTTCATCGCCCTGCAAGCGATGATCCTCGAGTTGGTTCGGCGCGGCTGCCCTGACGATCCCAACCACTACATGGCCGCGACTATCGACAAGCACGAGCGCCTGCGCGCGGCCGCGTCGCCGCGGGTGATCTTCGTGGGTGGGTCGAGCGTCGGCTTCTCCGTCGATTCCCGGCCGTTCGCGGCGCTCGGGTTCACGCCGGTCAACATGGGCCTCAACGACGGCCTCGGCCTCGACTTCATGCTCCGCGAGGTCGAGAGCCAGCTGCGCCCCGGCGATCTCGTCATCGTCGCCCCCGAGCCGCATTTGTATTGGACCGGAAGCCAGCATGATTCGCTGTGGGCCGTGCTCGAGCAGCGCCCGGCCAGCGCCGCCTGTCTGGGCCCGCGAAGCGCCCGCGAGCTCAGCGATCAGGCCCTGCACTTCCTCGCCCGCAAGGTCCGCTGCGCGGCCCATCAAATCTCGACCCAGCGGCCGCTGCCAACCATCTACCGGCGCGACAGCTTTGACGAGACCGGTGACTTCAGCGCCCACCGGGCGCTCGCGGCCAAGCACGAGGCGCCCATCGATAGGCCTTGGCCGGCCGTGGACACGCTCCGCTTTGATCACGCGATATCAGCCTTGCAGCGGTTCGCTGGCACCTGCGAGGCCCGAGCGGCGGTTTGCACCTTGGCCTGGTGTCCGCTTCGCCACGCCCAGCTCGAGCGTGAAGCTGAGCTCCTGCGCGCCCTCGAAGCCCGGCTCGAGGCTGAGGTCGCGCTGCCGTTGATCGAGACCCTCGCCGAGGCCGGCCACCCGCCGGAGGCGTTTTACGATCGCGGCCCGCACCTGACCGGCGCCGCGGCCCAGCGACGCTCCGCGCGCCTCGCCGCCCGAGCAGCGGCGCTGCGACGTTGATCGCACCAGCACCAACCTGGACAGTCGACCGCTCGCAGCGTACCTTGGTCGACTCATCATGCCCAAGGCATTGCCACGTCCCGCTGCCGAGAGCAAGAGCATCAGTGATCTGATCAAGCTCGTGATGTCAGGCCGCATCCGCATCCCCGTCTGCCAGCGAGATCTGCAATGGGGAGCGGAAGACGTCATTGCCTTGTTCGATAGTATTTATCGGGGGTATCCGGTCGGCTCGCTGCTGTTTCACAAGCATTCGGCGCCAGCCCAGAACCTCGAGCTCGGCCCCCTCCTGATTCACGCGCAGGAAGAGTCAGCGGCGCTCGACGTCGTCGATGGGCAGCAGCGCCTGGTGGCGTTGGCAGCGAGCCTGATGCGTCCGCTGCCCATCCCGACGACGCCCGACGATCCCTTCGTCATCTACTTTGACCCTCGAGCGGAGAAATTTTGCGGTCCCCCGCGCACCGGAGAGATCCCCAACACCTGGGTTCCGCTCCCGCATCTGTCCGATCGCTCGCGGCTGGTGGAGTGGGCGTTCAATTGGGCTCACGGTCGGGATGAGCCCATGCGGCGCACGCTCTTCGAAGCAGGCACGCGAATACGAGAATATGAGATCCCCGCGTACACCGTCGAGGTCGACGATCAAGACTACGAACTCCTCGGCGACATCTTTCATCGCATCAATTCCAGCGGAAAGTCGCTGAAGTGGCCGGTCATCTACAACGCGCTCTACAGCGCCCGCGGCGGAGGCGACGAGCCCTCGACCCTCGAGGAGCTCGCGGAGGCGCTCACGCCCCTCGGCATGGGCCTGTTGAACGCGCAGGACCTGTTGCGCTGCTTGATCGCCTTTGAAGGGCGCGACGTCACGCGCAGCTTCGATTTTCTCGACGGGACCGCCGCTCAGGCCTTGCCCACGCTGCGCCGCGTGCTCAGCTTCCTGCGCAGCCATGGCCGCATCGTGCACGAGCGGCTCTTGCCCCGGACCGCGCCGCTCACGATCCTGACCCGGTTTTTCCGCCTCCACCCGGAGCCCAAGGCCCGCTCGCTCGAGTTGCTGACCCGCTGGCTGTGGCGCAGCTTGCTCGCCAACAAGCTGTTCGACGAGCGCACGTTTCAACGGCGGGGGATCAGCGAGATCAGCGACGACGAGGAACGCAGCATTCAGCGGCTGCTCGCGTTCTTGCCCAAGGACGACCCCGGATTGACGCTCCCCCAGAGCTTCGACGCCCACGCCACCGACAGTCGAATCGCCTTGCTGGGCTTGGTCTCACTCGAGCCCCGCGATCTCGATACGGGGCGGCCGCTCGATGTTGCGGCGTTGATCGAGCGCTCGGATCGCGAGGCTTTTCGGCAGGTCCTCAACACCGATCGCCGCGCCCCTAGCGAAGCGGGCGGCGCAGGTGCCCCCCTGTCGAGTCCGGCCAACCGGATCCTCCTCCCGGGCAAAGGCCTGGCGCGCGCGGAGCTCCTAGCCCACATCCAAGCGGCCAAGCACGGCGACTCGGTCCTGCTGTCCCACGCGATCACGCCTGCGGCGGCCGCCGCTTTGGTGGCCGGCGAGTACGAGCGCTTCTCGAGCGAGCGCGAGCACAGCCTCCAAGCCGCGACTCGCTCGTTCACCAAAAAGCTCGCGGGCTGGTCGCTGCCCGATCGCCCATCGATCGACTACATCCTGGACGCCGTCTAAATGAGCAAGGAACTCGAGGTCTCGTTGCATGGAGCGTCGATCGGCACGCTGACCGAAGACGCCCGTGGCCAGTGGTTGCTGCGGTTCTCCGAGAGCTATCGGCGACTCGACGATCGCCCGGTGCTCGGACAGAAGTTCGAGGACGCGCTCGATCGTGCTTATGGGGGCAAGCGGCGGGGCGAGCTGCCGCCGTTCTTCGCCAACCTGATCCCCGAAGGTGAGCTTCGGCCACTGCTCGAGCAGGCGCTCGCCGTGCCGAAGGGTGACGACCTCGCGTTACTAGAGCTGCTCGGCCGCGATCTCCCGGGCGCTGTCGAGGTCCGAACCATCAGCCTCGGCAGCCCCGAGCCGCAGGCGCTCGGCGACGACACCGTCGCGCCCACGATCCCGGGTGACGAGGATGAGGGCTCCTTGCGCTTCTCGCTCGCCGGGGTCCAGCTCAAGTTCTCGGTCATCCTCGCTCGAGACAAGATCACCTTGGCCGCTCACGGGGGCTGGGGTGATTGGCTGGTCAAGCTCGACTCGCGGCGCTTTCCCCATCTGTGCCAAAACGAGTATTCAATCATGGAGTGGGCGCGGCTGGCAGGCTTTGACGTCCCGGAGTGTCGGCTGTTGCCCTCCAGCGCGCTCATTGGCAGGCTCGGTGAGCACGCCGACCCCGACACCCATGTGCTGTTGGTCCGTCGCTATGATCGCTTCAATGGACAGAAAATCCACCAAGAGGATTTCGCTCAGGTCGTCAACCTCGCGCCTGTGCACAAATACGACCACGTCAGCTATGAGCAGCTCGCCAGGTTGGTCGAATCGATCGCCGGGAGCGACGCGCGCGACGAGCTGATCCGTCGGCTCGTGTTCATGGTTGCGAGTGGAAATGGTGACGCGCACCTGAAGAACTGGTCGCTGGTCTACCCCGACCGCATCCACGCGAAGCTCTCACCGCTCTACGATCAGGTCGCGACCGTCGCCTGGCCCGCGCTCGACCGCAAGTTCGCGCTGAATTTCGCGGGCAACAAGGACATGGCCAAGCTGAGCCGCGACGCGTTCACGCGCTTCGCCGAGCGGGGCGGCTTCCAAGCAGATGCGGTCTTGGGGCTCCTCGATAGCACGCTCGAGGCGCTGGCCCAGGCCTGGAGCGTCGCCTCGAGCGCGAGTGAATGGCCGATGCCCAGCGCCCACGCGGAGGCGCTGCGCGACCATTGGCGACGCACTCCGGCGCTAAAGGACAGCCCGCTCGGACGACTCTAGCGGCCGCTCCGATCAGACCGACACGCCCGCGTTGGCGCAGGCGCCGACGTGGGCCTTTAGGTACTTGCTCGGCAGCTCATGGCCGAGCTTGGCGCCGATCTCCACGGAGATCTCCGGCAACCGAGCGAGGTCGACGCCGCTCTCGATGCCCATGCCGTCGAGCAGGTAGACGACGTCCTCGGTTGCGACGTTGCCCGAGGCCCCCGGCGCATACGGGCAACCGCCGAGCCCGCCGAGCGAGCTGTCGATGGTGCGGATCCCCAGCTGCAAGGCGACGGTGATGTTGGCCAGCGCGGTCCCGCGGGTGTCGTGGAAGTGGACCGCGAGCTCGTCGTAGCTCAGGCCGGCGGCGAGCAGCTTGCGCAAGATGGTCGCAACCTGGCGCGGCGTCCCGACGCCGATCGTGTCGCCGAGGCTGAGCTCGTAGACCCCGAGGTCGACGAGCGCCTTGGACACGTACTCGACGTTCTCGTAGGGGACCTGGTCCTCGTAGGGGCAGCCGTACACGCAAGACACGTAGCCGCGGACCAGCATCCCGCGCGAGCGGGCCTCCTTGACGACCTCGGCGTAGGTCTCGAGCGCCTTGTGGGTGCTCTTGTTGATGTTCTTGCGGTTGTGGGTCTCGGACGCGGCCATGAAGATGGCGATCTCGTCCATGCCCGCGCGCGTGGCCGAGTCGAGCCCGCGCATGTTGGGGACCAAGGCGCTGTAGCGGACGCCCTCGCGGCGGACGAGCCGGGCGGCGATCTCCATGTGATCCGCGAGCGCCGGGATCCAGCGCGGGTTGACGAAGCTGGTGATCTCGATGCGCTTGATCCCCGCGTCGACCAAGCTCTCGATCATCGCAAGCTTGGTCTCGACCGGGAGCACGGTCTTCTCGTTTTGTAGCCCGTCGCGCGGGCCAACCTCGTAGATGTCGACGTGCTCGGGGAGCGCGTCGAACATGTGGTCGAACCACTCGTCGGCTCGACCGGCTGAGCCGCGATCGCGGCAAGCTTCGCCTAGCTGGTCGTCACCGGCTTCTTGCAGGGCTACTGGACCGCGCGCCGCGGGCCTGGGCTGGGGCTGAGACTCGCTCACGTGGTTCTGGGGGTCCTGGCTGATAGTGTACAGCGAATACCCGTACGAGTTTCTCCCCGACCCCCCTGGCCGGCTCGGGACTGCGGGAGTGATGTCACTTGGGCAGCCGCGGCCGCGCTCGCGTGAACCGGCCGGCGGTGGTCGTGTAGCTCTCGCCGCCGAGCCGCCCGACCGCCGCGAGCGCGTCGGGATCGATGGCCTGGAGGTGTCCGCGCTCATCACGCTGGAGCAGGCCCTCGGCCACCCAGACGTGCACGACCTCGGCGATCACCAGCGTCGATGACGGGCGGCCGCCGCTGTGCCCCACGCCCAGCGGGATCGCGTGGACCAAGCGGCACTCGAAGCCCGCGTGGGCCCCGGCGACGCGCGCCGGGCCCACGACCTGCGCCGGGCTCGACTCGACCCCGCACGCGTCCCACTCGCTGATCCCCTCGGGGTAGTCGGCCGAGCTCGCGTTCATCGGCTCCACGAGCGGCTCGCTCACGTGGCTGATCGTCAGCTCGCGGGTGTCGAGGATGTTGGCCAGGGTGTGCTTGGGCCGGCCGTCCGGGGCCCACGCGACGCCGAGCACGATCGTCGGCGGGTCCGAGGACACCGCCTGATAGTAGGAGAAGGGCGCGAGGTTCGAGGCGCCCTCGCTCGACACCGTCGAGACCCAGGCGATCGGCCGCGGCGCGATCAGATCCGTCATCAGGCGGTAGCGATCGCGGGCGCGGAGGGTCTGGACCGGGAGCTCGTGCACCCGGGGTGCATATCACCGCAGCAGCGGGCCGAGGAACTCGCCGGTGTAGGAGCCCGCAAACCCGGCGACCTGCTCTGGCGTGCCCTCGACTAGCAGCCGGCCTCCGTTCGCGCCGCCCTCGGGCCCGAGATCGATGACCCAGTCGGCGCACTTGACCACGTCGAGGTTGTGCTCGATCACGACGACCGTGTTGCCGGCGTCGACGAGGCGCTGGAGCACCGTGAGCAGCCGGGAGATGTCCTCGAAGTGCAGCCCGGTGGTGGGCTCGTCGAGCACGTAGAGGGTCCGGCCGGTCTGGACCTTGCCGAGCTCGCGGGACAGCTTGACGCGCTGGGCCTCGCCGCCGGACATGGTCGTGGCGGTCTGGCCGATCTTCATGTAGCCGAGGCCCACGTCCTGCAGCGTGGTCATGATCCGCGAGAGCTTGCGGTGGTTGGTGAACAGCTCGGCGCACTCGTCGATGCTCAGGTCGAGCACCTCGGCGATGGTCTGGCCCTTGTAGCGGACCGCGAGGGTCTGCTGGTTGTAGCGGCGGCCGTTGCAGACCTCGCAAGGCACGTAGACGTCGGCCAAGAAGTGCATCTCGACCTTGACCACGCCGTCGCCGGAGCAGGCCTCGCAGCGCCCGCCCTTGACGTTGAAGGAGAACCGGCCGGCCTGCCAGCCGCGCGCCCGGGACTCGGGCAGCTGCGCGAAGATCGAGCGGATCTCGTCGAAGCTCTTGGTGTAGGTCCCGGGGTTCGAGCGCGGGGTCCGGCCGATCGGACGCTGGTTGATCGCTATGACCTTATCGAGCGCGTCGAGCCCGGTGATCGCCGCGTGCTGGCCGACGCGCTCGGTCGAGTTGTGCAGCTTGCGGGCGAGCGCCGGGAGCAGGATGCCGTTGACCAGCGAGCTCTTGCCCGCGCCGCTGACCCCGGTCACGGCGACCAACACCCCGAGCGGGAACTTGACGTCGATCTCCGCGAGGTTGTGCTCGGACGCGCCGCGGACCCAGATCTCGCCGGTCGGCTCGCGCCGGGCCTCGGGCACCTCGATCCGCTTCTTGCCGGACAGGTAGGCGCCGGTCAGGCTGGCCTTGCAGCTGGCCAGGCCCTTGGCCGGGCCGGCGTAGACGACCTCGCCGCCGAGGTGGCCCGCGCCCGGTCCAAAGTCGACGACGAAGTCCGCGGCGCGGACCGTGTCCTCGTCGTGCTCGACGACCACGACCGTGTTGCCAAGGTCGCGCAGGCGCTGGAGCGTGGCGATCAGCCGCTGGTTGTCGCGTTGATGCAGGCCGATGCTGGGCTCGTCGAGCACGTACATCACGCCCGAGAGCTCCGAGCCGAGCTGGCTGGCGAGGCGGATGCGCTGGGCCTCGCCGCCCGAGAGCGTCGGGCCCGAGCGATCGAGGGTCAGGTAGTCGAGGCCGACGTTGAGCAGGAACCCGAGCCGCCCGACGATCTCGCGCAGGGCCCCCTCGGCGATGATCTTCTGCGCGCCGGTGAGCTCGAGCTGATCGACCCATGCCTGCGCGTCGCCGACGGTCATCGCGGTCAGCTCGGCGAGGTTGTGCTCGCGGATCCGGACCGAGAGGCTCTCGGTCCGCAGCCGCCGGCCCTCGCAGGTCTCGCACTGGGCCTCGCAAAAGTACTTGCGGTAGTGCTCGCGGGCCGACTCCGAGGTGGTCTGGGCGTAGCGCCGCTCGAGGCTGTTGACGACCCCCTCGAAGCGCATGCCCCACTCGCCGTGGCTGCCGCCCTCGCCCTCGGTCCCCCACTTGACCCGGATGCGCTTGCCCTGCGAGCCGTAGAGCACCAAGTCGCGCTTCTTCTTGCCGAGCTTGGCCCAGGGCTTGTCGAGATCGATCGCGTAGGTGTCGGCGACGGCCTCGATGATCCGCCAGGTCCAGCCGGCCTCGCGATCGGCCGCGCCGGACCACGGGGCGATCGCGCCGTCGCGGATCGACAGGGACTCGTCGGCGATCACCAGCTCGGGATCGACCTCCATGCGGGTCCCGAGCCCGTTGCAGTCCGGGCACATGCCCAGCGGCGAGTTGAACGAGAAGCTCTGCGGGCTCAGCTCCGGGAACGCGTGGCCGCAGCACGATCGCTCCTGCGAGAACGCCATGGTCTCGACCTCACCCCCATCAGGAGGCTCAACCTGGATCACCAGCTCGCCCTTGCCCTCGCGCAGGGCCAGCTCGACGCTCTCGGTGATCCGCAGGCGGTCTTGCTTGCGGATCTTGATGCGGTCGACGACCAGCTCGATGCTGTGCTTGTACTTCTTGTCGAGCTTGGGCGGCTGCTCGAGCCGGTGGATCTCGCCGTCGACGCGCACGCGCACGAACCCGCGCCCGCGCAGCTCCTCGAACAGCTCGCGAAACTCGCCCTTGCGGTGGATGACCAGAGGCGCCAGCAGCACGACCCGGCTGCCCTCGGCCAGCGCGAGCAGCTCGCCGACGACCTGCTCCGCGCTCTGCGACTTGACCGGCTTGGCGCACGCGTGACAGTGCTGGACGCCGACCCGGGCGTAGAGCACCCGGAGGTAGTCGTAGATCTCCGTGATCGTCCCGACCGTCGATCGCGGGTTCGACGAGGCCGCCTTTTGCTCGATCGCGATGGTCGGCGAGAGCCCCGAGATGTGCTCGACCTTGGGCCGCTCGAGCTGGCCGAGGAACTGCCGGGCATAGGCCGAGAGGCTCTCGATGTAGCGGCGCTGGCCCTCGGCGTAGAGCGTGTCGAACGCGAGGCTCGACTTGCCCGAGCCGCTGACCCCGGTAAACACCACGAGCTGGCGCTTGGGTACCCGGAGCTGATCGATCTTGAGGTTGTGCTCGGCCGCGCCCCGGACCTCGATCCAGTCCGGCTCGCGGGCCGCGGTCGCGCGCGTCCCCCCGGTTTTACTAACAGAAGCGCGCTGGGGAGCAGCTTTGCTGGGGGCAGCCTTGCGCGCGCGGCTGCGGCTGGGCGAGGAACCTGCGCTGTCGGGGGGCATCGGAGCGGGACTTTAACTGACTCCACGTTCAGTGCAAGTATCCGGCACAGCCGTCGGAGCCCAAGACCCGCTCACGCTGGCACTGGCTGCCTGCCAAGCCTCGATTGAAGTTTTGGTGTGGTCGCACGAAAAAACGGCAGCCAAAATCGTTGATGCACCACACGGTCGCCGCGCAACTTATAATCGCCGGTCGCTGGACCGTCCTACCCTGCGCCTGTGCACACCCCGAGCTTGCGCCTGTGATTAACTCACCTTCGATCCCGTCCCCCCGGCCTTCGCAATCCATCAGCCGACTATCCGCCTGCTCGGCCATCGTCCTTGGCGCGCTCATGCTCGGCGTGGCCAGCCCGGCCGTCGCGGGTGCGCCCGAAGACGCCGACGCTGACGCCGCCGACGATGCCGTCGGGCTCGAGTTCGCGACCGACGCGTCGGCTGATGGGTCGAGCGAGGGCGAGGGCGAGGGCCGCAAGCCCAAAGGCGAGCGCTGGATCGACCAGCACGCCCCCGAGCGGGGGATGGCCGAGGTCGGCGTTTACGGCGGGGTGTTCTTCCCCTCCCCCAGGATCGAGCTGTTTGGGGCCGATCTGAGCCTGCCCGAGCAAGGCCGCAAGGAGTTCAACCTCGTCGCCCCGGACGTCGGCCTGCGCGGGGGCTTTTACCCCCTGCGCCACTTCGGCGTCGAAGCCGAGCTTGGCGTGATGCCGGCCTCGCTGCGCGACGGCAGCGGCAACCCGCTGATCTACACCGCGCGTGGACACCTCGTCGGGCAGATCGGCAAGTGGCGCCTGACGCCCTTCGCCGTCGCTGGCGTCGGAGCGATGGGCGTCGCCAGCCCGCGCTCGGCGGTCGGCAGCGACGTCGACATCGGCATCCACTTTGGCGTCGGCCTCAAATTCTTCATCAACCACTGGCTGCTCTTGCGCCTCGACGTGCGCGACAACGTCAGCAACCGCGCCGGCGTCGGCGAGGGCCTGACCCACAGCCCCGAGGTCCTGCTCGGCCTCTCGGTCACCCTCAACCGCAAGTCCGAAAAGCCGATCCGCGACCGCGACGGCGACGGGATCCCCGATCACCTCGACGACTGCCCGCGCGAGCCCGGCCCGGCCCCGACCGGCTGCCCGATCGACACCGACGGCGACGGGATCCCCGACCACCTCGACGCCTGCCCGACCGAGCCCGAGACCTTCAACGGCTTCGAAGACGACGACGGCTGCCCCGACGTCGTGCCCGAGGAGTTCGCCAATCTCGCCGGCATCTTGAAGGGCATCAACTTCGACAGCGACAAGGACGTCATCAAGTCCGACTCCAAGCCGATCCTCGATCGCGCCATCGAGGTCCTGCGCCTGTACCCGCAGGTCCGCATCGAGATCAGCGGCCACACCGACTCGCGCGGCGGCTACGAGCACAACGTCGACCTCTCGCAGCGGCGCTCCGAAGCGGTCAAGGCGTTCCTCGTCGAGAACGGGATCGACGCTACGCGCATCGAGACCCGCGGCGCCGGGCCCAACGAGCCGATCCAGAGCAACGACACCCAAGTCGGCCGCGCCGAAAACCGCCGCATCGAGGTCAAGATCCTCACACACTAAGCCGCGGTGGAAAAACCGGCGGTTTGGGGTAGCTTGCCGCCGATGACCGAGCCGATCACCCCCGCGGTTTGGCAGATCCGGCGACCTGCACGCGGAATTCCTCGGGGCGAGCGGCCCAATTTGCGAGGGATGACGCGCCCCGAGCTGCGCGAGTGGCTTGGGGCCGAGTTGCGGGCGCCGAGCTACCGGGCCGATCAGGTGTTCGCCTGGATCCACGCCCAGCGGGCCGCGGACTTCGGGGCGATGACCAACCTGCCCAAGCGCGAGCGCGAGCTGCTGAGCGAGCGCGCGAGCCTCGAGCCGCTGGTCGTCGACACGGTCCTGCGCGCCCGCGACGGCACCCGAAAGCTGCGCCTGCGGACCAGCGACGGCGAGGCGATCGAGTCGGTGCTGATCCCAAATGACGAGCGCGGCTTGACCCAGTGCATCAGCTCGCAGATCGGCTGCGCCCTCGACTGCCGGTTCTGCGCGACCGCGAGCTTGGGGTTTCGCCGCAACCTCGACACCTGGGAGATCGTCGATCAGGTCGCCCGCGCCCGCGAGCTGCTCGCCGCCGAGGCCGAAGCCGAAGACCAACAGTGGCCCGCGCGCATCACCAACATCGTCTACATGGGCATGGGCGAGCCGCTCCACAACTTCAACCATGTCCAGCGCTCGATCGAGATCATGACCGACGAGGGCGGCCAGGCGATCGCCGGCCGGCGGATCACGGTCTCGACCTCGGGCTTGGTCCCCGCCATCCAACGGTTCGCCCGCGAGGGCCTCGGCCTCGAGGTCGGCCTCGCCGTCAGCCTCAACGCCACGACCGACGCGACCCGCGACCAGGTCATGCCGATCAACCAGCGCTGGAACATCGCCGAGCTGCTCGCCGCCGTCCGCGAGGTCCCGACCTCCCGCCGGCGCCGCGTGACCTTCGAGTACGTGCTGCTCGGCGAGGTCAACGACAGCCTCGCCGACGCCCGCCGGCTCGTCGCCCTCGTTCGCGAGTTTCGTTGCCACGTCAACCTCATCCCGTTCAACCCGCACCCCCACGCGCCCTACGAGCCCCCCAGCGAAGACCGGGTCGCGGCCTTCGTCGCCGTGTTGCGCGAGGCCGGGATCCAATGCTGGCTGCGGACGCCTCGCGGCGACGATATCCAAGCGGCTTGCGGCCAGCTCGCCCTCGATGGGGACGCACACGCTCCGCTGACCTGACAATCCGAAGCGCCTGTGCAGGCGTTCCGGCGAACGCGGTGGCGCTCCTTGGAACTTCGGGGGTTGCCCGCGATCCAGGCTATTTGGGGCGAATCTGACGGCTAATTCAATGCTCGCCCGCGGGTCTGGTCGGCCGGTCGGGCACCAGCGCCTGCCGTCGGCGTGCACATACTCTGGATCAGACATTCGGATGCACGCGACGAAATGCTACCGTCGGCTCGCGATGATCCCCGCCCCGCTGCTCGCTGCCCTGCTCGCGCTCTCGCCTGCCCCCGTCAACGCGATGGCCTCGGCGATGGATGAGCCGCCCGCACCGACCCTGAGTGAGTCCACCGACGCCGACTATCAAGCGGCGGTCGCCAGCGTCCGCGCTGCCCAGCAGCTGGCCAACGAGGATCCTGCCCGCGGCGCCACCAAGCTGCGCGACGCGATCACCGTGTTGCAAAGCCACGGCAGCAAGCTCGCAACCGACGCCGACGCTCAGGATCTACGGACGATGGCCCAGCTGACCCTCGCTCGCGCCCTGCTCGCGAGCGACGACGCCGACGGCGCCCGCGGGGTCATGGACGACGCGCTCCGAACCTCGCGCGGCGATCCCCTACCCACCAAAAATTTCGGCCCAGGCCTCGTCGCCCTCCACCGCGAGCGCGCCAGCGTGCTTGGCAAGCAAGGCACGGGCACCCTCGTGGTCGAGTGCCTGATCCCCTGCCGCGTGTTCATCGACGAGCGCCCCGCCCAGCAGCGCGCCGCCGGCCTCGTGCTCGGCCACTATCGCCTGCTGATCGAGGCCAACGACGGCAGCCAGCCGGCCCTGCACAAGATCTTCGACATCGAGCACGACGGCCAGGTCGTCGAATTCGGATTCGGCCAGGTCGCGGACACCCCGATCATCACCGACGAACAACCGATCACCCCGAACAAGCCGCGCACGCGCCTGCTCCCGCGCTGGGCCGACATCTTGTTGATGAGCGCCGGCGCAGCCGCGATCGGCACCGGCGCCGCGCTCTTGGCGATCAACGGCTCGTGCCCCAAGGGCGCCGATCCAAACGACACCGCCGCCTGCCCCCAGGTCTACACGACTCGGACCGCTGGGATCGCAACCTTGGCGGCCGGCAGCGCGCTGTTCGTCTCGGGCACCGTGCTGCTGACCGTCGACGAGATCCGCGTCGGTCGCCAACGCGGCGCGCAGGCCTCATTGGTCTGGACCTTCCGGTTTTAGGAGCCCAGGCTCAGCGGGCCGGGAACGGGTTGGCCGTGTCGCGCCGCCAGGTCTCCTCGGCCGGCCGCCACTCGTCCCAGGCCGCTGGCGCCTGGCGAAAGAACGCCGCCCCGATCACGCCCACGTTACGCCCGTCGCCCATGCGCTCG
>Ga0114946_10000793_pt1 | contig 21458 bp, 23 predicted proteins | sample WalLakDeSediment_FD_88676 | JGI IMG/M metagenome (GOLD analysis project Ga0114946, IMG submission 88676) | Lake sediment microbial communities from Walker lake, Nevada to study Microbial Dark Matter (Phase II) - Walker Lake 11/02/13 Deep Sediment | ecosystem: Environmental > Aquatic >...
ATGACCACCAAAATTATAATTCCACACAGGTGGAATTGTGTTAATAAGTTTCAAAATTTTAAACTGCAAATGCCTCTCTATTCTCTCCATGCTATAATCCTATCCAGTCCATATCCCTCAATGAGGCCACCCTTATGACCATCGATCCCACAGTCCTGAACGGAATCCTCTTGATCGCCCTGGTCTATGGAGTCACATTCACCGGGGCTTTGTGGCTTAGCCTGGTCATCTGGACTCTTCGTGATATCCGCGCTCGTTCTCGCAGTAGATTGACCTGGCTCCTGGCAACCCTGGTTGTGGTTGTTCTCTTCTTGCCTGGTATGGTCGTTTATCTGATCCTACGCCCGCCACGCACTATAGATCAGGAGTATCAACTGGCCCTTAACGAGGAGGCGATCCTCCAGTCAATTGAAGAAAAACCCAAGTGCCCTGGTTGCAATCAAAAAACTGCAGATGATTGGACCATCTGTCCCTGGTGCCACACCAGGTTAAGGAAAAAATGCCCGCAATGTGGGAGGTTGGTGGAACTGCAATGGAATCTCTGCCCTTTTTGCACCACCCCATCCCAAGGCTCACATCGGGGTAAAACCGATCCCGAACCTGCCTTACCCCCAGCTTCATCAGTGGGTGATTTTGAGTCTGTTAATGAAAAGGAACCTTCCCAGAAGACACCTTGATACTCTGGTCTGAAAAGACCCTTGAGGAGCCTACCGGGAAGGTTTGATTAGTATACGATTCAACTGGATAAGAGAAACCTATTTATCATCCACATTGATCTTTGATCGATCTCCACCCAGCCTTTCTGATGATTACTTCCAATTCTTAAGTGCGTTCCAACCTGCATAGCTGGCTGTATCAGCCAGTTCTTCCTCAATCCTTAACAACTGGTTGTACTTGGCAACCCGGTCTGAACGGGCGGGAGCGCCCGTCTTAATTTGACCCATATTCAAAGCCACCGCCAAGTCCGCAATGGTGCTGTCTTCTGTCTCTCCTGAGCGGTGTGATGTGACTGCCGTCCAACCTGCTCGATGACAAAGGTCCACTGCCTGGATAGTTTCAGTCAGGGATCCAATTTGATTGAGCTTGACCAACAATGAATTGGCAGCCTTTTCCTCAATCGCCTTGCGAACCCTTTCAGGATTGGTTACCAGTAGATCATCTCCAACAATCTGGATGCGATCACCTAATTCTTCTGTCATCAGCTTCCAGGCATCCCAGTCGTCTTCATGCAGCCCATCTTCAATAGAAACGATTGGGAACTGTTCTACCCAATACTTCCAGAAAGCAACCATCTCTTCGCTGGTCAGTTTCTTGCCCTCACGCCGCAAGTGGTAACGCCTGGTTTCCTCGTCATAAAATTCAGAGGCAGCTGGATCTAACGCAATCGCGACCTGCTCGCCAGCTTTATAACCAGCCTTTTCAATCGCTTCCAGGATTACCTCAACCGCTTCCACATTAGCTTTCAGAGCTGGCGCATACCCTCCTTCATCACCTACCAGAGTTGCATATCCACGGCTTTTCAACACACCTTTCAGTGTGTGATAAATCTCAGCCCCCCAACGCAGCCCTTCTGAAAAAGTTTCAGCCCCCAGGGGCATGATCATGAATTCCTGCGCATCCACTGATTGCCATCCGGTATGTGCGCCACCATTCAGAATATTGAGCATAGGCACTGGTAATACGTGGGCGTAAACCCCACCGATATATCGGTAGAGTGGTAACCCTAAAGACGCGGCTGCCGCTTTCGCCACCGCCAGGCTGGTCCCCAAAATAGCATTAGCCCCTAAGTTAGATTTGTTTGGTGTCCCATCCATTTCCAACATGGAAATGTCAATATTCATCTGATCGGTTGCGTCCCAACCAATCAGTTCGTCAGCGATTTCGAAATTGACGTTTTTTACAGCTTCAAGGACTCCCTTACCCCCAAATCGGTCTTTCTCTCCATCTCGTAACTCCAGGGCTTCATGAACACCTGTCGAAGCGCCAGAAGGCACTGCTGCACGTCCCCAACTTCCATCGACCAACATTACTTCAACCTCTACTGTTGGGTTCCCTCGCGAATCAAGGATCTCACGAGCAATGATATCTTCAATAGTTGTTTCCATAATTCACCTCTATCAATTATTCTAAATTTGAGTTTTCTCTGTCAATCTTAGCTTCAACCGATTCTACCCCAGATTGGGTCGGTAATAAACCTGCACGTTCCATCGCTACCTTCAAAAATGATAAAAATAATGGGTGTGGTCGGTTTGGACGGGACAGGAACTCTGGGTGGAATTGCGTTCCTAACATGAAGGGATGGTCTTTTAACTCAGCAATCTCCACCAGGCGACCATCTGGCGACAAACCTGAGTATCGCATCCCCGTTTCTTCCAAGGTTTGACGGTAGGCATTATTGAACTCAAAACGGTGCCGGTGTCTCTCTTTCACCAGTTCTTGCTGATATGCCTGGGCTGCCAGTGTGTCAGGTTGTAACTTGCATGGATACAACCCCAAGCGCATTGTCCCCCCCATATCGGCTATGTCTCGCTGGTCGGGCATCAGGTCAATGACTGGATAGGGAGTGGAACGATCGAATTCAGTCGAGTTAGCTTCTTCATTTCCTAACGCGAACCGGGAGAATTCTATTACCATCAATTGCATCCCCAGGCATAGTCCTAGATATGGAACCCGATTTTCTCTGGCATATTGGGCAGTCTTGATCTTCCCCTCAATCCCTCGGCTACCAAAACCCCCCGGAACTATTATGCCATCCACACCTTTAACAGCATCCCAACCACGACCTTTTTCCAATTCTGACGAGTGGACCCAGACAAGCTCCACCTCTACACCCAGAGACAACGCTGCGTGTTTAATGGCTTCTCGCACACTCATATAGGCGTCGTGCAATTCGACGTATTTCCCTACCAACGCCACTTTGATTGTTGGTTTTTCTCGTCTGATTTCTGCAACCAACTGCTCCCATAAACTCCAATCAGGTTGTTGTCGAGCAATTAAACCCATCCGCTCCAAGAGGTACTCACCAACCTTAGCCTTCTCCAACATCATTGGCACTTCATAAAGAACTTTTGTAGTCACCATCGGGACTACTGCCCGTTTTTCTACATCGCAAAATAGGGCAATTTTGTCCATCAAATCATTATTGACAGGAAAATCAGAGCGCGCTACGATCATGTCTGGGGAAATACCAATAGACCGCAGTTCTCTGACTGAGTGTTGGGTAGGCTTGGTCTTTAGTTCACCAGTCGCTCCAATATAAGGTAACCAGGTAACATGTATGTAAAGGCTGTTTTCCCTGCCAACATCACTGCGCATCTGACGTAAAGCTTCCAGGAATGGTAATGATTCGATATCACCAACTGTTCCTCCAATCTCAACCAGGATGATTTCTGCTCCCGTTGCTTTGGAGACCTGACCAATCCGCCTCTTGATTTCATCAGTGATATGCGGGATAACCTGAATGGTACCACCCAGGTAATCACCTCGCCTTTCTTTGGAAATCACCTCAGCATAAACCTGACCTGTTGTCACGTTACACACCCGATTCAGGCTGATATCAATAAACCGTTCATAATGACCAAGATCGAGGTCTGTTTCCGCCCCATCATCCAGGACAAACACCTCTCCATGCTGGTAGGGGCTCATCGTTCCCGGATCAACGTTTAAGTAAGGGTCAAGTTTTTGAACAGAGACCTGAAAACCACGCTCCTTGAGCAAACGCCCAATTGCTGCCGCGGTAACCCCCTTTCCAACCGAACTCACCACTCCACCGGTAAGAAATATGTACTTAGTGGTCATGCCACCTCCTGATTTTGACAAGAGAAGTGGGGAGGTCCGATGTTCGGTGACCTCCCCACAGGTTTCTATCCAAATATTGAAGCACCCGCATATTCTTTATCCAATAATTCGGGCGAGGTCTTCTGCTGCCCTCCGCATCTCCAGGAAAACCAGACCAAGTTTTGCTTCCTGCCTGGCAAGCGCAGTTAATACGGCCTCCTCCCCAACTGCGGAGAGAATCACAAAACCATGGTTACCGCGGATATAGACCTGCTCCAGCATCCCTCTCCCCAGTTCGCTGGCAATCCGCTCTCCTAAACTTAGCATGGCAGCTGACATGGCTGAAACCCGGTCCTCTTCCACATCCGATGGTAAGGCTGATGCCATAATTAACCCATCAATTGAAACCAATGCTGAAGCCTCGATATCCATCGAGGCTACCTGCATCTCACGCAGGCGTGTTACCATCTGCTCTGTTCGCGACTTTGCCATGAATGGTTTTCCTTTTTTGAAATGGAAATTGGATTTTCACGAGTTTACCATACTTAACCATCAAACGCAAAACCAGATGACCTCACCACAGATCATTTTCCATTTGTTGACAATCACCCGGCTTTGAAGTATATTCAGTTTGCGAATTTAAAAATGACCTTACCTACAATCCTCTTCGGTATCTTGATTTCAACACTCTACGGCGCAGCTTTCCATCTATGGCGTGGAGGTGGTTTTGGTCGACTGGTACTTTATTTTGTCCTGGGGTGGATTGGATTCTGGGTAGGGCACTTTCTCGCCACCACCTGGGGATGGTCCTTAGTTAGTGTTGGATCGTTGCGGCTTGGCATGGCTACAATAGGAAGCCTGGTCTTCCTGCTCGTAGGCTATTGGCTTAGCCTGGTAGAAAGGCAATAAAAAATCCCCCGGCACCAACGGGGGATTTTTAGTTTTGCAAGTTATTCTAGATCAAGATTACGTTAGCAGCTTGCAGGCCTTTGGGACCTTGCTCAACGTTGAACTCGACCCGCTGCCCTTCTTGCAGGCTGCGATAGCCATCTACTTGAATGGCTGTGAAGTGGACAAAAACATCAGGACCGCTCTCTCGCTCGATAAAGCCATATCCTTTGCTTGCGTTGAACCATTTCACCGTTCCAGTTTCACGTTCGTTCATTTTCTTTCTTTCTCCTACATCAGCTAAATGATTATTGTGGTGATGGCGTCCGTATGATCCTGCTACGGTCGTGGTGCAACGACAAAGCCATTAAGTAAAACAAACAGCCTGGACACGCACAACAGTCCAGACCGGCTTCCTACAAGTTCCAGAGAGACACACGTGCCATCTAACTAATCAGAGTGTACCAGTCTTTAATCCTTTCGTCAAGAAAAACAAATCCCATGGTAAACTAAAACCCAATCAACTAATATATACAGATCTGAAAGGAACCTGTTCATGTTTAAGATTGAATCTATGCTTTCTGCACGATTATTCATCGCTCCACAACTGGTTGGTGGTCGGATTTACTTTATCAGTAATATGAGTGGTCGTCTGAGCCTGTATGTTATGGATCATGGCGGCAGCGTCCCTGAACCATTATTGCCACCAGAAATCTCTCTTCAGAATCCACACCTGGTGGGTGGGTATCCTTACTACGTTTTTCCGAAATTAAGTAAGGTGCTTGTCATGATTGATCAAGATGGCGATGAGAACTACCAACCCATGCTTATCCCCATGGATGGTGGCTACCCTCAACCAGCTTTTGGTGATCAATTCTCTGATTACCGCGTCCACCTGGGATATTGTTATTCTGAGGACAATATCGCTTACCTGGTTGTCGAATCTCGTCAGGAGTCTATGTTCACAACCTATCAGGCAAACCTTGATACTGCTTCATTAGTTAAATTGGGTGAGAGCAGATGGGGTTCATACATCAGTGGCGTTCATGAAGACTATAACCAGGCTATCTTGACGGATAGCTACACAATGGGAGACCATGTACTCTACCTGTGGCAACGCAACAGCCCAGATCGAGTGTTGCTTTACGGTAAACCTATAGAAGAACGAGAACCTAACCAAGTAGTCCCCATCAATGCTATTCAATCCTGCCATTTTACCCCCGGGGACGGCCTTTTGTTTTCCACTGCCTTATTCGAAGACACCTATGGATTAGGATACTTCAAACTTACAGAACCTGAACAGTTGAAACCAGTCTTAATAACCGGCATTGTCCATAATGGTTCTGGTGAATTCACGGGTCTTGAACACTTAAAGGATAACCATTACCTGTTGATGTACAACATCGATGGTGTCTCTTGGGCATACGAAGGTGTCTTTGATGAAGAACAATTGCACTTGGAAATAAAGACTGTCATCTGTGGAGAGCATACATTGTCGAATGGCGTGCTTGAATCTATCTATTACGATGAAGAAAGCGATCGATATTCCCTTTCCTTCTCAACTGCAACTTCACCAACCCAAATCTACACAGTCGAAGGCAAAGACCGTAGCAAGATAGTACAACATACTAACGAACGGGTGCTCAACATCCCACAGGATCTTCTTTCCTCAGGTGAAGACGCCTCCTTCAATTCCTTTGATGACACCCGAATCTCAGCCCGTCTCTACTTTCCATCTGAAGAGCTTGGGTTTAAAGGTCCACGTCCCCTGGTGTTCTACGTCCATGGAGGTCCTCAAAGCCAGGAACGACCCGACTTTGCCTGGTTCTCGATGCCTTTGATCCAGTTCCTCACCCTGCAAGGTTTTGCCGTTTTCGTCCCCAATGTACGCGGTAGTACCGGTTACGGTTTAAACTACACCAAGCAGGTGGATCGCGATTGGGGCGGCAAAGATCGTTTGGATCACGTCTTTGCTATGGAAGATGTACTGCCTAGAGACAATCGCCTCGATATCACCCGTTCGGGCGTGGTCGGTCGTTCGTATGGTGGTTACATGACTCTTACCCTGTCAGGTCGCCATCCAGAGCTATGGTCAGCCGCCATCGACATGTTTGGCCCCTACGATTTGACCACCTTTATCGACCGGATCCCCGAGACCTGGAAGCCATACTTTGAATTAGCCATCGGTCATCCCCAAAAGGACCGAGATTTTTTGGTGGAACGTTCTCCACGCACTTATATACACCAATTAGCCTGTCCCTTATTGGTCATTCAGGGCAAAAACGATCCTCGCGTGATTGAACCAGAATCCAGAGACCTGGTGGAGGATTTACGTGCTCAGGGGAAAGAAGTGGATTACCTGATGTTTGAGGATGAAGGGCACGACGTCTTGAAATTTCACAACCGAGTTAAGTGTTATAACGCCATTACCGATTTCTTCAAGAAACATCTGAAACCATGAAGTCCGGATTTTTTCCATATGGGTGCTAACATTAAGAAAACTCAAGATGGTGACCTGGCTCTCCTGGTAGGAAGAAGCCATAAAACATTCATCGTTCGCTTATCTCCCGGTGGGAAAATACAAACCCACCGCGGTGTGCTCAACCATGATGAATTAATCGGTAGACCTTGGGGCAGCCAGGTATTAAGCCATCAGGGTAGTTCTTTCTTCTTATTCCAACCTTCGCTGGCCGACTTGCTACTCAACTTACCTCGTAACACTCAAATCCTTTATCCAAAGGATATTGGCTTTATTCTGGTTACGATGGGCATCGGTCCAGGCATGCACGTCATTGAAGCTGGGACTGGTTCGGGAGCATTTACCACTGCCTTGTCTCATGTCGTTGGACAACAAGGTCATGTCTATACGTACGAAAATCGGTTGGAAATGCAGAGACTGGCAATAAAAAACCTCAGTCGGCTAGGTCTCGAAAACCGGGTGACCTTCCATTTGGGGGACATCAGCCAGGGTTTCGATCAACAGGACGCAGATGCCTTATTCCTCGATCTCCCCAACCCAGAAGACTATATCTCACAAGTGAGAGCGGCCCTTAAGCCTGGAGGATTTTTCGGTTCGATCCTACCGACCACTAACCAGGTCTCTCGCTTGTTGGTAGCGCTTGGCAGGCAAGATTTCGCATTTATTGAAGTATGCGAAATCTTGCTCCGATATTACAAAGCCACTTCAGATCGTCTACGCCCAACCGATCGCATGATCGCGCATACTGGATACTTAATCTTTGCTCGATCTGTTCATCCCATCCAGGGTCCAGTAGAAGAGATTGCTCCACCTAATATCCAGGCAGATAGTGAACCAGATTAGACCTATTGACCTTCCTGAAAAAGAGATCTCCTTGCGTTTGGCTGAAGTTAAAAATAACCCCCAATTGTGGGACTACCCTTCAGATATCGCCGGAGAACCGCCTCGTCCAGCAGCTGTACTGATCCCTTTACTCACCAAGAACAATAGCTATAACCTGCTCTTCACACGTCGCACTGGCAACCTGCCAGAGCATAGTGACCAGGTTGCCTTTCCTGGTGGACAAACAGATATGGATGATACATCTCCGGAAGACACAGCCTTAAGAGAAGCTCGAGAAGAGATCGGTCTACAACCAGAAGATGTTAATATCCTTGGGCGGCTTGACCAGATACAAACTATCACAAATTATCTGGTGACACCAGTTGTTGGCATTATCCCTTGGCCATATACTTTCCAAATTGCAACCAATGAAGTCAGTCGCGTTTTTACTATTCCGATAGCTTGGTTAGCCAATCCCAAAAACCACGAAGTCAGAGAACGTGCCTTACCTCTACCTTACCCCCCAGTCCCTGTCATTTATTTTAAGCGTTATGAAGATGAGCTATTATGGGGGATAACCGCCCAGATAACCATCGACCTTCTGAAAGCACTCAAGATCTTCTAACCAAAAACCTCCACAGTTAGTAATAACTGCAGAGGTTTCTTGATAATCTTAAGGTTTACCTTATGGCCAACAATCTATAGCAGGTAACGAAAACCAGGCTGCTGCTTCTCGCTCTCAAATAGCAACAATTACTCTTCCTTACCCTCTTCTTCATCTTCTTCTCTTCGCCGCTCGACAAGTTCAGGTTCAAGTTCTTCAATCAACTCTTCTTCCAACTCTTCTTCAACCAATTCAGCCTCAGGCCAGGTTACCACAGCCACAGTCTCTTCAGGATCATAAGCCACAGTTACCCCCGCCGGTAAGTCAAGCTCACCAACGTTGATCATATCGCCGACTTCTTTTAACTTCGAAATGTCGACTTTTATCACCTCAGGTAAATCGCCTGGTAGGCTCTCAACTTCCAGTTGTTCCAGAGGTGAGACCAGGATTCCGCCGTGTTCGGTAACCGCTGGCGATTCGCCCTCTAATTCGATCCTCACCACCGCACGTACCTTTTCAGTCAGTGACACCGCTTGAAAATCCACGTGAATAAGTGAACCGCGAATGATGTCCCGCTGTTTATCCCTTACCAGGACATGATGCTCATCTCCATCCACCTTCAAACGGATCAATGCAGACAGAGAGAGGCCCTGAAGGGTTTTACTGGCTTCTTTCATATCTAATATAATCGGTAATGGGTCTATATGACGTCCATAAACAACGGCTGGGAGTTTTCCTTCCTCGCGCAACGTTTTTACTTTCTTACCAATAGTCTCTCGCCGGTTGGCTTTAATAACAATTTCTTCCATAATTTCCTTCCTTGGAGCGCCTCTCACCTGGGATCCATTATATAACCTTTTCCAGGTTACCTTCGCTCTTCTGGTAAATTCCGACTCATGCCGGTTTATTATGTTTTTTTTGCAGGAGAATTGAAAATGACCATTTCATAAGACTGCATGAAAAGCTCTAAGAGTTTTCTTATTCTCCACGCTGTCGCAAAAAAAGTCGTCTCCCTGCGGAGACGTCTCCATACATTACAAATTTTAGCCTCCCACCAGCGATTCGTCAATGGTTGTTTTGTGTACCTGATCTTTTCTCTTGAACCCTTTTATTACCTGAGCAGAAAAATTCTGGTTAGTTATCTGAAAAAACGTCTAAGGTTTTTCGGTCCGGTTCTTATCTACGATAATCCCAAATTAAAATGAAACATTTAGTGAAAATACGCCAATGTTATAATACACTCACCTATAGTGGCAATTATCGCTGAGCAAAAGCTGTCGACATCTGGAATTTGAAGTCAACCAGAATATTGAAATGAAACGCATTCACGTTATCGGCACCACCGGCTCTGGTAAGACCACGCTTGCTGCAAATATTGCTAACAGGCTGAATATACCTCATGTTGAACTGGATGCGCTTCATTGGGAACCAGGATGGCAACCAGCGCAGCCAGATGTCTTCCGTTGGCGAGTCGCAAAAGCATTAGAAGGCAACACATGGACCGTCGATGGAAACTACAGTAAGGTACGTGATATTGTTTGGGCACGAGCAGATACAATTATCTGGCTCGATTATTCTTTAGCAGTGATCTTTTGGCAATTAACCAAACGCACATTTACACGCGTGTTTACCCAAGAGGAGTTATGGCAAGGGAACAAGGAAAGATTTACCGATCAGTTTCTCAACAAAAACTCACTATTTCTTTGGGCATTAAAGACATATAAACGCAGACGGCAAGAATACCCCCAGCTTCTTACCTTACCCGAATTCTCCCACTTTATGGTGATCCGACATAAATCACCGACCATAACTAAAACCTGGTTAGCACAGTTAACCGTTACCGCTAATTATCCCTTAAACAGCGTTACATAATAGAGCAAAGGATGACTGACATGAACCTTCCCGATTCCCCTAAATCACTTTGGCTAGACGAATACGGTGCCTATACCTCTGAACCACCATTGGCTGGTGAAATCAATGTTGACGTAGCCGTGATCGGTGGTGGTTTTACTGGCTTGATGACCGCCTACGAAATTAAACGCGCTGAACCAGCCTTAGATGTCGCTCTTTTAGAAGCGAAATACATCGGCTATGGCGCCAGCGGTCGCAACGGCTCCTTTGCTATGACTGTTGTGGGTTTAGGCATCAGCACTATGACTATGCTGCATGGCAAACACTTCATAAAAGACGCTCACACCTACATGGAACGGGCAGTGGACACCCTTGACGAACTGATCTTGCAACAACAGCTCGACTGTGACCGAATTCGTCCCGGCTTTCTGCGGGTTGCAACAACCCAAGGATATATCAACCGCCTTAAGAAAGATATTGACCTGATGAAATCATTGGGGTTTGATGGAATCGATTGGATAGAAGCTGACGCATTACGGTCACGAGTAAATTCTGAGCGCTACCTGGGCGCGCTATGGGAGCCACGTCTGGTGTTGATGAACCCGGTAAAACTACAGAGAGAAGAAAAACGACTGGCTCTTCAAACAGGAATCCAGGTTTATGAAAACACTCCCGTCATAGAAATCACGTACCAACCTCAATTTACACTCAAAACCCCCGCTGGCAAGGTCAACAGTGAAAAGGTTGTCTTTGCCACCAACGCCTATTCCCACCTGTTGCCAGCCTTGCGGGGAAAACAAATGCCAGCCTTCACTTACATGGTCGCCACCGAACCCCTCAGTCCTGAGCAAATTGCTGACATTGGCTGGAAAGCGGGAGAAGGATTAGAAGATGCTCGTAACCTCATCCATTATTACCGGCTGACTCCGGATAACCGCCTGGTGATGGGAGGTGGACCAGTAGGTTTAGTGTTTGGGAACAATATGGATGCTGACTCCAATCCAGGCGCCTGGAAGCATTTAGAAGAGCACATTCATTTTCTTTTTCCAACCCTGAAATCAGTAAGGATCACTCACCGCTGGGGAGGTCCGTTCTCAGTGGCAGTTCAACTTATGCCAGCTTTAGGTTATCTGGGAGATCACAACGCAGTTTACTCGTTGGGGTGTATCGGTCATGGCGTCTCAATGAGCCATCTTAACGCCGGTGTACTAAGCGATCTAATATTGGAGCGGAAGAGCGATCTTACTGAAAATCCATTTGTCAATCGGCGAATCGTCCCCTGGCCACCTGAACCATTTCGTTATCTAACCGGTATAGCTTTACGTAGCTATTTAAACCTTGAGGACTGGTGGTTTGAGAGAAATCTCAAGCAATCATCCCATCAAGACCTTACAGGTGCAACACCGCATGATGCACCATAAAAAAAATTTACATTTGGGATATGTTTTCAACATAATGTGTGTGCTATAATAATTGTCCGAGGTTAACTCAACAAATGGGTGTTATTACGATTTCTCGACAACTAGGGAGCCAGGGTAATGATGTTGCCCAAGAAATTGCTAGCCGTCTAAATTATCCGGTTGTATGTCGAGAGCTGATTAACCAGGCTGCCATACGCGCCGGAGTGCCAGAAGTTGCACTGGCAACGATCGATGACCTGGGTCTGTTTGGATTACACCCTTCCCCTGAGGCACGCAAAGCATACCACCACGCAGTTCAAGTGCTCATGGAGGAATTTTCTGCAGATGGTGATGTCATTATTGTGGGGCGTGCCGGGCAGGTTATCTTAAGAAACCATCCAGGTGTTCTCCATGTAAAAGTAATAGCCCCAGCATCATTACGCGCTTGCCGCATCGCAAATCAACAAGGTATCTCCTCGAAGCAGCTGGAGCTCAAATCAATGCAAGCGACCGTTCCCGACATGATTATTTACGTCGCTTTTATCATGTTCGTTGGGATGATCCTGAGTTGTATGATCTGATAATTAATACTGCCCGCCTCAACCCTGGCACCGCAGCTTGCCTGATTTGTCAGGCTCTCGAAGATTTTGGTTGTTAAGCACATCCTGATGACCGATAATGATGCTCGTGTAATAATTACAAATAATCCCAATGTTCAGCAGATAACTTCCATTGATTTTGCCCATTCTTCGGAGAAATTGTTCGCTCAAATTCTTGACTACTATGGCATCCAATGGGAATATGAACCCCATACATTCCCCTTAGAATGGGATGATGATGGCAACATAATCGAGGCATTTTCTCCTGACTTTTATCTTCCACAGCAAGATCTCTATGTTGAACTAACCACCATGCGCCCACAACTGATTACCCGAAAAAACCGCAAGCTGCGCAGACTTCAAGAAATCTATCCACAAGTAAATATTAAATTGTTCAAAAGGGGAGACCTGCGTACCCTGATGGTGAAATATGGTTTGGATCAAGAGGCTGGATTAATAACCGGTTCGGAAGCACAGAAAAGAGAAATATGAACCTTATCCCAACAATGAATTCCAATGAACTCGTTGCTGATATCAGCGAGATATTAATTTCTTCTGAAGAGATTGATGAACGTATTCGCTCTATGGGGGCAGAAATATCTGCTGATTATGCAAATCAGCGACCGCTTTTCGTAGGTGTGCTTAAAGGCGTTCTGTTCTTCATGGCAGACCTGTTACGATCCATCACTATCGATGTTGAAGTGGATTTCATGGCAGTCTCAAGTTATTCCTCAGAAACACGCGATCAGGGATTAGTACGCCTGGTCAAAGATTTAGAAACCCCAATAGCAGGTCGGCACGTTATCTTTGTGGAAGATGTTGTCGATACCGGATTGACGTTAAATTACCTGCTTCGCAACTTAACCACCCGTGATCCTGTCAGCCTGGAAGTATGTACACTTTTCAATAAACCTAAGCACCGGCTAATTGATATTCCTATAAAATACAAAGGTTTTGACCTGCCTGATCAGTTCGTTGTTGGCTATGGTTTGGACCACCGCGAGCGCTACCGCAACTTACCTTTTATCGGGATCCTTCAAGAAGACGCAGTCTATTCTTCATAATCCCCTGGACAAAAAAAAGGAACCCCAAGTAACCTTCCAGCTAATCTCGTTGTCCCATCTGGTGGTTTTGATATCCTTCCCTTTGCTTGTTTTGCAATAGGTTGGAATAACCAGCCTGAAGATGTCTCTCAGCTCTACACCACCGCCATTTCTTAATTACGGCAGCGCTTGACTGAATTGAGAACGACTTTGTCTCTGCTGATCTCTAAGACCCTTAGGGGGTTAATCCTTTGGGTTTACTCGCCCACAGGCGAGTTACCCATCACCAGCATCGACTCTGTCACAACGAGTCACCGTCCAACTTCTTGGGGCTCCTCAATCCTGAGAAGACCTACACCTATACCAGATTGGTCTTCAAAGGACATATATACTATATACCTTTCACATCCAAATGTCAATATCTGAAATCTTAAAAAAGTCTGATTTCAATAGAATTTTGGGGACTGTTGCTGATAATACCACAACCTTTTCAGGAAATTATACGATATTCGTAAATTTTCAATCACGCATATGGGAAACTTTTGAAACATCCATCTCTTCATGATAAACTTTGGTTTGGTAATTCAATTTGAGCGCCACAAATGATTACATAAATGTCAACTTTCAACCGAAAATTCTTGTTTTTATTCTTTCTTGTCTTGTGCCTGGTGATTGCATTTCTATCTGGGTATGCTCTGAGTCTTCATTTTTCTGAAGAGTCTTTCCCTTTACTGAAAGAAGCCCACGCTCTCTTGCTGAAATATGCATTAGAAGAACCACCTCCTGCTACAGAACTCGAATACGGCATGATAAAGGGGATGTTAGAAAAACTGAATGATCCGTTCACAATTTTTGCCGAACCGGTTCAGACCGAGTTGACCGCAGACAGCTTGCAGGGCAGGTATGGTGGAATAGGGGCTGAGTTTGGCCGAGATGCAGATGGGTACTGGGTGCTCTATCCCTTTCCAAATAACCCAGCCGCTGATGCAGGCATTCAAGAGGCTGACCGGCTTGTTGCTGTGGATAAGGTTGCAATCTTGCCCGAAACTGCTCTGGATACGATCAAGGCTGCTATACGAGGTCCGGTAGGTGAACCAGTTTTAATTGATATAGTTCGGTTACCAGATTTTGCCCATTATGAATTTTCTCTCGAAAGGGAAGAAATTCCATTACCTTCTTTGATTTGGTATAAAGTCATTTCCGAGCCACGTGTTGGTGTAATTAAAGTCAACCTGATCGCTGCCAGCACACCGGATGAGATTCTCAAAGCGGTCGCTGATTTAGAATCTCGTGGTGCCACTCATTTCATCCTGGATTTAAGAGATAATGGTGGTGGATTGTTAGAAGCCGGAGTAAATACTGCCCGGCTCTTCTTAACTCAAGGCGATGTCATGCAACAACAGTATCGCCATCAACGGATTGAAACTTTTCAGGTTATCCAGCCTGGTCCTCTGAATGAACTTCCTTTAGTTGTTTTGGTTAATCGTGGGACAGGCAGCGCAGCAGAAATTATTGCTGGTGCTCTTAAAGCCCATAAGCGCGCCCCTCTGGTCGGAGAACCTACCTTTGGTAAAACTTCGCTTCAACTGATATTTGAACTGCATGATGGATCCAGCATGCATGTCACCTCAGGAAAGTGGTGGATACCCAATCTAGACTCTCCAATAGAAAGCTTAGGATTACAACCTGATTATTTGCTCCCAATCGATCCGCAAAATTCCGACGTGATTATTGAGGATGCCATTATTATTTTGCTGGGTTCAGGATAAAGCGTATCCTCTCCCTATGATAGAATCACGCCATGAGCATCAAAGTCGTCGCCACCAATCGCAAAGCCAGACACGAATACTTCATTTTGGACACCTATGAGGCTGGTATTGCCCTTCACGGTAGCGAAATCAAATCTATCCGAGCAGGAAAAATCAGCCTGGCTGAAGCATACATTTCTATTGATGGACATGAAGCCTGGTTGGTTAACGCTCATGTTGCCCCTTACGATCAAGCTAGCCATTTTAACCATGATCCCCTTCGCCCACGCAAATTGCTTTTACACCGGTCGGAAATTAACCGGCTTTGGAATCAGGTCCGGCAGAAAGGGGTTACCATTGTACCTTTACGCATATATTTAAAAGCAGGACGTGCAAAAGTTGAAATTGCAAGTGCTAAAGGCAAAAAACTCTACGATAAACGTGCTGAAATCGCTCGCCGTGATGTCGAACGCGAGCTTCAACGTCAGTTACGCCGACGAGGATAAAATGGCACCATCAACCATTGTTGGCATTAACCAGCTTCCATATACTGAAAAACGGCAAATCTATACCCGTTTAATACCCACAGCTCTTCTCAAGCATTTCAACCTTGACCCATCTCTGATTGATGGCAACGGGAATGACCTTGTGAGGTTAAATTGCTCATCCAGTAGTTCTACAGTCGAACTGTCGCTACACCACCAGACAGATTTTCCCGACCCCGTACTTTACGGTCACCTGACTGATACCCTAAATGGTCAGATTCACGTTTTGTTGTATATATTAAACGACCCAGATTCCCCTCGTTTTGATGTTGACCGCTTGCCAGACGGAACTCCTACCAAGTTTGGAACCCGCGTGCGCAACCAACAGGCTGAAGTCGCTGCAATGCAGGCAGGGCTGGCTCCTGGCCAGGTTCGCCGAGGACTTCGCATGCTTTCACCGGCCATCGATGGCTTTGAAGTCTTTATAAACAGTCTAAAACACGACCTTTATTTCGTTGAGCCACTTTACTACCACAACGCTGTCATATTTGAGCGTTATGGTTTTGCTTACCAAAAAGGAAATCGGTTAATGAAACGGATACAATCAGGTTTCTCTGCGGGTGGGGAATTTATCTCAAGGCTCGATGGATCCACTCCTTTTCGGCAGCCTGAGTCTGCAAACAGCATCAGACTGCGATCATGGGCAATCCATGATGGCATCATGGGAGAGCCTTTTCAGGATGTTACTATGTATAAACAAGTTGGCAGGTCGGCAGGTATCATCACCTGCCCAGATTGCGCTTGGTAATTGATGTTCACACTTTACATCATTCCTGTTTTTGTCACCTTCTTTGTTGCAATTGCCTGGTTGCGGCTAAACGATTTTGCTGCCCATCGAGGCTGGATCAGCAGTCACCTTAGCCGGAAAATTATCCATATGGGAACTGGGCCACTCTTCGTCCTTTGCTGGCTATTGTTTAGCGATGTGCCAGGTTCTCGTTATCTGGCTGCGTTGGTGCCTCTGACCATCACCTTGCAATTCATCCTGGTCGGTACAGGTGTTATCCACGATGAAGCTGCTGTCAAAGCTATGTCTCGCACTGGAGATCGCCGAGAGATTCTAAGAGGACCACTTTTCTATGGTGTCGCATTTGTTATGCTCACCATACTTTATTGGAAAGATTCACCTATTGGAATTGTTGCGTTAATGCTCATGTGTGGAGGTGATGGGCTTGCAGATATATTTGGACGCAAGTATGGCAGGCATAATTTACCCTGGAATCCAAGAAAAACCTGGTTAGGTTCTCTAGGTATGTTTTCTGGTGGTTGGCTTTTTTCTGTCGGTATCCTGGCAGTCTACCTGGCAAATGGTTATTTTACCGGATCTTTGGTTTCATTCCTCCCGGCTCTTTCCCTCATCGCTTTAGCGTCAACATTGGTTGAATCGCTACCTATCAAAGATATCGACAACATTAGTGTGACCCTCACAGCAGTTATCCTCGGTCATTTGTTTTGGTAGGGGATTAGATATGATTCAAATTGATGGAAAAACCCTGAGCCTGTCAGATGTTATCGCAGTAGCTAGATATGGAGAATTAGTAAAACTATCCCCAGCAGCTCGAGAACGTATGGATCGTTCTAATAATTGGCTTCAGGAGATAATTGACGAAGGCAAACCTGTTTATGGTATAAATACCGGCTTTGGGGTGTTCTCTGAGCAGCGTATATCTATCGAAGATGCAAACGCATTGAGCCGGAACTTGATCTTAAGTCATGCCATGGGCACTGGGCCTGAACTACCAAGGGAAGTAGTGCGAGCAGCCATGTTGATCCGAGCCAACACCTTATCGGGAGGATACTCTGGAGTACATCCAGTTATTGTTGAAACATTATTAGAGATGTTAAACCGATGGGTTACACCTGTCATCCCTTCTCAAGGATCGTTGGGGTCATCAGGCGATTTAGCTCCTCTATCACACCTGGCATTGGTTTTCACGACAGACAAGGCCGATAACGAGCCTGATTCAGGTCAGGCAACCATAGGTCATAAGCAAACTACCAGATTGTCTGGCAAGTCTGCTATGGATCAAGCCAATATTCCTCGCCTGATTCTCGGACCTAAAGAAGGTTTAGCTTTAAGTAATGGTGCAACTTTTTCTGCTGCCCTGGTTGCCCTGGCAATAGCTGAAGCGGAGAACCTGCTCGATCTGGCGGATATATCCATTTCCATGAGCCTGGAGGCTCTCTTAGGCGTATCAACCGCCTTTGACCCTCGTCTCCACACTGTTCGAGGTCATCCCGGTCAAATAACCGTTGCAAACAACGTCCGACGCTTGACCAGCGGGTCTAGTCTGATCGATTCAATGGGACACATCCAGGATGCATATTCCCTGCGCTGCGCCCCTCAAGTCCATGGTTCAGCTCGAGATACATTAACTCATGTCAAAGATGTAATCCAACGCGAGATCAATGCTGCTACGGATAACCCCCTGATATTTGGCCCAGGGGAGGTGATATCGGGTGGTAATTTCCATGGAGAACCTGTTGGTCTGGTAGCAGACTTTTTAAGTATCGCTCTAGCAGAAGTGGGAGCCATCTCTGAACGTCGAACTTTTCGTCTAACTGATGGGAAATTAAACCTCAATCTACCTCCCATGCTGGTCGATTCTCACGATGCGGCTGGTCTAAATTCTGGTTTGATGATGGCTCAATATACAGCCGCTTCTTTGGTTCTTGAAAACCAGAACCTCACAAGCCCTGATTCAGTATATTCGTTGCCAACTTCTGCAGAGCAGGAAGATCACAATGCCAATTCCATGACCGCTGCACGCCATACTCGAATGGTTGTTGAGAACTTGACCCACATTCTTGCAATCGAAATTTATTGCGCAACACGAGCTCTAGATTTACGTTTACGACAATTACCGGAGCGCAACATGGGTAAGGGGGTACTAGCTGCCCACACTTTCATACGTCAAAAAATCCCATATATATCCGGAGATATCTGGTGGGCACCTGAAATTGAAAAACTACAAAACTTGCTTGTCAGTGGTCAGTTGTTACAAGCGGTTCTTAAAGCCATTGACTGATAGGTTTGTTTATGATAATATTTATCTTGTTTAGTTTATTACATCTCAAACAGAACACAGGTGACTTATATGCTTCATGATCAAACTCAAACCAGCTTAATCGAACTGTCCAGCGCTGCCGCCAATGCGGTTCTCGATCTCCTTGAGAAAAAGGGTCTCAAGGATCATGCCCTCAGGATTTATGTTACCGGTGGTGGTTGCTCCGGCTTACAATACGGCATGGCTTTAGAAAGTAAGATTAATGATGGGGATCTGATATTCAACCAACATGGTGTCAGGGTCGTCGTTGACGAGAAATCGATTGAATATCTTCGTGGGGTTTCTATAGACTTTGTGGATGAACTGATGGGTACAGGCTTCAAAATTCATAATCCCAACGCATTTGCATCGTGCGGTTGTGGATCCTCTTTCCGGACTGAAGGTGATTCCGGCAATCCAGGTAGCTGTGGTCTGTGCTGAGATTTTTTCACCTTATTAACTAACGTCCACGCAGTAACGATATCAGCGTTCCAAACAATCCAATAACTCCTAACCCGATAATCATAAAACCCATTGGAATCCCACCAGTGCCCATATTCGAATCAGGGGCCGGGAATGTTTGAATGATTAGCGATGAAGGTGGAGTATAAGTCGGTAACCTGGTAGGCTGGATTTCAACAATAAATTGAGCTGCTAATGTTGGATCGATTGTTGGAGTAGTCAATGGGGTCGGTGTGGGGGGCGGTTCAACAATCGCTAAATTGCCTGAAATTTCGACCAGATAAGAATACACCCAGGCGACCCCTCCTGAAACTCCTGGATAAGCGATTTGCACCCAGTCACCACCTGGGGTTCTTCCGTATGCAGAAACTCTCTGTCCGGGAATTAATACGCCAACCCGTGGGTAATCCGTACCAGGTCCTGAGCGTACATTAATCTGATCCTGTCCCGCTCTAACAACAACTGTAGCCCCTAAAGGGGTACCTGTAACCGTGGGGATACCCACTGTGGGTATTTGCGCCACTCTATCTGCCTTTACAGAGGTATTAGATATCCACAGCAATATTAGAGTGACCAGGGTTGTAAGAAACACCAACTTAATCCATCCCGCTCTCATCACATCACCTATAAATATTATAATTCCAAATTCATCTCAATTATTCTCACTAGCCCGATTATAATCTACTCAATCATGGTTCAGTCTAGAGAAATATTAGAGTAAAGCTATGGAACCACGTTTTTTTTATGGAAAGATCACTCCACAAGATATTGCCAGATCACTATACGCTCACTTCAATCGTGGTAATCTTGTCGCTCAGAAGATTGGCGAGGGAGATAGCGTTATAGTACAGATCGCTTCACATCGACAACCAGCTTCAGGGGGTCAGACTGGTTTGAAAGTATTGTTGAGTACTGTTGAAGATGGTGTCGCTGTCCAACTGGGAAAACATAATTGGTTGGGGGTTGCTGCCAGCCTGGGAGTGACTGCTTTGGCAGCCTGGCGTAATCCCTTCAGCCTTATAGGTCGTCTTGATGATTTAGCCCAAGATATTAGCAACCTGCAGCTCGCTGACCAGGTATGGCAGGTGGTTGAAAACGTAGCTCGATTTCACAATGCCTCCTTTGAGCTGTCGGATCGATTAAGACGAACTAGTTGTGAATATTGTCGGACTGCTAATCCAATTGGTGTGCCTCACTGCATTGCCTGTGGAGCCCCAATGGGAGAAACGCAACCGGGATCCTGCCTTTATTGCGGTTTTGTCAACAAACAGGGTGAAATACATTGTTCAAACTGTGGGAAAACAATCAAGGGGCGCGCAAGCAAGCCAATGCCTTCTTAATCAATGGCAAAAATTCAATCTCTTTGGTACCTGCTGCTGGTGCAAATGCCATCGTTACCTGGCCATTCTGGCGCGATTCTAGCCGTGCTTCCAGCCTCTCTAGAGCAGGCAATGTATCTAAGAAACCAACCCGGCCGATTGCTTCAATGGCATGTACACGGAGAGATATAGGCACCTTGCGATCGTTCAGAATCTCAACCAGGTGGTTACCAGCATAAGGACACAGGTTGAGCAGGCGATCCACATGCATATTAGTCGTCATGTCATAGTCTAATACCTGTAGAAGAGCATAAACCTGGCGCGTGCGCATTTGAGCCAGGTATCGACAGAGTATGCTGTGGCTTTCTTCTGGTGGGGGTTGACCATCAGAATCTGCTGAAAGCGCCTCGCTTAAAGCTCGAACAATACCAACACGTACTGATGTATCAGGTTCAGTTAACCTTGTGACCAGCAGGTATCCAATTAAAGGAGAAAAACGAGCCGCATCAAGTTCCATCAGACGTCTTAACCCATCTTCACGCGCCCTGAGATCTTCTGATAATAAATCTTCAGCCGCTGACCAAACTGCTGGGAAAAGTTCCAGTCTACCAATGCCTTGTTCAATAACAAATAATGGGGGTTGAACGCGGTACTGGGAGGTTTTTTCATTCTCCATATACCGAGTATACCGCAAAATTGACATGCGGGAGATTGTTCATCTTGGTTTTTTTTATTGGTGTATTATTTTGTGAGATAATGCATAGGATGTGGATTAAATAAAAAGACATGTTTTCAGTATCCTTGTGTCCTGGTGGAGGAGAGAATCATGCGTGTAATAATTACAGGTGGAACTGGTCTGATTGGTAGCGCGTTA
>Ga0114946_10000794_pt1 | contig 21448 bp, 16 predicted proteins | sample WalLakDeSediment_FD_88676 | JGI IMG/M metagenome (GOLD analysis project Ga0114946, IMG submission 88676) | Lake sediment microbial communities from Walker lake, Nevada to study Microbial Dark Matter (Phase II) - Walker Lake 11/02/13 Deep Sediment | ecosystem: Environmental > Aquatic >...
CACCTCGTCCACCAGCTTGGCCGTGTCCCACTTCATGGTATCGGTGACCCGCACCCGCTCCCGGGGGGTCCCGAGGTCCCGGAACCGCTCGGCATACTCCTCCGTCTGAGCCGCCACAGCCGCCAGGTCCTGGAACATGGGCTCCACCCACCGCCGAGCCCATCGATACCGGCCGAAACTCCCGTCGCTCAGCCGTCCGTTGATCACCACGAGGGGGATTCCTCTTCGCCGGCACTCCTGGGCCAGGTTCGGCCACACCTCCAACTCCATGAGGACCACCGCGTCGGGACGGACGGCGTCCAGGAACCGACCCATCATCCAGGAAAAATCGAAGGGGAACCGGACCACCGGATGCCGATCTCCGTAGAGGCTCCTGGCCCGCTCGAAGCCCGTGTTCGTAGTGGCGCTGGCCACCACCCTGACGGGCGGCGCCCCCGGGGCTTCCAACCGGGCCAGGAGGTCCCGGGTTGCGTTGACCTCCCCCACGCTGACACCGTGGAGGAGGAGGGTAGGGTGAGGATGGGCCGGCAGGGGAATCGTCCTGCCGAAACGCCCCTTCCAGTCGGTACGCCATTTCCCTGATCGGAGCAGGCCAACGACCAGCACGGGACTGGACACCAACGCCCCCACGGCGTACAAAAGATCGTAGCGTCGCTTCATACCCTGCCGGGGAGCGAGGCTCCCCGCCGGTGGAGATCCCACTAGATTGATGGACCCGGTAGAGGTCACCCGGATCCCTGGAGCCAGACAGTATGTTAGTCCTTTCCAGCGGGAAAACGAACGGATGAGCGCCGGACTCCTTCCCGCCCGACCTCGGTCCATCCTCCTGGTGCGTCTCAGCGCCCGGGGGGACATCGTGTTCTCCTCCCCTTTGGTCCGGGCCCTCCGGCGTACCTTTCCGGACGTCCGCCTCACCTGGATGGCCGAATCCCACACCAAGGACCTCATGGAGCACCATCCCGAGTTGGACGACCTCATCGTCGTCGAACGGCATGAGTGGATGAGGCTCTGGAAACAACGGCGCTTCGGTCAACTCTTCAGGGCCCTGGAAAGGTTTCTCAAGGAGCTCAGGCGCCGGGACTTCGACGTGGCCATGGACCTCCAGGGCCTCCTGCGGAGCGGCATCATGACCTACCTCTCAGGAGCTCCCATCCGCCTGGGCCTGGGCTCCAAGGAGGGGAGCCGCCACCTCATGACCCGGGTCATTTCCCGGGATCGGGGCGACCACCGGAAGATCAGCTCCGAGTATCGGTACCTGGCGGAGGAGCTGGGCCTGGAGGTGGGAGACTTCGCCATGGAGGTGCCCCTGGCCCCCGCCGACGGGGAGTGGGCCCGGGACCGGGTGAGGGAGCTGGACCTGGAGGGGGGGTTCTTCGTCGCCATCCCCTTCACCACCCGTCCCCAGAAGCACTGGCTCGAGGACCGTTGGGCCCACCTCATGGACCGGGTCACCGAGGAGATGGGCTACCCCACCGTGGTCCTTGGCGGCCCGGGGGACGACGACGCCTTCCAGCGGATTCGGAGTATGGCCCGGATCGAGCCCGTGAGCCTGGTGGGGAAGACCAACCTCACCCAGGCCGGAGCCATGATCGAGCGGGCATCCCTCGTCATCGGCGTGGACACGGGCCTCTCCCACATGGGCATCGCCTTCCACCGACCCACAATCGCCATCTTCGGCTCCACCATCCCCTACTCCGAGCCCCCCACGGACCGTGCAAGGGTGCTGGTCCACAGGCTCCACTGCTCGCCCTGCGGGGGGAACCCCACATGCAACGGCGACTTCACCTGCCTCAAGCTTGTGACCGTGGACGAGGTTATGGCGGCGGCCCGGGAAGTCCTGGCCAAGGGCGAGCGGGAGGAGATCCGGAAGAAGGAGACCCCGGCGCTGCCGGTGGTGGCGGCAAACCCCGGAAGCCATGGGGAGCCGGAGGAGGGAAGGGGCCCCTCGGGAGCCCGGCTCCCTTGAGGATCTTCCACCTGGAAGCGGGCGCCCACATGTACGGAGGGGCCCTGCAGGTCCTCCTCCTGGTGGAGGGCCTGCAACGCCGAGGAGTGGACTGCCTCCTGGCGGTCCCCCGGGGGAGCGAGGTGGAAGCGGAGGCCATGAGCCGCGGGCTTCCCGTTCGGGGGATTCCCATGGCCGGCGAGGCGGACCCCCTCCTTCCCTTCCGGGTGCGGTGGGCGGTCCGGGCCTTCCGGCCGGACCTGGTGCACCTCCACTCCCGCCGGGGAGCCGATACCCTGGGCGCCCTGGGCGCCAGCTGGTCCGGGGTCCCGGTCCTCCTCACCCGGAGGGTGGACAACCCCGAGCCCGCCTGGCTAGTGGGCCCCAAGTACCGCCTCCCCCAGCGGGTCATCGCCATCTCCGAGGCCATCCGGGCGGTCCTCCTGGAGAAGGGCGTTCCGGAGGAGAAGCTACGATGTGTCCGGAGTGCGCTGGATGCCGGACCCTACCTCAGGCCATGCGACCGTGAGACCTTCCTCCGAAACTTCGGCCTGGAGCCAGGGGACCGGGTAGTGGGCATGGCGGCCCAGTTCATCCCCCGAAAGGGGCACGACGTCCTCCTCCAGGCCGCTCCCGCTGTCCTGCGGCGCCACCCCCGGACCCGCTTCCTCCTTTTCGGGCGGGGTCCCATGCTGGGAGAGATCGCCCAAAGGGTGGGCTCCGAAGGGCTGGGGGACGCGGTCCAGCTGCCGGGCTTCCGGCCGGACCTCCCCCAGATCCTCCCCTGCCTGGACCTCCTGGTGCACCCAGCCATGATGGAGGGCCTTGGCATCGTCCTCCTCCAGGCCTCCGCCTCGGGCATCCCGGTGGTGGCATCTGCGGTGGGCGGCATCCCCGAAGCCGTGGTGCACCAGGAGACCGGAATGCTGGTGCCGCCGGGCGACCCTCATGCACTGGCGGAGGCCGTCTCCTTCCTCCTGGATCGGCCGGAGCGGGCCCGGGAGATGGGCGCCCGGGGCCGACAGCGGGTACTGGAGGAGTTCTCCGTGGACCGGATGGTGGAAGGGAACCTGGCCGTCTACCGAGAGATGCTGGCCGACTGAGCCCTCCGCTGGACAGAGCCGGGGGAGGTGGCCCACATTCCCATTGCCCTCGTGATTTCTTCTTCCCCCTCTTTCACCACCACCCCGAACGAATGATGCCCAGAACGTCACCCTCGTCGTCGTCTTCCGGGGCCCACCCGCCGCCATCGGTCCCGGCTCGCCCCCCCATGCCCTCCCCGCCGGATCTCCGGCCCCGGTCCCCCCTCCTCCCGCTGCGGGCTCCCGGGACCCGCACCCTGACCCTCCTCTGCCTTCTGGCGCTTCTCCCCTCCTTCCTGGTCTCCTGTGTCGCCTCGCCGGCGGAGCGCCTGGCCCGCTCCGTGGAGATTCGCCGCACGTCGTACGGCGTCCCCCACATCATGGCGGAGAGCCTGGAAGGGGCGGCCTTCGGGCTGGCCTGGGTGATGATGGAGGACTACCGGGAGCAGGTGCCCCGCCAGATCCTCCGGGCCAACGGCCGGTTGAGCCTGGCCCTCGGCCGCGACGAACTGGAGGCTGACTTCCCGGGGCGCCTCGCCCATGACTTCGCCGTGGAGACCTTCCCCCTCCTCCCCCGGGACGTCCAGCAGATCCTCACCGGATTCGCTGCCGGGGTGAACCACTTCGTCGAGCTCAGGGGAGGACAGCTTCCGGAATGGGTGACACCCACGTTCACGCCTCAGGACATCCACGCCAGGGACGTACAGGTGTGGGACGTGGGAGCGGTCCGACGGTTCATGGCACGGCGCGGGTCCGACGCCACCGGCGTGGAACCCGCCTCTGATCCGTCCGACACCACCGTCGCGGGACCCGGCTTCGATTCGGAGGAAGGCTCCAACGCATGGGCCTTCGCCCCAAGCCGCACGGCCTCCGGCCACGCCATACTCCTGCGAAACCCCCACCTGTCCTTCACGGCCGGGTACTATGAGGCCCACCTCACAGTGCCGGGTGTCCTGAACTTTTACGGCGACTTCAGGTTGGGGGGGCCCTTCACTGTCATCGGCGGCTTCAACGACCGGCTCGGATGGGCCACCACCAACAACTCCCCGGACCTGGCGGAGATCTACGCACTCCTGAGGGATCCCCTGGACCCCGACGCCTACCTCTTCGGCGGAGAGTCCGTGCCACTGGAGACCCGTTCCGTCACCGTGGAGTTCACAGACCGCGAGATCCCGGCGCCCACCGAGGAGCACATGGTGGGTGCCGAGACGCGCCACTTCCGGTTCTCGCCTCTGGGCCCTGTGCTCTTCGAGACCCAGGACACCCTGTACGTCTTGAAGAGCGCAGCCCTGGGCCTTCACAGGCTCGGAGAGCAGTGGCTGCGGATGATGCAGGCCCGGGACCTGGAGGAGTGGAAGGAGGCCATGCGCATGCGGGCCAAGTACAACTCCAACTTCACCTACGCCGACGCCGACGGGAACATCTTCTACGTCTGGAACGCCTCCGTACCCCTCCTCCCCCACCGGCCCTCCGGAGACTCGGTCGTCTTCGCCGCCGGAGCCGGAGACGTGTGGACGGAGCTGTACCCCTGGGACGACCTCCCCCAGCTCCTGAATCCGGGGGGAGGCTACGTGCAGAACGCCAACGACCCGCCCTACCACACCAACCTGAACGAGCCACTCCGCCGGGAGGTCTACCCGGCCAACTTCCCGGAACCGCGCCTCGGGTTCCGCACCCAGAATTCCCTGGAGTTGGTCCACAACGACAGCGTCGTGAGCCTTGAGGACGTGGTAGAGCTGAAGCATTCCATGAAGATGATCCTGGCGGACCGTGTCAAGGAGGAACTGGTCGCAACGGTCCGGGCCCGAAACCCCTCCGACGAGGTGGCTCGAGCCCTGGACCTTGTGGCTGATTGGGACAACCGGGTAGCCCGGGAGAGCCGTGGAGCGGTCCTGTTCAAGCTCTGGGCGTCCAGGTATTTCGAGCTCACGGAAGAAAACCAGCGTTACCGGGTGCCATGGTCGGAGGACGATCCCATCCGGACTCCCTGGGGACTCGGGAACCGGGCCCGGGCCATGGAAGCATTTCAGTGGGCTGTGGACGAAACGGCGAGCCGCTTCGGATCGTGGGACGTAGCCTGGGGCGAGGTGCACCGGATTCGGGCCGGTGACCTGGACCTGGCCGTGGGAGGGTGCTCCGGCGCGCTGGGCTGTTTCCGCGTCATCGGTTACCGTGAGGACCAGGACGGGAAGTACAGGGCCTGGACGGGGGACTCCTGGGTTCTGGCGGTGGAGTTCGGGGAGACCCCCCGGGGGTACTCGGTCCTCCTCTACGGCAACAGCAACCGGGAGGACTCCCCCTACTTCTACGACCAGGCTGAGATGTTCGCGAACGAGGCCATGAAGGTTGTAGCTTTCACGGAAGACGACATCCAGAGAGATCTTGTGACCCGGTATCGACCGGGGGAAGAGCCCCTCCCCTAGACGGAGCCGTAGTTGGACTTCAACCACCTACCCATCGTAGGCAGAGAAGAGATCCAGGAGCGCATCCGGGAGGGTCTCGGCCTCGCCCTGGCTGGAAACGGGGGGACCCTCTTCCTCACCGGTGAGCGGGGTCTGGGAAAGAGCCGCCTGTGCAGATGGGCCCGGCGGGAAGGCGAGCACAGGGGATTCCGGATCCTCCACGGCCGGGCTCACGAGGCTGAGGCCAACCTCCCCTATTCCCTGGTCTCCGACGCCTTCCTACCCTTCCTCCTGGAGCTGCCCACCGAGACGCTTGCGACCCTCACCCGGGGCCGGGTCCACGAGCTCGAGACCCTGCTCCCGGGCTTGGCCGGCACCCCAGGTCCCCTCCGCCCCGCCGACGCACTCACCTCTGCCGCAGACCGTGTCCGATCCTTCTGGGCGTTCTCACTGTTGTTGGGCCGGCTCGCAGAGAAGGACCCCGTTCTCATGGTACTGGAGGATCTTCATTGGGCCGACCCTTCGTCCCTGGAGCTCCTCCACTTCCTTGCCAGGCGCCCCGAGAGCCGTCGCCTCTTCATGCTCCTTACTCGGGACGAGCTCCCTCCCGCTGAACGCTCACTCCTCAGGGTGTCGGAGCGCTCGCTCTTCAGCCTTGGATTGGCCCAGGAAGTGGTCCTCTCCCCCCTGTCCCGGGAAGAGACGGGACTCCTGCTGCGTGAAGCCTTCGGCGTGGAAAAGGCGGCGGCCCACGAGTTCATCCACCGCATACATCAGTGGACCCAGGGTAATCCTTCCTTTCTGGAGGAGACGCTGCAAGGCCTCGTCCACTCGGGCAAGCTGTACCGCAAGGGCAGCACCTGGGTTGGCTGGGAGGTCCGGGATTTCGAGCTTCCCCTCACCGTCAGGGAGGCCGTCCTGGCGCGGCTGGACCGTCTCTCCCATGAAGCCCGGGGGGCGGCAGAGCTCGCCGCCGTCCTGGGTGACAGGATCCCCCTGAAGCTTCTCCGGGTTCTGAGCTCCACGACGGAATCGGAGCTTCTGGAGAACCTGCGCCAATTGGTGGCGGGAGGCGTACTCACCGAGTCCCTCCAGGAGGAAGGGGTGGTCTACGACTTCCGGCAGCCCATCATCCGGGGAACCCTCCTTGTGGAGATGGGGCCGGCCCGGGTGCAGCGTCTTCACGGCGGGGTGGCCCGGGGGCTGGAGGAGCATTTCGGGGACCGAGCCCGGGACCATGCGGAGGTCCTGGCCTACCACGAGCTCCTGTCCGGTGGGCAGGGCACTCCCCGTGCCATCCTCTACGAAGTCCTCGCCGGGCGGAATGCCTTGCGTCGCTTCGGCAATGCCGAGGCCGCCGGCTACTTCGCAGCGGCCCTCTCCCTCATGGAGCAGCACGCTGCGGAGGGGAAGGCCGACGTTCAGGTGGAGGGCGGCCGCCCCGCCGTCGTCCGTGAGCTGGCGATGGCCCTGACGGAGTTGGGGAGGTACGACGACGCAGCGGCGCGCTGGGGCGAGGCCTACGCACTGGCGAGTGAAGCAGGCTCCATGGAGGAGGCCGCCGAGTGCCGCAGGCGCATCGGCATGATCCGGGTCTCCCAGGCTGATCCAACCGCCGGCCTCCGGGAGTTCGAGGGAATCCTGGCCATCCCTCCCGGCGTCCTATCCACCGGCTTGAGAGCCAGGGCACGCCTTCACAAGGGAGTGGTCCTGGAGCAGCTTGGCCGTTCCCGGGAGGCCAAGGAGGAGCTGGAGGGGGTGTTGGCGGAACTGGGGAAGCATGAGGATCCGTGCCTTCGGGCTGAAGCGCACCGGGTCCTCTTCAACCTTCACCTGTGGGAAGGGCAGCCCGATAAGGTCCGCTACCACGCAGGGCAGGCCATTGCGCTGGCGCGCCTGGGCAAGGACCTCACCGTGGCCTTCTGGACCTACTGGGGTCAGGCAGCCTTCGAGGGCCTCATGGGTAACGTGGACACCATGAGGGAGCTTCTCCGGGAGGCCGATGAGGTGGCAAGGGAGGCCCGAGCCCCCGTTCTGGAGCTGCGGTCCACCGAGCTGGCCATTGTGCTGGCCGGCGCCGCAGGCGAATGGGACAGCGGCATCGCCCTGGGGGAGCAGGCCATCTCTCTGGCGAGAACCCTGAGCCAAAAGACGGTCCTGGCCCGTGCCCTGGTATGGACCGCCCTCATCTACGTGGGACGAGGGGAGTTTCATCTTGCCCGCCCGCTCGTGGCGGAAGCCTGGGAGTTGGCCTGCGGCGGTGGTGAGGAGACGTTCAACGTTCACGGAGCCATCCCGGCCCACATCGGCCGGGCCCGCCTGGCCCTGGCGGAGCAGGACTACGACGAGGCCATCCGGGTGGGGCGGGCGGGGCTCAGGATGGCGGACCGCGCCGGGTACCGGTTGTGGGCCCTCCACCGCCTCCTTCCCCTTCTGGCCCAAGCCCACCTGTGCAGGGGGGACGTGGAGGAGTTGAGGGAGATCCAGGAGCGCGTCCGGAGGGATTCCGCCACAATCGGGCACCGCCCGGGTCTGGCTTGGGCCCACGCCTGCGATGCCTTCGTCGCGTTGCTCGAGGGGCGCCGGGAGGACGGAATCGGGCTCCTCGAGCGGGCGATCCAGTCCCTTGAGGACATCCCGCTGGTGGGTGACGCCACGCTGCTCAGGGAGGTGAAGGCCCGGCACCTGGCGGAGCTCGGAGACAAGAAGGGAGCCATGGAAGACCTGACCCGGGCCTACGAAGCCTACCTCCGCATGGGGGCCGCGCCGGAGGCAGAGAGGGTCCGTGCCATCTTCCCGAAGCTCGGGGCCCGCTCCCCTCGGAGAGCCGGGCCGGAGGACCCGGTGCTTTCCTCCCGGGAGGCGGAGGTCGCCCGGTTGGTGGCGGAGCGGAAGTCCAACAAGGCCATCGCCCGGGAGCTGGGTATCTCCCCCCGGACCGTGAGCACTCACCTTTCCCACATCTTCTCACGGCTCGGCATCGGGTCCCGGGGAGAGCTGGTTGACTATATCCGCCAGGAGGGCCACCGCTCGGCCGGAGGCTCGTCGCCGATGTGAGAGCAACCCATGACGAGAGAGGATGAATCCGCCGTGGATCGCCCCCTGCTCCCGGAAGGATCCAGCAGCCCTGACCGGATCCGCGTAACCACCCTGGACGTGCACACCGCCGGCGAGCCCCTCAGGATCATCACGGGAGGCCTTCCCCCCATTCATGGCGACACCATGCTGGCCAAGCGGCGCTATGCCCGGGAGCACCTGGACCACCTCCGTACCGCCCTCATGTGGGAGCCCAGGGGCCACGCCGACATGTACGGGGCCGTCCTTACGGACCCCGTGTCGGAGGACGGGGACTTCGGAGTCCTCTTCCTGCACAACGAAGGGTACAGCACCATGTGCGGCCACGGGGTCATCGGCCTGGCCATGGCCGGCGTGGAGGCGGGGGTGGTCGTGGGCCAGAACCGTCCACCCAGCGGACCGGCCATCCGCGGTGCGGCCGCCATGGACGCCATGGACGAGGGCGACGGGGCCTCCGGCCCTGGGGCCGAGACCCGCTCCACCCCGGCTAGGGCCGGCACCCTCACCCTCCGTCTGGATACTCCCGCCGGGCGGGTGACGGCCTTCGCCCACCAGGAGGGCGGCCGCGTGAAGAGAGCCTCCTTCCTGAACGTGCCATCCTTCGTGTACGCCCTGGACCAGATGGTTGAGGTGGAAGGGATCGGCCCGGTCCGGTACGACGTGGCCTTCGGGGGCGCGTTCTACGCCTTCTGCGACGCCCGGGACCTGGGCGTGTCCCTGGAGGCCCGCGAATTCCGGACCCTCATGGACGTGGGCATGAGGGTCAAAGAGGCCGTCATGGACTCCCTCTCCATCCTGCACCCCTTCGAGACGGATCTGGGGTTCCTCTACGGCACCATCATGGTGGGGGAGGCCCATGATCCATCCCACCACAGCCGGAACGTGTGCGTCTTCGCCGAGGGGGAAGTCGATCGGTGCCCCACAGGCACCGGGGTAAGCGCCCGGGCCGCCCTCCACCACGCCCGTGGGGAGCTGGGGGTGGGGGAGCCCTTCACGGTGGAGAGCATCCTGGGCACGATCTTCACAGGCGAAGTGGCGGAGGTCACCCGCTTCGGGCCCTACGACGCCGTGGTCCCCAGGATCATCGGGACCTCGCACGTAACGGGGAGGTCCGAGTTTGTCCTGGACCCTGAGGACCCCCTGCGCCACGGCTTCATCCTCCGTTAGAATTGTCTGCGCCGGCAGCCGTGGGCTCGCCGGCACACCTCGATTCAGGAACCCTGGACTGGAGGCGCATGGGACATGGGCGACACCCCTGCCGATCGCATCCTCGCCGCCTGGGCCGAGCTCGAGGCGGCTCTCCGCGAAGCGCTTCCCGTATGTGCAGTGGCGCCTCCCACCCAGCCCTCCGAGCTCCTTTCCGCTCTCCGCATCATTGGGGTGCTGGGCCCCGAGGAGGAGGAGCGTGTCATGGACCTGAGGCGTACACGGAATCGGGTGGCCCACCAGGTGGAGGAGCCCTCCCCGAAGGAGGCCGCCACGTATCTGAAGGAGGTGGCGGCCCTGCAGGCGGCCCTTCGTGGCGCTGCAGGCGGGCCCTCCTGACCTCGGACATGGCCCGTCCCGCCCACGTCCAGTGACCGACCGGTTCCTTCAACCCGTCTGGAACGACCCCCACCGGGCTCCCTTCCATCCATGACCCTCTCCCCCTATCTCCAGAGCGTCCTTGGCCTCCTCCTCCTCTTCGCCGGGGGGGACCTGCTGGTCCGGGGCGCATCGCGCCTGGCCCGGGTTCTCGGCATCTCGCCCCTGGTGGTGGGGCTCACCGTGGTGGCCTTCGGCACCAGCGCCCCGGAGGCGGCCGTGAGCGTGAAGGCATCCTTTGCCGGAACCCCGGGCCTCGCACTGGGAAACGTCGTGGGGAGCAACATCTTCAACATCCTCTTCGTCCTGGGGCTGACGGCCCTCATCGCTCCCATTCCCATCCACAGGCAACTCATCCGCCTGGACCTACCGGTCATGATGGGAGCCAGCCTTCTGGTGTGCCTTCTCTCCCTGAACGGGACCCTTGGGGTGGCGGAAGGGATCGTGCTCCTTGCTGCGTTGGAGGCGTACGTGCTTCACCTGGTGCGCCAGGGGCGGGACGCACCCGGAGCCACTCCGTCCCGAAGCGATCTCCCCCCTCCCCCCACCCGGGCCACCGGCGTCGGTCGCCCCTTCCTGGACGTGGGCCTGGTCCTCCTGGGCCTGGCGACACTGGTGGTGGGAGCCGACCAGCTGGTGGACGGGTCCGTTAGCGTCGCGCGCCGTTTCGGGGCCAGTGAGCTTGTCATCGGGCTCACCCTGGTAGCGGCGGGAACCTCCCTCCCGGAGCTGTCCACTTCCGTCGTGGCAGCCATAAGGGGCGAGAGGGAGATCGCGGTGGGGAACGTGGTGGGGAGCAACATCTTCAACCTCCTTTTCGTCCTCGGGGCCACCAGCGTGGTAGCGCCCGGAGGGATCCCTGTCGCCCAGGGGGCCCTCACCTTCGACCTCCCCGTCATGGCGGGGGTGGCCCTGGCCTGTTTCCCCGTCTTCCTAACCGGACGGATGATCAGCCGGTGGGAGGGAGGGATCTTCTTCCTGTATTACGGCATCTACCTTACCCTCCTCCTGGTGGACGCCGCCGGGCACGATGCCCGGGACCTCCTCTGGAACGCGGTGCTCGTGTTCGTCCTCCCCCTCACGGCGGTGACGGCCCTCCTGGGCTGGTGGCGGGCGAAGGCGGTTTGATGTCGGGTCCTACGCAGTCCCTCCGGGACGAGGAAGCCCCAGTGCTACGGGAGACCCGGGAGCGCTTAGCCCTCCCCGAGCAGGGCTTGGTGTTCGACCTGCGCTGCCTACACGCTGTTGCGAAAACAGTGGCCCGGGCGGTCTTCTTTGGGTAGGATGGAAGTGGGAGGGAAGCTGATCCCCTCGATTCCCATTGTCTTGCAAGGAGTGATGAACATGCATAGTGGCCAATGGAGCAAGCTGGTTACGACGAGTCTCACCCTCTGCGCGGTCATGACGTTCGGCCTCGCTCCTACCCTGAAGACGTCCGACGCAGCCGGCCAGGACCTGACCTACACCACCGTGACACGGGCCGAGTTTGCCGGGGCTTTGGGAACCCTCATGCGGCTCGTACCCGGTGCCCAGGATCCCAGCCGGGAAATGGTGTACATGAAGGGCGCCCTCATGAGGATCGACGAGGAGAAGACCTCCACCATCATGGACCTGGCCGAGGGCCGCTTCACTCACCTCGACCACGAGCAGAAGGCCTTTTACACCTTCACCATGGCCGAGCTGCAAGCGGAGATGGCCGCAGCAGTGGAGGGTCTCGAGCTCGAGCAGCCCGAGGATGTGCCGGCCGGCGAGGACCCTGAAGTGACCTTCGACATCCGCCTCTCCACCGAGCGAACCGGACGAAGGATGAGCTTCGACGGCTATTCGGCGGAGCAGGTCCTCATGGTGGTGGAGGTGGTGCCCCGTTCCACCGATCCCGCCGCAGCCCAGGAAGAGGCCGGCTCCATGGTCCTCTTCAACGAGCTCTGGCTCAGCAGCGACTTCCCCGGATTGGCAGCCATCCAGGAGGCCCAGGCGAAAGCGGCCCAGGAGATGATGGAGGAGATCCAGGCAGGTGTCGCCGGTGCGCTCCAGCAGGCCTTCGCGTCCGATCCCCGGATGCAGGAAGCCTTCGAACGGAGCGCCCAGGAGATGGAGGAGCTCGATGGCCTGGCCGTGAGGACCATTTCCTCCTTCGTGCTGCTGGCCCCCGGAGTCGAGCTGGACCGGGACGTCATTCTGGCTTCGGTGGATCAACCCCTGTCGTCTGGAGCGGGGGATGTCCTGGCGGGGGCCGCAGCAGCCGGGGCCCGGGAGGCTGCCCGGGGTGCGGTGCGTGGCATTACCCGGGGGGTCCTGGGCCGGCGCCAGGAGGAACCAGCGCCTGAGCAGCCGGAAGCGGGACCGGCCCAGACCATCGTCATGCGCACCATGTCCGTGGTGGAAGACGTCGGCACCGCAGCTTTGTCGCCGGATCTCTTCAAGCCGCCCTTCGACTATACCGAGCGGAGGCCGGATTGGGCCGGAGCTCCGGCAGCCCACTGACCTGAGGGGTGCCTGGAGTCGCCCAAGCAACTCCAGGCACCCGGAGGCGACCCCTTGCCCAGGACGACGCTTGCCGTCCAGATCCCCCGGTTCGGTTCCCCGGAGGTTCTCCGGGAGCGGGAGATTCTCCTCCCGGAGCCGGGACCGGAGGAGATCCAGCTCAGGGTCCAAGCTGCCGGCGTCAATTTCGCGGACCTCCTCCAGCGGGTGGGCCTCTACGGGAAGGTCCCTCCCCTACCCTACAGCCCTGGCTTCGAGGTGGCGGGGGAGGTGGTGCAGGTAGGCTCGGAGGTCCGGGGGTGGAAGCCCGGAGAACGGGCCGTGGCCCTCCTCCGATTCGGGGGGTACGCCCGGGACGTAGTGATTCCCGCAGGCCAGGCCTTTCCCTACCCGGCCCCCCTCACCCCCACCGAGGCCGCCGCCGTGCCGGTGGTCTTCCTCACCGCCTGGGTGTGCCTCTTCGAGACCGGGCACGCCCGCCCGGGAGACACGGTCCTGATCCTGGGGGCGGGAGGTGGGGTGGGCACGGCGGCCGTTCAGCTGGCCGTGGACCGGGGGCTCCGGGTCTACGGCACCGCCGGAACTCCGGCCAAGCGCACGTTCGTGGTGCAGGATCTTGGGGCGGAGGCCTGCTTCGACTCAAGGGGAGATTGGGCTCACGATCTTGAGCGGGCCCTGGGAGAAAGGAGGGGACTGGACATAGCCCTGGATCCCGTCGGCGGCAGGGCCACCGCCGTTTGCCGGAAGCTCCTCGGCCCTCTGGGACGCCTCGTCTTCTATGGCATGAGTGAGGCCCTCCCCGGGTCCAGGCGAAGCTGGCTCAAGGCCGGTCTGGCCCGTTTCCGGACCCCTTCCGTCCACCCTCTCTCCCTGGTGGCCCCCAACCAGGGAGTCTTCGGCGTCCACCTCCTCTACCTGGGCAGGAAGGAGTACCTCCTGGCGCCGGCCCTCCAGGAGATCTACTCCGGAGTTCTGGGCGGCCGATGGAAGCCCATCCTGGACCGGACCTTTCCCCTGGACCGGGCCGGGGCCGTTGAAGCCCACCGCTACCTCCACCAGCGGCGGAATCTGGGAAAGGTGGTGCTGGAGAGGCGGTCAGGTGGAAATCGACGCTAGCACCGGAGAATTCCGTCGGGAGGGAGCGGTCACCCTCCTGTCGCTTTCTCCAGCGCCTTCTGGAAGTGCGTGTCGTACCACTCGATCACCCGCCGCCAGTGGTCGTGGAAGTCCTCTTCCCTCCCGGCCCGGCCGGCTCCGTGCCCGGCCTGCAGGTAGTTGACCCAGACCACATCCTTCTCCAGGCGCCTCAGGGCGTAGTACATCTCCCGGGTGTTGGTGTCGGGAACGTTCCAGTCCCCCCGGCCCGTCAAAAGGAGGAGGGGCGTCTTGATGCGGTCGGCGTAGAGGACCGCCGTGTGAGCCCAGTACTTGTGGGGCTGCTCCCAGAGGGTGGCGCCGATCCGGTCCTGGGTCTCCTCCGCTGCGTTGTAGTTCCGGGTGGTGATCTTCTCCGAATCCCCCAGGAAGGAGATCATGTTCACCTTCCCTGAGATGTTGATGGCGGCGGCGAAGCGGTCCGTCTGGGTGATGAGGAGATTGGTGGCGTACCCCCCGTAGCTGGTGCCGTGGACCCCCAGCCGCCTTCCATCCACCATCCCTTTGTCCATGAGGGAGTTGATGGCGGTGGTGACCCCCTTCATCCAGCCCTCGCCGGGAAAGCCCATTTCCAGGTTCACCGAGGGCCGCAGCACGATCCACCCCCGGGCAGCCAGGATCTGGGCTCCGTAGTTGTATCCGTTGTCGAAGAACTGCTCGTAGACCTCGGCCACCAGGGGAAGGGGCGTGCCCTCCCGGTAGTCGGGAGGAAGGTGCAGAATGCCTTTGAGCTCCTTCCCGTCTACGTCCAGGTAGCTCACCAGGCGGCTCTGGGAGAGGGCCACCTCCCGCAGCCAGGGGTTCATGTCCGTGAGGGCCCTGGGGGATCCCAAGTCCCCCGCCGCTACCCAGATCTCCTCGGGGCGGTCCCCGTCGGACCGACGGAAGACGATGCGGGAGCCGTCCTCGGCCACCGTCCAGTTGCGGTAGAGGTTCGAGTCCAGGACCAGGAGCTCCTCCTGCCTCCGCTCCAGGTCGAAGCGGACCAGGCCCCGCTCCCATTGGTCCCGGGCGGACCTGCCTGCGTAGAGATGCCGGCCGTCCTCCGTCCACTGGACGATGCTCAGCTGGGGACCTTCACCCCATTCCTTCCGGGTCTCCCCGGGGAAGGGCCACACCAGCTCCGGGGCTCCGCCCTCCTCCAGGGTGTAGAACCCGTCCTGGGCACGCAGGAGAATCCCGGTCCCGCCGGGGTGCCACCGCTCCAGGGAGAAGCTTCTCCTGGTGGAATCGCTCTCCGAGAGGGGCTTTCGGTGCTCCTCCGTGAGGTTGCGGGCGCTGTCCGCCTCAAGCCCCTTAAGGAAGATGTTCCCCCGGTCGGCATAGACGAAGGCGGAGCCGTCGGGGCTGAAGACGGGTCGGAGCCTGCGCTCGCCCTTTTCCAGGATCTCCACCGCCTCGACGCCCTCCGCCAGGTCCTGCCGATAATAGGCGAACTCCGTCCCGGAGCCACGCTGGTAGGACGTCCTCTGGGGCGTGGCCACCGTGTAGGTGACGTGGGTGCCGTCCGGGGCCACCCGGACCTCCTGGTAGCCGGCTTCGGGAGCCAGTACCCGGAGGGACCCGTCCCGGAGGCTCACAACCGCCAACTCCATGAGGCTTCCTCGATTTCGGACCGCGTCCCAGGCCAGGAAGGGCTCCGAGGCGTCCTGCACCACGATGGGTCCGGTCTCCATGGCCTCGTAAGCAGCCCTGGCCTCCCGGCCCCACCCCTCGGCCCGGATGCCCACCACCACTCCGCTCCCGTCCGGCAGCCACTCCAGCGGTCCCCCCCAGGCCAGATCACGGGCGGGCCGCAGCCGGAGGGTCCTTACCGCGGCGGCAGCCCGGTCGTAGACCTCCAGGAGGACCATCTCATCGGCATGGCGCCTGAAGGCCAGGAGGTCCCCGGATGGCGACCACGTGAGTCCCTGCACGTTTACCAGCCGGCCATCGTAGAGCGTCTGGCTCACTCCCGTCTCCGCGTCCAGGAGCATGAGCTCGCCCAGGGAAGGCCCGATGTAGGTGGGGTCTCCGTAGCGGAAGTGGTCGGTGTCCAGGCGGCTCCGGGCCGTGGACACGGTGGCGGCGATCCAGCGGGCGTCGTCGGTAGCGGCGGCCACGTTCACGGAGCGGACCCGGAGAGCGTCGTCCACCGTGAACGGCCGAAGGGCCTGGCCGGAGAGGGAAGCCGGAGGAGCCAGAACGGCCAGAAGGGCAAGGGCCAGGACGGACGAGATGAGGAGAGAGGGGCGCGGGCGCGGCATGAGAAGCCTCCGGTGAGGGTTAGGCGTTGTCTCCGGGAAGGTAGGGCTCCGACCGCCTGTCGGGAAAGTCGTGGACCTGAGTTTCCCGGACCGAAGCCTCCCACAACCGCACGGGCACCTCCGGGGCCAGCCGTCCGGCAGCCCGCGGCTGCCGTCGCTTAACGAAACGCCTCCCTTCCGTGTCAACATGTATCGGGAGCGTTTGCAGTCCCGTAGTCCCCTAGTCGATTCTGGAGGTACCTATGCGCCGTTCGATCCCCCTCGGCCTTGCGGCCCTCACCCTCCTACTGCTCGCCCTGCCCGTCCAGGCACAGGTGCACGTCACCGGGACCTGGGAGATCACAACCGTGACCCAGAGGGGCGAGCGCACCATGACCTTCAACTTCAAGCAGGACGGCGCCACCCTCACCGGCCACACAGAGTTCGCCCCAATGGGCAGGCCCGGTGGCGCCGGCGGCGCCGGCGGTGCCCCGCGAGAGATCGCCATCAGCAACGGTAAGGTGGAAGGCAACACCGTCTCCTTCAGCCTGGTCATGGGCATGGGGGAGCGCTCCATGACCCAGACCTTCACCGGCACCATGCTGGAGGATGGCACCATGGAAGGGACCATGACGGGTGGCGCCGGACCCATGGGGCAGGCAGGCCCCGTCCCGTTCAAGGGGAAGAAGACCGGCTGAGCGCACGCTCACCAAGACGAAGTCCACAAGATTGCTCCGACGGACGGCCGAGGGCGTTACGTGCCCCCGGCCGTTTCCGTTTCCCCTCCCGCCGGACCCCTTCGCCCCTGGCGGCGTCCCACTCCGCTCGAGGTCCAGTTCTTCCTCGGAAACCTTCACCCCGAATGCTTGGTGAGAGCAGGAGTCACTCGGGCCGCTCCCTCAGAATCCTGTCCGCTTCCGCCCGACGAGCTTCCTCCTCCCAGGCCTGACGCCGGGCCCATGCGGCACGGATGGCCTTGACCAGGGCTTCCACGGGCTGGGGCTTGATGAGGTAGTCGAAGGCCCCTTCCTTGAGACCCCGCCGGGCGTCCCCTACCTCCGGGTTCCCGGTGAGCATGATGACCTCCATGAACGGATCGGCCTCCTTCAGGCGATCCAGCAGGGTCAGGCCGTCCATGCCGGGCATCACCACGTCCACCAGGGCCACATCGAAGAATCGATCCGACACCCTCTCCAGAGCCTGGGACCCGTCCAGGGCCTCCGTAACGTCGATCCCTCTCCTCTCCAGGGCCGGGGTAAGGGATCGGACGAACTCCATGTCGTCGTCCACCAGGAGCAACCGTATCACCTCACTGGGAAGTGGTTGGGCCTCTTCCCTGGGCCGGCCCCGGCTGGCGGCCTCACGCACCACCTCCGCCAGCCTCTCCACGTCGCAGGGCTTGGTGAGGTACTCGTGGACCCCTTCCCGGGAGGTCTCGAAGGCCTGGCTGATGTCTCCGTGGCCCGTGAGGAGGATGACCGGAAGACCGGGGTACCGCCTGCTGATCTCGCGGAAGGTGTCGACTCCGTCGATCCCAGGCATCTTCACGTCCAGGACCACCACGTCGAAGGTCTGCTGTTCCAGGAGCTCCAGGGCCCGGATCCCGCTCTCCGCCAGGCTCACATCAAAGCCCCTCCGGGCCATCCCGGGCTCCACGGCCTGGAGGAAATCCCTCTCGTCGTCCACCATGAGAAGCCGGATGTTGGGTTTGGGTTGCGTCATGGTCTCCTCTTTCTGGGAAGTGAACCTCTCAACGTTGCGCTAGAGCCTGTTTCACCCGGGACACCAGCACCCGGTCTACAAACGGCTTCTCGATGAAATCCAACGCTCCCAGCTGCATGGCCTCCACCGCCAGGGGCACATTCGCATGGGTGGCCATGAGGATCACGGGGATCTTCAACCCCCTGGCACGGAGCTCCCGGAGGAGGTCGATACCCGACATCCCGGGCAGATAGACCTCGGCGATGAGGCAATCGGGCGTCCGATGAGGGAGACGGGCCAGGAGCTCCTCCGCGGAGTGGAAGGACTCCATTTCCAGGCAAAGCAGACCCAGGAGGAGCTTGAAGCTCCTCTCCACCCCCTCGTCCTCGTCCACCACGAAGACGCTACCTCCTGGCGGGGGCACAGGCCTGTCTGCTGGTCCCGTGACCACCTTCATGTCCTCCCAGCCGCATGTCCTCTGCGAAGGGAAGCCGGGTCCAGAGCCCCGGATCCCACCTCGTAAGATTTGCGCGGCAGCGAAGTTGGGAAATCGTGGATTGTACTTAGAGGCCCGGCTACCGGCCTTGCGGGCCGCCTGGCTCTTTTCCCAGAAGCCGGACCACCGGCCCCCCTCGGGCCGGACGTCAGTCCCACCGGCCGGCTACCGCCCCCGCCGGCCGGACGTCAGCGGACGAAACGGCGCGCCGGCGAGGCTTGGTTTGGGGGCGGACGGGGCGTTCCAGGTCGGTTTCACTCCAGAGGCGGACGGGCGTTCCAGGTCTGCCCCGCTCGGGGCGTAGACCCTCCAGCTCGAGCCCGCTCGGGGCGGGGGCAGGGGGTGGCAAACCTTACACGGACTGCGCTGAAAACTGCGCGAAATGAGTTTGCCACCGTATCGGTGGCAAACCCATCATTCGATCGAGGGGCCGTGGGCTGGCTGCACGGTTTGCCACCTATGTGGTGGCAAACCCCACATTCGCTCATTCCGGCGTCGCCGTTGTTTGGTTTTCCCCCCTCAAGAGGACGATGCGCCGTCTCTGGGGTCGATCCTCCTCAAGAGGACGATGCGGCGTCGCCGTTGTTTGGTATTCCCCCCCTCAGAAGGACGATGCGCCGTCTCTGGAGGGGTCGATCCTCCTCAAGAGGACGATATAGGGCCCTCCCCTCAGCCACACTCCTCCAGGAGCTCCCGGGCTCTCTCCCAGATGGCGTCGAACATGTCACGGGTGAGGGTACCGGTGAAGGTGTTTTGCTGGCTGGGGTGGTAGGATGCAAGAAGGGTCAGCCCGGGATGGAGCGAGAGTTCCTGCCCGTGGAAGAAAGGGGGTCTTGGACTCGGAAGGGACTCCCCCCGGTCGTTGAGGATCCTGCATAGCTGATGGAAGGCGAACCCGCCCAACGAGATGATCACACGGATCCGGGCCAGGAGGTCCATCTCACGCTCCAGGAAGGCCCGGCATGCGTCCCGCTCGGTGGGAGTGGGCTTGTTCGCCGGTGGCGCGCACCGCACCGCCGCTGTGACGTAGCAGTCGGTGAGTGCGAGGCCGTCGGCGCGGGAGATGGATTCGGGCCGGTTGGCGAAGCCGGCCCGGTGGAGGGCGGCGTAGAGCCAGTCCCCGGAACGGTCCCCGGTGAACATCCTTCCGGTGCGGTTGGCTCCGTGGGCTGCCGGAGCCAGCCCCACCACCAGAACCCGGGCCTCCGGGTCCCCGAACCCTGGCACCGGGTGGCCCCAGTACTCCTCACCGGCGTAGGCGGCCCGCTTGTGGCGAGCCACCTCCTCCCGCCATGAAACCAGCCGGGGACAGCGCCGGCAGGCGGTGACCTCCCGGGCAAGGGCGGCCATGTCCCGGCTCGAGGCCGTGATTCCCCGGCCCGGGGTGGCGATCTCCTGATCCCGGGGGGGGACGTCCATGGTGAGCCGGCCCCCTCAGAACCGGACGGAGGTCATGACGTAAACGAACTCGCCCCGGCCGTCGAGCCTCCCGAGCTCCTCCATGGCGGGCCCTCCCCAGATCAGGGAGAACCCCCCCTGGAGGGTGAGGTGCTGCCGGAAGCGATATCGGGCCCATGCGTCCACTTCTTCGGCGAGGCGCCGGCTGGAGAGGTTTCCCGGCTCGGCGGTCCGAAAGGAATGGATGTCCAGGTTCAGGGCCAGAGCACCCGTGGGGCGAAACGACAGCTTCAAGGCCGCGTCCTGGAGTCCCAGGCCTCCGGTGTGCGCGGGGATGTCCGTGAAGTAATCGGCCCGGCCGTAATAGCGGTTTCGGGCACTGTAGAGGGTGGTGAAGACCTGGACCTTGTCGTCGCCGGGGTCGCTGTTGCCGGAGAGGTAGTCGTACCAGAGGGTGACCGAGCCTCGCCCGTCCAGCACGGAAAGGCCTGCCAGCCCGGCCAGCATAAACGCCTCCACGTCCCTGCCGTCCCGCGTTCCGAACTGGAACATCCCCTGGGCCCTGAACGAGAAGGGCCCCGAGGTCCCCTTCCAGATCCCGCCGGCGGTGTTCTGCTGTGTGGGGCCCGGCTCGAGCACCCGGTTCCGGATGCCCAACAGCTCCACCGATCCCACGCCCGTGGGGGGGAGGACGTACCAGACCGCCAAGAGATCGGCGTCGTGCTGGTGGGCCGGCGCCAGGCTCTCCTGGAGCTTCAGATAGACGGCGTCGAGCCGGCTATCCTGGGACGTCCGGGTCCAGAGCACACCATCGAAGGTCTGGCCGGCCTGGCCCCAGTCCGGTGCACCGAGGAAGCGCTCCTCTGCCAGGGCCACCTCCTGGCGCCCAACCCGGACCAACCCCCCGAGGGCCGGCAGACGGCCCACCTCCAGGAAAGCCTGATGGAAATCCACGGCGTCCGCCACCTTGTCCCGCTCGTTGATCTCCTCACCCCAATCCCGGACGTCCTGGGGCTGGATGAACAGGCGGAGCCCGGACTCCGTCATGGCGTCCAGGGCGATCCGGGTGCGCATGGAGGTGACAAACTCCCGGGATCCGGCTGCGGACTCCCGGGTTTCGAAGCGGGGCCGGACCTCCCCGTGCCAGGTGATGGTGGGCTGGGTCTGTGCCGCAACTCCCGCAGGGCAAAGAAGGGCCAGGAAGAGTATGGCCCGGAGTCTCTTGGAGGATGTAATCATGGCGATTCCAGGGTGGTGGATTCGGCCCTCACTACCAGAGCATCAAACCCCGCAAGATAGGGCTCCGACGGTCCGGGGGCAGCCCGGGGGTATTCGCGGATCGTCCGACGGCAACGTGGAATCCTCCTTGCCACCGGCAGTGAGCCCCGAACCATGGTGCGAAATCGGGCCCTTCTCGCTACCCTATGGGCCCATGGATGCCACCCTGGTCCTCCTTGCCGCGGGGATGTCCACCCGCTACGGCCGCCTCAAGCAGCTCGAGCCCGTGGGCCCGGGCGGCGAGGCCCTCCTGGATTACTCGGTGTTCGATGCCCGGAAAGCCGGGTTCTCCCGGGTGGTTCTCGTCATCCGCCGGGAGATGGAGGACTCCTTCCAGCGGCACGTTCGGGGGCGCTGGCCCGGGGACGTGGAGGTGATCTTCCATTATCAGGAGCTCGAGGATCTGCCGGGAGTGGGGAATTCCCTGGACTTGCGAATGGAGCCCGGCGACTGGCCGGGCATCCCGGGAGCGCCCGGCGAGCCCCTGGCCACAATCCTCTCCCGGCGCCGCAAGCCCTGGGGCACGGCCCACGCCGTCCTCACGGCCCGGCATCTTCTTCCCGGGCCCTTCGCCGTCATCAACGCCGACGATTTCTACGGGGAGTCGGCGTTCAATCGGGCCA